>Ga0310695_10001530_pt1 | contig 54287 bp, 51 predicted proteins | sample RumenRJG_04DNA_FD_203882 | JGI IMG/M metagenome (GOLD analysis project Ga0310695, IMG submission 203882) | Bovine rumen microbial communities from Lethbridge, Alberta, Canada - RJG_04 (v2) (version 2) | ecosystem: Host-associated > Mammals > Digestive system > Stomach > Rumen | place: Canada...
CTCGTTCCTAACGATAAGGATGCTGTATCCTTCGTTGATCAAGCTTGTGAACTGCTCGAAAATAACATCATCAGAAGCTAATATATTAACTGCCATGCTGTCGAACTTAAGACCGGAAACTCCGATTACGACAGGGCTTTTGCCAAAACGAACGTACTGGGCCGAGACGCCTCCTGCCACGATCGTATCACCGAACTTATCCAATAGAAGTTCTTTTGCGGGAAGTCTTTCTCCTCTTGCCTTTTCGCCAATGTAACCCATGAGGATCCTCCGTGAGAAATATAATGTTTTTTGTTTCTATTTTCAGCAAGGAACCCCACGGTCAGATAACCACGGGGTCTTGCTTAAACTGTCAATAAATTACCGACTTGATTATCGATATTAGCCAAGCACTACCTCGACCTTATGTGTCTTGCCGTCGCCTGCAACAGGAACGATGCATCCTTCGACTGCGGCACCGTCGACTGTAAGTGACTTAACGCCCTTGTTAACGTGATCAGGATTCTTGATCGTGATCTCGTATGTGTCGCCTCTGAACTGACGTGTAGCGGTAAATCCGTCCCATGCAGCAGGGATCGAAGGATCTACTCTTAAGCCGTCGAACTCAGGCTTAACGCCGAGAATGTACTGTGAGATGGCTACCATGTTCCAAGCTGCAGTACCCGTGAGCCAGGAGTTCTTGCCCTGACCGAAGTTCTTGGCATCCTTACCGCCGATCATCTGACCGTAAACATAAGGTTCTGTCTTATGGATGTCGGATGTCTCTTCTGTGAAAGCAGGAGCGATCTTTGAATAGTACTCGAAAGCCTTGTCGCCTCTTCCTGCATAAGCCTCAGCGCAGATGATCCATGCGTTGTTATGTGTGAAGATACCTGCGTTCTCCTTGTATCCGCCCGGATAAGTGGAGATCTCACCGTACTGGATGTAGTACTTTGTGTATGCGGGGTTGTTGAGAACAAGACCGAACTCGCAGTTGAGGTACTTGTCGATGGAGTTCAACGTCTTGATGTCAGCGCCGACATCCTTACCGATCTCGGACATGACTGCGAAGCCCTGGGGTTCGATGAAGATCTTACCCTCTTCGCATTCCTTGGAGCCCATCTTTTCGCCGTTTGCGTCATAAGCTCTGATGAACCAGTCGCCGTCGAATGCGGATTCCATTGTATTCTTCTTCATCTTGTCGATCTCAGCCTGAGCCTTCGCAGCCTCATCAGCCTTGCCCAAGTGCTCCAAGATACCGACATAAGCAGGACCGGTGTATGTGAAGAGAGCTGCAACGAATGCTGACTCTGCAACCTTGGAATAGCCGCCCTCTGCCTTGAACTTGGGGTTGGTGTATGTCTGGAAAGACTCACCGGGTGTGTCAGAGAAGCATGAGAGGTTGATACAGTCATTCCAGTCTGCACGCATTGCGAGAGGGAGTCCGTGAGGTCCTAAGTTGTTAACGATGTGATAGAAGGAAACGTCGAGGTGCTCGAGCATCGTGTGCTTGCCTTCCGGATCGTCATCGAAAGGAACGTTTGCGTCGAGGATGCCCCAGTCGCCTGTCTCCTTGATATAAGCTGCTACGGAAAGGATCATCCAGAGCGGGTCATCGGAGAAGTCGCCGCCGATATCCGCATTACCCTTCTTTGTGAGTGGCTGGTACTGGTGATAGCATCCGCCGTCAGAAAGCTGTGTGGAAGCGATATCGATGAGTCTTTCTCTTGCACGCTCGGGGATCTGGTGAACAAATCCCAGGATATCCTGGTTGGAATCTCTGAAGCCCATGCCTCTGCCGATTCCGGATTCGAAGTAGGAAGCAGAACGTGAAAGGTTGAATGTAACCATGCACTGATACTGGTTCCAGATATTGACCATGCGGTTGACCTTGTCATCAGGTGTGTCAACCTTGAAGATCGAGAGGAGCTTGTCCCATGTTGTGCGGAGTTCTTCAAGACCTGCTGCAACCTTCTCAGGCGTATTGTACTTGTCGATCATGGCATAAGCCTTCTCCTTGTTGAGGACCCATGTCTCTCTTGTAAGGAGGTTAGCGGGCTTTTCTGATGCGAACTTCTTGTCCTGCGGGTTCTCGGCATAGCCCAGGATATAGATCAATGTCTTGGATTCGCCGGGTGCCAAAGTAACCTTCTTGTAGTGGGAAGCTACAGGTGACCAGCCGTCTGCGAAAGAGTTGGAAGGCTTGTCTGCCTTAACAGTCTCCGGGTTGTCCCAGCCGTTATAGATGCTTCCGAGGAATGAGTCACGGTCTGTATCATAGCCGTCGATCTCATCGTTTACTGTGTAGAATGCGTAGTGATTACGTCTGTCTCTGTATTCTGTTACGTGATAGATGGTGGAACCTTCGATCTCAACACGTCCTGTGGAGAAGTTTCTCTGGAAGTTTGTGCAGTCATCCTGTGCGTCCCAGAGGCACCACTCAGCGATCGAGAAAATGGAGAAGCTCTTAGCCTCTGTGCCTTCATTTGTAAGTACTACCTGCTGAACTTCGCCGTCGTAGTTCTGGGGAACAAAGAATGTAACTTCAGCCTTAAGGCCGTTCTTCTTACCCTTGATGATGGTATAGCCCATACCGTGGCGGCACTCATACTCATCGAGTTCGGTCTTTACCGGAGACCAGCCGGGATTCCAGATCGTGCCGTTGTCATTGATGTAGAAATAACGGCCGCCCATATCCAAAGGCACGTTGTTGTAACGGTAACGTGTGATTCTTCTGAGTCTCGCGTCCTTGTAGAAGCTGTAGCCGCCTGCAGTGTTGGAGATCAGTGAGAAAAATCCCTGATTGCCGAGATAATTGATCCAGGGATAAGGTGTTCTTGGAGTGTTAATGACGTATTCTTTTCTTAAGTCATCGAAATACCCGAATTTCATGTTTGTTCGCCTCCGCATATTTTATTAATAAAGACCTAATCATTTTACACTATCCTAAAATGGTTTTAAACAAAGCAAATATAAACATTCTATGTCTTATGTCATATTTTTGTGGAAGATTTTAACCCTCTGTTTTGCTTGGTTTTGGGTGTGCAGCGGACCCGGATCCGCAAGGCTTCAGATCGTACCTTTTTCGCCCTCAAAAGAGTACGATCTGCCCCTTTGCTCCTTGCAAGACCTCCAATCGTACGTTTCAGGACGCGAAAAGAGCACGATTTAAGGCCTTGCAATTTTCAGCCGTCAGCTCCCCTCATCGCTCCGCCGGAGGAAGCCGCTTCAAAGAAAAAAGACGGTGCCGCAGAAGCAGCACCGCCTTATAGATCTGATATCGATTGCCGTAAGCCTACTCTAAGAGTCCGTCCTCTTTGAGCTGCTTTTCGAACGCCTCCTTGGCATCCTTTACAGTCTTGAATGCCCCTTCGGCATAGGTTCCGACTACAGCCTTATATGTCTGGTTAAAGTCGTCCTCACCAACGATTACATAAGACGCATCGGCATTCTTGGCAGCGTTAAGGAGCACCGGATAAGGGTTCTGGCCGCCGAGCCATTCATATGCGAACTTGTCGTCTGATGCAGCAGCGGTGATGAGCTTGATATTGTTTACAAACTCACCGTTGCCGAGCATGTCCTTCTGGTTATCCTCGTTGATGCAGATGGCTCTGATGATGTCTCCTGACGTAGCCTTCTTGTCGCAGTACTTGGATGCCATTACCCATGTTCCGCCGCTGTAATAATCAACGGGAGCCGTGGTAAGACCCCAGTCGCCGGATGTGGGATTAACGGTAGTGCCTTCGCCCGGATTAAGAGCCAGCTGGTATTTCGCGAACTGCAAAGAACCCCAGTAAGAGACCACGGTCCTGTCGGACATCTTTGCCGTCCAGGGCTTTGACCACTGCTCTGCCTTGAATGTGAGATTCTCGGAATAAAGGGTCTTCGCATAATCGAAGAAGTCTTCGACCTTCGGATCGTAGTAGAGTCTTCCGTCCATGATCCATTTGCCGTCCTTTGAACCGACATAAGGTTCGAATATCTCCGTAAAGCCTCCGAAAAGCTTTACTTTACCGCCTGATGCGGAATCGACCTTCCTTGCGGATTCCATGACCTTGTCCCAGGTCGCGAAAGATGCTGCAAGCTCATTGGGATCGGATGTTCCCAGATACTGCTCCGCTACCGATCTTTCATAGAACACTCCGCACGGAGTTGCCTTCCATGAAAGGCCCTTGATCACGTTGTCGTCATCGCTTGCAAACCTTAATGTGTAGCCGAACATGTTCTTGCACTCGGCGTAATCTATTCCGAGATCGTTTATGGCGATCGTGTTGTCGGATGCAAGGTATTTCCTGGCATAAGCGGCATCACAGGTGAAGATGTCAGGTGCATTGTTTCCGTCCGAGAGGACTGCATCGAGCTTCTCCTGATAAGCATTATTGTTGTTGGATACTTCAACCAGGTCGTAATCATCGGAAGTTATTCCGACATACTTTTCGACCAGTCCGATAAACTCGGAATTGTGCGCATAGATAGTGATCTTTCCGTCGTCCTTATCGGTAACTTCAGCTACAGTCAGTTCCTTGTATCCTTCCAGATCCGGAGGTACATCCGTCGGTGTCGGAGCAGAGGTAACGCTCGTAACGGAAGTTTCCGTGGCTGTTTCGGAAGTGCTCGGATCAACCGTGGAATCGCAGGAAGCGACGGCTCCTGCCGCCATAACCGATGTAAGCAACAAAGCGATCAGCTTGTTTCTTTTCATCCCCATACCCTCTCTTAATATTTTTTGATTTTTACATTGAAGCATTTTATAACACAATGCACGGAACTTCAATCTCGTTCCGTGCATATGTTCAATGGTCTTAAGCTGTTTTTATGCAGTCTGTTTATGCGATAAAGAGTGATGCTCCGTAACGGTTAAGGAAATTCGCATAAGCGTTCATGTCGATGACTGCACTGTAGACTTTTCCGTCGATAACTCCGTAGAGTGTTGCAAAAGAGTTCCTTGCAGCATCAGTGGTTGCAGGTCCGGGTGCGAGATAAACTGCGTCGAAATCATCTGCTTCAGGTGTGTTTACGGCAGCAGCAGTCTCTGCTGTAGTCTCAGGTGTGTCGCCGACGATCTCTGTCTCGGAAGCCTTGGGCTGGATCTTAAGAGAGTTTGCAAGTCCTGATCTTAATGCGTTCTCCAGGCCCTTGGGATCCTTGCATACGGAATTGAAGGTAATGTACTGGCCGGAAATCATGTCAAAGCTTGCAAAGTCAATGACCGTGGTCTTGTCTGCTTCACCGCCCGATACCTCATATACCATGAGCACGGACAATGCGCGTCCGTTTGTCGTGTACCGGAAATCAACAAGAACGTCATAAGGAGCTTCGATGGATCCCTTAAGATCGTATTCTGCCTTAGCCTTGGAATATACCCTGTTGTAAGCGCCGGCAGCTTCGTTATAGAAGCCGTTGATGATCAGGTTGATCGAATTCATTACGTTCTCATTAGCAGCCTTAGTTACGACAAATCTGTTGCCTTCGAACTTAGCCAGAAGGATCTCGGTATTGTCCACATAAGAACTCTCGGAGAAAGCCTCTGAAGATACCGTAAAAGTATCGTTGAGGTCTATATCCGTATAGTTCGAGTAATCGACACGCTGCGGAAGCGGCGTTGGAGAAGGCGTTGCAGAAGGTGTCGGAACAGCCTCTGTAGTCTCCTCGGTAACAGTCGTCGTAGTAAGCTCGGTCGGAGCTTCTGTTGTCTCGCTCTCTGTCGTAAAGGCGTTGCCGAGTTCTGATATGCCCTCGCCCAGCTTGTCGGTATTGATCGAACAGGCAGCAAGGAATGTTGTTGCCATGCCTGCCGAGATCAACAGCGCAACGAGTTTATTTCCTTCGATTCTCATCATCTTTCTTACCTCCAAACCTTATTCAATATCTCATATGGTTGATCCGTTGATATCGTTTACGCGCGGTAATAAGACCGCATATAACCATTATATCGTACTTTTCCCTTATTAAGGCAAAATGATACTACTCCTGCTTACCGCAACGGAGAAGACCAGCCCCTGTGCAGATGACGATCTCCTTATGAGGATAGTGCCTTCCATGCTTCCAAGGAGCGCGAGAGCCGTTGCCTGGTCATTCTTCTTTTCCGGCGAGAAGGTCATCTCCATCGGGATCTTTGTTTTCGAGATCTTCTCGGATTCAAAGGATACGACCTCCGAACCGAGTTCTTCCGCGATGCCCGTTACGATCTCGCTGTCCCTTGCGGAATATGCTGCTGCGACCTTAGCTACGGCCAAAGGATTCAGCAGGTGATTTATCAGGGATTTCTTTATCGCGGGGCGGCAGTAACCGGGATCGGTCTTTGTCTTGATCTCGAGGCCGAGGCTTAAGATCTTCGGCACGAGGATCAGATTGTTCTTATCCTCTTCTCCGCCGAGATATGTGCATGTTATAAAGACTGCAGGCTCTGAAATGCCGCTTCTTGCAGCCTTGTACTGCTTGATGAAATCCTCCCTCAGATCGTAGGGATAAGTGTGGAGCGTATAAGTCATCGGATCGATTACCGGGTCTTCGAAAACGATCGGGAGATCCGTATAGATATCGACCTTCTCCCCTGCCCTGATCTTCTCATTCACCTTTGAGAAGACCTCTTCGTCGTTAACGGCCATACCGTACCTGGAGACGAGATTTGCAAGGTCACCCGTGATACCTGCCTTGCCTTCAAAACTCGAAAAACAGAACGAACCCAAAGCCTTGACGATAGCGGCATAGACATCGTCACAGCCCCTGTCGTAGGGCTTGCTGCCTCGTCTTAAGATTGCGGCGTATCTGCCCTCGGGAGATACAGCTATTACAGGCAGTCCGCGTGTCTTGTCCGTGGCGGTCTCCTCCATCGCCTTGATGGCAGCCTCCAGAGGAAGGATCATGACGACAGCGCAGTTTACCTCGCCCTGTGACACTACAAAGCTTCCGGTCATGAGCTCGGTACCTGAAACATATCTGCCGCCGATCTCGTCTATGAGCTTTCTTCCGGTCTCCAAAGCCTTGGGGGATTTACCGTAACAGATGATGTACATACGCTTTAAGTCCGCCTTTTATCAGTATTTCTGATATAACATTACCACTCTTATTCATGTTTTTATTGCTACAATTAGTGAAATTAGTGTGGAGGAAGTATTCATGAAGATAGTGATTCTTGACGGCTCGGCTGCAAACCCGGGCGACATCACCTGGGACGCATTGGAAGACCTGGGCGAAGTTACGGCTTACGACACAACATCCAAGGACCAGCTTATTGAAAGGATGCAGGGCGCCGAAGCGGCGATCACGAACAAGACGGTCTTTGACAGGGACGCCTTTGAGAAGCTCCCTGACCTTAAATATATCGGCGTTCTCGCGACCGGCTATAACGTTGTCGATCTTGAGGCTGCAAGAGAGCACGGCGTGGTGGTAACGAATGTCCCTGAATATGCGACATTTGCAACAGCTCAGATGACCATGGCTCTCCTTCTGGAACTCACGAATCTCGTTGGCCTTCACTCCGCATCCGTCATGGACGGCGAATGGTGCAGATGCCCTCAGTTCTGCTATTTCAAGTCACCGCTGACAGAGCTTGCCGGCAAGACTCTTCACATAATCGGCCTGGGAAAGATCGGCCAGAGAGTAGCCCGGATGGCTTCAGCCTTCGGCATGTATGTTACGGCCACTCCTCACAAGAAGTCCCTTATCGGAACACTTGCCGAGGTCGGCTCCTGCACCGTAAGATGCCTTGATTTCGAAGAAGGCGTCAAAAACGCCGATGTCGTATCACTTCACTGCCCCCTGACCTCTGAGACCAGGGAGATCATCAACCGGGAATCCTTAATGCTTTTCAAGCGTGGAGCCATCCTTCTCAATGTCGCAAGAGGTCCGGTCGTAAATGAGGCAGCCGTACGCGAAGCACTTGATTCCGGACTTTTGGGCGGCTTTGGCTGCGATGTCGTCTGCGTCGAACCGATGCTTCCGGATAATCCCCTGCTCGGCGCTCCCAACTGCGTCATAACGCCCCATATCGCCTGGACGCCTGTTGAGACCAGGATCCGCCTGATCGACGTTGCGGCAGAGAACCTTAAAGCTTTCCTCAACGGCACTCCCATTAACAAAGTCAACTGAATTACACAAAAAAATCCCCTATAACACGCCGAGGGCTTCCCGTTAAATCGGAAAGCCCTCGACATGGAATAAGGGATAGATTAAGAAAATTGTCGTAATTAATTATTCGGGATACAGATTCGTAAATATGTATCCAGCCAGATTTTAACAAGCGGAGTGTCTTTGGTCAAATCATTTTTTGTATCATTTTCTTGATGTTTTCAGTTGAATTGCAAAACCGGCTGCGCAAAATGCCACAAGTACCAGCACTCTTATCAACGTATAGCTCATCGCAATATCTTCACCGAGTACCCTCTGCTCCAAGATCCCGGTGTATTCACCCGATGACACGGCGGACCAGATAACGGGCGCGAGCACCGCGGATATTACCTTTGCGCCGACATAGGAAGTGAAAAGACTGATCGTCCATTTCTGGGCATAGTAGACGATTATACCGATTATGGCACCGACTACCAGACCGACTCCGTAGGTTATAAGGAACCTCAATCCCGTGTTCCGGATCTTCGAAAAAAGGAAGCTGAAATCGTCAAAGAACCAGAAGGCACAGACTATCGTAGTTATGGCGATCAGGGCCTTCATGTAGAGCGTGAATGCGAGGATCGCAAGACCGATCGTGAAGATGAGCAGAACGGCCGTTTTGCCGACCATGTTCCAGGACATTCCCATATTGTTCGTCATGCCGATAAGGAGCCTTCCCAGGATAAATCCTGCAACTCCTCCGGCAATTCCGAGGCTTAACCTGAACAGCTTGTAGCCTTCAAAACACATGAGTGTTCCGGCCAGTACAGCTATTACCGTAACCACAATATTAGTCAATTCCCAATATCTCCTTTACTTCGTCTGCCCTATTGCAGCTGCAGAGCTTTACCTTGATCTGTGCAGATCCCGGAAGCCCTTTGATGTAAAAAGGCATCACGCTTCGAAATTCCCTTACCGCTACGTCTTCGGGAAGATATTTGAGCCTTCCTTCGAGTTCGCGGATCAGCATGAGCTTGCGGTCTTCCACGCCCGGCATGTCAGGGATAGGTTTTCCCGACAGACCTGCTGTCACCTGCTCAAAGATCCAGGGATTCCCTCTTGCTGCCCTCCCGATCATGATGCCGTCGCATCCGGTATCTTCAATGATCTTTCGGGCGGACTTGACGTCCGTTATGTCACCGTTTGCAAAGAACGGGATGTCATAACCCCTTACGGCTTCACGCATTACGGCGATTGCCTCATTTGAGCTCTCGCCGTGATACATCTGGATCCTGGTCCTTCCGTGGACACAGATCATATCACATCCTGCGTCTGCCAGGGCTCTCGCAAATTCCGGTTTCCCCTTGTCTTCGGAATTGTATCCGATTCTGGTTTTAACAGTCACGGGAACATTGAGGCAAAGCTCAGCTATTTTCTTTTTGCATGCCGCAACGATCGCGGCAGCCCTTTTGGGATCCTCCATCAGGGCGCTTCCCGAACCTGTCTTTACGACCTTGGGAACAGGGCAGCCCATGTTGATGTCGATAATTGACACTTCCTTGAGGACCGGGGTCGACATTATGGTCTCAACTGCCGCTTTGAAATCCTCAGGCTCGCTTCCAAAGAGCTGTATCGCGGTGATCTTCTCCTCATCGGGAGCGATCCTCATATAGCGGAGGCTCTTGTCTATGCCGTTATAGCGGATCGATCTCGCGCTGACGAGCTCGGTCGGGCTGTAGGCCGCGCCCATTTCGTTGCAGATCACTCTGAACGGCAGGCTCGAAAAGCCCGCCATCGGCGAGAGGCATATCGGGTTTTCTATATTTATGTTACCGATCTTGACCGATTTCATTAAAACTCCAAAAATTCAAATTTACCGATAATTGATTTTATACTTTTTCTTGCTTGAAATAATAACAATTCAGGGACAAAATATTATCTGTTAAAAGAGGTGCACTATTTATGGATGATTGTCTTGTATATTTTTTCACAGGATTTCTGGACAGCGGTAAGACTTCCGTTATCTGTTCCTGGATCGGCGGAGAGAACTTCAAGAACCGCAAGATCGTTGTGATCAACACCGAAGAAGGTGAAGAGGAATATAAGCAGGAGAACTACGAGGGAGCTTCCCCCGTGATAATCAACTGCGATACTGACGATGTCGATAAGAAGATGACCTTTGACATCGAGAAGAAGTACAAGCCCGGTGTCGTCTTCATCGAATGGAACGGCTCTGTATCCCCTGCCGAGTTTTTCGAGAAGGTCGACGTGCCCGAGAGATGGGCTCTCGCAGCAGCCGTCGTAGTTATCGACGCTTCCACATACGGCAATTATTTCAAGAACATGCAGACATTGTTCGCCGATTACTTCAGATACGGCGACACGGTCATATTCAACAGGGTTGACGAAGAGAACGATAATCTTCCCAAGCTCAGAGGCTCAGTCAAGGCCGTTAACCCCGGCATGAGCATCAACTTCCTCGGCGAGGACAACAAGATCATCAGGATCGAAGACCACCTTCCCTTCGACCTCAGCCAGAATCCGTGCAATATCGCGGCAGAAGACTTCGGCCTGTTCTACACGGATGCCATGGACAACATGAACCGCTATAACGGCAAGAGGATAAGCCTTATCGGCCAGGCTGTCATCTTAAGGGAATTTAACGGCCGCGCTTTCGTTCTCCAGAGACAGGCATATACGTGCTGTGCCGCCGACATCCAGATGATGGGCGTTCTCTGCTTCTACGAATTCAAGTCCAACTTCCCTGCCGGCCAGTGGCTTAAGGTTACAGGCCAGGTCAGGTATTTCGAAGACGATGACGGACAGGGCGGCAAAGTCAACGTACCCTGCCTTACCGTTGAAGATTACGCGATAACGAGCAAACCCGACAACGAAGTTATTTATTTCAACTGACAAATAGAAAAGAGGCATTTTAAATGACAAAAGTAGACATCTTCTCAGGATTTCTGGGAGCAGGCAAGACAACACTGATCAAGAAGCTCATTTCTGACGGCTACAACGGTCAGAAGCTCGTGCTCATCGAGAACGAGTTCGGTCAGATCGGTATCGACGGAGGTTTCCTTAAGGAGTCCGGTATCAACATCACAGAGATGAATTCCGGCTGCATCTGCTGCAGCCTCGTCGGTGACTTCGGCACGGCGCTGAAGGATGTTATCGAGCAGTTCGCGCCCGACAGGATCCTGATCGAACCCTCAGGCGTAGGCAAGCTCTCAGACGTAGTTGCTGCTGTCAAGCGCGTTGAAGGCACGGAGATCTGCGGAACAGTTACAGTCATCGACGCTTCCAAGTGCCGCATCTACCTCAAGAACTTCAAGGAATTCTATGAGAACCAGATCAAGTACGCAGGAACGATCATCTTAAGCCGTACGGGCAACATCGCACAGGACAAGCTCGATCAGGCAATCGCTCTCATCCGTGAGATCAATGACCACTCACAGATCATCACCACACCCTGGGACGATCTTTCAGGAGTTCAGATCCTCAAGGCTATCGAAGAGCCTCTTACTGCAGCAGATATGGCTGCAGCACTCCTCGAAGCAGAGCAGCATGAATTAGAGCACGCTCACCATCATCACGAGCACGGTGAGGACTGCGATTGCGAAGAGTGCAGACATCATCACCACGATCACGATGATGATGACGATGACGACGAGCATGAGCACCATCACCACCATGACAATGACGATGATGATCACGACGAGCACGAGCATCACCACCACCACGATCACGACGACGATGACGACGATGATGACGAGCATGAACACCATCACCACCATCATGATCATCATGCAGACGAAGTCTTCGATTCCATCGGATTCGAGACATCAAAGAAGTTCACAAAAGCACAGATTGAAGATGCCCTCAAGGCATTGGATGATACAGAAAAGTACGGCATGATCCTCCGTTCAAAGGGTATCGTTGCCGCGGAAGACGGATCATGGATCCACTTCGACTTCGTACCTGAAGAGGTCGAGGTCAGAACAGGCGCTTCGGACGTAACAGGCAAGATCGTCGTTATCGGTTCCAGAGTTAAGAAAGACGCAGTCAAAGAGTTATTCGGGATTTAAAGCTTATGAGTAAAAGAGGATTGAAGATCATCGTAGTAGGCGCCGGCAAAGTCGGTGATACACTCGTTAACAGACTTGCTGAAGAAGGCCACGATCTTGTCATCATCGATAAGAACGTTAACCGCCTGACAGAGCTTGCAAACCTGTGTGACTGCATGGGCATCATCGGCAATGGTGCAAGCCACGGCGTTCTCGAAGAGGCAGGTGTCGCATCAGCTGACCTCTTCATTTCCGTTACCGAATCAGATGAGCTTAACCTCCTCTGCTGCACGATCGCCAAGCAGTTCAACAAGAACCTTGCAACGATCGCGCGTGTAAGGAATCCTGACTACGGTAAGGAGATCCCTTACTTAAGGTCCAAGTTAAGCCTTGAGATGATCATCAATCCGGAATACGAGGCAGCAGTCGAAGCTGCCCGTATCCTCTATCTCCCTGCGGCTCTTTCGATCAATTCTTTCGCGCACGGAAGTGCGGAGATCGTTAAGATCAAGATCCCCGAAGGCAACGTTCTTGACGGCAAGACAGTTGCTTACTTGGGAAGCAATATAACCAACAACATCCTTATCGTCGGCGTCGAAAGAGGCGACGAGGTAACGATCCCTAACGGTGCATTCGAACTTTCTGCAGGCGACATCATCTCATTCGTTGCCACAAGAAAAGAATGCTATTCGTTCCTTAAGTCCATCGGCTTTAAGACAAACTCCGTAAGGAGCACGATCATGATTGGCGGCGGTAAATCCGCTTTCTATCTTGCAGACCAGCTGATCAAGACCGGTATAGATGTAAAGATCATCGAGAAGGATGCAAATCGCTGCGATGAATTAAGCGAGCTCCTTCCCAAGGCAACCATCATCAACGGTGACGGTATCAACGAATCTCTCCTCGAAGAGACGGGCATCAGGGATGTAGATTCCGTTGTCGCAATGACGGGCATCGACGAAGAGAATATCATGCTCGCACTGTTTGCAAGACAGATCTCCAAGGGCATCAAGTCCGTAACAAAGATCAACAAGATCAGCTTCACGGACGTTATCAACCGCTTAGACTTGGGCAGCGTTATCTATCCCAAGCAGATCACTGCCGAGGCGATAATCACTTATGCACGTGCCAAGCAGGCATCGATCGGAAGCAACGTCGAAGTCATGTATCATCTTTTCGATGAGAGAGCCGAAGCCATCGAATTCAAGGTCATGGAGAAATCCGACGTCACAGACAGACCACTCAAGGAAATGAAGCTCAAGCCCAATACGCTTCTGGCCTTCATCAACCGTTCAGGTAAGATCATTATCCCCTCAGGTAATGACTCTATCGAAGTTGGAGACAGCGTAATGATCGTTTCAAAGAATAAAGGCTTTACTGCTTTGACGGACATCCTAAGATGAACATAAAGATGCTCATTTACATCCTTGGCAAGGTCCTTCTCATCGAAGGTGTCCTTATGGTCTTGCCCATAGTATGCGGTGTCTTTTACGGAGAATGGTCTTTTATCACATATTATGTGGCATGTGCTGCCGCTTATGTTATTGCAGGCAGTCTGATCTCAATGAAGAAACCGAAGAACATGACCGTCTTTATCAAGGACGGCTGTGTTGCAACGGCTCTTTCCTGGGTAGTCTTAAGTATCGGCGGATGCATCCCTTTCATGCTCACCGGCGAGATCCCCTCCTTCACGGATGCCATGTTCGAGACAGCTTCCGGATTCTCCACAACGGGTGCGAGCATCCTTACCAATGTTGAAGCCTTGTCCCACACTTCCCTCCTGTGGCGTTCCCTTACCCACTGGATCGGCGGCATGGGTGTGCTCGTGTTCCTCTTGGCAGTCGTACCCATGACAGGCGGCTCCAATATGAACCTTATGCGTGCAGAGAGCCCCGGTCCTACCGTCGGCAAGATCGTACCTAAGGTAAGATCCACAGCCAAGATGCTCTACCTGATCTATCTGGCAATGACGATAACCGAGATCGTGCTCCTCGCCATCTGCGGCATGCCTTTATTTGACAGTATCTGCTCGGCATTCGGCACGGCAGGTACGGGTGGCTTCGGCATAAGAAACGACAGCTTCGCATCCTACGCTCCGCACTTGCAGGTCATAGTTGCGGTATTTATGATCATGTTCGGCATGAACTTCAACTTCTACTACTATTTCACGACCAAGCAGGTAAACAAGGCCTTTAAGATGAGCGAGATCAAGGTATATCTTGCCGTTATCGCCGTAGTCACAGCCATCATCTGCTTCTCCGTAAGAGGTCTTTACGGGGGATTCGGCGAATCATTAAGGCACTCCTTCTTCCAGGTGGCGACCATCATTACGACGACCGGTTTTGCCACAACGGATTTCGATCTCTGGCCGACAGCTGCGAAGTTTCTTCTCTTATGCCTCATGATCCTCGGTGCCTGCGCAAGTTCCACGGGCGGCGGCATCAAGGTCGCAAGATTCCAGATCATGTTCAAGTCCGTAAAAAGAGAGATCCAGTCTTATATCCATCCTAAGACAGTCAAGAAGATCCACGTTGACGGCAAGACAGTGGACAGCGATGTCATCCATTCCGTCGCGCTCTACTTCTTCATCTATCTTTTGATCTTCACGGGTTCAATGTTCATCGTATCCTTTGAAGGACACGATCTCGTCACGCTCTTCTCATCAGTAGCAGCAACATTCAACAACATCGGCCCCGGTCTCTCACTCGTAGGTCCTACACAGAATTACAGTTTCTTCTCGAATGTCTCGAAATGGGTATTCATCTTCGACATGATCGCAGGAAGACTGGAGCTCATGCCGCTCATCGTATTCCTTACGCCTACGACTTATAAGGGAATAATAAAAAAGCCCCGCAAGGCGCAGAGCTGATTCATAAGATTTCGAAAATTACAGGGTTGTTCAGATCTCGTACGGTTTGGGATCTGTCTTCGTATACCTGATTATCTCTTCCATCCTGGGACGGTCAAGATATGCAACGAGCGAGAAAGCCTTTCCTGACTTGCCTGCACGCGCGGTACGGCCGATCCTGTGAAGATAGAGTTCATTCTCCTTAGGGATGTCGTAATTGAAGATCGCTTCGATATCATCGACGTCGATTCCTCTTGCAACAACGTCAGTCGCAACGAGCACATCGAACTTATCAGCCCTGTACTGGTCCATTACTTTGTTTCTCGTGCCCTGACCGATGTCTCCGTGAAGGACTCTTGCGGATACGCCTGCATGTGTAAGCATCTCTCCTACTTTAGACGTTGTGGACTTCGTATTGCAGAAGACTATCGTTTTCCTTAAGTCTTCCTTAGCCATTATCCTTATGATCGCCTGAAGCTTATCCTTCTCGGGGCACTCAACGATATACTGGTCAATGTCAGGATGGTCTTCAGCCTTGGGCATGACGTCGATCTCGGCAGCATCTGACATGAATTCCCATGTGATGTTCTGGATCTCTCTGGGCATCGTAGCGGAGAACAGAGCGATCTGCTTATCCTTCGGAGTCAGCGCCATTACTTTCCTGATATCGTTGATAAAGCCCATCTTAAGCATCTCGTCTGCTTCATCGAGAACGAGTGTATAGATCTGAGAGATATCAACGAGCTTTCTTCCTACCATATCGATAAGGCGGCCGGGAGTAGCAACAACGACCTGAGGATTCTTCTGGATCCTCTCGGTCTGAAGACGCATGCTCTGGCCTCCGATCAAGGCTGTAACCCTGAATCCCTTAATATATTTTGCAAGACCCTTAAGTTCTGTCGATATCTGCAGAGCCAGCTCTCTTGTCGGACAGAGTATCAGCGCCTGAATGAACTTCGACTCCATGTTGAGATATTCCAGGATCGGGATACCGAAAGCGAATGTCTTGCCGGTGCCTGTAGGCGCCTTGGCAATGACACTTATGTTGTCCATCATAAGAGGAATGGCCTTCTGCTGTATCGTCGTAGGCCTCTTCACGCCCATCTTCTTCAGCGAGTCCATTACCTCGGGTGACAGGTCAAGATCTGCAAATGTTATCTCTTCGTTCATATCCACCAACTCATTAAAATATATCCCGCCAACTATATCACAGAAATCGGATTATGATAATATTACATATAAATATGGAGCATCTTTTATGCGTAAAGTCTTATCTTTAATTCTTGCTGTCACCATGCTTTTCGCGCTCACAGTCTCTGTCTCGGGATGCGGGTCTGATACTGACTATTCGAGTCCGATCCGGGCGGTCACAGCTTACAAGAAGGGGCATTACGTAATAGGCAAGACCGTAACTTTTGTTATAACAGGCATCGACGACCATAATGCTCCGACATTTTATCTGGAAGGCGATGTAGTCAGCTGAGTTGTTTTATAATGATCAATAATTTAGATATGGAGATTTAATATGGCTAAACGTGTTTTTCTTATAGTCCTGGACAGTTTCGGAATAGGCGGCGCACCTGATGCCGCCCGATTCGGTGATGAAGGCAGCAACACCCTTGCAGCAGTGCTCTCATACTCCAACGATGCTTTTCCGAATCTCTTGAAAATGGGACTTCTCGCCATAGACGGTGAGGACGATCCCAGGATCACCGCCTATAAAACGGCTCAGGCCTCCATTCCCTCACCTGTCGGTTCTTATGCAAGGGTCCGCGAAGTATCAGCCGGCAAGGATTCCACTATAGGACACTGGGAGATAGCGGGAATAATATCGGACAAAGCCCAGCCCACCTATCCTGACGGCTTCCCAGAAGATGTCATGCGCGCGCTCGAAAAGGCTACGGGCAAAGAATTCCTCTGCAATAAGCCATACAGCGGCACCGATGTCATCCGCGATTACGGTGAGGAACACATAAAGACAGGCAAGCTCATCATCTATACATCAGCTGACAGCGTTCTCCAGATTGCAGCTCATGAGGAAGTTGTTCCTTTGGAAGAGCTTTACGATGTATGTCAGAAGGCACGTGAAGTAATGAGCGGTGATCACGCGGTCGGAAGAGTCATAGCAAGACCCTTTGTCGGAGAGCCCGGGAGCTTTACGAGGACTGCTAACCGCCATGATTTCTCTCTTGCCGCTCCGTCTTCAACCATGCTCGACCTCTTAAAGAGTGAAGGCTATGATGTGATCTCGGTCGGTAAGATATACGACCTCTTCGCAGGAAGGGGCCTTACGGAATCCAATCCCACCAAGGGCAATACTGACGGCATCAACAAGACGATAGAGATGATGGACCGTGACTTTAACGGTCTCTGCTTCATAAATCTCGTCGATTTCGATATGAAGTACGGCCACAGGAACGATATCGAAGGCTACAACACCGCCATGCATGAGTTCGATGATGCGCTGGGCACGATCTTAAGCAAGCTCAGAGAAGACGACCTTCTCATGATCACCGCAGATCACGGCTGCGATCCGTCAACCGCTTCCACGGATCATTCAAGGGAATGCATCCCTCTCCTGATCTACGGCGCCGGCTACCGTGTTCCCTGCAACATGGGCGAACTCACGGGATTCAACAATATCGCCGGCATCGTCCTTTCAGCCCTCATGTCAAGGAACTGCACTCATGACTTCAGACCCGCTGCAGATACAAACAAGCCCGATCCCGAGAACATCATGAGCTATGTCGATCTTACAAATCTTAAGACTGTAGCCACAACAGATGACATAAAGGATCTCATCGAGAGAGCCGCTGCCCTTAAGACAGCATCTGTCTGCATCCCTCCCTGCTATGTAAAGGATGCTGTACATTTCTCTCAGGGCAGAGTCGCAGTCTGCACGGTCATAGGTTTTCCTAACGGCTATTCGACGACAGGCTCTAAAGTATATGAGGCAAAAGAAGCCTGTGACAACGGTGCATCCGAGATCGACATGGTAATAAACATCGGCTTTGTCAAAGCCGGCAGATATGACGAAGTATATGAAGAGATAAAGCTCATCGCCGAAGCCGTTCACTCCAAAGGCGCCATCCTTAAGGTGATCATTGAGACATGCGATCTTACTGAAGACGAGAAGATCCGCCTCTGCAGGATCGTCAGTGATGCAAAGGCAGATTTCATCAAGACTTCCACGGGCTTTGGCAGCGCCGGAGCCAAAGTCGAAGATATCATTCTCATGAAGAACAACGTAGACCCGGAAGTCAGGATCAAGGCCGCAGGCGGCATCAGGACTGAGGATGCCGCAAAGGAAATGATCGCAAACGGTGCCGACAGGATAGGAGCATCCAGACTCGGAAACTGAGCATAAGCAAATTTTTGTTCGTTTTTGACTAAAACGTCATTTTAGTCCCATTATTCGAACTTAATACGTGATATAGTACCCCCAAGAAAGAACATTTGAACTTTTTTGGAGGAATTACTTATGTCACCACTAGATATGCTTATCTTCTTTTTCTTTATCCTCGTAACCATTAAGGCAGCAACATCCTGCATCGATTACTGGAAGGATGTCGATGATGAGATCAGGGAAGCTTCTGCTCCCGCTCCTGTAAAGGCTCCCGTCAGAGCTTCACTCTCCAGAACAGTCAGGACAGGTATCCCCTCTTCCGTACGTATAACTCCCATTAAGCGTGTAAACAAGCCTGCAGTCATCACTGCCCGTGCATATATCGATAACGAACAGTTCCATCTTAAGGATAAGGGTGCAGCATAACCGACCAAAGACAGCAAACCCAAAATCCGTTTTTTCTCCGTAAAGGGAATAATCCGGCCTTGCTTTACCCATACCGTTCTTCCGTACCACACCCAAAAGCAAGGCCGGGATATCTCCCGGCCAGGACCATTTGAATCAATGATGATCTGAGATCAGAACGATAACTTGTTCTTTCCTTCTCTCTTTGACTTGTTGAGCTTTCTTTCAGCTCTGGAGAGCAGGTCAGACAGATCAGGCTCTTCATTATCGAACATCGCAAGACCTGCCGAGATGGTTACTCTTTCACGCTTGCCGTCAAGGATAACAGGCTCACTTGCGACATTTTCAACAAGCTTTTTAGACATGCCTACAGCCGTGATCTTCTCTATATCGAGAAGGACGATCGCAAACTCGTCACCGCCTGTGCGGAAGCACGTATCTTCAGTCCTGACATTAGCCATGCACTGTTCTGCAATGCTTCTTAATACGATATCGCCGTTCTGCTGGCCATACTGGTCATTGATGTGAGTCATGTCATCGACATCTATAACGAGCAGCGCGAATGTGCTGCCGTCAGATCTCTTCTCATAGAGGCTCGCATACTTTTCGAGCGTCTCGTAGAAATAACGCCTGTTATAAAGGCCGCTTAAGTCGTCAACTCTGGCAAGGAGTTCCATCTTGTGATAGGAACGCTCGAGTTCGAGCTCGAGTTTCTTCATCTCGGTGATGTCCCTGCTGATGCCCCATGTTCCGACGATCTCATTGTTCTTGTCGTACAGAGGATATTTGGATGCGCTGTAGTACTTAATATTATCTTCATCAAGAGGGAGCGCTTCTTCGTAATTCAGGACAGGCTTGCCGGTCCTCATGATCTCCAGCTCGAGCTGTCTTGCCTTGTCCGCAAATTCAGCCGGGAAGAAGTCCCTGTCGGTCTTTCCGATGAGCGCATTGGGATCATCCAAGCCGAACTGCTTAGCGTGCATTGTGTTATTCCAAATGAATCTTGAATCCTTATCTTTGAAATAAATGGTGTCCTTACTGTCTTTCCGGATCGTGTCAATTACGAGCTTGTCGTTGATCTGCATGTCTTTCCATAAACTAGAATCTACCATTTACTTCTCCTAAAGTCCTGATTTATTTATAAGCGCTTTCAGAAGCGCTTACCTTCGCCTTCCTTGATCTCTATTCCTTCCATGACAAAGGCTTCATAGTAGGAATTGCAGTCAAATGCAGCCGGAGTGAATACGCCGGGCTTCTTCCACTTGTCCTTGCACATGAGCTTGACTCCGGCAATAAGAGCAGAACCCTTAATGTATTCGAAAGCATTGTTATAGTTCTTCTCATAGCACTCGTCGTTATCGCCCTTGATGATGTAAGACTTTGTGATCTCCTTCTCATCCCTCTTGCTCTGACCTGTGATATAGATCTCGAAGGAAGCCATTCCCTTAGCCTTTTCATCCTCATCCTTCTCAAGTTCGATGTCTGCCTGCTTGGGAAGCATGGCAGCGATGAGGTCGATCGGAGCTACTTCGACATTATTAACCTTGACGGGAATGTTGGACAAAAGGCCCATCTCCTGCAGGAAATCGATCTTCTTCTGGGGAGGTATATGCTCCTTGGGCGGTTTTTTGCCAAGCTTGAAATATCTTACGCTGATAGCATCAGGGAACTCCTTAAGAAGATCCGTGAGCATGGGGCTGGAAGACAGGAACACCTTGGTTCCGGCATCCGACTTGCCCTCAATTGAAAGAGGATCTGCCTCAACGACCTTGCCCTTATCAACATAGAAGACCTTCCTGTCGTTGGTCGCTTTCTTGATAGGGATAAGCGGCGGCTTGATGTCCTCCGAATAAAGATTGGTATCGATATCCTTCTTCTTTCCCTTAACGGTATCCTTCTGTTCGCCTGACACAGAGACGATATCGATGCTGTCGATCTTCTTAAAATGATATAAACCAGCGTGCCTTATGATCGTGTTTGCAACGCCCGGAACAAGACCTGCACCACAGACAGCCGTATTGCAGTTATTCTGGAACTCGCTGAACTTCTCGAACTGCTTTGAAAGAAGCGAGATGGGTGACGGGAATTCCGGCACGCCGAAAAGAGCACAGTCGATATAATCAGCCTTAGCCTTTATGGCGAGATCCATCGCAGAAAGCGAGAGATCCGGCGGGAGCAGGTTTACGACCATATCGGGCGCGAAGATCCTTACCATCATCATGGCAGCTTCGACATTGTTCATGTCAATGCCTGCAGTGGTAACTCTGACACCCATGTTTAAAGCGAGCTCTCTGAGCTCATCACATTCTTCCTTCTTGCGCGAAGCAAGACATATACCTGAAACGTAGGATTGATATTTGCAAAGTTCAATGAGCAAACGCTTTGTCAGCTCATTGCAACCGAGAATCAATATTCTCCTCATATAACATCCCCCAATGACCTTTCCCTAAATCTGGGATTATTATATTTAAGAAAATACTAATAAGCAAAGGAAAGAATACACAAATTTTAGGGCTTTTGTGCATATACCTTACAACCTTTCATAGCGTAAGATACCGATATCCAAACTATAACAAAGGAGATTGTTATGAAGACAGTTAACAAAATCGCTGCAGCTTTCCTTTCCGCAGCACTTTTGCTCGGAATGACATCTTGCGGCGCTGCTAAGAAGAACCTCAAGATCCTTGACACTGCTTATGCAGTAGAAGATTACGCTATGGCAATCAGCAAGGAGAACGAAGGACTTAAGGCAGCTATCGATCAGGCTCTTAAGGAGCTTACAGAAGACGGCACGATCCCTGCTATCATCGAGAAGTACATCCCTGCAGGTGCTACTATCGAGAAGAAGGAATCCGTTAAGGGTGACTATCCTGAGTTCACAACTATCGAAGAGGGCAAGCTCATCATGGCTACTAACGCTTTCTTCCAGCCTTATGAGTATCACGAAGGCGACAACATCGTAGGTATCGACCCTGAGATCGCCAAGGCAGTTGCTGACAAGCTCGGTCTTGAGCTAGTTATCGAAGACGTAGAATTCGACTCCATCATCGCAGGCGTTCAGGCAGGCAAGTACGACATCGGCTGCGCAGGCATGACAGTTACAGAAGACAGACTTAAGTCCGTTAACTTCTCCACACCTTATGCTACAGGTGTTCAGTCTGTTATCGTTGTTGAAGGTTCCGAGATCACTGACGTAGATAAGCTTCTTGCAGGCACTTACAAGGTTGGTGTTCAGACAGGCACAACAGGCGACATCTACATGACAGATGACATCGGTGAAGACAGAGTTGAGCGTTTCGCAAAGGGTAATGATGCTATCATCGCTCTCCAGTCCGGCAAGATCGATGCAGTAGTTATCGACAATGAGCCTGCTAAGGCATTCGTTGCAGCTGCAAACAAGTAATCACCATTACTTAGAGTTTAGTAACAAAACAATCAAAAAGAGCGGAAATATGGTCTGTATTTCCGCTCTTTTCTTATTTATAATTGAAGTTACTTTTTTAAGGGTCGACACTTAAAAATTCGAGGAAAATCAAATGAGCGGAAAAAAGACTAGTAAATCCAAGATCAGAAATACGCTTATCGTGATCGGCATAATCGCTGTGGCTGTGGCTGCAGCTTACATTTTGCTGTTCATGCCTTTGGCAAACGTCCCTTCGTGGATGAGCGATATCCGTAATGCTTTCTACGGAAGTGCATTCTATTCAGACTTTGAGAACAATTTCATTGCCGACAAGCGTTATATGTATATAGTCAAAGGTCTTGGCGTTACCTTTGAAGTCACATTCTTCGCTGTTCTTTTGGGTATTGTTCTTGGCGTAATCGTCGCACTTGTAAGATCTTCTTATGACACGTTGAAGGAAGAACTTAAGGGAGGCTTTGGCAAAGCAGTCCTCTACTTCTTCTATAAACTCTGCGGCATATACCTCACAGTTATCAGAGGTACGCCTGTAGTCGTACAGCTCATGATCATCTACTTCGTCATTTTCGCTTCCTCCAACAACAAGATCATGGTTGCCATTCTTGCATTCGGAATCAACTCCGGAGCTTACGTTGCCGAGATCATCAGAGGCGGCATCATGAGCATCGACAAAGGTCAGTTCGAAGCAGGCCGTTCACTCGGTTTCGGTTATGTCAGGACAATGGCTTTCATCATAATCCCGCAGGCATTTAAAACCGTACTGCCTGCGCTTGCAAACGAATTCATCGTTCTCATCAAAGAGACTTCAGTATCCGGTTATGTCGGACTTCAGGAACTCACAAAAGGCGGAGACATCATCAGATCGAGAACCTATTCCGCGTTCATGCCGCTTATTGCCGTAGCGATCATCTACCTTGTGATCGTCATGTTCTTCAGCTGGCTTGTATCGTTGCTCGAAAGGAGGCTCAAGAACAGTGAGCGCTGATAATAATGTAATCATATCCGTAACGGATCTCAAAAAATACTATAACGACGGAGAGGTCAAAGCCTTAGACGGTGTTACCACCGATATCAGAAAGGGCGAGGTTGTCGTAGTCATCGGTCCTTCGGGTTCCGGTAAATCGACTTTCTTAAGATCTCTCAATCTCCTTGAGCGCCCGACAAGCGGCAAGATCACTTTCGATGGCGCCGACATCATGGCACCGTCAACAGACATCAATAAACTCAGGCAGAAGATGGGAATGGTATTCCAGCATTTCAATCTCTTCCCTCACCTTACGATTCTCCGGAATATGACCATAGCTCCGATGAAGCTCCATGGCCTTTCCAAGGAAGAAGCTGAGAAGAAAGCAATATCACTCCTTGAGAGAGTTGGTCTGGCTGACCGCGCTAATGCATATCCTTCGCAGCTTTCAGGCGGACAGAAGCAGAGGATCGCCATCGTAAGGGCACTTGCCATGGAACCTGAGGTAATGCTTTTCGACGAGCCTACAAGCGCTCTGGACCCTGAGATGGTCGGCGAAGTTCTTGAAGTAATGAAGAACCTGGCAAAGGCCGGCATGACGATGGTCTGTGTAACTCACGAGATGGGCTTCGCAAGAGAAGTAGGCACTCGTGTTATCTTTATGGACTGTGGTAAAATCATAGAAGAGAATACGCCTGAACAGATCTTTACAAATCCTCAGAATGAGAGACTTCAGGCATTCCTGCAAAAAGTATTGTAATTTAACAGGAGGGGTAGATTATGTTTTGCGAACAGTGTGGTTCATCGATTCCTGACGGTCAGGCTTTTTGTTCTAACTGCGGAGCACCTGCTCCCGTTTCAGCACCTGCTCCGGCAGCAGCACCCGTAGTTGCAGCAGCGCCTGCGCCCGCACCGGCACCGGCACCGGCTCCTGCACCTGCAGCACAACCAGTTCAGCCGGTTTACCAGCAGCCTGTATATCAGCAGGTACAGCCCGTTCAACCGGTTCAGCCCGTGCAGCCTGTTTACCAGCAGCCTCAGGCTCAGCCCGTGCAGCCTGTTTATCAGCAGCCGGTATATCAGGCACCTATTTATCAGCAGAATCCGGGTCCTGCTAAGCTTCCTAACGGCGCAGCTACAGCAGGCCTTGTATTCGGTATCATCACACTCGTTCTCTTCTGGCTCCCGGTCTTCAATATATTCACCACAGGTATTCTGGGTCTTCTCGGCTTGATCTTCTCGATCGTGGGACTTGCAAAGAAGAATGCCGGCGGCAAGCCTAAGGCGATCGTAGGTCTCGTGTTAACCATTATCGGTATCGCTGCTACCATCGGTTATTACGGATTGGTCTATCAGGCAATTGTTACAGATCCTTCGCTCAAACAGGAATGGGATGATATCTGGGATACATCTTATTCTCCCAAGACATCCGACTATGATTATAATTCCGGAGATCTCTTTATTGACGGCGATTTCGTAAATACCGACAACGGATATGTAACAGGTGTCCTTCACATCGACGGTTACAGAGTGGATTTCTGATACAGATCTCGAAAAGACAATGATTTCTGCCCGCAATCAAATGCGGGCAGTTTATTATGCTAGAATCAATAAACATAAACTTCTTTTGATGTGGGGTAGGATAATGTACTGTGAACAATGTGGTTCCTTGATTGAAAATGGTGAAGCATTTTGCTCTAATTGCGGCGCTCCTCAACCGGCATCCAAAGCAGCTTCTGAACCGGCGCCCGGACCTGTAGTTCAGCCTATAATGCAGGCGGATATCCAGCCGATTAAACCTGCTTACGAGCAGCCACAGCCTGTGTACCAGCCTCAGCCGGCGCAGCCTTTATACCCGCAGCCTGCATATCAGTCAGTCGTCACTCCATTTGAGACTAAGAAAAGCAATGTATTTGCTGTTTTAGGCCTTATATTCGGAATCATTACAGCTGTCTTTTCCTGGCTGATCTTATTTAATATGATCCCGGGAATCGCAGGAATCGTATTGTCCGTTATCGGACTTACGCAGAAAAATGCAGGCAAAAAAGGCATGGCCACTGCAGGTCTCATAACTTCGATCGCCGGCATCCTGATCGGATTCATGATCCTCGGGCTTGCAGTAATGTCCGACGCCTGACCTATAGCTTATTTGCGCTTTCTTCTTAACGTCTCGTCGTAAGAATAATTCTCTTCAAGGAAATCCTCGCCCTTCTGTTCTTCTTTGAACGAGAGGCCGGGATAGTTAAGCTGCCTGAGGACTTCGTATATCGCAACAGCCGCAGCATTGGAGACGTTAAGACATCTGCAGTCTGCCGCCATAGGTATCCTGAAGCACCTGTCGAGATTAGCCCTTAAGATCTCCCCCGGTATTCCCGTGCTCTCTTTGCCGAAGATCAGGTAGATCTCTGAGCTTTCAGACGCCTTCTTAAAATCGATATCTGAGGGCGGAACCTTGCCGTAACGGGTCATGAAGAAATATTCGCCGTCATTCCTGCTTGCAAAATCCTGCCAGGAATCGTAGAGAGTGTATTCAGCCCATGTAATGTGGTTTGTGGATGCCCTTCTGAATTCAGGATTATCTATGTCGAAACCGACAGGGCCGATTATATGAAGCGTTGCACCCGTAGCAACGCAGGTGCGCATGATGTTGCCGGTATTCTGCGGGATCTCCGGTTCGAATAATACGACATTGACTATACTTTTGCCTGATTCACTCATATTCTGTCTCCACAGAGAAATCAATTTATATAGATGTGCATCTATATTTATACCTTGGCTGCCGCAACCTTTTTCCCGGCCTTGCCCTCTTCTTCGATATTAACTTCTTCGGGTACGGTCAAAGTGATGAGCTTGGACTCGGCTGCTGCCTCAGCGATATTCAGCATGTGGTCACCAAGACGCTCGAAGTCTGTAAGCATCTCGGAATAGATAACACATGCATCACCTGAGCAGACACCTGACTTAAGTCTCTCGAGCTGATGCTCTCTGTAGTCTTCGGTCATGTCATCGATCTTCTGTTCCATCTGAGCCATCTTGATGTGGACCGAACCTGGCTTGCTTCCGAGAAGGATGTTATAAGCGTCCTTGGTTGTTGCTACCATTTGGCTGACTTCAGCCCTTGCCTTTTCCGAGAGCTTTAATCCCTTGCTCTCGAGAAGAGCCGCATAACCGGAGATGTTCGTGGCGTGGTCACCCATACGCTCGATGTTGCCGGTGATCTTGAAGAGCGCACTCATTGCGACGGCGTGCTTTTCGGACATATCGAAAACCATGGCATGTGAGATGTAATACGATATCTCCTTATTGAGGTAATCGACATATTCTTCCGTGTCATTTATCACGGTCTGTGTCTTTTCACTGTTATCGAGGACAGCTTCGATACTTCTCTGGACGTTGCTTCCGGCCATCTCGAGCATTCTGCTGATCTCATTGCAGAGGGCTCTTATGAGGACTTCAGTACCGACCTGTTCATTATTGCTGAGCATGCTGGGGTTAAGATACTTGAGGTACTGGACACTGTCATCTCCGCCCTTCTTGTCTGGAACCATAAGCTTGACGAGCTTAACGATGAGCTTGCCGAAAGGAAGCAGGATCACCGTTGATGCAAGGTTAAATACAAGGTGCATGTTGGCAAACTGTCTTGCAACATCATTAGGCGACAGGGCTCTTACCCAATCAGCTATAGGGAGCATATAATAAGCGGCTGTAAAGATCGCCGTTCCGATAACGTTGAACATCATGTGGAGCATGCCTGCTCTTGTTGCGTTTCTGGAGCCTCCGATAGATGCGAAAACAGCCGTAACGCATGTTCCGATATTAAGGCCGAAGATGATGAACATTGCCTGGTCCAAACTCATGAGCTGAGCACCGGAAGCTGACATCGCCATTGCCTGGAGCACGCCGACACCGGCAGCAGAACTCTGGATGATGACAACGAAGATGATGCCTACGATGATGCCGACGAAAGGATTATTTATCGAAGAAAAGATCTCCTTAACGATATCCATCTCGCTCAAAGGAGCCATGGATTCCTTCATCAGCGACATTGCAACGAAGATAAAGCCTAATCCGGCAACTGCCTCGCCGATGCTCCTGAGCTTCTTGTCCTTTGTTAGGAGGCAGAAGAATGTACCTAAGAGAGCTACGATGGGTGCTACGGCACCGACATCGAAAGCGATGAGCTGAGCTGTGATATTCGTACCGATGTTGGCACCCATTATTACCCACAAAGCCTGATAAAGGTTCATGAGTCCGGCATTAACGAATCCGACGGCCATAACCGATGTCGCAGTCGAAGACTGGATCAGCGCGGTAATACCCGCACCGACAGCTACGCCCATGATCCTGTTTCCGGTAAGTTTTGCTAATACATTCTTTAATTTGTCACCTGCGATCGCCTGCAGACTGCCGCTGGTGATCTTAACGCTATATAAGAATAAGGCCATACCGGAGCAAAGCCCCAGTAACGCCGGCCATACATCTGCCATAAAAATCATGCCTCCAAATGGCTACACTAAATACCTCTGATCAACAGACAATATAATATTTATTAAGGAAATCGTTTTCAAGGTCTTGCAACAAATATCAAAGTCTTTTTGGGTTATCAGGCGCGAAAACGCACAATTATATAGATATGTGTCTATGTATTTGCAATTTGAATACCGGACATACCCTTTATTTGCCTGCAGCCGACAGGCTTTTCAGTTCTGCTTCGGAAAGTTGTCTATCGCGTGATTAAGCCTTGCAATGCACTTTCTGCAGTATTCCCTCTCGTCACCGGTAGAGAAATCATCTATCTTTTCAAGAGCTTTTATCACACAGTCTTTTGCGGTATCAACATTGCCAAAGCAGTTAAGATCATAGAATCCCTTTACGAACATCGCATTGGGGTCGGTATCCTTCGTTATATCGTCAAAGATCCTGTGATAGTATTCCTTAGCCATCGACGGAACGATATTGTGGTAAGAGTAGTAATATACAAGGTCCATGCAGACACCGTGAACCACCTTGGAATATGCCATGTTCGGCTTCATCGTCCTCTCTGCTTCAGCTACCGCTTCAGGCATCCTGTCAAAGAATCCGTTCGCATCCAGATACTCGAAATAAAGCAGAAAATACATCTGTTTTTCCGTATCCCAGACCTTCTTATAATTTAATTCGCTGAAAGGCTTAAGTTCCATCTGTTCGAACGGAACGCCGGATCTAAGCATGCTTAAGACTTCCTGGGTATATCCGCTCAAAGACTTTTTGGAATTGACCTTTGAAACGACCGATATTGCAAGAAAGAATTTTCCGATCAGGAAGAGCAGGAGCCAGAATCCCAAAAGGAATAACACCGATGCGAGAAGATAAGAATCCACATTGAACGTAGCAATAAGGAGCCCTGCAAATGCGCCGATTCCGATAAGGAGCGTGACGACCGAGGTTAAGATCATGTAAGCCTTGTCTTTTGCAATGAGCTTCCTGCTGTCCATGCCGGCTTCACGCTCAAGGTCAAATGCTGTTTCTACCTGTAATCCGACTCCGGCTTTGCGTCCTCTTTTTTCCCACTTTCCGTTTTTGAGCTTTGTATATTTGAGGCCGAATATCAAGATATCCGTAACTTTCATTCCCATAGGCTTCGCAAAGGCAAGCTGTACGAGGCTCTTTACAAACGTGGACAGGATCAGTCCGACTAATGCCATAACCAGGATGAGGATAGGATTATATGAAAGCTGTCCCAAATATCTTAAATACTGCATATTTTCCTCTTGTTAACGCTTTTGGGTATTTATGTTGAATATATTAGCATTTTAATCAATGATAAGAAAATGAATACGCCGCATAGTATAATTAGCCAAATCAAAGACGGCGGCATCCTATGACAAACACAAGATATTTCTGGACATTAAGATACATCATCATCAACGCGACATACTTTGCCGTATACAGCGGCATTCATGCGTATGCATCCGTCTTCCTGCTCGAAAAGGGTTTCTCCAACACCCTTATCGGCATCACATTGGCGCTCGCCAATATCCTTTCCGTTATATTCCAGCCTTTTATAGCAGGCCTCATCGATAAGCAGGGCAAGCTCACAAACCGCAATGTCTCTATGGCATCCACTGCCCTGCTCCTTATAGGCTCTGTCCTCCTGCTCCTCATAAAGAGCGGGATCGCAGTGATATTCATTATTTTCGCGCTCATATACATGGTGCAGATGGTATACCAGCCTATCATAACGGCCATGTATTTCGAATATGAGGCGGCAGGATGCCACATCTATTACGGGCTTGCAAGAGGTCTCGGATCGGCAGGATTTGCCGTTACATCTTTCTTCACCGGCAGAGCCATCGGAAAGTTCGGTGTGACCATCCTCATGATCCTGGACATCATCTTCCTTACGATCGCGCTTATTGTGCTCTATTTCTTCAAGAAGCCTAAAGTCGAGACACCGAAGGCAAAGAAGAATGAGGTCGCGCACAACAATCTCTTCAGCTTTATCGAGACATATCCCGGCTTCATGCTCTTCGTGCTCGCGGCAGTCTGCTTCTTTTTCGCGCACAATGCGATCAACGATTACATGATCCAGATAATAACTCCCTTAGGCGGCACGGAGGCGCAGATGGGAACGGCAGTCTTCATCGCAGCGCTCTTGGAGCTCCCTACGATGGCTCTGATCGATAAGATCATGAAGAAGATATCTGTTAAGAACCTTCTCCTGATCTCAGCAACCGCGTTCCTTATCAAGACTCTCCTGATGCTCCTGGCGCCCAACATGGTCGTCGTATATATCAGCCAGGCAATGCAGATGTTCGCATATGCGGTCTTCATCCCTGCCGGCGCTTATTTCGTCAATCAGACGATGGCAAGACTTGATCAGGTTAAGGGTCAGGCTTATATCAACTGCTCGATCACACTGGGCGGCGTCTTCTCAAGTCTGGTATGCGGAAGAATTCTTGATATAAAGGGGCCTCACTTCATGCTCATCGTAAGTCTTGCAGTTACGGCAATCGGTCTTGTGATCGCATTCTTTGCACTCAAAGTTGTGGCAATATCAAGGAAAACCACTCTTAAATAAAATTCAGTATTGAACATTGTATAATACCGCGTTATACTCCCCATATAGGCCGGAAGCCTGACGGGAGAGATTTATATGAGTAACGAATGCTGTTTGAAGTATCCCTTATTAATGGTCCACGGGATGGGATTCCGTGACAGAAAGCACCTGTGCTATTGGGGCAGGATCCCCAAAGTTCTTGAATCACAGGGCGCGAACGTCTTCTTCGGCCACCAGGATGCGGTGGGTTCCGTCGAAGGAAATGCAGACATCATCGCCAAGAGCCTTGATGAAGTCCTGAAGATCACGGGCGCACCGAAGGTAAATATCCTGGCGCATTCCAAGGGCGGTCTTGAATCCAGATATCTCTTTAACCACGGCTACAGCGACAAGATCGCATCGATCACCACGATCGACACCCCGCACCACGGTTCAAAGACAGTGGACTTCCTGATGAAGGCTCCCAAGTGGATGGTCAAGGCCGCTGCAAAAGGCAACGATGTCTGGCATAAGCTCCTTGGCGACAAGCACCCTGACAGCTACGCATGCTTCGATATCCTCACGACCGGAACTGCCGAGAAGTTCAATATCGATAATCCCACACCGGACAACATCCTTTGCCAGAGCTACGGCTTCAAATGCAAAGGCTCTTTCTCCGATTCCGTCTTCTGCATTACTTATCCGATCGTTCGAAAATTTGACGGTGACAACGACGGCATGGTCTCCACCGATTCCATGCACTGGGCAGACTTTAAGGGCATCCGCACCTCCACTACACACAGAGGTATTTCCCATGCTGATGTTGTCGACATGAGACGCAGACGCTTTACAAAGAAGACTCCCTCTTCAGACAATGAAGTCAGCGACATCGTCCCTTTCTACGTGGAAGTCGTAAAGGGATTAAAGGAATTGGGTTATTAGAATTCTGTTCTTTATTTCTTCTCTTTTGCCACACTTGATTTCAAGTAGGCTTTAGGTCGACTCTGTATCATCAGGCCATAAAGCACCAAGGAGGAATATGGCAATGATCAAGAAAAAGGTTCTGTTAATACTCGCGATCGTAACTGCAGCGGCCATGTCAGTCTCAGTTACTGCTTGTCTCGCTTCAAATAATGCATCAGTATCTTCTGAATCAGAAGTTCAGACTCAAACTGAAGATATAACGACATCAGAAGAGATAAGCAATACCGAAGACGGCGGACATGCGATCGAAGTAAGCGGAGATGAAGCCTCATATTCAAACATCAAAGTAACCAAGACAGGAGATTCATCTTCAGGAGATGAGGCAGATTTCTACGGTGACAACGCCGCTGTTTTCGCGACCGACGGCGCAACATTAACACTTGAAGATATCGTAGTCGATACCAGCGGAAAACACGCAAATGCAGTCTTCTCTTACGGAAGCGGGACTACGGTAAACATCAGCAATTCGAAGATAACGACTTCAGGGAACTGCTCCGGCGGTCTCATGACGACAGGCGGCGGTACGATGAACGCGGCAAATCTCGACATTCACACGACGGGCAATTCATCCGCAGCGATAAGATCTGACAGAGGCGGCGGAACAGTAAACGTTGACGGCGGCACTTATGTGACGGACGGCACCGGCTCGCCTGTCATATACTCCACAGCTGACATTACAGTCAGCAACGCAACGCTTGAATCGACAAGATCCGAAGGCGTGGTCGTCGAAGGCAAGAATTCCGTTACGCTCAATAACGTATCACTTACAGCCGATAACAACGCACATAACAGCAATAAGTCAGAAAACTATAAAGCCGTAATGATCTACCAGTCGATGTCAGGCGACGCATCAGTCGGCCTTGCAACTTTCACCATGACTGGCGGCTCTATTACAAACAAGAACGGCGACGTATTCTTCGTAAATAATACTTCGGCAACGATAACGCTCGAAAATGCAGAGATAATAAATCAGGACACTGACGGTGTCTTCTTAAGGGCAGCTGCAGCAGGCTGGGGCACGGAAGGTTCCAATGGCGGCAAGGTTAATCTCATCCTCAAAGATCAGAATCAGACCGGCGATATCGTCGTAGATAAGGTATCAGCACTCAACATGTATCTTTCGGAAGGCACAACGTATACAGGCACTGTAAACGGTGCAAATGAAGGCGAAGTTTACGTGGAGATCGAATCCGGTTCCAAATGGATCCTCACAGGAGATTCATATATCACAGGTCTCACATGCGATGCTGGTTCAATAGATCTTAACGGCTACAAGCTCTATGTTGGCAGCACAGAATACAGCGCAGACACGGCATCAACAGGAACGGCTATTACGATCGTGTCCGAATCTTCATCAGGAAAGCCGGACGGCGAAAAGCCCTCAGGAGACTTCCCGGGCGACCCTCCGTCAGGCGATAAGCCTCAGGGTGACCCGCCGTCAGGAGATCCGCCTTCAGGCAGACCTGACGGAAACGGTGGCGAGCCTCCCGCAAAGCCAAGCGGGGAGTGATTTCCAGAGTTTATTTTTGTCGTTCTTCGTCTTTGAAACTACATAAAAACCGACGGTGTCTTCAGCTGAAGGCACCGTCACTTTGTTGCGAAAGCTTCTTGCTTACAATTGAATAGGTTTATATGCTAATGCTTTATCAGCAATCTCTTCAGGAGTAAGATCGTCCCAGAAAATATAGTCAGAGATGTTTGGATCGACCACGCCTTTTTCTAAAAGCTCAATATCTTTATCTGCCTCTGCTTCAGAAGCATACTTGCATTCCTTAATCCTCTTGACGATTTCTATGATCTGCTCTCTGGAAAAGAGTCCGCGTTCTTTTTTGTTCTCACCTGTCTGTTGTTCTTCCATGATGCCCTCTCAACTACTTCTTGTTTTCGGTCAATTCGATCCGGATCAATCCCTCGTAATCCTGATTATCATCAAGTATCTTCATTGCTTTCTTATACACAAAATCCGACCTGATCACAAAAGGAATATTGCTGCAGCTATTTAAGAAATCACTTAGTGTCAGCGGTGAGGCAAAATCTCTTCTGAGTCTTACGGCTAAGCGCTTGTCGGTTAATGTTTTTGTCAGAACGACTTTGCAAAGGTCAGGATTATGGATCTCATCCCAGTCTATCTTCTTTGGTTCTTCATCGTTGTCTTCAGCAAAGACTTCAAGCCATTCTTTCAGCGAGGCTTCGGGATTCAATCTTTTCGCGCGCTCAACATTATCATTATCCGGAGGCATGTATTCAGCATTGATCACTATTCTCGAACGATTTTCGCCTTGTCCGAACAATCCCTTCTGATCGAGATCGTGCATGGCTTGTTCCATAGAATTCAATCTTATGTCCATTTCAAGCTCATAGGCATCGTCATCGTTATCATCTAACATGCTTGTTCTCTGATCAAAGATCTCCCTTAATTCTCCGAAATATTCTTCATATCCGAACGAGCAATACGGTGATGCTGCGTAGTCCCATTTCAGATAATATTTCGCTTTTTCAGGATCTTCGCTTTTCCCTGCTTCTCTATCCAATGCTTCAACGGACCAGGCGGATATAAAAGGGCATACGCATTCGCCGAACGTAATCAGAGTAATGTAATAAAAACTCTCATTGTGTTCTGCAAACAATCGGTTAAGTGCTTTCTCAGCAGCACTCTCGATCTTGCTGACTAATTCAACATCAATTGCTTGGCTCATGCTTTGCCCTCATAAGACATTCACTTCTTCCCTACGACAAGGAAGTGAGGGCTGATACCCATCATCGAATCATCAGTCTCAGATGCGTGGATTATCTCAAGTAATCTCTCGCGTCTGTCAGGCTCTTCCCACTTGATGTTCAGCTCAGGTGTAAACCAGACGCAGCCTTCCACGGCGTGCTTGCCGAGTATTGAGAATCCGCCGTCTGAAAGCTCGGAACAAAGTCCTTCAGGTGTGTGGAAATATGCGTCGGCGATTATCCTCGGATATTTGGCGGGACGGATGTGCTCGCCGGTAGACATTTCGCGCTTCAACATATCCATATAGACATCGTCATCTATAAAGTCGACGCCGTTGCCATATACGGATAAAGCCCATGTTGCAGAGCTGAATTTCGAGATGCCGGCAGCAAACAGAAGTCCGCCGGGCTTTAAGATCCTGTAAGCTTCTGATATGGCCTTCATCCTGTCAGTCAGATTCATCAGATGATACAAAGGCCCCATGAGAAGCACTGCGTCACAGGATCCTGAAGGAACATCAAGTTCTCTTGCGTCGCCGACTTTGGCAACGTAAAGCGTCTTCATTTCCTTGTTGGCATATTCGACAGCAACAGGTGCGAGCTCGATCAGGGTCACATTATTGCCCTGCTCTGCGAGCCACTCTGAATAACGGCCGATACCGCCGCCAACATCGCAGACGGTCAGGCCTGAACCTGCCAAATACTTTGATATGATCTCCTTGGATCTGTAAAACTCGATAACGCCAAGACCTCTTTCGAGACGTCCGATCTCAGCGCCGCTGTTATAGAAATCAAATACATTGGTAACGTCTTCCATATATAGTTCCCCATTAGTATTATTAAACGTAATTACTTTGCCAGATACTTAAAGAATACGTTATTCTCGTAATCATACACGTAAAACTGGGCCTGTACCATAACTATATACTGCTCATCATTGATGTTGCCGAAAGATTCGATACCAGTCTTAATGTCGGTCTCAGGTTCCATCTTGGCATATGTCATGAAAGTAAGAAGAGTTGATGTCAGCATGAAGTTGAAGCTCGTGTATGCGGCAACGAGGAGCGTCAAAACTATAAGTCTCGGCTTGATCTTCTTGTTGCCCTTCTCCATCATCTCGTTGAAGCTGTCATTTACGAACATCACGGCATAAAGACATATCGCAAACAGAGGCGCCATCGAGCCTCTCATGAGAAGATCGTTAGGTCCGCTCATCTTATAGATAGGAATGATCAGCATCGTTATGAAAGCGCACCAAAACATCCAGTCCTTCTTATACTTCTTGTGTATGAGCAATACCCATAAGCCAAACTCGAAAACAACATAAGCCAGATAATCAATCAGCAATGTGAGCTTGGACCCGTAGAATGTCCATATGAAGCCGTAATCGTATGTCGCATTGGAATTCGCGGTATAGAATGTCGCAAAGCAGACTATAAAGACTACAGGAGCTATCAAATTGCCAATAGTGAACAGGTTCTTAAGGACTTCTTTTGCCTTGAGCTTCCTGTTGGTAATAATCATCTTGCAGATGCACATCGGCAAGATACCGATAGCTGCCCACGGCGAATAGCAGAAGATCAGAGAGCCGAGAAGGCCGATGCTTTTCGAGTTCGTGCATAACAGGAGAAGGATCGTGATAAGCCAGCCGGGGATCGACTGATGGAACACATTCATTATCTGGTAGAAGTTTCCGACCACACGGAAATGCCAGGTCCAGTCCTCCCATGTCGCGCCAAACCCGCGCACATATTCATTGAACAGATACGGGAATACATCAAAGCCCGCAAAGAGAATGATACCGATAAAAAGGAATCTGGACTGTTTGCCGTAAAGGATCAGCGCACCTAAAGTTACCAGGATCAAGCCTATCGCCGACCATATGAGAAGAACGATCCTTGCCGTCAGAAGGCCGAAGAGTTTGCCGAATATGGCAGGGACCATCCAGAATACGAAGTAATAAGCAAACGCTACCTTGCCCTCACCTAAAGTCTCTGCAACAACAGGATTCTGCTGCGTCGAGAAATCGTAAATGACAGGCCACTTGTAATTGATCAGGTCATTGAGAGTTGCATAGCGGACGCGGTGATCACCGATTGCCCAGCCGAATTCGCCGACGCCTCCGAGATAAAGGAAGAATAATGCAAACGGAATAAGCCATAGAAAATAGGAAGCCTTTAGGGTGACAGACTTCTCTTCTTCCGCAAGAGCCGTTCCGGGCTTTTTCTTCGCTATATCAAGATATGCCCACGCAGCGCTTCCGACCGTGAGGACAGAGAAAAGTATTGCCCACCAGATCTTCAGATAACCTATGAAGAAGATAACTATCGGCAGCACAAGATAGATCATGCAGGCAAGGAAAAACTTGCTGAACGATATCTTTATCTCCTTTTGAAAGAAGCCTGTTTTAAGTTTATCTGTCGTGTGCATAATGCTCCCTTTTGTCTTTTTTACAATACTCTCTCAAATAAATATTATAATCTATTCGCGTGATAATATAAAAAGCTAAAAAATAAAAGGGTGCTGTGAGTCTCTCGGGATCTGGCTCTATTGCCGCCTCTTAAGAAAGTTGCTTAAAATGTTGCCTTTTGTGTCCGCCCAGAAGGCAACAAATAAGGCAACATTGGCCATGTTGCTCTAGATGTTGCTCTTTCTGTCCGCCCAGAAGGCAACAAATCCTTAACTGCAAACGGCACACCGTATTACAACAATCCGTTTATATCTCTTTCCCTGCAAGTATCTCTTTATAATCCTGAAGGTTTTTCTTCAGGAGATTCGGTATATCCAGTTCGTAAGGACACCTTGTTTTGCAGATGCCGCAGTCAACGCAGTTCTCGATCTTCATCATCTCATTCTGCCAATGCTCCGTAAGCCAGTTCTCAGACGGTGCACGTCTTATCATCTGGCTCATTCTCGCACACTGGTTGATCGTGATGTCGACCGTGCACGGCATGCAGTAGCCGCACCCTCTGCAGAACTCGCCTAAGAGGTCCTTGCGGTCATTATCAATAAAGGTCCTGAGTTCGTCAGTCATTGTGATCTCGTTCTCGAAAAAGCTCAGCCATTCATCCAGTTCAGATTCTCTCTGAACGCCCCAGATCGGGAGCGCCTCATATTCGCTCATGAAAGCCATGCATGCTCTTGAATTGGTGAGAAGCCCGCCTGATAAGCCCTTCATGGCAATAAAGCCCATGCCGGCCTTAGCGCAGTTATTGACAAGTGCTATATCCCTCTCTGACGCCAGATAAGAGAACGGGAACTGCAGCGTCTCATACAGGCCGCTTTCTATGATATCTTCTGCGACGCCTATCTTATGAGCGGTGATACCGATGTGACGTATCTTGCCCTGTGCCTTTGCTTCCTTCATGCATTCATAGAGTTCGTCGCCTTCGCCGTAGCATCTTGCGGCACAGTGGAGCTGGTAGATATCAATATAATCAGTCTTGAGAAGCTTTAAGGACGTCTCAAGATCTGTCCAGAATTTATCTTTTGTAGTGGCCATGGTCTTTGATGAGATGAAGACCTTTTCGCGCATTCCTTCGAAAGCCAGACCCATCTTCTCTTCACTGGCGGAATATGCTCTCGCGGTATCGAAAAATCTCATGCCGCCGTCATATGCCTTGCGCAATAACTTAACGGCATCTTCTGTACTTACTCTCTGGATCGGAAGCGCGCCAAACGCATTCTGTGGAACGGTTATGCCTGTACGGCCTAAAGTGATATTTCTCATATGTGCCTCCTGTCCTGATGCTTTTACTAATTATATCCCATGACAACAAAAACCTCCGCACCTAAAAAGCGCAGAGGCATTTGTTCCATTTCCTATTCCCACTATTACCCGAAGTGAATTATTGCTTTAAATGTTCCTTCTTCAGATACGAGTTCGAGCTTATAGCCCAGGATGTTGAGGTTGTTTTCCGCTATGGATAAACCAAGTCCCGTGCCTTTTGCACCTCTCGAGTCTTCGCCTTTAACAAAAGGCTTTTTAAGTGAATCGACATCGTCGTAAGTCTTGTCGGTCTTGTTCGTGATAACAAGCTTTTTGGGATCGATCGTTATGTCTACCACGCTTTCCATATCACCGTACCGGTCGCAGTTAGAAAGAAGATTATCTATAGTCTGCTTAAGGAGTCTCTTGTCTGTTTCAAGGATAACGCCTGTTCCGTTTATATCAGTCAACATATAAGGAAACTCAGAGCAGCTCTGCTTTACAAGCTCTACTACATCCACATCTTCTTTGCTTACAGATTGATTTCCGGCTTCGCTTTTCGAATACGCGAGAATGCCTTCGATCATGTCGTTCATCGAACTGACCCTGTTACTGATATTCCTTGAATATTCACGGGTCTTATCCGGATCATCGGCAGATGATTCTATGTTCTCGGCATAAGCCATGATAGCTGACAGGGGCGTTTTAAGATCGTGTGCCATTGCTTCAGTAGTCTTGATCCTGTATTCGAAGATCTTCCAGACTGTCTTATCTCTCTGATACTTAACAACCGCCAGGACAAAAGCAATCAGAGCAGCTGTAAACAGATATACGATAACGATCAGACAGGATGAAACCGGTGCAAGTTTAAAGACAGAAAGTTCTCTTGCCTTTATTCCGACATGCCAGGGCAGGTTCTTCAGCATTGGCTCATACATATAGTATTCTTTGTCAGTAAGATAATATGGTTCTCCCGCTTTCATATTCGGTTGCATAGCTTCACATTCTTTATAAGGAACGATATACCAATAGTACTTATCAGAAGGCGCCGCGGGATTTATCCGGTAACAGAAATTCAAACGTGCTCCGGATTCACAATAACGGAAGTGATTAAGTTCTATCTTTTCGTATCCTTTAGTGTCAGCAGGCGTGCAATCGATCTCGTATTCTTCATTGAAGTAAACGACTTTGACAACGCCGGGAATGAACGTTTGATCTTTCCAATTGATATATGCTGTCACTAATCTGTAATCCCTGAAGTAATCGAAATTACCAACCGTTTCTCTGCGTTCGAAAATGGGGTCACGAACAAAATCGAAATACATTTTCATCTGTTTCCGCTCGTCAAACCTGCCGTTCATATATTCTTTTACAGGATCAAGATACGAGATATCTTCGATCATATACGAATTGTAGGTATCGAAATAATCCTCGCCCTGTGTTATGTCCAACTCGTCTTTTCTATGAAGATTAAACCATGCGGTATCATCCACCTCAATGTTCTGACCGTCAATATCGACTTCCGCATCGGTATAGTCAATACTCTTAAGCTGGGCGATTTCCTCTCTTAATTGAGCAAAATAAGCTATGTATTTATTTGAACCCGGTTCCTCATCGTAAAGATTTTTAGTAAGGGCAACTATATCGTTCATGTAGGATTCTATAAAGCTGAGTCTCTCGCTTTGGACATATCCATTAAGATCATACAAAGCATAGACAGCAAACCCTGCAAGAAGGACCAGGACAATAATAAACCTGACGAGAAAGATCTTCCCGAACTTAGGCTCAGTAATTACACGCTTTGTCTTTTTACGTTCTCCCATGAAGATTCCCTCCGGTCACATTATCTTGTAACCGCCGCCGATTACGGTCCTGACCGCCTCACCGGAATGCCCGAGCGCTTTCCTTAATTTCTTGATATGTGTATCCACGACTCTGTCCGAACCGTCAAAACCCAGCCCCCATACAAGATCCAAGAGCCTGTCTCTTCCAAGGACGATCCCCTTGTTCTCCATGAGAGTCTTCAGGAGGAAATATTCTTTGGGGGCAAGCACGACCTTACTTCCGCCGGCTTCCACTTCCATTCTTAAGGGATAGAGCTTTATGTCTCCGCATTCGAGAACGAGCTCTTTTTGAAGTTCTGCCTCAGTCCTGTTAAGCAGTGCCAGACACTTGGCATACAGCACCTTAAGAGAGAAAGGCTTTACCATGTATTCATCGGCGCCTATCTCGTAGCCTCTGAGTATGTTGTCTTCATTGCCGAGTGCTGTCAGAAAGACGATCGGACACTTGCTCTTTCCGCGAAGAGCTTTGCAGACGTCAAATCCGTTAGTGCCGGGGAGCATGATATCCAGTATCGCCAGATCGTATTCGTTCCTGCGGATAAGATCCAGTGCGCGATTGCCGTCAGGAGCGGTATCGACATCAAAAGAACCCTTGCTTCTGAAAAAATCAGATACAAGAGCAAGCAGTTCTTCATTGTCTTCTACGATCAATATCCCGGCCATCAGAATTCCCTCCCATGGGAATAATCTACTATGTTCGTGTGTCCTTTGTATGTCCTAAAATGCCTGTTTTAAACATTTTGGAACAACTTCCCCAAACATCTTTAATTATACTTCAACCAAAACAAAAGACGGCGGGAATAATTCCTGCCGCCTTCTGCATATATATCAACAACCGGTAGTTACTTAAGTTCTTCTCTTCTGAACTTTACATAAGAAAGAGCGAGGACAGCTGCAATAGCAACTACTGAAGTAACAAGTGCCATAACGATGTTGCTGTTGCTCATGTCTATGAGAACGAACATTGCCTGACCGGCAGGTGTAAGTCTTACGAGATTTTCAGCCCATGAGAAATTAAGAATGAGCTGAGCTATAACATTGGACATCACCATAAGTCCGAGATTGAGTCCGATCGCGCCGCCTAAGTGTCTTACGAACATGGATGCGAAGAAACATGTTGCCGAATAAGCGATCTCAACTACAGTGTAGACGAGTAATCTTGCAATGATCTCTCTTGCAAAGCTTCCGTCAATACCGTTTACACCCTGCATTCCAAAAGCGATAGCCGTTGTGACTGCAAACGATGCGGCGCAGTACAGAGCAACTGCGGTTGAGTATGAGAGTAATTTTGCAGCGAGGATTGCAAATCTGCTGTTGCCCGCCATGACTGCCGACTGGATCCTGCGGCCTTCAAATGCGCCTGTTACATGAATGCCGGCGAAAACACCGATCAGGAAGATTATAAAAGCGTTGCAGTTGTTTAAGCCTTCGATGAAAGCGTTATATCCTGTCACGCCGCTGCTGAATGTGAGTGTCGCGAAAAGGATCAGTGCAGGAAGCGTAATAAACGCGCCGCCTATTATCCAGAATGATTTTGAAGAGAAAGTCTGCCTCATTTCCCACTTTAATAGATTTCCCATTATGCGCCCCTCCCCAAAAGTTCAATATAGTATTCCTCAAGTGTCCTCTCATGCTTTGCCAGATGTGTTACAAGCAGATTGTGATCATGCATGAGCTTTGCCACATCCCTTGTCTCAACGTTATCAAAGATCATGATCGAGCCTTCATCATTATCGACGCCGCAGAGTCCGTTTGCTGCAAGGATCTCGATCGCAGTGTCGTTACATTCTGTCTCCATGACAATGTGAGTCGTGCAAAGATTATCGAGATCATTCTTTGAGAATGCGGAGATGATCCTGCCGTGCGAGATGATGATGTAATCTGTCGCCAGTTGGTAGAGCTCAGCAAGGATATGGGATGAGACAACGATCGTAATGCCGTCATCTCTGCATAAAGAAATAAGAAGTTCTCTTACATCTACCATTCCCATCGGATCAAGACCGTTTACCGGCTCATCCAATATAAGAAGATCAGGGTTGTTTATGAGTGCCTGTGCAATGCCTAATCTCTGCTTCATGCCGAGCGAGAAATTGCCGACCTTCTTGTTCTTAACGTCGCCAAGACCGACTCTTTCCAATACTTTATCTATCCTGCCGCTGTCATTGTTACCGTAGAGAAGCTGCACGGACATAAGGTTTGCCCTGGCAGATTTATTAAGTTCAAGGATCGGTTTTTCAACAAGGCAGCCGAGCTTTCCTCGAGCCTTTGCAAGGCCGGCTTCATCAGACTTTCCGAAGAGTTCGACCGAACCGTGCTCGATCGGGCTTAAGCCCGTGATCGCTCTGATAGCTGTGGTCTTGCCTGCGCCGTTTTCTCCGATAAAGCCGTAGATCTTTCCTCTCTTGATCTCAAAGGACACATTGTCCAGTACGGTTTTCGAGCCATAGGTCTTAGAGAGATTACTGATCTTTAAGATTGTGTCATCCATTCCAAATTATCCTCCTGTTTTGTATGGGTACATGATACCTGCCCATCCTTAACAGGAAGATAGCCGAACATTAACGTAACATTAAGATTGGCTTATTTATGAAACCTTCTTGATTATTATCTCGGCCGTAAAACCGCCGCCTTCGCGGTTCCTTAATTCCAGTCCGCCGCCCATCTTCTCCATAAAGAGCGACGCAAGATAAAGTCCCAGGCCGGAACCGTCCTTGCCGGATCCCGAAGCTTCAGAACCTCTGTAGAACTTTGTCGTAAGCATTGCAAGTTCGTCTTCAGGCACGCCGGGACCCCTGTCTGACATGATCACGCGGATACTGTCCTTATCGGATCTGAAATCGACTTCCAATGGCGTTCCGGCATACTTAAATGAGTTGCCTGCGATATTATCTATTACCTGCTCCAGCCTTAATCTGTCAACAAGGATAAGACATTCGGGCGTGGAAGCCTTGCGTTCGACAGTGCCGTAGAACCTCAGATCTCTGAACATGTCATCGATTATGAGAGAGCTTTCCTCTTTAGGAGTCACCTTCAGCTCCTCAAGATCATCGAGAGTAGCGCGGAAAAGATTGTCGACAAGCTGTTCAACGGAAGATGCCTTCGACTTGATCACAGAGACCTTCTCACGGATATCAGGCTCCTTATATTTTATCTCCATAACTTCGCATGTGGCCTTGATCGTTGCAACAGGCGTCTTTATGTCGTGTGAGAGCTCTGCGACGAGCTCCTGCTTGCTCCTGTTGGCCGCTGCTTCACGCTCTGAAGATAACTTCAGTTCTTCCCTCATCCGATCGAATGATTCCGTGAACGCACCGAAATAATTATGCTTATCCATATTCAGCGGCGTATCCAGATTGCCCTTTGACACGTTCGCTGCAAAAGACGAGAGCTTATTGAACGGTCTGATATAAAAATACCAGATGATGACAAGAAGGATCATGCCTGCCGCATAGATCAGTGCAAGCATCGTTATGAGCTGGCTCTGCGAGGTCCTGACCAGGGCTTCATGCTCTTGGGTCCTTGCATTAAACGCGATCTTACCCTTGATCACTCCGTCTTCCATGTAGTCGAAAACAGACATGTCTTCCTTGATGAAGTAGCTGTTTACTGACTCATAATTATCGTCTGAAAGAAGGACTATATCACAGGAATATTCCTTCTCAAGTGAATCGATATCTGCGCCGGAAGAGAGTTTGCCGGAGATCTCATCACACTTCGTGTTGAGGTCTAACATGTCTATCTTGTAGGCTGTCTTCCTGCTGATGTTGTTCCACAGATAAAGACCGCATCCCAGGATAAGAACGGTGTAGATGATGGCGATTACCCGGATCTTCATTAATCTGTCTCCAGGATATATCCCGTGCCCCAGACAGTCTTTATGAATCCGGGTTCATTTGGATCTTTCTCGATCTTCTCTCTAAGGCGGCGGATATGAACATTAAGTGTCGAGTCAGAGTAGAATGAATCTCCCCATACTTCATCGAAAAGAACATCTTTTGTAACGATAGTGTTCTTATGAGCGTAGAGGCACGATAAAAGCGCGAACTCTTTTGATTTAAGGGAGACTGTCCTTCCTTCAACGGTGCAGCTCATGGTAGCCGGATCGATAGTAAATTTCTCATCTGCAGGCTGTGCTGCTGCGGCGCCGCCAAGCTGCTTTACCGCCTCAAGCCTTTTGAGCTGGACTTTGACCTTGGCCAGAAGGACACTTAATGTATAAGGTTTCTTAATATAGTCGTCACCGCCGATATTGAGGGCGACAAGGACATCATCATCACTCTGGCGTGCAGAGATAAAGAGGATAGGCGTATCGTACTTCTCGCGAAGCAGCTTGCAGAGCGCAAATCCGCTCTCATTGCCTAAGTTTATGTCCAGAAGAAAGATGTCTGCTGTGTTTTTTTCGAGAAATGCAAGGCATTCTTCGGAGCTTGATGCGACGGCGCATGTAACGCCGAACATCTCAAAATATTCCTGCGTCATGCGGGAAAGATCAATTTCGTCATCGATTATTAAACAGTTATAATTCATATTTCGAAGTATAACACACCGGGCCTCACCCGAAACACCTCAGGAATCCATGTAAGAAACAGTTAAGGATTGAGCAAGGCTTACGTAAAGTATTCTTCCTGAAAGAGCCGTACAATCGGCAGTGTAAGAATTCTGACAAGACCAAACGGAAAGGGAAAAACAAAATGACAACAACAGTACTTAAAGCTACAGACCTCTGCAAGACATTCTCCAATGAGAGCGTTCAGCAGCACGTTTTAAAGAATCTTAACCTTGAGATCAGAAAAGGCGACTTCACGGTAATCATGGGAGACTCCGGCGCAGGCAAGAGCACACTCCTTTATTCGCTCTCCGGAATGGACCGTCCGAGTCTCGGCGCAGTCCTCTTTGGAAACGAGGACATCTCAAACTACAGCAACGACAAGCTCGCACTCTTCAGAAGAAAGCACTGCGGATTCGTTTTCCAGCAGAACTACCTTAACGACACCATGAGCGTTCTGGACAACATCATCGTATCCGGTCTTCTTAAGAGCCGTGACAGAAAGGCGATCGCAGCCAGAGCCAAGGAACTCTTAAAGCAGGTCGGACTTGATGAGAGCTGTTTTGGCAAGTTCCCGAACCAGTTGTCCGGCGGTGAGAAGCAGAGAGTAGCGCTCGTAAGATCAGTTATCAACGAGCCTGAGATCCTCTTTGCAGACGAGCCCACAGGCGCACTTAACTCACAGAACACAGCGGCAGTATTGGATATCCTCACCGAAATGAACAGAAGAGGACAGAGCATCGTAATGGTTACACACACAGTCGCAGCAGCCGAGAGGGGCAACCGCATCCTCTACTTAAGAGACGGTGTCATCTGCGACGAGATCGCGCTCTCACCTTACGAAGGTCAGAACCAGGAACGCCATAAGCAGCTCCGCGCATTTCTCGCAGATATGGGGTGGTAAACATGAATTCATTATTCTTCATTGCAAAAAACAACATTAAGAAGCACAAGGGCGAGGTAGCGATCCTTTTCACGCTGATCTTCATCTCGTCACTGCTCCTTTTCTCAAGCCTCTCACTCATGATGTCGGCAACAAACACGATCAATGAGTGTGATGAGAAGTATCACGTTGCAGATCTTATGGCCTTTGGTCCCGGCATCTCACTTGAGGATATGGAAGACGATGTAAAAGATATTGAAGATATCGAGAAAGCCGAGTTCCTGCCCATGCTTGCCACGTCTTCGGATTATTACTACAAAGACATGACTGAAGCTGATTCTTTGTCGTATCAATTCTATTTTTTTGACGCATCACATCCGACATATCTCAACGCTTTCCCTGAAGAGTTTAAGGACTTAAAGGATGACGAGATCGTTCTGCCCTATTACATGTCTTATACGGTTAATGCCGGAGACAGCTTTACAGTAAAGCTTGCAGATAAGACGTATTCCTTCAAGGTCAGGGGATTTGTCGAGAATCTTTATTTCGCGACATCAATGAACATAACCGGTTATTATGCTCTCGTAAACCACAATGTTTTCGATGAGATGAAAGCAAAGCTTGATCCTACGAACCTCTTCTCAGTTGCGCTGTTTAAGACCAAAGAAGGCACTGATCTTCACGGATTCGATCTGAAGGTCCAGAATGCTTTCCCGGGTGATGCCCGGATCGACAGCATCGACCGCGACACAATGAATATTGCGACAACAGGCATGACTAATATCGCTACTTCGATCGTTCTTATCTTCACGATAATGCTGATCGTAATGGCTGTGATCATCATGCACTTCTCGATCAAGAATTTTATCGAGCTCAACGTACAGAATATCGGATTGCTCCAGGCTACCGGCTACACGGCAAAGGAACTCCGCTTTGCATGCGTCATGGAACAGCTGATCATAGGCATGATCGCTACAGTTATGGCTATTGCAGCAGGCATTTTCTTAAGCAAGCCTTTGAGCAGCCTCTCAGGCATGATGATGGGTCTTTCAGGTTTCTCCGGAATCTCAATTCCCGCGCTCATCGCAACTCTTATCGGAATCCCGGTCATGGTCTTCATCGGCTCAATGATCGCTACGACATCTTATAAGAAACTCACTGTTCTCGAAGCTTTGAGAAGCGGCATCACAGCACATAACTTCAAGAAGAATCACTTTCCTCTTGAGACAAGCCGTCTCCCGTTAAATCTCGCAATTGCCGGAAAGAATATCTTCGGATCACACAAGAAGAGCATATTCATTACAGTCATCGTTGCAGGACTTGCGTTCTCGACATGCCTCGGCTTCACACTTTTCCAGAACTGGGCACTCGACCAGTCAGCTCTTCTTAAGCTCGTCGGATTTGAAGCTTCAGACCTTCAGGCTCATGCACCGGGCGACAATGAGTTCGTAAAGGACATGCGCAATAATCCTGAGGTTGAGAGCATCAATACCTGGACAACATTAACATCAATGGAAGTTACTTATCTTAATAATTCAACTTCACTCGGAATCGATGTTTACGGAGATGTTAATAAGCTCAGAAATGAATACGTCATCGAAGGTCATCTGCCTCAGAATGAGAACGAGATCGTCCTTACTGTAGTCGAAGCTGACATCATCGGTGTGTCACTGGGAGATAAGGTCAATGTTAAGTCCATGGTAGATGACGGCACGGTAGCCTATACAGTCAGCGGCATCGATCAGAAGATCAACAACATGGGCAAGAAAGCGCTCATGACCGAAGAAGGCGCAAAACGCCTTAATCCTGACTATGAATTCCAGGAGCTGCTCATATTCCTTAAGGATTCATCCAAGTGCAAGGATCTGAAGAAGCAGTGGGAAAAGGAATATCCTGACATCCAGTTCACACTCGTTGAGGACCTCATCGGATCAACGATCGAGACAATGAAGTCAGCAATGGAAGCGATCTGCGTTATCTTCATCATCGCAACATGCTTCGTTGTAATCCTTACACAGCTCCTTCTTACCAGAGCACAGGTCATCCGCGAGAGAACCGACCTCGGTGTATCCAAGGCCCTCGGCTACACATCAGGCGAACTCATGAGAAGGACCCTCATGACAAACATGCCGACCATCGTACTCGGCATCGTACTGGGAATCACAATGCACTACCTGTTCTCTAACCAGCTGATCCTACTCGGACTTTCATCCTTCGGAATCAGACAGAACAGCTTCAGCACATCTCCTGTCTGGATTCTTTTTACCGCAGCGATCATCCTTGTCTGCGCCATCGTCACAGCATTCTTCAGCGGCACGGGAATCACAAAACTTGAGCCGGTAAAGATACTTAAAGAGGAATAAGGATTTCATACCAAAGCCCGGATCCGTAATGGTTCCGGGCTTTTTTGATCTATTTTCATAAAGCAGTTGTTATTTCACCTCTGCAAAAGCTAAAGCATATGGCTCGGCAATACTCGAATCTTTGGCTATTACAACAGCGTAATATCCCTTCTTTATTTCTTTTCCGCAGTCGACATTATAATATGCGGAGCCGTCATTGTATTTTTCAGGAGTGATCTCGGCCGAGAATATCGGTTCTGTCATATCTTCAAGATCAAAATCATCGTCCTTACTGTAATAGTATGCATAGTAAACAGCAGCTTCTGTTTCGGGTTTGACCTGTATGGAAAAAGCCAGCGTTTTGGTGGTCTCATTGTAAACACCCGGTTTGCTCATTGTATCCTCGTAATCCCACCATCTGGCATTAACAATGCTGTCACAGAATTTCCCGTTATAGATCCGGTAATTCTCTCCGGTTAATACCGTCTTCATTGATTTGATCACATCCAAATTCACCTGAAAGGGATCATCATAGGTATCGTCACCGTTATTATCAGTCTCGCTCTCATCCGCAGCTTCCGAAGACTGCTCCTGTGAATCTTTTCTGCCATTTGCTTTCTTCTTATCACAAGCTGTGAAAATACCGAGAAGCATTACCATCGCCAAAGAGAGTGCAATAATCCTTCGTTTCATCTAATGTCCTCCTTTTAGCCTTCCGAACCGTTCAGATACACTGCCTTAACTTCTCTCGTAGGCCAGAAAGCACACAGATGAAGTCTTGTGATCTTCCCCATGAAAGGTTTGAAATCCTCAACCAGGACCGGCAGCGCTCTTTGTATTTTCTCTGCATCATCTATCAGGATCGTTGAATGCGGAGTCCACGGAAACCTCTCCTGCTTCTCTGTTTTGACCGCCTGACGCAAGCTCAGGAGTTCTGAAGGATTCATATCCGGTGCAGCGAAAAGCACCTTCCCGCCGGCAAATAAACCCATGTGGCTCATGTGCACAGGGATTGCAGGAAAACGTTTAGCAAGTTCTTCCATCTCTTCTACTACTTCCTGCTCTTTATCCAAAGCAAAACAGGCAAGGGTTATGTGGAAAGGAAGGTTCGGTGTCTGCACACCGGTAAAGCCCTTTTCATGGAGCTTTCCATACCACCCGCCCATTATGCGCTGTGATTCTTCATCAAGATCTGCCATCAATACCAATATCTCTTCTGCCATATTATTCCCCCAAAACGTTAACTTAATCCGCTTTATCCGTTTCCGCGATGATCTCTTCAAGAACATCCACGGCATTGGCGACCATGAGGGGACAAAACTCCGTGAAGAGATTGTTGTCAAAGGCGAACTTTGCTCCCTCAGGTGTCGAGATGTCGCACTTGAGCAGATCATTGCAGATATAAGATCCGCTTTTCTTTGCGAATCTTTCCATCATCTTATCATTAACCGTATTCGCTCTGATTCGGCTCTCAGGATCCGCTTTATCATACTGTCCGTATAATGCTCCAAGTACCATCAGGGCACCTACGCAGGCTCCGCACACTTCACCCTTACGCATGCCGCTTCCAAAACAGGCACCAAGCTTTAATGCCTGTTCCTCCGTTAGTCCGCATTCAGGCGCGAAAGCGGCCAGAACTGACTGTGAACAATGGAATTTCCTGCCAAAATAATCGAGTGCTGTTTCTTTATGTGTCATGTCTTCATTCCTGATCTATACATTGTCTTTTAGATAAGAGTTTTTCTGCCGGTGTATTACCGGGAATAATACGTTTTCAGATCTGCATAGCAAGCCGGGCAATGTTCCTGCGGTGCTCCCGTTGGCAGCGTTGTGCCGCAGAAAGGGCAGTTACCGAGAGCGTTCCACTTTTGAGCCTCGGCCAGTTCTCTTGCTGTAACCAAAGGCCTGTTGGGATCTGAATATGTTGAGGTTGCGCCGGCCATTCCAAGGCCTGCAAAACCGCCGGCAGCTCCTGCCGGATTTGAGGCTGCCAGCTGTACGGCTTCCGTAAGGCCTAAAGCAACCAGTGCGCCGAGTGCAGCAGGATCGTCAGCGAAGAGCTTTGCCGAATCGAACTGTTCGACACGCTTTCTTGAAGCCTCATCGAGTGTCAGATTAGTAAGTGCGATCGACTCGACTACCATGCCGCGGTTTTCAAGCCACTGCCTTGATACGGCTTCGTTGACGGCGTCCTTCAGTTTGCTTTTTTCAGAGAGGAGCTTCGGAAAAGGGACTTTGTCACGTGTGGCGCAGAGATTGAGCGCCTCCTCCATGTGGTCCTGCACTTCGAGGAAGGGCATTTTCGGGCTGTCTTCAGAGCCCATGTAATCATAAACGGAAGTGTCTTTGCCGGTCTTCTTGAAGAACTTGACCGGATCGACGATCCTGAATGAGAACATTATCCTGAACTTGAAGTAAAGGTTGCCGTACACCGGATCGGGGTACATCACGTTAAGGTATTCCCTGCTCGTCTGGTTCATTATCTCGAGGGCGTTGACGTAGTAGATCCTCTGGGTTTTCGTGATCTCGCCCGCGAATCTGAATCTGTCGAAAGCATCACTCAGAACGCTCTTAACGCCGCCGGAGAGAACTGATGCTGAAGATGAAGTATCCCAGGTGTACAGACCGGGCGTTGTAACAGTATCGACGATCTGTCCGTTGTCGATCATGAGAGCATATGTGCCTTCAGGAACAAGGACTTTGGATCCTGCCGAGATGATGTCGCTGCTGCCCTGGTTGCGCCCGTTGGAATTAAGGCGGTGAGCACGCTTTACCAGCATGTTCTGCCCTAATGAATCGGTTCTGAACGCCTCAAGATACTGGTCATTAATTTCCGAGTTAATTGAATCTGAAATAGTTCCTGCTATGTTGCTTATAAATCCCATGTTATGTATTAGCCCTCTATTGCTTTAATAAGTTCATAGTGGTGCGAACTTTTCATTTTTTCAGTCCTTTCGTACGAAATGAAGAAAGAATTGCATTTATCGGCTGAGAACACCTCTCCTGATTCAAATCTTATATATTTCTTCATTTCCAGGATAGCGCTTTCATCAAGGTGTTGCATCGCGTTTTCCCGGACAATAACAGAAATAAAGTTCCTGGTTCTAATGCAACATAAACTGTGATCACCTATTAGCGTTATATAGTCTTTGGGCACAGAGTAGCATTCAATGCTCTTTGGAACTTCCCCGGTCTTAAGTATGTTTTCTATAGCTTTCTCTTTGCGCAAAGCCGTAACAGCTCTATCTGGGTGATAAGATTCACTATCGATTGCGTAATGTGTTATCTTGTATCCGCATTTCTCAAAGAGCGTTCTAACGGCCAGAAACCACTCGTACCAATTAGTATCTATCGGTTCGCCCCAAAATGTATAGTTGATCTCTCTGCCTCTCATTTTCGATTTCTCCAAATGATCACTGCTTCTTCTTCACATCCGTGATCGTACCGTCAGGATGCTTGATCTTGATGCCCTCAAGCTGTGAAGACAGATTGCCGACGACCAGCGCCCTGTATTGGTTGCGGAGCTCTGTCTGTTCGGCTTTCTCGGCAGGTGTAAGACCTTCTGTCTTGGATTTCCTGCTTAACTCATTTATGCGTTTTATCAACTGTTCAAATTCCATACTAAATACTTCCTTCCGACTGGTAAAGTATATCATGATATAAAAGACGAAGATTGCTATAATATCTCTCATGACTAACGATAAGATCTATACACAAAAGAGGAGCATCTGCTCCGCATATATCGACTCAGGCTTGAAGCTGGGGATCGCACAGGCCGTGCTCATGGTTCAGGACAACCTGACTGAATGCTTCAATAAGATGAACTGTGACGGCATCTATTTCAGAGAACTCGGATATTTCTGGGTATTTACCAAGTCAAAGCTGAAGTTCTTCAGAAGACCCGTATGGCGTGAAGTGATCGAGACTTCAACATTTACCGTTCAGAATTCCGGCATGAGGACCAACGTTAACAGCATATTCAAGGATAAGGCCGGAGAGACTCTGCTCGTGGCAAATCAGGAAGCTTGTGTTCTGGACATAGTAAAACACCGCCCGGTCCCGCTTTCCAAGGTTCCCTACCCTCAGGACGAATTCCCGGAGAAAGTCTTTACCGGTGACTTTGTGAAGTTCGGAATACCTGATACGGACTACGAGGAAGTCTATGAGCAGGTTATCCGATCATCAAATATAGATATGTCTCACCACCTCAACAACATTGAGTATATTAAATTTGCGCTGAATGTCTTCACCGAGGAATACCTGCTAAGTCATGAGCCGGACGAACTCGAAGTCCATTACACCGGAGAGAGCAAGGAAGGACAGATCTTAAAGATCCTGAAGGCTGATAAAGAGGACGGCACATATATCAAGATCAAAGAAAGCGATCGTTCCGTATTTGAGATGAAGATCAGCTTTTTACCGTAAGATTCTTTGCACGTTTCGTTCAAAGAATTTTGATTTTCGCCAAAGCTTTGTTATTATTTTGATGTAGGCATGATACCTTTTTGGATAAGGAGGAGAGAATGAGTTACTCAAATTATGAGAAAGCTATGGAATTAGCTCCGCAGTGCAAGTTCTACACTACGGCCGGAGGCAGAACTGAAGAAGAGATCAAGAAAGCCGAGGAAATGCTTGGCGTCAAGTTCTCTGCACAGTTAACGGATTTCTATAGGAAATACGGATACCTATCCTTTTACGGGACTGAGATATTCGGTATTGACCCTTCTGATGAATCCGGTGTATTGGAAGGAAATTCTGTCGCTTATGCCCTTAATGACAGATTCGAATACGGCCTCCCCAACGAATGGATTCCGATATTCAACTGTGGTGACGGCGAGATGGTTTATCTCGATTATTCAAATCTGAATGCCGACAATGAGCCGAGAGTCATCCTGGCTTTGTATAACGGCCTTGAGTATCAGATAGCTGATACACTGGCTGAAGACTTTGGTGACTTCATTCTGGAGCTCGTAAAAGAAGTTCTGGGATAAACGAACATCTATAAGTTAATATCCACTAAAAAACCCTGAAACGCATGTTTCAGGGTTTTTTTGGCGGAGAAGGAGAGCAACACCGAAGTGACTCCCCATATTCCTATAAAAGTCTGCAAAAGCTTTATCTTTAAGGCGTTGGAGAGTTTTGCCTGTATCAGAAGTCTCCATAAGCCTACATAAACTTGTCAATAAATGTGGTAGATTTTGTAGTAAGTATTGTAGTAACTTACATAGCGTTCTCGCAGTAATCCTGCAGGAGTGCAATCTCCCGGTTCTTAAATTCGCGTGAAGCATCTGTGTAGGTTGTAAGGGTTATAAGGATACCTTCGTGGCCCATCATGTCGGATACTGCTTTCATATCTGCGCCAGCTTCTCTCATGCGTGTTGCAAAGGTGTGCCTCAGCATATGGTTGTGAACATGAGGAAATTCATCAACTGTAGTATTACCGTCAGCTTGAATCTCCCTGTTAATTGCTTTGCAGATCTGGGTAAGCCGGTTATTCAGCTTCTTGTGGTCTAAAACATTACCTTTACTGTTAAGGAAGATAAAGTTTGTGTAGCCATCAACCTCTGAAAGACAACGGATACCGAGCTGTTCCTGTTTCTCTTTTTCCTCCAACAGCGCTTCTCTCACTTTTGGCAGCATGGGAACAGTACGGATACTGCTCTTTGTCTTTGGCGGATTGACAGCGAATTCGTTTCCCTGGCCTTTTCCTTTATCGTAGTTGATAAGAATATGGTTAACATCTATCTCGTTGTTCTCGAAATCAATGTCTTCCCATCTAAGCCCAAGTACTTCGCCGACTCGCATCCCTGTCCACAACATCGTGGTGAATACTGCATAGTATTGGTGATAATGACCGGGTCTTGCCAGGAAGGACTCGAAAAGCTTCTGTTCTTCAAGCGTGAGAGCACGTACATCTTTGGTGTTCTTCTCGAACTCTCTTTGGAGCTCGCGAAGCGTGCCATTACTCGGGTTACTTCTCAACACGCCATCTTTTACTGCGATATCAAATACCATCGAAAGGACTACCTTGATATTTCTTATTGTTCCAAACGACAATCCTTTTTCGACTGCCAGATTTTTAAGAAACATCACAACACTGCTATAAGTAATGTTCTTCAGTTTCCTTTTGCCGAACTCAGGTTCTACGTAACGATTATAGAATCTGACATAGGATGTGAATGTGGTCTCTCTTATGCCGCTCTTGATCTCTTTCCATAACTCGAAATAGGAGTTGATGGTCGAATCGAGCTTGCTGTAATCGATTCCGTCCAAGGTGTCCCTGATGATCTGTTCTTCCTTCTCACGAAGTTCGGGAAGTGTTTTTGCATAAACGAACTGCCTCTTGCCGTTCTTATCAAACCACCAATACGCAAAAGTGTTATTACTTCGCTGATATTCTCCTTTCCTTAACTTGATTCTTTTATTGGCATATCTGCTGTTATTCATCTTTTTTGAACCTCCATTAGTTTCAAAAAAGTATGCCCGAGTTCATTATAAACCCGGGCATACTCTTCTTGTAGTAAATTATTCAGTTGTTCTCAGATAGAGTACTGTTTATACAGATACTCTTTGAATGGTTCACGCTTGATGAGCCTTTTGCTTCCGTTCCATAACACAAACGGGCAGTGATCATCACAGGTGAGTTCTCTGAGCTTGTTCATTCCGATATTGAAATAATCCGCAGCTTCTTCCAGTGTAAGAAGAGCTTTATCGGCAATAGGCACTTCATTTCTCATAACAATCACTCCTCCCACAGTTCTGCCAATGTTTCTTGGGCTGCAGCTAAGCGCTCCTCATCGTGTTCTTTCGTGTATAATGCGATCAATGCCCTTAATACCTCTTCCGGCAAATACTTGAACGTGCCTATCAAACAATGAAAAGCATCAGACTTGAACTGGTAATAATCTTCATTGTATCCCCTTATAAGTGCATTTCTCCACAATCGCAGGTTTCCGACTTCCAGACAGTCGACTTCTGATATCTCAGCATCATCTGAATTGCACGGAAAGATCGCACCAATCTTGTACTTCGTATTCTGGTACTTTACTTCAAGGATGTCGTTGTTAGCTTCGACAGGTGTCACGATACCGTTCTTAGCCCAGCCCTTGAGCGTGTCATCAACATGTTCAAGGGTTAATCTATCCCTGCGGTATTCGTTATCTTCTA
>Ga0310695_10001531_pt1 | contig 54264 bp, 32 predicted proteins | sample RumenRJG_04DNA_FD_203882 | JGI IMG/M metagenome (GOLD analysis project Ga0310695, IMG submission 203882) | Bovine rumen microbial communities from Lethbridge, Alberta, Canada - RJG_04 (v2) (version 2) | ecosystem: Host-associated > Mammals > Digestive system > Stomach > Rumen | place: Canada...
CCTTTTGCCATTTCCAATCTATTTACGGGTACAAATGTACCTAAAATAAATTAAATGACAAAATCAGAATACGCTGATTTAACGTACTTTATGATTTATAGGTACAAATTAGTGAAAAACTCGGAATATAATTGCATGGAAGAATAATAATTTGCAAATAAAAACTTATGTATTTTCAACGATTTTTAAATATTTATTAACCCTACATATTAAAATAGTCCAAACAATATAATTAAGACCTTTATACCACATTGATTCTCAAGTAGTTATACTATATTTACAAAATTGTGTAAAATTGTGAAATAAAAAATTAGGAAACAGAAAACTTATTTGATACCTTTGCTATCACAAACATCTTTTCAGGAAGCGAAACTGATTGGCTTTATAAATGAGAATGTTCTTCTAAGATTAAAATCAAAATAATCAAATAAATGAGGACGGGGTGTCGATGAGCCGCTGCGAGAACTGGAGAATAAATGTGGCTGACGCTCTCACCGGAGAGTGCAGGGTGTCAGAGAACGTACGCCAGGCCGTTTGCACAATACAAACGGCCGGCTGGAAACCTGGGATATATGCCGTACATGCGACTGACGGAGAGCATACGGCATGTGCGAAATTCACCGTCAAGTAACAACTAACCGATAAAAATGAACAAAATGAAAAGACAATTACTTGTAATGGCCTCATGTCTGGCTATGGCGATGGGGCTGTGGGTCATGCCGGCCATGGCCCAGGAACAACCGGAGGAGTGCTTCCCGCAGGGAACCGTGTGGGAGGAGGAGCAAGTCGACGTCTTCCCCGCGGGAAAGAAGATGAACGGATGGAAATACTATGGACTATACCTCAGAAGCACCGTGGCGGGGGAGATGACCGTAGAAGGAGTAACCTACAAAATGGTGACACCTGAACTGAAAGTCACCGACGACTGGAACTCGGTGCCGGGCAATTTCGCCGGATGGAACGGGGAGGAGACCGGATGGCACTGGGAGGCGCTGACCCCGTATGGCATCAGGGAACAGGACGGGAAGGTCTACTATTACGGAAATCTCCTCGCTGGCGACGCGCCCGCTATGGAGGTGCTCAGATACGACTTCAACAACTGGGAAGTGGGAAAGGAAATTCCTTTCACGCCCATTTGGAACTCCGACCACACTTTCTGCTATGAGAATGTCGAAATCTCGGAAATCGGCAAGGTGGAGATGAACGACGGTTCCACTGCTGAGTGCGCATACATGAGCTGGGGAACTTCAAACGTGCCCATCCAAGTGAGGTATCTCGGAAACATCGAGAGGGTGTTCATGTTCGAGAACACCATAGGGTCGGAGTACTTCCCGGTACACCTGAGAAAATTCACCCGAAACGGTGAGCTTGTCTATGAGTACACCGAACCCTTGGGAGCCGAGCTCGGAATAGAGAGTGCAGCTAAGGATGGTGGTTTCGGAGAGGATATATACACCCTTCAGGGAGTGAGGTTGAATGGCCGGGATGTGTCGGGACTGCCGAAGGGCATCTACATCCGCGGTGGAAAGAAATATCTCGTGAGGTAAGGCCCTACAACTTTCTACACGACATATCCCACGGTCCCGGCGAGCGGCGAAGTCCGCCGCGCCGGGACTTTTCCAGCCTGACGCACCGCATGTATTGCGGGGGAAGTGCAAATCGGCGGGAAAGTTTGGTTATTCGGTCGGAATCCATTATTTTTGCAGTCAGGTTCACGATAAAAAACAATATGAAGAGAATACTCCCACTCCTGCTCCTATTCCTGGTCTTTGCGGCCTGCACGGAGACCGTGCACCACGCCAAAGCCCTCGAGGAGGCCGAGGCACTGCTCGGCAGCCGCCCGGAGGAGGCTCTGCGCATGCTCGACTCGATAGGACGGCTGGATGGCAGCATGGGAAAGAGGGAGCGCATGCGCTGGCAGCTGCTGAGACTTACGGCACAAAACAAATGCTACGTTCCCTTCAAAAGCGACAGCACGGCACTTGAGGTGGCCGGCTACTACGACCGCCACGGAACACCCAACGAGCGCATGGCGGCCCATTACCTGCTGGGATGCGCCTACAGGGACATGGGAGAGGCGCCGATGGCGCTCCAGTGCTTCCAAGAGGCCGTGGAATGCGCCGACACCACAGCTGCCGACTGCGACAAAAGACAGTTGACCATCATACTCATTCAGACCGGCTATCTTTACTATACACAATATATGCCAAGCCTTGCGCTTGAACAATTCGGGAAAGCCTCTGCAGCAGCATGGGGAGCTGGTGACACCCTGCTGCATCTGAATGCGGAGGAATATAAAATGCTGGCATATTATGAACTGAGCGACTATACAAAGGTCGACAGCATAACCGACAACCTCCACACCAACTACCTCGCACTGGGCGATACCGTAAAAGCCAAGCGCTGCGTGAGCACCTCTCTCCTACTGGCGGCGAAGAACGGCAATCTTGACAGGATGAAGAAACTGTTTGCCCAAAAATATGGAAACGCAGCACAGAACCCCACCTTAGATGACGCAATAGACACGGAAGAAAAATCACTATTGGCCTATTACTTGCTAAGAACAGGACAAGAAAGAAGAGCGGAGGCTCTTTTCAGGCAAGCAAAAGACAAATCATCCAACATCTACACACAAATACGCTGTCTGAAAGGGCTGTTTGAACTTTATTCGACACATGGCCCCACCGACTCGCTGTCCAAATATGCCAGAGCCTACTGTGCGCTGAACGACTCGAGCAATATCTTCAAACACAATGAGACACTGAGCAGGATGCAAGCGCATTATCGCTATAACAGAGTGGCGGCGGAAGCGGAAAATAAGACGAGGGAAGTCCAGGAGCGATACGTAACCACCCTATTGGTGGCCCTACTTGCTATTGTTGCAACTCTGTATTTCATTCTGCTTTACAAAAGGAAAGGAGAACAGCTCTCACACAAGATAGAGATGCAGGACGCCCTATACGAAAGACTGAATGAACGATACCGTATGGTGAGTGACGACATGGAAAAGTTGGTTTGCGACAATCAGCAAAAAAACAGCCTACTGAAAGAGAAAGAGCATCTGCTGGAATTGCTAAGGCAAAAGATCAGCGACTACGAACAGCAGAACTATACGGGGATGAAAAAAAACCGACAGACTTTGGAAAGCATTGCCGCCAAACTGCACGATATGGCAGAAAAGGGAACTGCGGCCAGCAGCAAGCTGCTCTATGAACTGAAAATGCAAATGGAGACATGCGACGGCCAATTCATTGAGAAGATAAGACATCAGGACTATCACCTGGACCTTAGAGAAGAATATATCTGCATACTTGTGCAGAAAAAATTCACATCCTCGGAGATTGCCATCCTGATGGGAATGTCGCCCCAAGCACTCTCCAACAAGAAAAAACGCATAGCCACAAAACTTTCCGGAAGAGAAGCCAATGCCGCTGATTTGGCCACGTATCTTACTGATATCTGATTCAGAAACAACCAAAAAGAGACACTGACACAAATGCAACTTACGCCCACAGATTTGCCATGGTCTCCATCATGACCATTCTCTTCAGCCTTTGCCCTAGATTCATAATGGCACAGTAGAAAATGCAATCTTTTCGTCCACACTTTCATGGCTCTTTGCGCTCTGCGAGTCTACTTTTTGTCCATTTGTCAACAATACTTGTCCATTTCTGAAAAATCCTATATTTTAAGGTGAGTTCTATTAATTCTGTTTGATATTAAAGGCAGTATTCCATAGAATTTGTTTCGGTCGCTTTTTGTTTTTATTCGGTGCATAGCGTCAAGTCTCATCGGTCGTATAGCCCGCTATACTCCCTCTTCAACTTACACTCTGCACACGACTAAAAATCAAAAATCGCCTCGACATAATTAATAGAACCCACCTTAAAAAAAACATCAAACAATATTTGGAAATCACATTTATTATAATTATCTTTGTCATGACATAACTCTCCGGGAAGTCTTCCACGACTTCCAAAACCTCCGGTATCCTCTCTTCTCAACGTTACTTCATTTTATACAAGACAAAACCAACCAAACGACCATATAAACCATTCTTCAATAATGAGCACCTTGACAAAATTGACATTTAGCTTGCTCCTCATTTCCATAACTGCTGAAAAAGCTGTCGCCTCAGAGACACTGCTGCAGGAAGGGAAGGTGTGGAACTATGTGCTGCACTATGTCACCCAAGACTTCCAGTTCATGACATGCGAGAGCCAAACCTGGATAGACGGCGACACCATTATAGACGGGAGGCCCTGTTACAGAGTCTGCACCACCGACTGTTATGAAAGTGGAGCGGAGCAGTCAGTGCGTTACATGTACGAGGAGGAAGGGAGGGTGTACCAAATGGCCAGCCATAGCACCATCATCCTTTACGACTTCTCACTGGACGAAACCACCGGTCTCACGGATGATATACTTCACTCAGGCTGGTGTCCGGAAGACTGCCAGGTGAGTAAGACCGACACGGTTTTCGTGAAGGGGCATTACCGCAAGCGCATCCATTTCAGCTGGGCCGACTGGTGCTGGGTGGAGGGCATCGGAAGCACAGCCAATCTCAACCAGCCTTTCGGAAACCCCGTCAGTGACGGAAAACGCTATGAGTTTGTCTCCTGCTATATGGACGGCGCGTGCCTTTTTGAGAAAGACGACTTCAATGCCCCTGGAGTGACAGATGGCATTCATAATTCCTATTTACCAATGTTGCAAGATGGGAAAAAATGGGTGACAACTATTGACACATATTCATATACGCATTATATAGAAGGAGACACTTTAATTGGCGGGAATACATGGAAGAAGGTCTATGCCAATAATTATGACCAGCCTGTTTTTTCATATTATGGGGCCATACGTCAAGAAGGAGAGATGGTTTACGGCATTGCCGCAGAACAGGACGAGCCACTTCTCCTATATGATTTCGGGCTGAATGTTGGGGATATACTGTATTGGGTTGAGAAACAATTACCGGGAGGGAAACCGAAAATCTATTACATTAGCAAAAGTGCAGTTCTCGGTGTAGGCCATAAAATTACTGTGGAAGATATCGATACCATTCAGGTTAATGGACAAGAGCTTCGCCGGATCACACTCAAATCAATGTATATAATCAAGGCTCCACCGACATCCTCCGGCTCAGCCACTGCATTCAATCCATACTATGTCTGGGTGGAAGGCATTGGTTGCGAAGGAGGCCTTTTTGTGTCAGGCAGAAAGATAAAGGATGACTGTGAGCTATACTGCATGATGAACGACTCTGTAATCTTCGAATATGAAGATTTTCATCTGCCGGGAGTGACGGATGGCATTCAAAAATATGGACAGGCTGTTAGTCAAGAAGGTGAAATCTACGACCTTCAGGGCCGCAGGCTGCAGGCCGCACCCGCCAAAGGGCTCTACATCCGCGGTGGAAAGAAATATCTCGTGAGGTAAGGCCTGTGGCTTTCAAGACACCTCAATAAAAGAAAAGTTCCAAATCCCCGGCTATGCGGCAAAAGCCGCACCGCCGGGGATTTACTTTTTCACGGCCAGCTACTTGCCTTTAGGAAAGCGGGACTGAAGGAAACTGTCGAACTGGTCGCGATAGGCATCGGTAACGCGGATGATTTCATCGCCGATGTAGATACAGTCGTTGCGGTCGACGCTTCGGATACGGCCAAGTGCCACGATATAGGAGCGGTTCACCCGCATGAACTGCCCCGCCGTCAGCATTTCCTCGACCGTCTTCATGGTGAGGTGTGTGATGAGCGGTTTGCGGCTGTCGGTGACATAGAACATGACATAGTCTTTCATGCCGCTCACATAGAGGATATCATCCAAAGCCACTTGGCGGTAGGCTCCATCGACTTTAAGGAACAATGTGGAAGGCTCTTGTTCCGTATTTTTGGAGGCCGCGGCTGGAGCCACGGCAGCATCTCTCATGGCGAACCATTGCCGCGCCTTCTCCACGGCCACGAGAAACTTGTTGTAGCGTATGGGCTTGAGCAGGAAGTCGAGAGCACTCACCTCATAGCTCTCGAAAGCATACTCCTTGAAGGCCGTGGTGAAGATGACCCGGGTCTGTTCGGGGAGCATGTGAGCCAGTTCCATGCCGCTGAGGTCAGGCATCTGGATGTCGAGGAACAGCAAGTCGACAGGACGGCTTCGCAAGGCTTCCACAGCCTCTACCGAGTCGGTATACGATGCCACGAGCTGCAGGCCGGGCGTTCTGCCGACGAAAGACTCGAGCAGCCGGACGGCCAAGGGCTCGTCGTCGACGATGATGCAGGAAAGAGGGATATTCATAAGCGGATGATTATTTTCACATGGTAGATATTGTCGCGCACCTCCTGTTGCCACTCATAGCGCCGGTGATAGAGCAGTTCGAGGCGCCGGCGGGTGTTTTCCAGGCCGATGCCCGACCCGCTGCGGTCGGCGGTGCTTTTGGGATAGTTGGTGTTGTCGCAGCAGAACTCCACTTCCCCACCCTGCTGCCGCAGGGAGATGTGGATGGCCGACGGTCTGCTGCTGCTCAGTCCGTGCTTGAAAGCATTCTCTATGAGCGAGATGAAGAGGAGCGGTGCCACCGGTGTATGCGGATTGTCCACCTTGAAGTGCTCGGTCACCACGGCACGGTCGTTGCAGCGCAGTTTCATGAGGCTGATATAGTTGCGCATGAACTCCACCTCACCCTCTATGGGCACCATAGGCTTGTTGGTCTCATACATGGCATAGCGCAGCAGGTCGCTTAGCCGCGCTATCATATCCTGTGCCGCATCGGGGTCAATCTGCGTGAGACTTGAGATATTGTTGAGCGTATTGAAGAGGAAATGCGGATTAATCTGGTTTTTGAGCCATGCCAGCTCAGCCTCCGTGTTTTTGGCCTTCTCCTCCTTGAGCTGCTGCCGGAGCCGCCGCACCCGTATGAAATGGCGGATGCCCACAGCCACAGCCGCCATGATGCCGTTGAGCAGGAAGAACATGAAAGCCCCCGAGAAGAAGCCAATCCATGCCTCGCCGGTCATCTCCGGCATCTGTTCCTTCATGGCGAAATAGCCGAAGAAGAACCCGTAGTTCAGGCCCAGAATCAGCACCAGGTTGCAGAGAGCGAAGAGCCAATACTTGCGCCGGAAGAACAGAAAAGGCGCCAGGAGATAGAAGTTGGCAAAATAGACGGCCAACGGCGCCCTGAGCAGTTGCCACACCATGAGCATGGATGTGGAGGTAGACTCCCAGTTGCGGGTGCCGAGCAGCATGACCAGGGGGAAGAGGAGCAGTATGGCCGCCCACACGCCCACCTGTGCCGCGAAGAGCCAGAGGTCTTTTGCCTGTATTCTTCTTTTCTCCATCGGGATGGCCTTTTCTATCAATCCGAGCACAAAAGTACAAAATTATGGTTGAATGTCAAAATAATCTTATTGCTGACCGTTGCCGAGATTGTTGATCATCTCGCCCTGCGTCTGCTGCTCTATATAGTCATTGGTCACTTTCGACACATGCTGGCGAGCCTGGCGTTTGGTATTGCCAAAGGCATACGACACGGTGAAGGTAAAACCGCTCATGGGCACCTTGATGGTCTGGTGAGCCGTGAAGTCCTTGCCGCTGGTGAATGACTCCATCTTGAGGTTTCCGCCGTCGGAGAGTCCCACCATGCCCTGGAGGCTGAGTGTGAGCCGGTCGCCAAGGAGTGTTTTCGACACATTGGCCGACAGTATGTTGAATCCGCTGCTCCATCCCTGCAGGGTGTACGACTTCGACGAGGTGATGAGGTAGGCGCCCATCTTGAGGTCCCAAGGCAACGTCTGCTGCAGGCCCATCATCAGGTTGCCCTGCCATCCGTGACTGCTCAGTGCGAGGGTGCTGCTGCTCATGTGGTTGTAGTTGAGACTGCCGTTCATGAAGAGGCGTGTGTTTTTTGCGGCGAGCCAGTTGGCGTAGACGTTGGCACCGGTGAGGTGCCGTTTCACGATATTGCCGTAGGTGGTGTTGAGCAGTCCGGTGGCCGTGTCGTAGAAGCTGTACTGGTCGATGGCGTTGTCGGTGAAGTTGTGGTGCAGGTTGAGGTTGAGCATGAGTTTCGGTCCGAAGAGGTTGTAGACCAGTGAGAGGTTGTGCGACTTCTCCACGTCGAGGTCGGTATTGCCGTAGGAGAGCGCTGTGGGGTTGCTGTGGTCGACATAAGGATTGAGATAGGAGATGCCCGGCCGCGAGATGCGCATGTTGTAGGTCAGGCCGATGTTGCTGCCCTGCGAGAGGTTGTAGGAGAGGTTGGCGGTGGGCACCAGACTGCCGTAGTCTTTCTTGAAGTCGGTGCCGTTGCCCAGCCGGTACTCCACATCCTGCCAGGTGTGCTCATAGCGCAGGCCCGCCTTGGCTCCCAGTTTGTTCCAGTTGGCCGCATACTCGGCATAGCCGGCCAGTATGGTGTTGGTGTAGAGGTAATCCATGCTGGAGCGCTCGTCGTAGACATCCTGCAGGTAGTATTTGGCGTCGGAGGTGGCGCGGCGCGTCATCAGTTTGCCGCCCATGCTCAGGGTGTGGCCCTCTCTCACGGGGTGTGTATAGTCTATCTGGAAGGTATGGTCGGTGGTGCGCTCCTTGTTGAGCGAGTAGCGGTCAGTGAGGTCGACGAAGTCGGTCGACCCGTTGTCGAAGATGCTGCGCGTCTTGTTCTCCGAGGGACTGTAGGAGAGCTGGTAGGTGAGCACGAGCGACTGTGTGCGCTGGCGGTTGAAGAACCGCTGGTAATCGAGGTTGCCGCTGAAGGAGGTTCGTCCGAACTTCATGTTCATATCGGTGCCATACTGATAGCCGCTGCCGTAGTTGCCGCCCCGCATGACCGATGTGTTGGCCATATCGTTGCGCGACTGGAAGCTGGTGATGCTGGCGGTGGCATTGACGGAGCTCATGGAGTCGAGGTCATACCCCAGACTCACATTGCCCATGGTGAAAGGCAGTTTTACCGAGGTGCTGGCCGTGCCCAGGATGGTGCCCTCGCCATTCTGCTGCTCACTCTCCACGGTGGTGGTGCCCGGGCGGGAGTAGTTGACCATCGCATTGGCACTGTAGGAGAAGCGGCCCTGCTGTCCGCTCACAAAGGCGCCGCCGCCCACGGAGCGGTTTCCTGCCGAAGCCCGAAGGGTGCCGTTGTAGCCGTTGAGCGACTGCATGGCCTGCGGGTCCTGCCGGTTCAGCACAATGTTGAGCACGCCGCTGGCTCCTTCAGCATCGAACTTGGCCCCCGGATTGGTGAGTACCTCGATGCTCTTCACCGCAGTGGCCGGCATGCTCTTGAATATCATGGAAGGATTGCTCGCAAACATGGGATTGGGTTTCCCGTCGACATAGATTTGGAACGATGAGGAACCGTTGACGGTGATATTGTCCTGTCCGTCGACGGTCACCATGGGCACCTTGCGCAGCATGTCGAGCACGGTCGACGCCTTGGCGTCTCGGTCCTCGGCCACATTGTAGCTCATCTTGTCGACCTCCATTTTCACGAGCGGTTTCATGGCCACCACCTCTACGGCGCTGAGCATCTTGGCATCGTCCTTGCAATAGAGCGTATCAAGGTTGAGCACACCGTCCTCGCCCAGCCTGACGGTCTTTTTCAGGTCAAGCTTTCCGATGCTGCTGACGGTGATGTCGTGCATGCCCTTGGCCTGTACCTTATGGCTGAAGCGCCCCTCCTCGTCGGTGAGGAAGATATCGACCGGATTGTCGGTCTTTCCCTGTTTGAACACGCGTACGGTGGCGAAAGGCTCGCCCTCGGCGGTTGTCTCGCTCACCACCACGCCCTTGATGGTGGTCTGTGCCATGGCAGCTGAGGCTGCTGTGAGCATGGCAGTGATGAAGAAAAGTCTTGTCCGTTTCATTTATCCTTTGTTTTGTTTATTGCTGTTTGACTGAAAATTCTGCTGCAAAAGTAATGTGTAGGGCCGATGCCGCCAAATGATTTTCGACGAGATACTGCAATCTTTTCGACAAAATAGGCTGTTCGGACAGGATGTCCATTTTCCACACGCCTATAAAACAAAAATCGCCTCGACATAATTAACAGGACCCACCTAAATTAAGAGGAAATGTTTGTTATATTAGATATTATTGTTTACTTTTGCACTGAAATGTTATGGTCGTAAAATTTACAGGCATAAAAATCTACGACTAAAATGTTGCAGAATTAAGGATATATCATTAAGGAAGCTGCATCTCAAAAAAATGACTATTATCTCGAGAAGCATCACCCTGCTGCTCCTATTCTTCACGACAGCAGGCAGCATGGCACAGCGCTGGGACAACTACCGCCCCGACAACCGCCGTGTGGCCCTGGACAGCACCAACCTGCCCATACTCTTCATCGACACCGATGGACAGATGATAGACCGAGAGGAACGCATCACCGCCCGGATGAAGATAATCTGGAACGGCGACGGCCAGGTGAACTACCGCGACACCCTCCGCCACCCAGGACAAAACATCGACTACGACGGCTATATCGGCCTGAAATACCGCGGCAATTCCTCGTTCGACTCCTCCGACAAGAAGCCCTACTCCATCAAGCTGCTGGAGACCCCGCTTGAGCAAGGCGGCGCCAAGCGCAAGGAGCCGCTGCTAGGCATGGGCAAAGACAACGACTGGGCCCTGCTGGCCCCCTACTCCGACCGCAGCATGATACGCGACGTGTTCGCCTTCACCCTAGCCAAGCCCTATTTCGACTATACCCCGACAGCCCGCCACTGCGAGCTGGTGCTCGACAACATCTACTACGGCGTATTCGTGCTCACAGAGCGGGTGACGAAGGGCAAGCGGCGGCTGAACCTCGACGACCCCGGCGACAGCGGCGACGCGCTGACCGGCGGCTATCAGGTGCAGATAGACCGCGACAACGAGCCCCATATCTACCTGTCGAAACACCATCCCACGAGCGAATGGGGGGAGATAAGCTGGAAATACATCCACTACCAATACAAACACCCCGAATTCGAAGAGATGAGCTACCAGCAGCGGCGCTACCTGCAGGGCCGCATCGACGCCATGGAGAACGCACTCGCCTCCGCCCACTACAAAGACGCCACGACCGGCTACCGCCGCTATCTCGACGTGACCTCCTTCATCGACTACCAACTCTCCACCGAGTTCTCGCACAATGTGGACGGCTACCGTCTGAGCACCAACATGTACAAGCACCGCGACAGCATCGACGCCCACTGGAAACTGGCTCTCTGGGACATCAACCTCGGTTTCGGCAACGCCAACTACTACGACGGCTCCGCCACCGACACTTGGGTGTATGAGCAGAACGATATCATGGCCTGGCAAGACGACCTGCTGGTGCCCTTCTGGTGGGAGCGGCTGATGAGCGACGCCAGTTATGTGGACGAGCTCAAAGCCCGCTGGACCCAGTACCGCCGCGAGTTCTACAGCGACGAGCACGTGGAGGCCGTGGTCGACTCGCTCTACAACGTGCTCACCTGCATGGGCGCCGAACAGCGCAACAGCAAGGCATGGCCCCGCTGGCACCAGCACCTCTGGCCCAATGAATACGTGTCGACCTCCATCGACGACGAGTTCGACTACCTGCGCGGCTGGATAGCCGACCGTCTGGCCTATATGGACAGCGAATGGCTCGACTATGCCGGTGTGAGCGAGCGGAGCGTGGCCGACAGCCATCCCGCCGTATGGCCCCAGCCCGCCCGCGCAGGTCACCAGCTGCACGTGAGCACCCCCAGTGCCGACCATCTGCGCCTCATAGCCACCGACGGCAAGGTGGTGGCCGAAGCCACCACTGAGGGCGAGGTGTGCCGTCTGAGCCTGGCCGGTGTGCGGCCCGGCCTCTATGTGCTGGAGAGCCGCAGCGGCAACCGCAAGATAACCATCCTGCCATAAAATCAGATTACGAAACCATTAAATACCATACCATTATGCGAATCACACCATTTCTTACCTTGGCAGCCGCGCTGCTGCTCTTCTGCCCCAACGTCCGGGCGCAGGACAGCCACTTCATCAGCGATGCCGCCTACCGCCAGAAAGTAGAGCAAGCCTTTGAGCACACCATGCAACTGAGTGCCCAGAGCAGTATCGAGAAGGGGCAGCAGCCCTTCTTCAAGACCGACGGACTCTCCGTGACCCAGGAAGAGACCGAGGCCCTGAAATTTCTCTATGCCTACATGCCGCTGGCCGATGTGACCGACTACCCCACCAGCTACTTCCTGGACAATGTGCGGAGCTCGCTGCGCACCCGTGAGGAGATGAGCTGGGGCAAGAAGGTGCCCGAACTGCTGTTCCGCCACTTCGTGCTGCCCATCCGTGTGAACAATGAGACGCTGGACCGCTCGCGCATGGAGTTCTACAACGAGCTGCGCGACCGCGTGAGCAAGCTCAGCATGAAAGACGCCATTCTTGAGGTGAACCACTGGTGCCACGAGAAGGTGACCTACCAGCCCAGTGACGGCCGCACCTCATCGCCCCTACAGTCGGTACGCACCGCCACGGGCCGCTGCGGCGAGCAGAGCACCTTTACCGTGGCCGCCCTGCGTTCCGTGGGCATACCCGCCCGCCAGGTGTACACCCCCCGTTGGGCCCACACCGACGACAACCACGCCTGGGTGGAAGCTTGGGCCGACGGCGAATGGTACTTCCTGGGCGCCTGCGAGCCCGAGGCTGTGCTTAACCTGGGATGGTTCAACGCCCCCGCGTCGCGCGCCATGCTCATGCACACCCGCGCCTTCGGCGACTACAACGGTCCGGAAGAAGTGATGCTGCGCACCTCCAACTTCACCGAAATCAACCTCATCGACAACTATGCCACCACGGGACGCACCGACTTTCTCATCACCGACCGAAACGGTAAGCCCGTGGAGGGTGCACGCGTAGACTTCAAAATCTACAACTACGCCGAATACTGCACCGTGGCCACCAAATACACCGACGCCCAGGGCCGCACCTTCCTCACGGCCGGTAAAGGCGACATGATGGTATGGGCCTCGCACGACGGCTACTACGGCTACGCCAAGGCCTCCTTTGGCAAGGACAAGCAGATAGACATCCGCCTTTCGCGCCATGAGAGCACCGACCGCGAGCGCACCGCCTTCGATGTGGAGTCGTTCGACATCGTGCCCCCGCCCGAGGATGTGCACATGCCCGAGGTGAGCGAAGTGCAGCAGCAGGTGAACAAGATGCGCTTTGCCTATGAAGACTCGCTGCGCCACGCCTACACCGCCACCTTCTTCAACGAGGAGACCGCCCGCAAGGCCGCCCAGGCCGCCGGTGTGGAACCCGACAGTGTGGTGAACTTCCTGGTGAAGTCGCGCGGCAACCACGAGAGCATACTCAACTTCCTGCGCAACCACCGCGACAATCTGCCGCGCGCCTGCGCCCTGCTGCGCACGCTGAGCGACAAGGACCTGCGCGACATGCAGAACGACATACTGGAAGACAACTTCAACGCCCAGAGCGAGCAGCTGAGCCCGCGTGTGGAGAATGAGCTCATCATAAGCCCCTTCAAGCAGTTCCTGCGCCAGCAGTTCAAAGCCAAGGACATCAAGAAGATGCAGAAAGACCCCGCCCTGCTGGTGAAATGGGTGCGCGAGAACATACACCTGAATCCCGACACCAAGGCCGAGCGCATCACGCAGACCCCCGTGGGCGTGTGGCGCAGCCGCACCACCGACAGCCGCTCGCGCGACATCTTCTTCGTAGACCTGGCCCGCAGCCTCGACATCAAGGCCCGCAAGGACTATGTCACCTCGAAGGTGCAGTATTGGAAAGACGGCCGCTGGGTGGACGTGAACTTCGACTCGGCCGTGCAGCAGGCAGCCCCCACAGGCACCCTGGTGCTGCGCTACACCCCCACCGCCATCGTTGAGGACCCCAAATACTACAGCCACTTCACCATCACCCGCATCGACAAGGGCGTGACCCGCCTGCTCAACTTTGAGGAGGGTCAGGTAGACATGGGCGAGGGTGCCAGCTGGAGCAACACCTTCAAGAACGGCGTGGCCATCGACGAAGGCACCTATGAGCTGGTGACCGGTATGCGCATGGCCAACGGCAATGTGCTGTCCACCTCGCAGATTTTCAACATACGCGCCGGTGAGACCACCACACTCGACCTGGTGCTGCGCCAGAACGAGGACGAGGTGAGCGTGATAGGCCAGTTCGACTCCGAGTCGAAATTCTACACCCTCGACGGCAAGGAAGTGAGCATTCTCTCTCAGACCGGACGCGGTTTCTTCATCACCGGCCTTGTGGGAGTAGGCCAGGAGCCCACCAACCACGCCCTGCGCGACATAGCCAAGGTGGCCAACACGTTCAATCTATGGAAGCGCCCCATCCTTCTGCTCTTCGAGAACGAGGCAGAGGCAAAGAAATTCAACAAGAAGGAGTTCGGCGACCTGCCTGGCACCATCCTCTACGGCATCGACAAGAACGGCAGCATCAAGAAGCAGATTGTGGAGAACATGAAGCTGCAGAGCGACAAGCTGCTGCCCATCTTCATCATCAGCGACACCTTCAACCGCGTGGTGTTCAAGTCGCAGGGCTACACCATCGGCCTGGGCGAGCAGATGGAGAAGGTAATCCTAAAACTGGAGGAATAATAATAAAAAGGGAAGTTAAAGGGAAGTTAAAGGGAAGTTAAAAGGAAGTTAAAGGGAAGTTAAAGGGAAGTTAAAGGGAAGTTAAAGGGAAGTTAAAGGGAAGTTAAAGGGAAGTTAAAGGGACATTTGTAAGTGTAAGGGGAGGTAAAGCGACATTCGTTCACTTTACCTCCCCTTTTTCTGTCTTTTTGAGAAAAGCAGTCGGGCTGGCATTACATCAGGCCGACACCGATTTTCCAGGCCACATAAGCCTTTTTCTCGGCCGACTCCACCTTGTTGTCCACCCGCATCACCTTTTTGATGAAGCCGTCGATGACAGCAAGGATGGCCATTCGCTCATCGTCGTTGAACCCTGCCACGAGCTGCTTGGTCTCCTCGAGCACCTCGTCGAGGGTATAAGTATGGTTCACGCTGTCGAGCACGGCATTTTTCACCTCATCGTCGACGGAGCCAATCTGCTCGATGCCGGCCAGGAAGCCCTCTACGAAATCGCGTTCGCGGTCGGTATAGTCACCGTCGCAGTGGGCGAAGAAAAGTCCCGTCTTCGCCATCAGTTTTATGGTATCGATAATTCTTTCCATAATAGCATTCAGTTACACAGTTAGACACATTTATTTCATAGAGCCGCCGGCCAGGCCAATGGTTTTGAGCACCCCCTTGGCGATTTCGCCGATGTTGCCCAGATTGAGTCCCTTGCCGAGCAGGATACTGAGGATGCCGCCCAGACCACCCAGCGAGCCGAGGTCGATGCCACCCTGAGGCGCAGCCTCCTCTTCCTCCACCGGCTGAGTGCGGGTGTTTTTCCGTGAAGTTTCCCTCACCGGTTCCTCCTCCACATCCATACCCATTTTGCGGCGCAGGTCCTTGACCACATCGTCGAGTCCGCCACCCTGTGTGGTGTTGTCCACTTGCTGGGTGGTGCGCTGCGGTGCCGAGCCTGAAGCCCCTGCATTCTGGCGTATGTCGCGCAGGATATCGTTCAGGTCATTGTCTTGTGTAGAGCGCCGGGTGGTGGTGGTCGACGTCGTGGTGGTCGACTGCCCGCCCGTCATGTCTTTCAGGATGTCCTCGAGTCCGCCGCCGGAGGTACTTCCCCCTGCATTGCCGAACACGTTGCCGAGTCCGCCTTTAATGATTTCTTCTAAAAAACTTCCCATGGTTTGTATGATTTATCGGTTAGTAGTAACGTCAGGAGAGAGGGAGTCCTACTGCAGGAAGCTGAGTGCGGATCCGATGGCCGTGCAGAACTCCGAGTATTTGGGTATGCGGAAGTGCACCCCGTAGAGCCGCTCGATGAGCGGGAACACCTCGCGCGTCTGCGGCAGGAGCGTAAGGTTGCCGATGAGCACGAAATCTTTCACATCGCTGTTGATGGCGGAGAGCACCGAGGCGCTGCCGATGGCCTGCAGCACCATGTGGATGATGCCCAGTGCGATGTCTTCTCTGGTGGAGTCGGTGTCGGCATTGCCGAAGAGCGATGCCGTGGCATTCATGGGCAGGCCCGGCAGCGGTTTGGCGCTGATGTCGCCGATGAGCAGGTTCACATTGGCCAGGTCGCCGTGCATAGCGAGCGCCGACACCTGCTTGATGTCCGATGTCTGGAGCATGATGCGCGAAAGGCCCTGTAGGGTGCCGCCGCCAATGCTGATACCGCCTATATGGCGAATCTCGTCGCCGTCGCAGAGCACAAGCGAGGTGCCGGTACCCATGCTCACCACGATGATGTGGTCGAGCCCCGACTCAAATTTGGCACCCAGTCCGTCGCAGAGGAACTCATCGGCCTTGGCCGTGGGCAGGCCGTACACCTCTTTGTCGATATAGGCACTTCCCACACCGGTGAGCATCACCTGCTCCACATCGGAGAGTTCCACTTTGTTCTCATACAGATATTTGCCGAAAGCCCCGTAGAGCGAAGTCACCGGGTCGGCCGCCGTGATGCGCATGGGCGACACCACCTTGCCGTCTTTGATACCCACGATTTTGGTCGTGCTGATACCGACGTCGATTCCAATAATGATTCCCATCTTTCAGTATTTGTGATTGATGGGGCGAAGATAGCAAAAAAAACGAAAAAGGAGGGCCGCACAGGCATTAAAAAACGATTTCGTTAAAATTTATTATAAAAAATGTTTGTTTTTTCCACTTGTCGACATATTTAATTATATTTGCAATAAGTAATCTGCGATGAATCTATCATTCACTAATACCATAACATTTATGACCTACAAAATTATCGACATTGAGGGCATAGGCCCCGTTTACGGAGAGAAACTGGTAGCCGCCGGCATCAAGACCGACAAAGACCTGCTTGAGAAATGCGCCAAACCAGCCGGCCGTAAGGCACTGGCCGAGGAGACCGGCATCACCGAGAAACTCATTCTGACCTGGACCAACCACTGCGACCTGATGCGCATCCACGGTGTGGGACCTCAGTTTGCTGAACTGCTGGAGGCTGCCGGTGTAGACACCGTGAAGGAATTCCGCAACCGCAAGCCCGAGAACCTGCAGCCCAAGCTGGTGGAGGTGAACGAGCAGAAGAACCTGGTGAACCGTGTTCCCAGTCTGAAAGAGGTGGTGAAGATGGTGGATCAGGCCAAGGAGCTGCCGCCGATGATGGAATATTGATATTCCTATTCTTACCTATAATGATGAGCCCCAGACTGCGGTCCGGGGCTCATTATATATAATAGATAAACTGCCATCAGGCTCATCCCATTCTGAATTTTGCCGGCGACATGCCGAAATGCGTCCTGACATATTTGCCGAAGAAGGAAGGATTGGGGAATCCGAGCACGTCGCTCACCTGCTTGACGGAGAAGTCGGTAAATTTGAGGTAGTAGCGTATGTCTTCCATCACATGGATACGTATCCAGTCGCTCGCCGTCTTTCCGGTATTCTTCTTGCAGATGGAGGAGAGATACTTGGGTGTGATGCAGAGTTTGTCGGCATAGAACTCCACGGTATGATATTTGACAGACTGGCTGTTGAGCATATCGAAGAACTGCTGAAAAAGATTGTCCGACTGCCGATGTCCCTCACCCGACTCCATCTCGGGCACTCCCTCCAGGAGAAAGCTGCACAAGCCCAGGAAGCCCGCCCTCAGCAGGCTCAGTGTGATATCCCTTTTGAAAGCCATATCTTTCGGTCCGTTGACAAAGGAGCTTATCATCTGATAATAATTGTCGACGAAATCAATCTCCACCGCGTTTAGGTCCACCACATGGCGTTTATGCAGATAGAGGAGCCGTGTCCAGACATTCATTCTCTCCCTGAGCACCGCCTGCAGGAGTCTGGGCGACACCACGATGACCTTCAGTTCGAAATCGGGGCTGATCATGAAATCATCGAGCGAGGTGTTGGGCGGGCAAATAAGGAGCTGATGTTCGGAGAACTCGATAGGACTGCCATTGAGATTGGCCTGCATCCGTCCTTTGGTACAGAAAGCCAGCGTATTCATGTGGAGCCTTGTGTTGTCGGGCTCAGAGAAAAGCCTCACATTATCAATCATCATAAAATCCTCGTCCACATAGTCGACCACCGCATCGGCCTCCACCGGATTGGTCTGTGCTATCTGCTTGAGCAACATCTCCTCATTTTCCATAATCTGACCTATTTTTACTGATTCGTTTGCAAAATTGATAATAAATAATGAAAAAAAGAGCATCGAAGCGACGAAAAAGAAGAATATGCCACAAATTGCGCCATATAGAACTCTAAAAACAGAGAAAAAATCACCACCTTTGCAGTCGATTTGAGAAAAACAGGAAATCTATACTAAATATGAGAAAAAATGTCCACCTGCTGATGCTGCTCCTCATTGCCGTGCTGAGCGGCTGCAAGGAGAAAGAAGCAGAGAGAGAGAAAGCCCCCACCCGCGTGATGACCGAGACCGTGGAAGCCACCGGCATGGCCGGCGGGCAATCGTATGTGGGTGTTGTAGAAGAGAATGAAGGCACCGCGGTGAGTTTCACCGGCATGGGCGCCGTTCGCCGCGTATATGTGGACGAGGGACAGATGGTGCGCCGCGGCCAGTTGATAGCCGAGATGGACGACACCCAGGCCCGCAATGCGCTGAGCGCCGCCGAGGCCCAGATGGCCCACGCCAACGATGCCCTGCAGCGCTACGGCATGCTGCACGACAACGGCTCGCTGCCCGAGAGCCAATGGGTGGAGATACAGAGCAAGGTGGCCCAAGCCAAATCATCTCTCGAGATGGCCCGCAAGAATCTGGCCGACTGCAAGCTGACCGCCCCGGTGAGCGGCATCGTGGGCCGCAAGCAAGTATCGACGGGCGAGACCGCCATGCCCTCGCAGGCCGTGGTCACCCTGCTCGACATCAGCACCGTGAAGGTAAAGGTATCCATTCCCGAGGCCGAGATGAGCCGTCTGAGCAGCCGTACCCCTAGCACCATCAGCGTGGCGGCGGCCAATGCGCAGGTGAGCGGCGGCTATATTGAAAAAGGTGTGCAGGCCGATGCCCTCACCCATACCTACGATGTGCGCATACGCGTGCAGAACAATGCACACCGGCTGCTGCCCGGCATGGTGGCCGATGTGACCTTCCACACGGGAAGCGGCGAGGGCGGCCCCGCCATCACCCTGCCCGTGACGAGTGTGCAGAAGAATGCCGGCGGCACCCTGTTTGTGTGGACGGTGGACCAGGCCCGCACGGCGCACCGCACCCCCGTGGAGACTGGGCGCACCATCGGCAACCGCGTGGTAGTGACCAGCGGTCTGCAGGCCGGCCAACGCGTGGTAGTGGAAGGCTACCAGAAACTGAGTGAGGGAACCCAAGTAGTGTATTGACCGCAACGCCATGGACAAGAAAACCGACTGGATGAGCTGGCCGCTCAACCACTACCCCATCACCCTGCTTATCGTGGTGATGCTGTTTGCCCTGGGCATCTTCGGCATGTACGACATGCCCAAGGACGAGTTTCCGCAATTCACCATCCGCCAGGGCGTGGTGGTGGCCGTCTACCCCGGTGCCACTGCCGAGGAGGTGGAAGCTCAGGTGGCGCGGCCCCTGGAGCGCTACCTGTTCACCTACGGCGAGGTGAACCGCGCCAAGACCACCACGACCGCTCAGAACGGCATGTGCATGGTGATGCTGCGGTTGAACGACGATGTGAACAACAAAGACGAGGTGTGGAGCAAGATAAAGCACGGTCTGGCCCTCTTCAAGCAGAGTCTGCCCAGCGGCGTGCTCGCCCTGGTGGCCAACGACGACTTCGGCAACACCTCGGCCCTGCTCATCGCCATAGAGAGCGAACAGCGCTCCTACCGCGAGCTGCAGCACTACAGCGACCGGTTGGCCGACCTGCTCCGGCGCATTCCCTCGGTGGCCAACGTGCGTCTCTACGGTGAGCAGAAAGAGCAGATAAGCCTGTATGTGGACCGCCACAGGTTGGAAGCCTACGGCATAGGTCAGCAAGCCCTCTTCAGCAAGCTGCAGGAGCAGGGCATGACCATGATGAGCGGTAGTGTGTCGGACGCCGACCAGCAGATACCCATCCATATCGCCCCCACGGAGAACAGCGAGGAAGAGATAGCCAACCAGATTATCTTCAACGACCCCACAACCGGCAAGGTGGTGCGTGTGCGCGACATAGCCCACGTGGTGCGTGAGTACGACGCCTCGGAGAGCTACATAGAGCAAGACGGGCACCCCTGTGTGCTGCTCTCGCTCGAGATGACCCCCGGCAACAACATAGTGCAATACGGCCGCAAGGTGGACAAGGTGCTCGATGATGCCCGCGCCCACGAACTGCCCGACGACGTGACCCTGACCCGCATAGCCGACCAGCCCAAAGTGGTAGGCACGAGCGTGAGTTCCTTCCTGCGCGACCTGCTCATCTCGATGGCCATCATCATCCTGGTCATGATGGTGCTGTTCCCCCTGCGCTCGGCCATTGTGGCCGCCCTCACCATTCCGCTGAGCACCTTCATCTCAGTGGCCTTCATGTACGCGGCCGGTATCGAGCTCAACATCGTGACGCTGGCCGCCCTCATTGTGGTGCTCGGCATGGTGGTGGACAACTCGATAGTGGTGATAGACGGCTATCTGGAATACCTCGACAAAGGCTATGCCCCCAAAGAGGCCGCCATCACCTCGTCGAAACAGTATTTCATGCCCATGATGCTCGCCACGCTGTGCATCTGTGTCATCTTCTTCCCCCTGCTCATCACGATGAAGGGTTCGTTCAACGATGCCATGCACGATTTCCCCTGGACCATCACCATCAACCTGCTTGTGTCGCTCTTCCTGGCCGTCACGGTGATACCCTTCCTCGAGGTGCTCATCATCAAGCCCCAGACCCCTGAGGAACGTGAGCGTCGGAAGAAGCGTCGCGCCCTGACCGATGTGGTACAAGACCTTTACAACCACGTGCTGGCCTTCACCTTCCGCCACCCCTGGCTCACCATCGGCGGCGGCATCGGCGTGGTGCTGCTCAGCTGCCTGCTGGTGCCCACGCTGAAGGTACGCCTCTTCCCCTATGCCGACCGCGACCAGTTGGCCGTGGAGATATTCCTGCCCGAGGGCAAAGGACTGAAAGAGACCCGGCAGATAGCCGACACGCTGCGCGAGGTGATGCAGCGCGACAGCCGCGTGAAGTGCGTGACCAGTTTCATTGGCTGCGCCTCGCCCCGTTTCATGACCTGCTACGCCCCGCAGATGGCCGGCAAGAACTACGCCCAGTTTATCGTGAACACCACCTCGCAGGATGCCACGCTCGAAGTGCTGGCCGACTACCAGTCCCAATGGAGTGAGCGCTACCCCAACGCCTACATCCGCTTCAAGCGGCTCGACTTTCTGGAAGTGCCCGAACTGGAATACCGCTTCTACGGCGAGGACATCGACTCGCTGCACGCCGTGGCCGAAGAACTGATGGCCGAGATGCGCAAGATGCCCGAACTGGAATGGGTACACACCGACTATCTGCAGCCTTTCCCCCTAATCAATGTGGAGCTCGACCCTGTGGCCTCCGCCCAACTGGGCATCAGCCGCACCACGGCCGCCCTGGCGCTGAGCGCCACGAGCAGCGACCTACGTGTGGGCCAGGTGTGGGAAGGCGACTATGAGGTGCCCATCGTGGTGAAAGACGATACCGACATGACCTACTCGGACGTGGAAGACCTGGGCATCACCTCGCCCATGACGATGCTCTCCTCAACCCTCTCCGCCGGTCTGGGCGGCAACTACTCCTCATCGAGCAGTGTGCCGCTGCGGCAGATAGCCAAGGTGGAGCCCCGTTGGAGCGAGAGCCGCATTCTGCACCGCGGCGGCGAGCGCTGCCTCACGGTGACAGCCCAGTTTGCCCAGGGTGTCTACGCCGCTCCCATCGAGAGCAAGGTGGCCCAAATCATGAAGCACGACATCCGTCTGCCGCAAGGAGTGCGTTCCGAGGTGGGCGGCGAGATAGAATACGACGGCGAGTCGCTGCCCCAGATTATGGGTGGTGTGGCCATCGCCATCGTCATCATCTTCTTTTTCCTGCTCTTCAACTTCAAGAAATACGGCATCACCACCGTGTGCATCTCCGCGCTCGGTCTGATGCTCCCCGGTGCCCTGCTCGGCCTGGCCCTGATGAACCGCACGCTGGGTCTCACCTCGGTGATGGGACTTATCACGCTGATGGGTATGATTATGCGCAACGAGATACTCATCTTCGAGCACGCCAACGACCTGATGCACAAGTTTGTGGCCGCACATCCCCGTCCCGCCACGGTGACCGACGAGCAGCGGCGCGACTACCGCCGCGCCTACAACGAAGCTGTGAAGCAAGCCGCCATGGACGCCGGCAGCCGCCGCATGGTGCCCATCTTCCTGACCACGGCCACCACCGCTGTGGGTGTGGTGCCGATGATTATCGCCCAGTCGTCGTTCTGGATGCCCGTGGGCGTGACCATCTTCGCCGGCGGCATCGGTTCGCTCATCATGGTCGTGACCATGCTGCCCGTGGTATACTGGAAGGTGAATCTGAAATAAAAAAGCAGACAACATGAACAAAAAATATCTATACACCACCCTACTGGCACTGACGCTCACCGTCACCCCTGCCTGTGGCCAGACAGTGCCCGCATTCACCCTCGCCCAGCTCACCGACTCGGCGCTGCAGAACAATGCCCGCATGAGCAAGGCCCGCCAAGACATAGAGGCCGCCGGCGAGCAGCGCAAGGAAGCCTACACCCACTACTTTCCCAACGTGAGTGGCACCGGATTCTGGTTCACCACCAACCACGGCATGGCCAAGATGGACATCAACCCCGGCGACATGATAGACCCCGCCCTGGGGCAAGCCCTGGCCCAGTCGTTTCCGCCCGAAGCGCTGGCGGCCCTGGCCAACCCCACCAGTATGACGATGATGAAAAACGGTGTGATGGCCGGTGTGAGCGCCGTGCAGCCCGTCTTTGCCGGCGGGCAGATAGTGAACGGCAACAAGCTGGCCCGTCTGGGCGAGGAAGTGAGCCAGCTGCAGCTGCAGCTCACCGAAGACGAGGTAGAGAAGAACGCCGCCCAATACTTCTGGCAGATTGTGTCGCTACAGGAGAAGATGCGCACCCTGCAATCGGTAGAAGCCCTGCTGGCCGACATCCACAAAGACGTGAGCGTGGCCTTGAAGGCCGGCGTCATCCTGCGCAACGACCTGCTGCAGGTGGAGCTTCGCCAGAACGACATAGAAAGTCAGAAACTGAAGCTGCAGAACGGTCTGTCGCTGGTGCGCATGCTGCTGGCCCAGTATTGCGGTCTGCGCGACACCACCTTCACCCTGGCCTACGACCCTGTCCTCACCACCCCCGCCCTGGTGCGGCAAGACCATGAGCAGGCCCTGAGGGGCACCGCCACCTACCAGTTGCTCAACAAGCAGGTAGAAGCCGCCGACCTGCAGCGCAAGATGGCCATCGGCGAACAGATGCCCAGCGTGGCGGTAGGAGCCGGCTACAACTTCCACAACATGCTGGAGCGCGACCACAGTTTCGCCATGGTGTTCGCCACCGTGAGCGTGCCCCTCTCAGGCTGGTGGGGCGGCAGCCATGCCATCAAGCGGAAGAAGATAGCGCAGCAGCAAGCCGTGGAGCAGCTCACCGACAACTCCGAGCTGCTGAAGATAGGCATGCAGAAAGCCTGGAACGATGTGCAGGAAGCCTACCTGCAGACCGACCTGGCCCGCAAGGGCGTGGAACAGGCCAAGGAGAACCTGCGGCTGAACCGCGACTACTACCGCGCCGGCACCGCCACCATGAGCACCCTGCTCGAAGCACAACTGCTCTACCAGCAGACCCTCGACAAGCAGACCGACGCCTACTGCGACTACCAGAACAAAGTGCTGGCCTACCGTCAGGCAGTGGGGATGTAGGAAGGGTCGATTCCTTTGCTATCCCCCTGAAGATTTCTGCTTGATGATGCGGGTTTCGAGAAACGCCTGAAAAGTCTGTTGATAGCCGTCGGGGATATGGATGATTTCCTTACCAATGTAAACGCAGTCGTTTCGGTCTACCTTCTGAATTTTATCAACAGCGATGATGTAAGACCGGTGTATACGTAAGAAACGGTCTTTGGGCAACATATCCTCAACGGCTTTCATTGTAAGATGGGTGACAAGAGGCTTGGCCATATTGTCGAGATAGAACAGCACATAATCCTTCATGCCGCTGACATAGACAATCTGCTCTATCGCCACGTTTCTCCACTCGCTGTCTACCCGGATGAAGACGGTGCTGGGCTGTTGAGGCGGCGTGGGCGGCGACGGCATAACCACGTTTCGTGCCTTTTCGACAGCGGCGAGGAACTTGTTGTACCGTATAGGTTTCAAGAGGAAGTCGAGAGCATTCACCTCATAACTCTCGAAAGCATACTCCTTGAAGGCAGTGGTAAAGACGACGCGTGTCTTTTCGGGCAGGCAATGCGCCAGTTCCATCCCGTCGATGTTGGGCATCTGGATGTCAAGGAACAACAGGTCAGGCTTGAGCGCTTTGATGGCGTTGACAGCCTTGATAGAGTCAGTAAACGAAGCCAGCAGTTCCAATTCAGGTGTTTTCTTCACGTAAGACTCCAAGAGCCTAACGGCCAGAGGCTCGTCATCGACGATGATACAGGAGAGAAGCATATTGTTTTTAGAGTTATGGTATACAGAATCCTTTATATCCCGACGGGCAGAGATCAGTCTGTTTGGAGGGTGATGCTGACGTGGTAGATGTTGTTCTCCAGCGTCTGCTCCCATCGGTAGTGTCCGTGATAGAGCAGTTCCAGACGCCTACGGGTATTCTCCAGACCGATGCCGGAACCGCTACGGTCTTTGGTGGGTTTGGGATTGTTGGTGTTGTCGCAGGTGAAAATGAGCTTGCCTTCCGTCTGGATCAATTTAATGTTTATATGAGCGGGGGCATTGCTGTCCATGCCATGTTTGAAGGCATTCTCAATAAGAGAGATAAAGAGCAGCGGTGCTATTTCTTCCTTGGGAGAGAGTACATTGAATTCCATTCCAACCACTGTCATTTCGTTGCAGCGAAGTTTCATCAGTTCAATGTAGTTGCGCATGAACTCCACCTCATCCTCCAGAGGCACTTTCGGTTTGTTGGTCTCATACATTGCATAGCGCAGCAAGTCGCTCAACTGCATGATGGCCTCCTGTGTCTCATCGCCGTCTATCTGTGCAAGACTGGAGATATTGTTGAGGGTATTGAAGAGGAAATGAGGATTGATTTGGTTTTTCAGCCATGCGAGTTCCGCCTCCACCTCTCTCTGTCTTTTTTCTCCCTGCCGCATCATATAACGGATGCTCAAGGCGATGCCTACAGCCATTAAATTGACGAGCACGGCAATAATGACAAATGAGGAAAAGCCGGCACGATAGATGTCGGGAAGAGCATTGATGTTTACGTATAATAAGATGTGGAAGTTGCAAGCCCCGATGAGGAAGGCGTTGACAAGGGCGAACAGCCAAAAACGGTGTCGGAACCATAACAACGGCACACAAAGATAGAAGTTTAATAGGTACATAACAAGAGCAGGTGCGAGCCAATAGGCGGATATCTTAAGCGAATCCCATACCACACCTGCGTTGTTGCTCGTAATGAAACTTATCAATCCCGGCGACAACAGCACGAGCGACAACAATAATAATTGTGCCAAGAACAGCCAGATGTCTTTTTTCTGAATTATCCTCATCGCCCTCAAAGTTAAGCTAAAATTATGAAACGACAAAATCTCTTCCGCATAATCTCCATGCGGAAGAGATAATCCGTACTTCATTTACAAAAATACTTCTCTTTATTTGCTGGCAGAAAGTTGCTCTTTGATGCGGTCGGCCGTATTCTTCACCGTCAAGTCGAGCATCTTCACATACTTGTCGTACTGCTTCACATCGAGAATCTTTTTTATCGTAGCCTTATGGCGAGCTTGTATTTTCTCCCATGCCTCACCACCTTTCGAGACATCGTCCAACTGATAGTAAGCCTCCATTGAACTATTGAATTGTTCCATAGCAGTCTTCATAGGTTCAACCTGGTCTATTCTCAACTCCAGGAAGTTGCTTATCCGGTCGAACGATGCCGAAGTCATATTGTCACTCTGAGCATTCACACTCATTGTCATCATCACCATTGCTATAAGCGCAATCATCATCTTTTTCATATTCTTTGTGTATTTATTTGTTTATGATTTGATTTTTATTAGACATTGTAAAGATAGGGGGTGCGGAATCTTTAATGGGCTGTTTCTTGGTAGAGAGCCACATGCTTGTCCGTTGCCACGGTCAGCATATCCACATATACAGCATATTGTTTTTTTGTCAGAAAGGTTTTCATATTTTCCAAATGCTGTGCATTGAATCTTTCGACGGTCTCCTTCTTCCTCTCATCAACCTTCAGCCGATTTGCATAGTCTATCGATACGCAGTACTTTGAAAAAGCTTTTTCAGCGAGTCTTTTTTGGCGTGCAGAGAGGTTAAGTGTTTCGCACATTTTCTCGAATGTGATGGGATAGTTAATATCGAGGTGAATGGTTTGTGCAGACAAAGAAGTTGTCAACAACAGTGTGAAAATGGCTAAAAGTAATTTTTTCATATTGTCTTGAATTTTAAATGTTTGACTTTTGTTTCTGAATTACGATGCAAAAGTAATGACCCGGTCTACCTTTTTCCAAATCACCTTCGACGTTTGCCCCAATGCTTTTCGACAAATAACCTTCTCACACAAGAAAATGGAGCCATGAGGGAGTGCGCAACTGTCACAACGGCAGAATCATGTCAAGCAGAAACCATACCATTGCAAAGACAGTTTTTTTTGATAAATAAGGGTAAAATGAAAAAAAACATGTAACTTTGCAAGTTAACGCTAACCCTAAGGCAGAAAAGCATAAACAAACAAAACATAAGCCCTATGAAACACCTCCACTACCTACTGGCGCTTGCTACAGCCCTTCTGCTGCACACAGCCGCCCAAGCCAAGAGCGACCTTGTGCCCATACCCGACCAAGTGACCTGGCAAGACGGCACCTATTCCCTGTCAGCCACCCCGAGCATCAGCTATGCGAAAGCCGACCTGAAAGAGGCCGCCCAATACCTGAGCAGCAGTCTGGAACGACTGCAAGGCAAGAAATCCACCACCCAGCAAGGCAAGGGCGGCGACATACGCCTCTCGCTGGGCTATAAGGGAGCCCCGGGCAGCTACCGGCTCACCATCGACGGCAGCGGCGTACAGATAGACGGCCGCGACTATGCCGGTGTGGTGAACGGCATCGCCACGCTGCGCCAAATGGTCGCCGAGCCCCAGCTGCAGTACGTACGGATTACCGACAGTCCACGGTTCAGCTGGCGCGGTTTCCACCTCGACTGCTCCCGCCATTTCTTCACCAAGGCTGAAGTGAAAGAGGTCATCGACCTGATGGCCATGTACAAGCTGAACCGTTTCCACTGGCATCTGACCGACGACCAAGGCTGGCGCATAGAAATAAAGAAATACCCGCTGCTGACGGAGAAAGGCGCCTGGCGCCACTACAACAACCAAGACTCCGTGTGCATGCGTCTGGCCGTGACCGAGGACAGCCCCATACGTCTGCTGCCCGCCAAGAACCTGCGGGTGAACGGCACCGACACCGTGTACGGCGGTTACTACACCCAGGACGACATCCGCGAGATTGTGGCCTACGCCCGCCAGCGCGGTGTGGAAACCGTGCCCGAGATAGACATGCCCGGCCACTTCCTGAGCGCTGTGGCCAACTATCCCGGTCTGTCGTGTTTCGACGAGGTGGGCTGGGGAGCCGTTTTCTCCTCCCCCCTCTGCCCCGGCAAGGACAAGGCCCTACAGTTCTGCCGCGACATCTGGGACGAGGTGATAGCCCTCTTCCCTTTCAACTATGTACACATAGGTGGTGACGAAGTGGAGAAAATAAACTGGAAGAAATGTCCCGACTGCCAGCGCCGCATCCAGGAAAAGAAACTGAAAGACGAGGAGCAGCTCCAATCGTGGTTCATCCATGAGATGGAAGCCTACATCAACAAGAAAGGCCGCAAGATGCTGGGCTGGGACGAGATTATAGAGGGAGGTCTCTCGAAGACCGCCACGCTGACCTGGTGGCGCACCTGGGCCCCCAACGCCATCGGCGATGCCACCGCCCAGGGCAACGACGTGATTTACTGTCCCATCTCGCCCTTCTATTTCTCGGCCGGCGAGGAGAAGACCAGTCTGCAGAGTGTGTACGAGTATGAGCTGATGCCCTCCACCCTCAGCGCCGCCCAGAAGAAGCACATTCTCGGTGTACAGGGCCAGGCATGGAGCGAATGGATTCCCACCCGCGAGCGATTGCTGTACACCTACTTCCCCCGCGCCTTGGCACTGGCCGAGCTGGCCTGGAGCAAGCCAGAGCGGAAAGACTACGCCGACTTCTACAACCGGCTTACCAGCCACTTCCGTCTGCTGAACCGCCTCGGTGTGCCCTACCGCACCCCCAGTTTGGACGGTTTCTACGGTGTGAACGCCTTCACCCACAAAGGCACCCTCACGGTGACGAGCAAAGACCCGATGGTACAGGTGCGCTACACCACCGACGGCAGTTTCCCCACCAAGGAATCGCCCCGCTATGAAGGTCCCATCACAGTAGACGAGACCACCCACTTCATGCTGCGCACCTTCACCCCCGACGGCCAGCCCGGCGAGACAGTGAAAGCCGAGATGGTGAAGCAAGGCCTGTTGGAGCCTGTTGCAGTATCCTCCGAGACAGAGCCCGGACTCATCGCCGCCTGGCACGAATTCCCCGGTGTGAAATGCGCCCTGATAGACAAGGCACCGGTTAACGGCACCTACTGCATCGACGAGGTGGGCATACCCGACGGTGTGAAGGGCAACATCGGCCTCATCATCACCGGCTACATCGACATACCCGCCGACGGCATCTACACCTTCGCCCTGATGAGCGACGACGGCAGTTGGCTGAAGGTAGACGGCAACATGGTGGTGGACAACGACCGCGAACAGTCGCCCCATGAGGAGGTGTGCCAGCAAGCCCTGCGCCGGGGCCTGCACCGTGTGGAGGTGCGCTACTTCGACCACAACGGCGGCATGCTGCGCCTCAAGGTGACCGACGCACAAGGCAAAGCCGTGAAGGCCTGGCTGCGAGACAAGTAAAAAAAGGACACCCTGACCTATCAGAGAAACAGAAAAACCGTAGATTTGTGAAATGCCGCGCAACAGCGCGGCCACCACAGCATGGCAGACGACTGGGACGACAACAACACCTATACCGACCTTCCGCTCAACTATGAAGAGCTGGAAGAGATGGAGAACGAGTGGGCCGACCGCTATCAAGAAGGCGGCGACCACTACTGGGACGTTGTGGCTCCTGTAAGCACCGGTCCTCAGGACCGCGTCGGGTCCGGCTACCGTCTGGACAGTGTGATAGATGCCCCGCAGCGCATCCGCCAACTTTACGAGATGTGCCAGCACGACCGGTGGCAGACCGACCGCGCCAAATGTTTCTACCGTCAGGCACAGGCCATGGCCGACTATACGGACGACTGTCCGGAGATAGCCAATTTCAACACATTCCGGCCCACCTTCGCCGACATGAGCATTCTGCAGATGCGCAGCTACTTCACCCTGCGCACCCTGCTGCGGCAAGGACGACACCCCGAAGCAGCCCTCTCCTACCTGCAGGTGTACACCTACGAGACCCTGATGCTCATCGGGGTTGAGAGCCCGGAGGAGGGGCTGGCCATTCTCTCCGACCTCAAAGAGCACTACGGCCGTCTCTACCAGCAGTTGGGAGAAAGCTTAAGCCGCTGGATAAAAGACTTCGTGGTGTACTATGGCATGGAAGACCAGAAAGAGCGGTGCTTCGCCCTTGAGATAGCCAGCGACAAGACCGCGATGGCCCTGGCCAACTACACCAAGCTCAGCGACGATACCTTCTTCATCATCATGGAGCCGTTGCAGAAATACAAGATCAAGGAAGCCGCCCTCTACAAAAAACATCCCGCCGACACCCGCATCGTGGCAGGAAGGACCCTTAAGGCGGCCGCCACGGCCATGGAACGGCAATACCAATGCCCCTTCGACCAACTGTGCCTCGGTGTGCGCCGCAAGCGCTACTACACGATGTTTGACAATGCGGTATTTCATGCCGGAGAGAAAAAAGGCGATGAAGTGTTTGAGGTCAGCCCCCGCCGGAAGTACGTACACAAAAACGGACTATGGATAGTCGACGTCTTCGCAGAGGATTACCACTCAAGGGTGCGGGAGACGATAAGCGAGGTGCTGCACGAAACCGACCGACAGCTGCGCGATGCCCTTGGTGTGAAAATCAAAATAAAGTCGCGGCTTGGGGACCGCCATCTACAAGAAACCATAGAACAGGTGGTGAGCGACTACATGAAAGAGAAAGCCGAGGCCGCCCGCCCCAAGATAGAGGTTGACTTCAGCAAACTGGCCCGCATCCGCGCCGATGCCGACGTGGTGCGCGACGCTCTCCTTGCCGATGAGGAAAAGAGGGAAGTGGAGACCGCAGAGGAAACTGCGACTATCAACGATGTGGAGGACAAGGAGGAAGTGAAGAAGTCCCAAGACCCTCAGAAATCAGAGGCCGAGCCTTCTGCACCCAGCTTCTTCACCGCCGAGGAAGCACATTTCCTGCAGCTGCTGATGAGCGGAGCCGACTGGAGCGCCTATCTGCGGTCCATCCATGTGCCCGCCGGTGTGATGACCGAGAACATCAACGGAAAGATGATGGACGAGCTCGGCGACATCGTGCTCGACGACGACGGCAGCGGCCCAGCAATCATAGACGACTATCTCGACGATGTAAAAGCCAAAATGGCGTGAAGCCAACAACACGGACAATGACATGAACACAGACAACCCTACAACCCCAACCAAGATACCCCGACGCATCGCCCAGACCGTGATCAACTCGCTCAAGGGCGGTGTGGTGCCCCGCATCGGTCTGCCCTACATCACCGTGGGCCGCCGACAGGAGATAGAAGCCTTGCTGCGCGATGTGGAAATCGTGAGCGAGGGCGGCGCCACCTTCCGGTTCATCGTAGGCAAATACGGCAGCGGCAAATCGTTTCTGCTGCAGACCGTGCGCAACTATGTGATGGACCGCAACTTCGTGGTGGTGGACGCCGACCTCTCGCCCGAACGGCGCCTTCACGGCAACCAGAACCAAGGTCTGGCCACCTACCGCGAACTAATCAAGAACCTGAGCGTGAAAGCCCGCCCCGAGGGCGGCGCCCTCTCTCTGGTGCTGGACCGCTGGATAAGCACCCTGCAGACCGACACCGCCCTGGAGACCGGTCTGGATGCCGATGCCCCCGGCTTTGCCGACAAGGTGGAAGCCCGGATCATGGAGGTGATACGCTCCATGCACGAACTGGTGCACGGTTTCGACTTTGCCCGCCTGCTCACCCTCTACTACCGCGCTTTTACTACCGGCGACGAGGAACTGAAAGGCAAGGTGCTGAAATGGTTTCGCGGTGAGTACGGCACCAAGACCGAGGCCCGCCAGGAACTCGGAGTGAGCGTGGCCATCACCGACGCCGACTGGTACGACTATCTGAAGCTGATGGCCTACTTCTTCCGCCAGGCCGGCTATCAGGGACTGATCCTCTTCATCGACGAACTGGTGAACATCTACAAGATACCCAACAGCATCTCGCGGCAGTACAACTACGAGCGCATTTTAGCCATGTACAATGACGCCCTTCAGGGCAAAGCCCAATACATAGGCACCATCATGAGCGGCACCCCGCAGTGTATAGAAGACCGCCACCGCGGCGTGTACAGCTACGAGGCCCTGCGCTCACGCCTGCAAGAAGGGAAATTTGCACAGCAAGGCGCACAGGACCTGCTGGCCCCGGTGATACGGCTGCAGCCGCTCACGAGCGAGGAGATGCTCGTGCTGACGGAGAAGCTGGCCACCATGCACGCCGACCTGTACCGCTACGCCCGCACGCTCGACGAGCAGCACCTGGCCGACTTCATCAAGATAGAATACGGGCGCATCGGCGCCGACACCCACATCACCCCACGCGAGGTGATACGCGACTTCATCGAGCTGCTTGACATTCTGTACCAGCATCCCGAGACCGACCTCCGGAGTCTGCTGCAGGCCGGCGGTTTCAACTTTGCCAAGCCTGCCGAGGAAGAAGGCAAGGAGATAGACAGCCGTTTTGCCGAATTCACCCTCTGACGTCATGGGCCAACACATCTTCGACCGGTTCTCCCCCACCATCCAGCAGTATGTATATCAGAGCGGCTGGACGCAGTTGCGCGCCATCCAGGCGGCGGCCGCCGATGCCATTTTCCATACCGACAGCCATGTGCTGCTCTCCGCCTCGACCGCCTCCGGCAAGACCGAGGCCGCCTTCTTCCCCATCATCACGCTGATGCAGGAAGACCCGCCCCGCTCCATCGGGTGCCTGTACATTGCCCCTCTGAAAGCCCTCATCAACGACCAGTTTGTGCGGCTCAACGACATCTGCGCCGAGAGCGGCATACCCGTGTGGCACTGGCACGGCGACGTGTCGCAGACCCACAAGCAGAAGCTCATGAAGCGCCCCTCCGGCATCCTGCAGATTACGCCAGAGAGCCTTGAGGCCATGCTGCTGCACCGCCACGGCCAGATACCCCATCTCTTCGGTGACCTGCGCTTTGTGGTAATCGACGAGATACACTCCTTTCTGCGCGGCGACCGCGGCGGGCAGACCCTCTGCCTGATAGAGCGCCTCTGCCGCATGGCCGGTGTCCAGCCGCGGCGCATAGGCCTCTCCGCCACCATCGGCGACACGCAGATGGTGGGCCGTTTTCTCAGCGCCAACACCGGACGGAGCACCGTGATACCCCGCATACAGAGCACCGGCACCCGCTGGCGCATCTCCATGCAGCACTTCTTCAACAACGGTCCGCAGGCCGACGAACTGCTCCCCGACGGTTCCGCATCGCCCGTACCAGGCACCCCTTCCCCCGCAGCCACCGAGGCGGCCACCGACACAGCCCCAGCGGCCGCCGCCCCCGGTCTGGGCTACATCTTCGAACACACCCGCGGTCATAAATGCCTCGTTTTCTCCAACTCGCGCGAAGAGTGCGAGGCGGTGACCTCCACGCTGCGCCAGTACTGCGAATCGCAGCATGAGCCCGACCGCTTTCTGATACACCACGGCAATCTCTCTGTAAGCTACCGCCTCACGGCCGAAGACGTGATGCGCCAGGACGACAGTCTGGTGACCATCTGCACCACCTCGACCCTGGAGCTGGGCATCGACATCGGCCGGTTGGAGCGCGCCTTCCAGATAGATGCCCCCTTCACCGTATCGTCGTTCCTGCAGCGCATGGGCCGTACGGGCCGCCGGGGCGCCCCCTCGGAGATGTGGTTCGTGATACGCGAAGACCCCGCCGAGGCCCGTGCCCTGCTACCCGAAACCATACCCTGGAAACTACTCCAGGGCATCGCCCTGATACAACTCTACATCGAGGAGAAATGGGTGGAGCCGCCCCGTGCCGGCCGTCTGCCCTACAGTCTGCTCTACCACCAGACCATGGCCACCCTGGCCTCGGGCGGCGAAATGACCCCTGCCGAACTGGCTTCGCGCATACTGACCCTGAGCTATTTCGAGCACGTGACACAAGACGACTTCCGCCTGCTGCTGCGCCACCTGCTGCAGATAGACCATGTGCAGCTGACCGAGCGCGGCGGTCTGATAGTAGGGTTGGCCGGCGAGCGCGTGGTAAACAACTTCAAGTTCTACGCCGTGTTTCAGGAGAACGAAGAATACAGTGTGCGGTGTGAGTCGGAAGAGCTGGGCACCATCGTGAAACCGCCTCCCGTGCGCGACAAGATAGCCATAGCCGGCCGCGTGTGGGTGGTGGAAGAGGTGGACCGCAACCGCCATGTGGTATACTGCCACCCCGTGAAGGGCATCGTGCCCGCCTACTTCGGCGAGGAACCTGGCGACCTGCACACCAAGATACTGGAGCGCATGCGCCTGCTGCTGGGTCAGACCGACACCTACCCCTATCTGCTGAGCCATGCCGCCGCCCGCCTGTCGCAGGCCCGCAATGCCGCCGTGCAGTCGGGTATCGGCCGGGAGTGGCTGCTGCCCCTGGGCGGTAAGATGTTCTGCCTGGTGCCATGGCTGGGCAGCTACGCTTTCCTCGCCCTGGAGCGATTCTTGCGCATCCACTGCGGACCGCGCCTCAACCTGAAAGGATTCGACTCGAAGCGCCCCTACTACATGCAGTTCACCATGGACGCCACCCCCGATGAGTTTTTCGAGATACTGGGCGATGCGATAGCCCAGCCCATCGACCCCATGACCCTGCTCTACCCCGAGGAAGCCCCTCTCTTCGACAAATACGACGACATCCTGCCCGTGGAGCTCACCCGGAGAGGATTCGCCCACGGTGTGCTCGATGTGGAAGGCATGGTGCGCCGTGTGAAGGAGATGGTGAAGACACCCCATCCACGCTCTTAGCGGAAGAACAGCTACAAAACAAATCAGACATGAAAAAAACAAGCCTCATCCTTGTGCTCCTCGCCGTGCTGGCAGCGGCACAAGCCGGTCCCTTCACCCTGAAACACGGTCGCACGGTACAGGTAGCGTGCGACACCACAGGTGCTGCCCCCATCGTAAAAACCGCGCTCAAACTGTTGGAAAGCGACCTGCGGCAAGTGCTCGACGCCCCCCTGCGCATCGGGTGCAAAGGGCGCATCATCGTAAGCGAAGACGCCGCTGCCCTGCAGCACCGTAAAGAAGCCTTCCGGCTCAGTGTGACGAACGGCAGGCTACACATCACCGGCAGCGACAGCCACGGCGTGGCCTACGGACTGCTCGAGGTGTCGCGTCTGCTGGGTGTATCGCCCTGGGCATGGTGGGCCGATGCGACACCTCACCCCCTGCAGCGGTTCACCCTGCCCGCCGACTACCGGCAGGAAGAGCATCCCAGTGTGGAGTACCGCGGCATCTTCATCAACGACGAAGACTGGGGCATGATGCCTTGGGCCAGCCAGACCTACGAGCCGGGACTGAAAGGACGCATCGGTCCCAAGACCCACGAACGCATCTTCGAACTGCTGCTGCGCCTGCGCGCCAACACCTTCTGGCCCGCCATGCACGAGTGTACGGAGCCCTTCTTCCTCGTAGCCGGCAACCGTGAGACCGCCGCCCGCTACGGCATCTACATAGGCGGCTCGCACTGCGAGCCCATGGCATCGAGCACGGCCGGCGAGTGGCCCCGCCGCGGCACCGGCGACTACGACTATGTGAACAACAGCGCCGAGGTGCGCCGATTCTGGGAGAGCCGTCTGCGCGAAGTGGCCCGCCAACCCATTCTCTACACCATCGGCATGCGCGGTGTGCATGACGGCGCCATGCAAGGCGCCAAAACCATCGAGGAGCAGAAAAGCGTGCTGGAACGCGTCATCGCCGACCAGCGCCAGTTGCTACGCCAATATGTGAACAATGATGTGGAGCAAGTACCACAGGTGTTCATCCCCTACAAGGAAGTGCAGGACGTGTATGACGCCGGCCTTCAAGTGCCCGACGACGTGTGCCTGATGTGGTGCGACGACAACTATGGCTACATACGCCACTTTCCCACCGCAGCCGAGCGGCAGCGTCGCGGCGGCAACGGTATCTACTATCATGTGAGCTACTGGGGCCGGCCGCACGACTACCTGTGGCTGGGCACCTTCTCTCCCCAACTGCTCTTCCACCAGATGACCACCGCCTACGACCGCGGCATCCAAAAGATATGGATACTGAACGTGGGCGACATCAAACCCGGTGAATACCAGACGGAACTTTTCCTCGACATGGCCTGGGACATGGAGAAGGTGCGGGCAAAAGGCCCCGGCGCCCATCTCCGCCATTTTCTGGAACGCGAGTTCGGCGCAACCTGTGCCGAGCGGCTGTATCCCGTACTGGAAGAGCACTACCGCCAGGCTTTCGTGCGGAAGCCCGAGTTCATGGGCGGCACCCGCACCGAAGAGCGCGACCGCTCCTACTGGAGCACCCTGCGCGACCTGCCCTGGAGCCTTGCTTACATCGATGAGCGGTTGAAGACCTACCAGCAGTTGGAAGATGCGGTGGAAGCTGCCGCCGCCCTCGTGCCGGCCGACCGGCAGGATGCCTATTTCGAACTGGTACAATACCCCGTGCAAGGCGCTGCCGAGATGAACAAGAAACTGCTCATGGCCCAGAAAGCCCGCCACGGCCTTTGCGGTTGGGAGGCCAGTGACGCCGCTTACGACAGCATCAGCGTGCTGACCCGCCGCTACAACCAACTGCAGCAAGGCAAATGGAACCGCATGATGGACATGCAGCCCCGCCGGTTGGCCGTCTTCGGGCGCGTGCCCCACGACACCACCGGCATTGCCCCGCTGACCACCGAAGCGCCCCTGCTGGTGATGGGAGGCAGCGACGGCGAGGGCAACGGCTGCACCCCCTGCCACGCCCTGGGCCACAGCGGGAAGGCCGTGGAGCTGCTGCAAGGCGCCACCTTGACCTACCCCCTCAGCGATGACATTTTAGGAGCAGCGAAAAGCGACTCACTGACCATCGAGATACGCCTGCTGCCCAATCATGCCATCGAAGGCAAACAGCTGCGCATAGAAGTGACACTCGACGGACAGCCCTCGAAGGCGGTGAATTATGAAACCTACGGCCGCAGTGAGGAATGGAAACAAAATGTGCTGCGCAACCAAGCCCTGCGGCGCATCACACTCCCCCTGGGCCAGGGCCGGGAGCACCACATCGGCGTGAAAGCCTTAGACCCCGGCGTGGTAGTGGACCAAGTGGCGGTATATCCCTGACAGAAAGCAAGAAAGGCAGCCTCTCGGCTGCCTTTCCTTTACCATAATTTAACCTAATAACAAACTAATTCCTATATTGCGGGTTCTGATAATCGATTTTATCCTGGTCGGACATCATCAAGCCGTCAATCTGTCCCTGCGGGATAGGACGGAGGTAGAAGCCAGCGGTGATAGTGCGTTTGAAGCTCTCCAGATCCTTATCAGTATAGCCGCTGCCGGCAATGCGGTAGTTGGTGGCCCGCTCTGCCCACTTCTGCGTACGGACGAGGTCGAACCAGCGGTAGCCCTCACCCCAGAACTCACGGCTGCGCTCATCGAGGATATAGTCGATAGTGATAGTGGCCGGTGTGGCAGCCACCATCTCAGCACTGTGGTCGACGGAAACAGCCACATTGTCGTTCTGCGAGAAAGTCTGCTTGCCTGCACGTGCGCGGAGCACATTCACCAGGTTGCGTGCATCGTCGTTCTTGTTCAGTTTCACAGCCGCCTCGGCAGCGATGAGATAGAGTTCGGAGAACTTGGCAATGTTCCAGGGACGCGGGCTTCCGCCGTTGACCTTTGAGCCGAGACCACCATTGTTGTCAGTGCGGTAGATACCGAGTTTCCAGTTGATGGGATACTTCTTACGGCTGATGTGGTTGACAGCCACTACGAAGTCGGGACGTCCGGGCATCTCGCCGAATCCCAGTTTGCCGTCGGCGCCGGTATAGTTGATTTTGCTGTCCTCGCTCTCGGGCACCCAGCTGAAGTAGACCTCATCCGGTCCCACCTGCATGCCGTTGGCACCAATCACATAAGGCTCCGTATTGCCGGCCCTGTGCCAGTTGGTGTGATAGCGCAGTGTGAATGTAGCATCGTAACGGGAGTCGATAGCCTTGACAGCATCCTCCCAGACACCGCCCTCCATGAAGTTGTCGGCGATAGGAGCCATACGTGTCCAGGGACGTCCGAGTGCCTGCACGGCCTCACGCTGAATGGGATTGATGGTAGCGCCCGATGCGGCCTTTGCAATCATCTCGGTGTAGTTCCAGGTCTCCATCCAGTATGCGAAGTTTTCAGGAGAGCCACCGCTGCCCCATCCATATCCGGTGCCGCCGTTACCGAACTTCTCATCCTCGTCGTGGTCGGCGTAGAGCATCACCTCGGCATTTCGGTCATTGGTAGCCACGTTGACATCATAGAAGGTAGGCTGCAGTTTATACGGTCCAGGGTTGTTGATAGCCTCCATGGCCACATTGTATGCCTTCTGAAAGTAGCTCTGGGCATCACCGGCATTGCGGCTGCACTCAGGATAGGTAGGAATCTTGTTGGGATTCTCCAGCCACCAGGCATAGGTAAGATAAGCCTTGGAGAGATAGAGACGTGCCAGGTTCTTGGTAGCCGTACCGGTGAGACGCGGATTGTCGGGCAGGTCGGAGACAGCCTTCTCCAGGTCGGGGAAGATACATTTCTTATACACCTCCTCCACCGTGTTTCGCACGGACGTTCTGACGGTGGAAGTGTTGAACTTCAGTTCGCCAGCACCCAGGTCGAGGGGCACGCCGCCGTAGGTCTGAACAAGGATAAAATAGTCGAAAGCGCGGAAGAAGTAAGCCTCAGCCAGGAGTGCGTCGCTGATGCCTGCTGCGGCGCCGTTCTCGATGATACCGCTTGCGGTGTTGATGTTGGCAAAGGCAGCGCCCCAGCATCCGCCGGCCACGCTACTGCTCGGTGTGAGATTGCCCATGCCCGAGAGGTCGGCCTCCTTGAAGTTGCCGTCGGCCGACTGCGCGTAAGTATACTCATCAGTACCCGTCTCAAGGCTGTTGAGATAATAACCGTTGCCATAGAAATAGCGCAGGTGTGCATAGAGCGAGGTAAGACCTCCCTCGATACCCGTCTTCGTGGTGAAGAAAGTAGGGTCGAACTGGCTGCGCGGCTGCTCGTCGAGCACATCGGAGCAAGAGGTCATCGTAGCAGAGAGGCCACCACAAACCAATCCCGCAGCAAGAATATATTTTATACTTTTGGTCATCATAATTCTGAAATATTAAATATTTATCCTTTTATTAGAATGTGACATTGATACCGAACATGAAGTTGCGGGTAGCCGGTGTGTTGTAACCAACGATAGGCATTTTGTGCTTGCCGGAGTACTCGCCATAGGCGACGGCTGTATTCTCGTTGGCCCAGGAGTTGGTCTCAGGATCAAGACCGCTCTCGTTGTTGTACGGTGAGAACAGCACGAAGGGGTTCTGAACCGTAGCATAGAGGCGCAGACGGCTGATGCCGAGGTCTTTGATGGCCTTGATGTTGTCGAAGTTGTAACCCAGGGTGATGGCACGGATTTTCAGGTATCCGGCATCGAAATAGCCGAGGGTGGAACCATATTTGGGGTTGTCGCTGCTGATAATGCCACCGGGTTTCGGGTACTTGGCACCCGTGTTGTTCTCAGTCCAGTAGTCCACGTCGAGCTGTCCGCGGCGACCGGTGAGCATATTGAGGTAACCATTGGAAGAGTGGATGGCGCTGATGAGCTTGCCACCAATCTGGAAGGCACCGATTACAGTGAGGTCGAAGCCCTTGTAGCCCACAGTGGTGTTGAATCCACCAAGGAGGTCAGGCTCCATGCTCTGGATACGGCGGTCGTCGGCACCGATGGCGCGGGTCGGCTTGCCGTTCTCATCGAGCACATCGTCATTGTACTTCACCTTGATCATACCCAGGTTACCGCCCGGCTCAAGGATATCAAAATTGGTGATGGGTTTGCCATCGGCGTCTTTACCCACCTCATAGACATCCTCTGCATTCCAGAGACCGTCGTACTCATAGTCGTAGATTACATCGATAGGATAGCCCACGAACCAGCGGTTGCCCTCATCTCTCTCCTTCTGTACCTTTCCGTCGGGAGTGACGGTATCTGTACCGGTGAGCTTGGTCAGTTTGTTGCGGTTGGCATAGAGGTTGATACCGGCCTCCCAGTTCCATCCATTCTTGTTGTCGATGATGACGCCATTGAGGGTGAACTCGAAGCCTTTGTTCTCGGTGTTACCGATATTGCCGGTGAAGCTGCTCACACCTGATGTGGAAGGCATGGAGACATCGAGCAGGATATCGTTGGTCTTCTGCGAATAGTACTCGAACGAACCATAGAGTCGTCCGTTGAACAGCGAGAAGTCGAGACCGAAGTTCCAGGTCTTGGAATACTCCCATCCCAGTTCGGGGTTGGGCAGGGCGTTGACATAATAGCCAGCCATGTAGGTGCTGCCGAAGTTGTAGTTGCGCACGGCGAGTCCACCGAGTGTGGAATAAGGATTGATACTCTGGTTAGAAGTCTCACCATAACCGATACGCAGCTTGAGGCTGTTGATCCAGTCGAGGTCCTGCATGAAGTTCTCGCGTGCGATGTTCCAACCCACACTCACTGCGGGATAGGTGTGCCACTGATGGCCCTTGGCCAGACGCGAGGAAGCGTCGGAACGGACGGCGGCCGAAATCATATACTTGTTGTCGTAGGAATACATGACACGTCCCATCCACGACATCAGACCGCTCTGCCAGTAGCTGTAGTTGTTGAGGTTGGCCTGTCCGGTGGCCTTGTCGAGTGCATAGTACTGGAAATAGTCGGCGGGGATGATCTGTGCGCTGCCTCCGGTAGACTCATAAGTGGTCTGCTCGGCCGAGTACATGCCCACCACATTGAGATTGTGCTTCTCGGCGAAAGTGCGGTCGAAGGTGATAAGGTTCTCAACGGCCCAGTTGCGAGTCTGGTTTTCCGAGATCCAGCCGCTGTTGGTGGCGTTGGCATCCTTGTTGTTGATACCTGTGCCGGTGAATCCACCTCCCTTGGAGGAGCGGAAGTTCAGACCGATATTGATGCGGTAGCTCAAGCCTTCCACCCACGGGCACTTCACCTCGCCGAAGAGCGTGTTGTAGGTACCGATACCCTTGTTCTCGCTGAGCCAAGCGTCCTTGTCTCTCTTCACGGTCTCTTTGGTGACTACCACCTGGTCGTCGGCAGGAAGCGTGTTGTAACGTTTCAGGTTTCCGTTCTCGTCGTAAGGACTTGTCAGCGGCGATGCACTGAGAACGGCGTACATATTGTTGACACCCTGTGTCATGCGGTAGCTGGTGTTGGTGCTGAGACCGAAGTGGAACCACTTGCCCACCATCTGGTCGAAGTTGCCTCGCACCGACACACGGTCATACCCCTCGGTGGGAAGGACCGACTCATCGCGATAATAACCGGCACCGAAGCTGTAGCTGCCCCCGTTGGTACCTCCGGTTACACTCACGTCGTGGCTGTGGCCGATACCCGTCTGGTAGTAGAGGTCCTGCCAGTCGGTGTTGACATCATCACTCTCATCGAGGGTGTTCTGATACATGCCGGCATACTGGCGGAATTTGGAGAAGGTAGGTCCGTCCATCATGGGATACTTGTGGAAGACCGTCTTGAAGTTGACATATCCGTTGTAGGAAACCTTTGCGGGTGTGCCCTGTATACCCTTCACGGTGGTGATGATGATCACACCATTGGCACCGCGGCTACCGTAGATAGCGGTGGCGGAGGCATCCTTGAGGATATCCATCGACTTGATGTCGGCGGGGTTGATATCCGAGAGTTGTCCCATGAAAGGAATACCGTCGAGCACGATGAGCGGGTCGTTGGAAGCGCTGAGCGAGCGCTGTCCACGGATACGAATCTGCATTTCGGCGCCCGGTTTCGACGAAGTCTGCGTCATGAGCACACCTGCCACACGGCCCTGGAGAGCCTGCGCCGCGTTGGTGGCGGCAATCTGATTCAGTTTCTCACCGTTCACATTGACCACAGAACCCGTGACGGCCTCACGGCGCTGAGTACCATAACCGATGACGACCACCTCGTTGAGGTTGCCGCCCTCCGCCTCGAGTACGATGTTAAGATTCGACTGGTTGCCCACTCTCACCTCCTGTGTGACATAGCCCACATACGAGATGACCAGTGTGGCACCCGGTTTCACGTCGATGGTGAAGTTACCGTCGAAATCGGTCACGACACCATTGGCGGTGCCTTTCTCCAGAACGGTGGCGCCGATGAGGGTGCCCTCAGCGTCGCTGACACGTCCTGTCACTTTCTTAGCCTGCTGCACCTCGTTCACCGCATTGGCGTCGGGTGCGGCTGCCATAGCCTGTGTGGTGCCCGAAAGACCGAATATCGAGCAGAGTCCCACGAAACAGAATGTTTTTCCAAATTTCACATGCATAGCAGTTGTTTTTAGATGTTAGTATATATTATAATAGGTTTTCAATCAGATTTTCAAGAAACAAATCAAAATTTCGCATTATGTCACGGCGCAAAGGTAGAATAATAATTGTTTCATGCTGTTAACTGACGTTTCAACGATGTTTAAAAATGTTTCATGCCGAAAAAAGGATGAAAAAATGACTATTTCGGTATTGTTTTCCTGTCAGGAGCCATTTTGAAACAAAAAAAGGGCATCCCTCGAGATGTCCTTTTTTTGCGGAAAGCGGTTGTCATTTATGGATTTTCGGCAAATTCAGTTGGCGTTTTGCCGTAATATTTCTTGAAGACGGTGGAGAAATAAGTCTGGTTGTTGAATCCCACGGCATAGGCCACCTGGGTGATATTGATTTTGCCCTCCTTGATGAGACGCGCCGCCTGCTGCAGGCGCAGGTTGCGTATGAACTCGCCGGTGGAGATGCCGGTTATCTCTTTCATCTTACGGTGCAGCTGTGCCCGGCTGATGCCCACCTCCTCGGTGAGCCGCTCCACATTGAAGTCGGGATCCTGCAGGTGCTCATTGATAGTCTTCATGATGCGGTCCATGAGCGCGTCGTTGTTACCTTTCACCTCCACGTTCTCCACTTTGTCCTCCTGTGCCTGTGCGCCGGTGAACTTGCCCCGCAATCGGCGCACATTGTCAATGATGTTGTCGACGAGAATGTGCAGTTCCTCCAGGTTGAACGGTTTGGCCAGATAGGCATCGGCCCCCTTCTTCAGTCCCTCGAGGCGGTCGCTCACCTCCACCTTTGAGGTGAGCAGCACCACAGGGATATCACTGATATTGGGATTGCCCTTGAGTTGGCGCAGCAGCGTAAGACCGTCCATCTCCGGCATCATGACATCGCTGATGACCAGGTCGTAGGCATTATCGCCTGAGAGCAGCACTTTGAGCGCCTCTCGTCCGTTGGCGGCGATGTCGATACGGTACCACTGCCCCAGTTCGTTTTTGATATAGCGGGCCACCTCCTGGTCATCGTCGACCACAAGCAGGCGGAAGTTTTTCGAAGCCTGTTTCCGGCCCCCCATCATCTTCGCCGTATTCTCATTTTCCTCTATCTCCTCCGGCTTGAGATGCGCCTTGCCCAGCGGAATCGTCACCTCCAGACAGGCGCCCCGTTGTGCGTCGGTGCGGTTGTAGGCTTTGATTTGTCCGCTGTGCATCTGCACGATGGCCTTGCTGAGATTGAGACCGATGCCGGTACCCTCCAAATGGAGGTCGCTGTTCTGGCTGCCCTGGTAGAAGCGGTCGAAGAGCCGTTCTGTGTTTTCCTCATTGAATCCGATGCCGCTGTCGAGCACTTTCAGCGTCACCGCCTTGTCGGTCTGGCTGAGCAGCACCTTGACCTCTCCTCCGTCGAAAGTATACTTGAAGGCATTGGAGAGGATATTGCTCACCACCTTGTCGAACTGTATGCGGTCTATCCACGCATGAATGCTCTCCTGTGCCGGTTCGAAGGTGAAGCGTATGTTTCGCTGCTGGGCATTGTAGTGATAAAGCGAGCAGATGCCCGACACGAAAGGCACCATATCCGTGTCGGTGCAGTGCAGGTGCATCTGGTTTTTGTCAATCTTGCGCTCGTCGAGAATCTGGTTTACGAGGAGCAGCAGGCGCTGTGCATTTCGGTCAATGGTATCGATATCCGTTTTGCTTTCAGGGTCAGTGATCCGTGTCTTGAGTTTATTGAGCGGCCCCATGATAAGGGTAAGCGGTGAGCGTATGTCATGGGTGGCATTGATGAGGAAGCGCATTTTCTGTTCCTCGAGCTCAGCCTTGCGCCGCCGTTCATTGTAATAGAAGACGAAGGCCGCCAGTCCCATGGCCAGGAGCGCATAGGCCAGATAGGCCCAGGTGGAGGCGTACCAAGGCGCCCTTACCACCACGTTGAGCAGGCAGTTGTTCACCGTGTAAGAGCCATTCTCCTCGGCCCTCACCTCTATCTCGTAGGAGCCCGGTTTCATACGGTTGAAGGAGATGCTGTTGGTTCCCTCGTCGAGCGAGACCCACTCTCCCCCATTAATTCGGTATTGGAAGGAAATGTTTTCCTGATTGAGGAAATTGAGCATGGAGAATTCGAGCGAGAACGAGTTCTGATCGTAAGGAATAGTAAGCCGGTCGGCCGGGCAGGGCACCGGGTGTCCCTCGATGATGATATTGGTAAGGTAGACCTTACCGTCGAGATGGTCGGCGGCACCCCTTACCTCTTCGGGATAGAAGGCCACAATGCCCTCATTGCTGCCATAGAAGAGTCGGTCGTCGGTGTTCTGCACCACAGCCCCCACGATATACTCACGGGTTTCGAGTCCGTTGCCGTTGACATGACTGAGGAACCGCTTGTTTTTCCAGTCATACTGCCAGATGCCGCTGGCCGAGCTGATCCAGAGGTCGCCGCTGCGCGACCTTGCCAGGGTATAGACAGGTTTGTTGTCTATCGGTTCAGAGCCCGGGAAGAGCGTTGTCTCGTTGGACTCCTTCTTATACTGGTACAGTCCATAGTCGGTACCGATGAGCACGGTGCCCTCTTCCAGTTCGAGGAGCGAGAAGCACTGGCGTCCTTTGAGCTGCAAGTCCCATCCCATGTGGCGGAAGTCGGCCGTGGCGGGATTCATCACGCACACGCCGCTCGAGGTGGCTATCCACAGTAGTCCGCGGCTGTCGAGCATAAGTGCCTTGATCCAGTCGTTGCAGAGTCCGCCTTTCTGCGCATCCACCTGATACATGCTGAACTGCCGTGTCTCGCCGGTGTGGGTATTAAAGAGGTAGAGTCCCTTTCCATAGTTGCACACAAAGAGATGTCCCTCGCCGTCGTCGGCCATGCAGTTGATGCCCCATCCGTCTACTTTCAGCCGCGGCGTGCTGGCCCCCGTGGCGGGATTGTAGCTATAGAGCGTGTTCTCGCTTCCCACCCAGTAGTTGCCCTGCCGGTCGCGGTAGATGCAGTTGGCCCCTGCCGGTGAAACAGGTGCCGGGGTGATATGGCCGTTCTTATCGAAGTGGTAGATACCGCTCTTCTGCACGGTGCACCACACACCGGCGTCGGCCGCCGGCGCCACACTCGACACACTGCTTCCCAGCACGAAGTTCTGTGCGGCAAACTTCCAAGTGCTGAAAGCCATCTTGCCCTGGTTGAGCTGGTAAAGTCCCTTTTTATAGCAGCTCACCCACAGGTTGTGGTCCTTGTCTTCAAAGATATAGTTCACATTGGCCGAGGAGAGGTCGTACTTGCTGTTGGAGTTATTCACCTGCTGCAGTGTTCTGGAGCCTTTCGGCACGACGAGCAGTCCATGTCCCGATGTGCCGAGATAGAGGTTGCCCCGGTGGTCGATAAGCGCCCCGCGGATAGACACCTTGCTGTCGAGCGCCGTCATGTCGAAACCCGCATCGGTCAGCTGGCCTGTGGCATAGTCGTAACGCAGGATGCCATACATGCACACGGCGAGGAATCCCCTGGCGTCGGCATGGAGGAAAGTCACCACCGGTCCGCAGGGCGACTGGAAATCTTTGGTGGCTGTGGGTTTCAGTCTGCTCACCTTGATACGGGTGATCATTTCGTTCTGATATCCCCTCCACAGATTGTGCTGGGCATCCTCGAAGAGCACCATGAAGAAATCCTTTTCCTTGCTCCTGGAGAGCTGTGTTTCGTGGACGAGGCGGTCCTGCCCCTTGCGTATGGAGTAGAGTCCGTAGCCGGCCGTTCCCACGAGCAGATTGCCGTCGGTATCCTCGACGATGCACTCCACACGGGGCTGCTTGGTGTCGGGAAACTCATAGCGCACGAAGCAATTGCGCTCATAGTCGTACCGGCAGAGACCCTTGGAAGAGCCTATCCACAGACGATGCTGGCTGTCGGCCATGATGCGCGAGATATCATTGCCCGGTATGGAGGTGGTGTCGTTGCGATCGGTGAAGTAATGGGTGAAGCGGTAGCCGTCGAACTTGTTCAGTCCATACTGAGTGGCCACCCAGATAAATCCGTAGGCATCCTGCGCCATATAGCCAATCATGCTGCTCGACAGTTGGTCGGCTGTATAGAGCCGTCCAAAATCGGCACGAGCCGTAGCGCTTGTCAAGAGCAAGACAAGCGGCAACAGCAACCGAAGAAACCTATTGATACGCATATGCACTCAGATTAATAAACGAAAGAGGAGAAGTGGTTAGCGGGCCACCTTTCTGGGCGACTCGTCGCCATAGAGGAAGGCCGGCTGATAGCCGCCACAGTCGACCACGATTTTCTCGAACACGATGCCCGGGTCGAGCGGTTCAATCTTCAGTTCATGCTGTCCCGCTGCTGCGGTGAGACTGACAGCCGACTCCACTACCCTTCTGGCCACAGTGGGATAATAGATGCTGTAGATATTCTCAGGTTTTTCATTGAGCAGACTGTTGAAGTTGACCACCTGCGGCTCACCGCCGTCGAGCGAGACACGGTAGCGCAGTCCGCCCTGGTTGAGGAAGTCGAGCGTGGACTTCACCACCACGATAACCTTTTTCACCTCCGACTGCGTATTGAAGCGGTAGGTGAGCGCAGCCCCTTCGACCGGTTTGGTGTAGGGCCGCAAGGAGATGCCGCTGAGGGTACGTCCCATGAAGGGAATGACCTGCCAGGCTGCATCGGCTGCATCGGTCTTGGCGAAGACATGCTCCGCCTCGATGGCTACCATGCCGCCCCGCTCTGTGAATACGGAGGGAGCACCGGGCTCGACACTGATGCGGTGCACCTGCGGCATGACATTGCCGGGTGCGAAATCATCGTTCCATGACTTGTAGCCGATATGCTTCTGCGTCATCATGCCGTTCCATTTTCCGCCGGCTATATCGTGGTTGTAGGCGGCGCAGAGGAGCGAGTCGCGCAGGAAAGTCTGCTCCACCTTGTCGGCCCAGAGGTTGGCATCAGGATTACCCTCCTTGTAGAGTTGGTGGTTCATAGCCTGTGCATAATACATCTGGTAGACATTGGCCATGGCCTGTATGGGGAAAAGGAGGAGCTGCTGATAAGCATCACGGTATTCCGGCTTCAAGGTGACATACTGCCGGAGCGCCTCCACCTCGAGCTGATTGTACTGCTCCACCACCTGTTTCCATTCGCCAGAAGCCAAGTTGTAAGTGTTGCGGTCGAGCATCTCGGCAGTGGTTCTTCCATTGTACTTGCTGTAGAGATTGAGCAGACGGGCCGCCTCGTCGGCCTGGTCGGCACCGAACTGTGCCCGGCAGAAGTCGAGCGTATGCTGCGGGATGGCCTCACCGCCCTTCCATGCCATATCCATGAAGAGCTGGATGGGATATTCCATCGGTTTCAGATCGCCCACATTGAGCACCCAGAGACGGTCGAGGCCGTACTCCAGCGCCAGGGTGAGTTGTTCCCACATATTCTGAATAGGCGTGACATTGAGCCATTTGGAGTTGCGCGGTGCCCCCACATAGTCGACATGATAGTAGAGTCCCCATCCGCCCTTATGACGGCGTTCCTTGGCAGTGGGCACCCGCCGCACGTTGCCCCAGTTGTCGTCGCAGAGCAGCATAATCACATCGTCGGGCACGCGCATGCCCTTGTCGTAATAGTCGAGCACCTCTTTATATAGCGCCCACACCTGCGGGGTCTCCTTGGCCGGGCGGCCGGTGACCTGGCTGATTATCTTGCGCTGGTTTTTCACGATATCGAGCAGCAACCGCGTGTCGGCGTCTTCACTCATAGCCTCGTCGCCATCGCCCCGCATGCCTATGGTCACGATATCGTCGGTATTTTTCATGCGCTCAATGCCCTCGCGGAAGAAGCGGTCGATGACCTGCTGGTTGGTCTTGTAGTTCCATGCCCCATACTCGGCGCGGTGGCGGGCCCACTCCTGATGGTTACGCGCCATGGGCTCATGATGCGATGTGCCGATGATGACACCCATTTCGTCGGCAGTGGCCGAATTGAGCGGGTCGTCGGCATAGAAGGCCCAACTCCACATGGCCGGCCAGAGGAAATTGCCCTTCAGGCGGAAAATGAGTTCGAACACCTTGGCATAGAATTCATGCCCTCCATAGTTGGTGCCGAAGGTATTCTTCACCCACGAGGTGAGGCAAGGCGCCTCGTCGTTGAGGAAGATGCCGCGGTAGCGCACAGCAGGTTCGCCGTCGGTATAGGTGCCGGGGCACAGATAGATATTGTCGTGATGCTCTACCGGCACATCGGCCCAGTAGTACCAGGGCGACACACCTATCTGGCGTGATATCTCGTAGATACCGTAGATGGCACCGCGCTTGTCGCTGCCGGTAACAGAAGCCTTTCCTTCGGTAATCTGCAGGATGAACTTTTCGCAGGCTTTCATCTTAGGGTCTACGCTGACAAGAATCTGCGCTTCCTCTGCCTGGTCGGTGATGGAGCACGTTGCGCCACACACCCTCTCCAAGTCGCGACAGAGGTCCTGAGCAGCCCTTACCACTCCCTTGTCGGCACTTCTGTCGACAAAGACGCCGATTTTGCCGCCTTTGTTGAGCAACCATCCGCCACCTCCGCTGAAGTTAACGAACTGCTCAGCACCCTCTGCACTGAAAGTAACGAAACAAACTGCTAAAACTGTAAATATCCGAAGTAAACTATTCATAATCATGATGGTTAGTCCTTGCAAAAATAACATTATTATCTTATAGATAAAATAATAGTGCATGAAATAAATTCAAATGAAACAAAATGAAACAACCCTGTTACAAATTTGATTTGAAATCTTTCATAAACACCTTTTCACAGCAATGTTAATAGATTTTGTCGAAATAAAGCAGAAAAAGGAAAAAGATTTCGTAATTTTGCGAGCAAAGTGAAAGTAATGTTTTTCTGCAGAGCCCATAAGGAAAGACCATGCGCCGCCCCACCCAGCAAGGCGCTGTGCCGACTTTTGGCCGTACTGGTCGTCATGACCGTGCTGCAGCCCCTGGCATGGCCTTTGAGAGCCGCTGATAATGCCACCACCTACTATAATAAATACAACTCGCTCAGCACCGAGCAGGTATACAAGCAAGGCATGAAAGAGATACAGGCGGGCCACATGAACGAGGCCATGGTCTGCTTCACCATCGCTGCCGGCCGCTATGTAGACGACATGGATGCGAAGGAAAAACGCACCTGCGCCTATGCGCTCAACAATGCAGGCGCCGTGGCCATGCTCCGCTCCGACTATTCGATGGCCTTCTCCTACTTCACTAAAGCCATCGAGATAGCCGACGACAGCCTACTGTACCAGTCGTTCAACAACATAGCCGGTGTGTACCTGTACTTCAACGACTATGCCAATGCACGAAAGTATCTGAATATGGCCTACGAGACCGGTTTCAGGCAGAAAGACTGGAACTCCATGTACAACACGCTGCACAACATGCTCGACCTGGACTGGGACACCGACAGCCTTCAGAACTCAATGGAGCGCATAGCCCGCTTCCGCCAGCTAAAAGAAGCGCCCCACGACGAGCAGTACCAGTATATCGCCAGTATCTGCGACGGCATGGAAGCCTACCACCACCACTCCTACCCGGCAGCGATAAAACATTTTGAGAAGGCCATTGCCGTATCCCAGGGACTGCCCTTCCAATCGAGCCACGAGATACCCGTAAACCTCTACATCGCCAATGCCTATCTGCAGCAGCACGACTATGCCCGGGCCACCCACTATCTGTCGCTCTGCGAGAAGGCATCGAAAGAAAACGGTGCCCTGGACTTGCTTATAAAGACCTACCGCTACCAGAGTCTGTGCTATGCCGAGGCTGGCGACGAGGTACGCTCGCGCGAAGCGAAGTACCGCTACATGGAGATACGCGACTCTATCAACAACGCCAATGAGTACGGCAAGATCAAGGACATGCAGTTCTTTCACGACCTGGGCAACTACGAGAAGCAAGTGGCCCGCCTTACAAGCGAGAAGAAGATGCACGACACCGTGCTCTTCTCCATCATAGGCTTTCTGCTGGTGGCGCTGGTGTTTCTGGTGGTAAGTTTGATACAGAACCGCAAACTGAAACGGAGCAACAAGGACCTGTTCGACAAGAATGTGGCGCTGCTGCGTCAGGAAGAGGTGGAACAACAGCTGCGCAAGGCCTATGCCTACAAGAAAGAGCAGCTGGAGGCCATGGAGAGCGACAATGGCCGCTACAAAGGCAGCAACCTGACCGACGAGAGCCGCGAGCAGCTATTGGCGCGCATCCGCGATGTGATGCACAATCCGGCAGAGTTCTGCCAGGAAGACTTCACCATAGAGCGGCTGGCCAGCGCCATCGGGTCGAACACGAAATATGTGTCGCAGGTTATCAACGAGATGCTGGGCAAGAACTTCAACACCCTGCTCAACGAGCAACGCATCGGCGAGGTGTGCAAGCGGTTGGTCGACACCGAGCACTACGGCAGCATGACCCTCGAGGCAGTGGCTGCCGAGGCCGGTTTCAAGAGCCGCAGCCACTTTATCCGCACGTTCAAGAAGATAACCGGTCTTACCCCCTCGCAATATCAACGTATGGCGAAGGAGAAATTTGAGGCCAGACAAGCTTAGGAGACCCCGCAAAGCGGCGACGTGCGCACAGACAGCCGGGGCCCAAATCGGACCCAGACCTACCTAAAAGCCACCGGACAAGGAACTGTCCAGTGGCTTTTAGGTAATTGCAGGCCGGTTGCGGCTGGCTCAACTATACTCGATACGAACTTTCTCGTCGATGATCCAGCGTCCTCGTTCCAGATGCGCCTTGCCCGGATGGCAGATGTAATGGACAGACTTGGCACCGGTGAAGTTACATGCCCGTTCGATATACTTTTTTGAACTGTTGTTGGCCTTGTTGAGCTGTGTCTCGGTCATGGTGACAAAGCGTACATCAGCCTTGGTGCGGTCGTCGTGTAGCGAGAACTCATAGTAAGTGTCCTCCGTCTGCGCCAGGAGGCGTGCTCCGTCGTCGAAAGTGCCGTCGTCGGCCGGCCACCGGAAAAAGATGACCGTGGGGTCTACAATCACCGGTTCCGGAGTTTCCGTCTCCGCCTGTCGCCCGGCACTGTTCTGACTGAAGAAAGTGCGCTGCTCGAGCGACGCCATACGCTCGTTGAGTGCGCGCAATTCCTCGGCCTGTTTCACGGTGAGCCGCTCGGTAGTGGCATTGAGTCCCTCTTTGGTAGAGAATCGGCTGTTGGCGTCGCGCTGGTCTTCGTCCATTCTGTTGGAGAGCGCCCTGAAGCGGTATTCCACATAAGCGATAGCGGCCACGAAAAGGAAAAGTGACAATACGGTCTGCATGGTGCTGGTGTTTTATCGGTTTTTGGCAATATGGTCGGCCAGTCGGCTGATGCCTCCGGTGAGCGGGATGAAGAAGAGCGAGTCCTTGATTTCAGGATTCTCCTCATCGGCCATCTCATCAGCCCGGCTTTCCATGGCCTTGTTGAAGTCCTGCTCGGCCTTCTCGGTGAGTACGGTGCGGAACTGTTTGAATTCCCTTTCGTTGCTCACACCGAAATATTTGGCGAAGCTGAACTTTTCATTGAGTCGGAAGAAGTAATCCACAAAGTCGAGATAAGCCTTGAGCACCTCAGCGCGCACGGCATCGTTCACATCCTTGTAGCGCGGCACATTGAGCGAGTCGAGCAGTTTGGAGCCCGTGCAGAACTCCGTGATTTCCTCCACGTCGCCCACCACGAAGCGCTGCTTCATGTTCAGACCGCCCTTGCATGTTATCTCCTTGGGGTTGTCCACCTGTTTCAGTTCCACATTGCCGTCGTCGTGGAGCATATCGTTGAAGATACGCTTGGCCATTTTCTGGAGCGCGTCGTAGCTGCCGATGAGTCCGAGCACCTTCGATGCCGTACCGCTCACGGTGATATAGGCCGGTGTGGAGAGGCCCTTGGCGCGGAGCAGCCATGCGGCGTAGTAGATTTCGGCGGCATAGAAGAGCAACAGCACCACCCGCAGTTCCTGGTTGGCGCGCAGTTCTTCAGAGAAGGAGATGCCCTTTCCGGCCATGCGCGGGTTGTTGTCGAGCGAATAGAGGAAGGAGACAAACTCCACGCTGCTGCGTTTCGACTTGGCATAGACATCGCTCACGCCGCTGATGTCGCGCAGGCGTGCGTCGAACTGCGGCGCGAAGGCTGTCATAAAGCCGTTGTACTCTGTGCCGCGTCCGAGGAAGTCGCCGTAGATGTTGTTGCCGGCGAAACGCACCGATGAGATGACCACCGCCTCATTGCCATGATGGTAGACCACGAAGTCGGTGGTGCCGCCACCGATATCCATCGACACTACGGGTCGCGATTCGGCGTCGACATCCTCTTTCTTGGTATAATAATAATAAGGAGCGAGCGACTCGGCCACTTTCTGTATTCTCACTCCCTGTGGAGCGATGAGTTTGCGGCACAGCTTGTTCCATGCGCTGTCGAGGTTGTTGATCTGATAGGGCTGCATACACACCGGATAGAACCAGGTGATGGAAGTGCGGGCCAGTTCGCCGCCGGAGAGCAGCACCTTGTTGCGTATGAGCATGAGCAGTTCCTCGAAGTAAGCCTCCACGAGCAAGTTGTTTCCACGCGAGTTGTCCCACTTCAGGTCGGGCCGTGTCTCATTGTAGTCGTAAGTGTCTTCCTTCTCGTAGTGGAAACCGATGTTGTAGTCGGCCAGCGGCAGGGCATCCCTTCCCTCCACCACATGTCCGGCGCGGTAGCACAAGTTGGTGCGCATGGGGAAGCGGGCTATCTCGCCCTGCCCTATATAGAGCGGCATAAACTCCTGCATGAAGGCCTGTGCCGGTCCGCCGTAGAACGACTCAAGTCCCTCCTGGTCGATCATGTCGACCGACTTCTTGGAACACGAGTTGAGCGGCAGCATCTGCACGTCGGCAGGCAGCACGGTGAAGGGCACGGCCTCGTCGTCGGAATCGCTCTTGTATTCGATATGCGTGTTGGTGGTACCGAAGTCGATGGCAAACTCGAAGACCTTGCTGCCCTGCTTCACATTGCGGAAAAGCGGCACGAGCACACCGCTGGCGATAGAGTTGGTGACCAGCAGATAGTCGTACTCCTCTTTGAGGCAGAAATACTTCGATGTGAGGAACTGCTGCCGCTTGTCGGCACGGTCCACCTCAATGTGCTGAAGCGGCTCAGCCTCGCAGTCGCGGTAGGCATAGACCGTGTAGCGGTACTGCTCCTTCTTGTAGCCCGACGTGTCTTCGTCAACGAGATAGATGCGCTGCGGTTTCTCGATGGTGGGGTCGTCGATGTGGTAGCTGGGGAAGAGGAATAGGTCGAAGCGGCACTCCACGATAGGCCACACGAGCAAGTCGCGGTTGGGCTGTGCCTGTGCTGCGGTGTACTCCCTGTGCAGGGTAACGTAGCGGCCTTTCTGTATGGGTATGTTCACCACAGCCTGTATGCGTCCGTCGGGCATCTCCACCAGCTGGAACACCGGTTTGGAGGTGTTGCCGGCAAATCCCGTCAGCGTCTTGACCGAGAGGTAGCGCAGCAAGAGCGGCTTGATGGGCATGAGATAGGGACACTCGTCGGAAGTGGCGTGGTTGGCACGGTAGAAGCTGGTATAGAACGCTCCCTCATTGACCGGGAAGAGGAGTTTCACAAGATAAGGCTCGAACACATCATCGGCGGTGAGGTAAGGATACTGTGTGGTATCGAAGGGGAGTGTGCGCTCGTCGAGCGGTTTCACGTCATGCAGCGGAGCATGCAGCGAGGCATTCCACTTGGAAGTGGTATAAAGCAAATCGGGCTCGAAATACGGTTCCGAAGGGAGCACGAGGGGGAGTCGCTCGCCCGGCCGGTCGGCCAGGATACGGAAGTCGCTTTCCTCGGCGATGCGGTTGCCGCCGAGGCAGGAGAGCGGAATATTGCCGGTGAGCATGAGTTGTGTGCTACCCGTGGCGAGCGGCTGGTAGAGGGTGGCATACATGGCCGGCAGTGTAGCATTGACCTGATTCTTGAAATCGGTGTCTACGTCGGCCTTGAAGCAGGCATCCACATAGGCAGCCACCTCAGGATAGAGCGAGATGAATTCGGGCTGTTTGGCCAGCAGGTAAACAAACTGTCGGAAGTCGCGGTCGCGGTTGGTGAGGCTTCGCCAGGTGCCGTCGGCATCGGCGTGGAAAGCCTCATGGTAGTTGCTCAGGTACA
>Ga0310695_10001533_pt1 | contig 54245 bp, 42 predicted proteins | sample RumenRJG_04DNA_FD_203882 | JGI IMG/M metagenome (GOLD analysis project Ga0310695, IMG submission 203882) | Bovine rumen microbial communities from Lethbridge, Alberta, Canada - RJG_04 (v2) (version 2) | ecosystem: Host-associated > Mammals > Digestive system > Stomach > Rumen | place: Canada...
CTTGCTGGATGAGATTGAGCAGCGCTACGAAGAATATCGCACTATAACCGACGAGGCAACACGTAAGCAGAAGTACCACGAGATAGACAGCGTCTCGCAATTGGCAGCCAAGTACTTCATCCCCAACGAGTACGACAAACTGATGGCAGCCATTGGTAGCGAGGGCTCGAATGCCTTCACCTCGAACGACGTGACCTGCTACATCGAGGACATCCCCTCGAACGAGATAGAGAACTGGGCAAAGGTGCAGGCCGACCGCTTCCAGAATATGGTGATTCGCGGCTTCCACACCGAGCTGGAGGCTGTGTATGAGGAGTACAACATCGGCCTCTCGAACGACGGCAATAAGCAGTACGAGGCGATGCTGGCCAAGCTGTTTCCCACGCATCCCTATGGCACACAGACCACCATCGGCACGCAGCAGCACCTGAAGAATCCCTCCATCACGAACATCAAGAATTACTTCGCAAAGTGGTATGTGCCCAATAACGTGGCCATCTGTATGGCAGGCGATTTCGACCCTGACAAGACGCTGGAGATCCTGAAGAAATACTTCGGCGAGTGGAAAGCCGGCGAGGACGTCACACAACCTACCTTCCCCGAGTTGGAGCCGCTTACTCAGTCTGTTGACACAACCGTTGTAGGCCTCGAAGCCGAGAACATCTGGTTGGGATGGCGCAGCGATAAGGCATCTTCCCTGCAGAACGACACGCTCGAACTGGTCAGCGCTGTGCTCTATAACGGTAAGGCAGGCCTCTTGGACATCGACCTGAATCAGGAGATGAAGGTGATGGATGCCGGTGCTTTTGCTGAACCGATGCTCGACCACGGCTTCTTCCTGCTGGCAGGTCAGCCCAAAGAGGGGCAGTCGCTCGACGAAGTGAAGGAGTTGCTTTTGGGTGAGATAAACAAACTGAAATGTGGCGACTTTGATGAGGATCTGCTGCTGTCTGCCTTGAACAATAAGAAACTGGATGACCTGCGCAGCCTCGACCACAACTCGGCTCGTGTCAGCAAGATGCTCAACGCCTTCGTCAATGGCATTGAATGGCAGCAGTTGGTTGGTCAGAAGAACCGCCTCGAAAAGATAACAAAGCAGGAACTTGTGGACTTCGCCAATCGCTTCTTTACCGAGGGCTATGTTGCCGTCTACAAGCGTCAGGGCGAAGACACCACGCAGAAGAAGATTGACAAGCCTGCCATCACGCCCATTCCAACGAATCGCGACCTCGTCAGCCAGTTTGTGAAGGACATTCAGGAAGCAGAAGTAAAGCCCATCGAGCCTCAGTTCCTCGACTACAAGAAGGACCTCTCGTTCTTCACTACGCAGAAAGGCTTGCCCGTCATCTACAAGCAGAACACCGAAAACGGCCTCTTCGAACTGCAGTTCCGCTATGAGTTCGGACAGGAAGACGACAATCGCTATGATGTGGCTGCCAACTACATCGACTATCTTGGCACAGACAAACTCTCTGCCGCACAAGTCAAGCATCAGTTCTACAAGATGGCCTGCAACTACGCCATCAGTGTGAACGCAGATGCTATCACCATCGGTCTCAGCGGCCTCGCCGAGTACATGCCCGATGCACTCGCTCTGCTCGAAGACTTGCTCCATAATGCTAAGGTCGACGAGGAAGCCTATCAGCAGATGGTGGGACTCATCCTGAAGAATCGCCAAGACCAGAAGTCGGAGCAGCGCAGCTGTTTCACGATGTTGGGTCAGTATGCCCTCTATGGCCCGCACAATGCCATGCGCGACAACATGACTGAGCAGCAGCTTCGCGAGACCAATCCTCAGGAACTGCTCGACCTCTTGAAGAACATTTCCCAGTACGAGCACCAGGTCCTCTACTACGGTCCTATTGCTGAGGAGAAACTGGATGGCTGCTTGTCCGATCTGCATCACACCGAAAAGAATCTGAAGCCCGTACCCGAAGGCAAGCCCTATGAGTTGCAGACGATAACGGAGCCAGAGGTCATCATCGCACCTTACGATGCCAAGAACATCTATATGCGCATGTTCGTCAGCGAAGGCAGGCAGACCAACCTCGACGAGCATGCCACCATAGAGCTCTTCAACGAATACTTTGGCGGCGGCATGAACGGCGTCGTCTTCCAAGAGATGCGCGAGGCTCGCGGACTGGCCTATAATGCCATGGCATACTATCTTACCCCTGCCAAGAAAGGACAGCCCGAGTATTTCCTCACCCACATCATCACACAGAACGACAAGATGATGGACTGCGTCAAGCAGTTCCGTGAAATTCTCGACAAGATGCCTGCCAGCGAGGCTGCCTTCCAGATTGCTAAAGATGCCCTGACAAAGCGACTTGCCAGCCAGCGCACCACCAAGTTCGGCGTCATTCGGGCTTATATCAGCGACAAGCGACAGGGCTTTGACTTCGACGTGGACAAGAAGATATACGAAGACCTGCAGAACCTGACCTTGCAGGACATCACCAATTTCGAGCAGGCCAACATCGCAGGCAAGACAGGCCGCTACGTCATCCTCGGCAACGAGAAGGAACTCGACATGGCGAGCCTCGGCCAGATTGCACCAATCCGCCGCATCTCGTTAGAGGAAATCTTCGGCTACTAAACCTTAACCATATAAACAATTGGAGCGTGCCCTTCTCGTTTGGAGAGCACGCTCTTTTGTTTGATTCTTCTAATGCTTTTACCTAGATGGGGCAGGTCGTGAACCAATCTTCTTGAAATTCTTGTCCCAGATAAGAATCCAATTACCCTTGCGACTTGTAATTGTTTCAGCCGTAACAGACAAAACTTCGCCCACATTGCTAATGCTCTGCGACGCTTTGACTCTTCCCTTTACATCAAAGATACGATAGAAGCCCGTGTTCTTTCCAACGAAGAAAGTGCTTCCCCATCCAACCACCTCTCCAACACTGCTATGAGCAAAGCCTCCAATCTTCTTGCCTTTTGCATCATAGAGGTGGTGCCAATTCCTGTCCGACTCGATATAGGCAATTTCCTGAGCCGCAGCCATTCCAGCAAACAAAAGTGCCAAAAAAGCAAGTAAAATACGTCCGTTTTTCATAGAAATAGTTGTTTCTTGTTTGCAAATATATAAAAAGATTAAGGATTAAGGATTAAAGATTAGAGATTTTTCGTATATTTGCACAATAATCATAGAATAACTTTAATGTTATGAAAGCTAAATTCAATCTTTTCTGTCTACTTTCTTTTCTTTGCGCTTTTGTAGGCAGAGCACAGGTGTCTTTCGAGTTCTCCACATCTCAGCGCGGTCCTTTGCTGAGCCCGCTCCAGTATGGTATCTTCTACGAGGAAATCAATCATGGCGGCGATGGCGGCCTCTATGCAGAGCTGGTTCGTAATCGCTCTTTCGAGGACAATGCTTCAAACGCAGAAGGCTGGGAAGGATTGGGCAGCGTGAGCTTCGACGTGGTCACTGCGGGTCTGCTCAACGATGCCCAAGGTCATGCTCTCAAGTTATCTGTAAACGCAGCTGGAGCGGGAATTCGCAATGAAGGTTTCTGGGGCATGAACGTCGTGAAAGATGAAATTTATACCCTGACATTCTGGGCAAGGGCAGATGAGGCTTATGAGGGCAAGTTGTGTGCCGAGTTGCAAGACGATACGAAGCAAAACCTTGGTAGCACAGAGTTTGACATCAATCTGACTGAAAATTGGCAGAAATATTCTTTGCAACTGACCGCCACATCTTCTTCGACTAAGGGTTGGCTGGCTCTAAAAGGAACGGAACCTATGACCATCTACATGGACGTCGTTTCCTTGATGCCGCCCACTTTCAAGGACAGAGAGAACGGTTGTAGGCGCGACCTTGCCGAGATGCTGGCTGAGCTTCATCCAACTTTTGTCCGCTTCCCCGGCGGATGCTACATCGAAGGCACTTGGAGAGACGGTCAGACCAATCGTTTCGAGTGGAAGAAGACCATTGGTCCTATCGAGGAGAGGCCTGGACATTGGAATATAAACTGGGGCTACCGAGTGAGCGACGGATTGGGCTTGCACGAACTGCTCCAACTGACGGAGGACCTTGGCGCAGAGCCGCTCTTCGTTTGCAATATCGGACTCGGTCACGGCTGGATGGTAAACTATCAGGACTTGAATGATTATATTCAGGAAGCTCTCGATTTGATTGAATACTGCAACGGAGATGTTACGACGACTTATGGTGCACTTCGAGCTGAAAATGGTCATCCCGAACCATTCGGAATACGTCTTATTGAGATAGGCAACGAGAACTACAACTATTCCTTCAACAACAATAACGACCAGAGCGACCACTATGTTGAGCGCTACCAACAATTCTACGATGCCATTAAGTCGAAGTACCCGGAAATGATTCTGATAGGCAATGTCGAGTCTTGGGGAACGGACAACCCAACTTGGCGAAATGGAAGTCCTGTGGATTTGGTGGATGAGCACTACTATCGGAGCACTTCTTGGTTCAGTCAGCAATATAACAAATACGACGGCTTCAATCGTGACGGCTATCGTGTCTATGCTGGTGAATATGCCGTTACAAGCGACTTCGGCATTCTTGGTAACCTCAACGCAGCTCTTGGAGAAGCCATCTATATGGCAGGCATGGAACGCAACTCCGATGTGTGTGTCATGGCTTCTTATGCCCCCATCTTCTGTCACGAAAGCCATCCCTCGCCTTGGATGCCCGACATGATTCGCTTCAATGCCTCTGCATCTTTTGGTACACCCTCATATTGGGTGCAGCAGATGATGGCATCTAACGTGGGCTATCAGAACATCACTTGGGAAGAGCAAGGCAACTCCTATTATTCAAATAACAATGCAATTGGTCTCAGCTCGTGGTCAACATCAGTGACTTATGACAACATCAAAGTTACGGATGAAGACGGACAAACACTCTATACAACAGACTTCAGCGATGCAGGGGAATACCAGCAAAACTGGCATGCAACAGGCGGTTCTTGGAGCATCAGTGGCGGAGGACTCAACCAGACAAGTACTTCGATGCAAGGCGAGTGCAACGTCTGTCAAGTACCATGTGGTGAGAGTTACACTCTTGAATTGGATGCGATGAAGAGGTCGGGCAACGAAGGTTTCCTGATTGCTTTCTATTATGCAGGGCAAGACAACTTTATTTGGTGGAATCTTGGCGGCTGGAATAATACGCAACACGCTATAGAGCAATGCGTGGGAGGCTCTAAGCGTACTCTTACCACACTTTCTGGCTCGCTTCAACAAGGTCGTACCTATCATTTGCGCATTGTCAAGAATGGCGATGACGTCTCTTGTTACGTCGATAACACCCTCTATCATCACATCACCTTGCCAAACTCCCGCAAAGTTTATGCTTGTGCTGCTTTGAACGAAGCAGAGGACATGCTTATCGTGAAGCTCATCAATCAAGGCCAGGGAGAGGAGACAGTGGTTCGCTTCAAGGACTTCCAACTTGCAGGAGACATCGAGCAGGAAGTGCTTAGCAGTACTAGCGGTTCGGACGAGAACACGATGACAGACTTGACGAAAGTGAAGCCCTCACACTACACCCTTTCCTCTTCACTGTTCACCCAAGAAGAAGGCTTGCATTTCTCTTTGCCTGCTCATTCGCTCAGCATTCTTCGCATTCCTGTTGAAAACGTTACGCCCGAATTGAAGCCAGAACCAACTGAAGATGATTGGATTGACATAACTGACCAACTCGTCAACCCAGCCTTTGCACAAGGCAGAACAGGGTGGCAGGGAACGTCTTTCCTTGATGCTCCTGGAACAGTGGCAGAATTCTGGAATCAGACGTTCGATGCCTACCAAATCCTCCAGAATATGCCAGCAGGTTCTTATCGTTTCGTCATCGACGGCTTCTATCGTAATGGCAATATCGAGAATGCCTGGACGACACATTCCAACGGCACAGAGCAACTCAATGCCAAACTCTATATCGTGGGTGATGGAGAGGCTGTCCAGACACCTTTTATGTCTCTCTTCGACGAGGCTGTTCCCTTCTCTTATTCGCCCTATACTTATCCAGATAATGTGACGCAGGCCAATATCGCTTTCAACGTAAAGGGAGCCTACAAGTGCAATTCTGTGGAGACGACGCTTAGTACCGATGATGGACAGTTGACCGTTGGCATGCAGAAAACTGTGGCTGTAGGTAGCGACTGGACTTGCTTTGACAATGCTCGGCTTTATTACCGCAAACCCTTTAATCCAGATGGCATAAAGATACTCCCCAAAAGAAACAGTGGGGATGGAACTTCCATCTATAACCTTGCCGGTCAACGCATGAGCAAGAAACAGAGAGGCATTAACATCGTGAATGGGAAAAAAGTGTTGAAGTAAAATGATTAAACTCTGTCGCATACTCCTTCTCCTGCTTATTGCTCAATCCGCTTCTGCTCATATTAAAGCGGTCTCTCTGACTTGTGAGGACTTGACTGACCCGATGGCTGTGGGTTCGCAGCCAAGGCTTTCGTGGGTGAATGTTGCGGATGAAGGTGAACGAAACCAGCGACAGACGGCCTATCAGATACAGGTCGCTTCTTCGAGGAAGAGGCTCCTTCAGGGCAATGCCGATTTGTGGGATTCGGGGCAAATGAAAAGCGATGAGACGCAGTACATTTCATACCAAGGCAAACCGCTTTCCAGTAATGCCGATTGTTATTGGCGAGTCAGAGTGTGGGACAAGCATCACAAGCCTTCTGATTGGAGCGAAGTGGCCCGCTTCCACGTTGCCCTTTCAACTGCAGATTGGGTGGCAAAGTGGATTGGCGCTGACGAGGAAGCACCGTTGTTCCGTAAAGACCTCATTATAGATAAGCAGGTAGCGAATGCTCACATCTTCGTTTGCGGATTGGGATATTTCGAGCTTTACGTTGACGGGCAGAAAGTGAGCGACGATGTGCTTGTGCCAGGGCAGACCGACTATTCCCATCGAGACAATATAGAGAACACACGAGTTGCCATAGACAACGAATTCACGGGCTATCGTTGCCTCTATCTTGGCTACGACCTTACGCCCTTCTTGTCTGTTGGTCATCATGCTTTGGGTGTCTGGCTTGGGAATGGCTTCTTCAATTCTGAAAACGGCTTCGCAATGGCTTATGGTAAGCCTCGACTCATCGCCCAACTGATGCTGACCTTTTCCGATGGTTCCACTCAAATCATCCCAACTGATATATCATGGCTGACAAAACAGAGCGGCATTATGCACAACAGTATTTTCGGCGGCGAAGTTTTCGATGCAAGGCTTCAAGATGAGACTTGGCAACCAGCAATCCTTCGTGAAGTACCCGACGGTCAACTTGAGCCTCAAATGGCACCAGCAGATAAGGTCTGTGAAACCTTTGTTCCAAAGAAGATAGAGCGTTTCGATGATAAAAGTTGGCGAATCGACTTTGGTGAAGAAATATCTGGATGGGTTCATTTGAAAGACATTCAAGGCCAAGCAGGGCAGCGAGTGGAAATAAAGTATCTGTCCGAATCGCCGAATGGTGAGAACATATATATAATGAAAGGCGACGGGAAGGAGAGCTACCATCCGCGCTTCACATGGTTCGTTTTCAGGCAGGTTGAGATAAGAGGGCTTGATGACCTTCAACCCACTCAAATCCAAGCGGAAGTCGTCAATACAGTGCTTCGGCAAACTGGCTTCTTTGCTTGCTCTGACACTTTGCTCAACAAGATTCACCGCATTTGGTGTCGCACCCTTTTGGATAACGCTCATGGCTCCATCTTCAGTGACTGTCCACATCGCGAACGCTCTGCTTATTTAGGCGACGGACAAGTGGCGGCAGAGATGGTGATGCGGACTTTTGATGCTCGAGCTTTTTATCGGAAATGGTTTGCTGACATGCGGCTTGTGCAGAATCCGAGGACGGGCTTCGTGCCGTTTGGCGCACCATGGCAACCTGGCTGTGGTGGCGGCGTACCTTGGAGTGCTGCAATGGTGTTGATGCCCTATGATTTCTATCAATGTTATGGCGATGTTTCTGTGCTCAGGGACAACTATCCTTCAATGCTTCGCTTGATGGATTATTTCGCTCAGTGGGTAAACGAAGACGGAACAGTGGAGCAGCACTACCAACCGCATAACGATATGGGGTATTGGTGCAATCTCGGAGAGTGGTGTACGCCAACTGATGTTCGTCCGACGAACGCGCTTGTGCATACCTATTTTTATTGGCTCTGTTCCAAAAGGATAGCGTCAATAGCAGCTATTTTAGGAGAGGGAGAGGCCGCTAAACACTTTGCTACTTTAACAGAACATATTCGCGAAGCCTTCCGCTGTCACTTCTATGATGCCAAGGACAATACCTATGGCCCAGCAGGCTCGAATCTTTTTGCTTATGAGATGCTGCATGACCAAGCACTTGTTGCTGCTCTCCAGAAAGATATGAATGATAGCGGTAACCACCTTTATACTGGCATCTTCGGCACGAAGCTCTTCTTCAATGTCCTTGCTGATGCTGGACTTGCGGATATGGCTCTTGACGCTTACCTGCAGCGTGACTTTCCTTCGTTCGGACATTGGATAGAGCAAGGCGCTACCACGACTTGGGAGCAGTGGGATGGAGGCAATTCACATTGTCATCCCATGTTTGGCGGAGGCCTGACTTGGCTTTATTCTTGGCTTGCTGGCATCAACTTCCCAGAGCCTCGAATCATCAATATCTGTCCCCATCTTTCCGAGCGTATAAGGTGGGTAGAATGTTCTCAGGAGCATCCTCGTGGCACAGTTCTTCTTCGAGCTAATCGCCTTTCGGATGGCAATATTAAGATGTCCGTAGATGTCCCCGTCGGTTGCAAGGCCATTCTCACCAATCCATTGAAACCGAACAGACACAAGACTGTTGGCTCCGGGCATTGGGATATAATCCTTTAGCTTGAAATAGGTATTATTTCAGCGTGAACTTGGCTTTGCAGGTTAGGCGGTCGCTGGCATCGCCGGCTTGAGCGATAAAATCGCCAGGCTCGGCTTTCCAGTTTTCGCTCGCTTCGTCCCAGAAGGATAGGGCACGCTTGTCGGTTTTTAGGGTGACGGACTTCGTTTCGCCAGGCTTGAGAGTTACCTTTTGGAAAGCTTTCAGCTCTTTAGCAGGACGATCCACGCTGCTTTTGACATCAGTTATGTAGAGCTGTACAACGTCGCTGCCTTCTATGCTGCCAGTGTTTGTGACATCAACCATAAAGGTCATGTTGCCATCGGCTGTGACAGTGCCCAAAGCTTTGAGGTTGCTTACTTTGAAGGTGGTGTAACTCAGTCCGTGACCGAAGGCGAAGGTAGGTTTCAGCTTGTGCTTGTCCGTCCAGCGATAGCCGACGTAGATGCCTTCCTTGTACTCTTCGTCTATTACTTTTTTGCCCTCGCGCCAAATGCCTGGGAAAGCGGCTTCGCCAAAGCTGTGGGCACCGACTTGACCAAGGTTCTCGTACCATGTAAAGGGCAGGTGTCCACTCGGATTGATCTTGCCGAGTAGCACGTCGGCCAGCCCGATGCCAGCTTCGCTTCCGAGGAACCAGCCCTGCACGATGGCAGGCACTTGCTTCCGCCAAGGCATACTGACGGCGTTGCCGCTGATGTTGACGTAGATGGTGTTCTTGTTGACGGCAGCAATGGCCGTGATGAGCTTGTCTTGATTGTAGGGCAGGTCCATCGTCTTGCGGTCGTGGCCCTCGCAATCCTGATAGTCGCTCTTGTTCAGTCCGCCGAAAATGATGACGTAGTCCGCTGTCTTTGCCTTCTCAACGGCTTCGGCAATCAAGACTTCTGGACTTCGGTCGTCCTTCAGATCCTGACCAGTCGAGACACCGTTGTAGTTGCCGCTAACGTCGCCAACGTAGCCTCGGGCATAGTCGATTGGAGCACCCAATCTCATCTGAAGACCTTGCAGGGGACTGATTTCGTGCTGAGCCTTGAGCGAGCTTGAGCCGCCGCCGACGGTCATCATCTTGATGGCATTCTCGCCCACCACAAGTATCTTCTTGCCTTGTGGCTTAATGGGCAGGACGTTTCCTTCATTCTGCAGCAATACGATTCCCTCAGCGGCAACCCGTTGCGCCACTTCGTAATGGCTTTCGCTGCAAAGGAAGCCGTAGGGGCGCTGCTTGTTCATCGTCGTCCGGAAAAAGAGACGCAGCACTCGGCGCACCTTCTCGTCGAGTTCCTTTGTAGTGTATTTGCCTTCGAGAATTGCCTTCTGATATTGCTTTGAGAGGAAGTAGTTGTCGTAAGCATTTGTCGCGCCCATGGTCAAACCATCCGTCCAAGTGCCGAACTCCATGTCGAGCCCGTTCTTGACGGCTTGGTCAAGGTCGTGAGCACCGCCCCAATCGCTGACGAGCACGCCGTCGAAGCCCCAGTCATGTTTCAGTATCTTGTTGAGCGTGTACTGATTGTGGCAGTTGTGCTCGTCCTTATAGAGGTTGTAGGCGCCCATCACTCCCCACGCTTTGCCTTCCTTCACTGCTGCCTCGAAGCCCGGCAGATAGATTTCGTGCAAGGCTCGGTCGCTGATGATGACGTTCACTTGATGGCGATATTCCTCGTCGTTGTTCAGGCAGTAATGTTTCACGCAACTCGCCACGCCGCAGCTCTGCAAGCCTTGAACGTAAGGCACAACTATTTGGGATGTCAGGTAAGGGTCTTCGCCCATGTACTCGAAGTTGCGGCCTCCGAGAGGCGTGCGGTAGATGTTTACACCTGGCCCTAGAATCATGCCTTTGCCGCGATACAAAGCTTCTTCGCCCAAGGCGTGACCATAGGCCTTGGCTGCATCGGGGTTCCAAGTCGCTGCAAGACAGGTGAGGGCAGGGAAAGCGACACAGGAGTCGTTGGTCTGTCCAGCTTGTTCCCATTCGTCCCAAAGCACATCAGGGCGCACACCGTGAGGTCCGTCGTCCGTCCAAAAATCGGGCATTCCGAGTCGCTTTACGCCAGCACTCGAGAACTTGCTTTGTGCATGTATCACGTCAATTTTCTCGGCAAGCGTCATTCGCTTTAGGGCATCTTCCACACGGGCTTCGATGTCCTTCGACGGGTCGAGATAAACGGGAGTCTGTGCATGAAGGGCAGACAAAGGACAACAGACGACAGACAATATAATAACGACGAGTTTGTGTTTCATATTCTTTTTTCTTTTAATCTTAATCTCTTATTATTTCAACCTTTGTGCCGCGAAGCAAGTCGGCAACGGGCATGCGCTTCTTTCCTGCAAGCTGTACTTCATCAATTGAGAGATAACCATCTGGGAATGAGAATTGCAAGAGTCCTGCTCCTTTTGATGTTTTAAAGACTTTCATCTCTGTTTCCTTGCCGTTGGCAACGACGCGTGTCCACGCAGCAGGGTAGGGGCTGAGACCTCGAATGAAGTTGTATGCGCTTTCGACAGTATGCTCATTCCAACGTATCTGGCAGGTGTTCTTGAAGATTTTGGGAGCTGGTCGCAAGGGTTCGTCCGTTATGAATTGGCTTTGGTCGGTGGCTTTTGCCTGACCGCTTTCGATGAGTCGAACCGTCTTTATGACCAACTCGGCACCTTGAATCATGAGCTTGTCGTGTATGTCTTCGGCACAATCTTCCTCGGCAATCGGTGTTCGTTCCTGCAAGATGATGCGACCCGTATCGATTTGTTCGTCGAGGAAGAACGTCGTGATGCCTGTCTCTTTGTCGCCGTTGATAATTGCCCAGTTGATAGGGGCTGCACCTCGATACTGGGGTAGGAGGGCGGCGTGCAGATTGAAAGTGCCGAGCGGTGGCAAAGCCCACACCACTTCTGGGAGCATTCGGAATGCAACAACTATCTGCAAGTCGGGTTTCAACGCCTTTAATTCTTCAAGGAAAGCTTCGTCGCGAAGTTTCTCAGGCTGCAGGACAGGAATATCTTTCTCGAGCGCAAACTTCTTGACTGGACTGCTTTGCAAGACGTCGTGGTGGCGGCCGATGGCTTTGTCGGGCATAGTTACGACGCCGACCACATTGCAGCCCTCTTCAATAAGGCGTTTGAGAGACTGCACCGCAAAGTCGGGCGTGCCCATGAAAACGATTCTCATTAGACAATTTACAATTTGATAATTACAACTCCTTCACGTAAATGTTTCTGAAGTAGCAGCGGCTGCCGTGAGCCTGCATTTCAATCTGTTCTTTGGGGAAGATGGGCAGTTTTCGGTCCCAGTAGTTCTCGAGAACAACGTCGTCGACCACTTTTACGCCATTCAGGAAGACAGTCACTTTCTCGCCTTTCATGATGATGCGGAATGTGTTCCATTCGCCCAGCTTATTATCCTCGACGCTTGTCGGTGTGCTGGGGTTCTTCTGGTTGTTGTATAGACCGCCTGAGCCGACTTGAGCTCCAACGTTTGTGCGACGGATGTCCCATATCTGTACTTGTGGTGCGCCACGCAGATAAACGCCAGCATCAGGCTCGTTGCCGTTCGGATCGAGACGCCAGTCGACGAGCAATTCGAAATCGGCATAGTCCTTGACCGTGCAGAGGTTGTCCCAGCCATGACCGATGTAAACCAGTTCGCCGTTTTCGACAATCCAGTCCTTCTTCATCAGTTCGTCGGCTTTTGCTTGGGCTTGAGCGAGCTCTTCGCTGCTCATCTTGGCGCGTTTAATCGGGTTCTCGACGAGGCCCTTCCAGCCTTCGAGGTCTTTGCCGTTGAAGAGGCAGACGAAGCCTTCCTCGTTCTTGTCGGCAGCCTTGAGCCATGCCTTTGCTTCGTTTCTTTGGCTAAGTTTGAGCAGGGGCAGGATGGACTGGAGCGTCTGGCGCGTCTCGGTACCGTTGTACTCGGGATGAGCGGCGAGAATCGTCCAAATCGTCTGTGCGGCTGTGTATGCCAGCGGTTCGTATTTGAGTTGTGTAGTGGCGAAGGTGAGCGCCTGATAGGTGCCAGTGGTTGCCATCAGCTTCAGGGCTGCTTCACGTTGTTTCATGTCGCTAGTCTGCTCGATGATGTGGCGCAGATAAATCGTTTGGTTCTCGGGCGTGAGATACCCCGTTGCTCTGCCTGTAAAGGGGGCAGCAAGGAGCAACAGAACGGATATGATAAGTTTCGATTTCATGACTATATTAGTTTAAGGGTAAAAAAAGCCTCTCCTTAGGTTGGGAGAGGTTTTGGAAGAGTTTGCAATTATTCCTCACAGAGTTCGGTCAGGATGCCACAAGTGCTCTTCGGGTGCAGGAAGGCGATGTGGAGGCCGTCGGCACCGTTACGGGGAGCCTTGTCGATGAGACGGATGCCCTTCTCGTCGCACATGGCGAGTGCTTCGCTCACGCCGTCTTCCACCTTGAACGCAACGTGGTGAACGCCACGTCCGCCGTTGTCGAGGAACTTCTGAACGGTGCTTTCGGGGCATGTGGGCTCGAGGAGTTCGAGTTTCACCTCGCCGACTTTCAGAAAAGCGGTCTTGACCTTCTGGTCTTCTACAACTTCAGTTTTGTACACTTCCAGTCCGAGGACGTCGCGGAAGTAGGGCAGTACCTCGTCGATGCTCTGCACCGCGATGCCCAGATGTTCAATGCGTGAAATCTTCATGTCTTGATGAGTTTTTGATTTGATTGGTTTTTGTGTTTATTGAAAAGCACTGCAAAGGTACAATAAACAATTCAAAATTCAAAATAGAAGATTGAAAATTTTTGCATAGGGTATGTGAAATTGTTAATTTATGAAATTGTCAATTTGTCGGGAGGGGTGGCGTTTTACTTCCTTTTTGCTATTATTGCACACGTTTCGAAGTGGCGAAAAATGTGTCTGAAAACGTCGAGTTTGTCATCACTGTAGGCGAGGCTTCCAAACGCCGCACGCGGAAATTGCAATCCTCGCGTGCGGCGTTTGATTTTTCGCCTGCGGAAATGTGTAGATTCCATACGTAGAAAAGTGTGCAAAAAAGCAATATAATGGCCTGTTTTGCAATGTCGGGATGGCAATTTTACGGTTTGCGGTTCTTGGTCTGTAATTTGAGGAGAAAAAAGTCGCCTGTGAATCAGTTGGTTACAAAGTTCTCGCTTTCTCGGCGCGTCAAAACAGAAAAACGTCTCAAACCTTAGGTGAGAGCATTTGAACCGATTCTGGGACGATTGCTGAAATTGCGCATGTAAGCACAACGGCGTTTTTGCTTACATTTTGTAAATTGGGAAATTATGAGATTTGGCTCCAGTCGCGATGCTCTTTTCTGAGCTCTTGTAGGTGGCGGCGAAGCAATGCATTGTCGGTAGCTGCAAGTTCGGGGTCGGCATCGAGCACAAACGTAGCCGTGTCGCGTGCGAGCTGTACCAATTGGCCGTCGCGACCGAGGTTGGCAAGTCTTAGATTAAAGGCGATTCCGCTTTGTTGCGTCCCCTCCAAATCGCCTGGACCGCGTAGTTTCAGGTCGGCTTCTGCAATCTCGAAACCATCGTTCGTTTCCGTCATGATTTGCAGGCGTTTGCGCGTCTCGGCGGAGAGCTTGAAGTTCGAGACAAGGATGCAATACGACTGCTCTGCGCCCCTGCCCACTCTTCCTCTCAATTGATGTAACTGCGAAAGCCCGAACCGTTCGGCGTTCTGTATGATCATCACCGAAGCGTTCGGCACGTTCACGCCCACCTCGATGACGGTGGTCGCTACCAATATCTGCGTTTCGCCCGATACGAACTTCTGCATCTCTTCGTCCTTTTCGCTTGGTTTCATCTTGCCGTGCACCATGCTGATTTTGTACTGCGGGAACACCTCTTTGAGGTGCACGAACTCATCCTGTACGTTCTTCAGGTCGAGCTTTTCGCTTTCCTTCACGAGCGGATAGACGAAATATACCTGATGCCCCGCCTCAATCTCGCGAACGACGCCGCGATAGAGCTGCTCGGGCTGGTTGTCATAAATGTGTATCGTGCGTACAGGCTTGCGACCGGGTGGGAGTTCGTCGATAACAGAGACGTCGAGGTCGCCGTAAACCGTCATGGCAAGTGTGCGTGGAATGGGCGTGGCTGTCATGACGAGGACGTGAGGGGACACCTCGCTCTTGCTCCACAACTTCGCTCTTTGTGCCACACCGAAGCGATGCTGTTCGTCAATGATGACCAAGCCAAGGTTGCGGAACTGCACATTGTCCTCGATGACTGCGTGCGTCCCAATAAGGATGTCTATGCTGCCGTTGAGCAGTCCGACTTCGATTGCGGCACGTTTTTTTCCCTTAATGTTCCCCGTTAATAACTCGACACGAACAGGCATATTTTTCAGGAAGTTACGGAACGTTTGCAAGTGCTGCTCGGCAAGTATCTCTGTCGGTGCCATGATGCAGGTTTGGCAGCCGTTGTCGATGGCAATGAGCATCACCATGAGTGCTACGAGCGTCTTGCCGCTGCCGACGTCCCCTTGCAGCAGTCTGTTCATCTGCCGGCCGCTCTTCATGTCGGCATGCATCTCGCGGATGACACGTTTCTGTGCTTCCGTCAGCGGAAATGGCAAGTACTTGTGGAAGAAAGTGTTGAATGCCTCGCCGACACGCGTGAAGCGTTGTCCCACGCGTTCCTGTTGTCGCTTGCGGGCATAGGACATGATGACGAGCTGGATGAAGAACAATTCCTCGAATTTCAGCCGCATGTTGGCAGCAGCAAGCTCGTCGGCTGTGCTTGGATAGTGTGCAGCTCGAAGTGCTTTATCAAGTGGCATAAGATGCAGCCGTTCAGTGAGATACTGCGGCAGCGTTTCAGGAATTGTGAAGGCGAGTTTGCAGAAGAGGGAACTCGTGAAGTTTTCCAGCGAGCGCGACGTCATGCCTGCCTTCTTCATGCGCTCCGTCGTGGAGTAATAAGGCTGCATGCTCATTTTACTGAGCGTCATCGATTCGGGTTTGTCGAGGTCTGGATGAATGACGCTCAATCGCCCTCCATATACGCCCGGACGGCCGAAAAGGATATAGTCCTTGCGTACCTTTACACTCTGCTTTATGTATTTGATGCCATGAAACCACGTAACGTCGAGGAACATGTCGCCATCCCAGAAATGCCCAGTTAGACGATGCTTCCGCCCTTGCCCTGCCTCTTCGAAGCTGAGGAACTGTCCCTTGACTTGCACGAAAGGCATGTCGGTCGTCAGTTCGCTGATTTTGTATAGACGGCTGCGGTCGATGTGCTTGTATGGAAAGGTGTACAGAAGGTCGCGCCAGGTCTTGATGCCCAGTTCGGCTTCCAACAACTTCGCCCTCGATGGCCCGATGCCTGGAAGGTAATTGATAGGAGTGCTCAACTCATCGTACATCTTCCTTCTTACATCTTACATATTACATAATTTCAGGTCGCTTTGCGTGGTGAGTTTGATGTTTTCGCGGTTTCCCTCAACCATTGTTATTTCCTTCCCAAAGGCTTCGACGACAGAGGCATCGTCGGTGAAGAATTCCGAATAAGGTTGTCGGTAGGCTTCCTTCAGCAAGGCAAGCGGGAAGGTTTGTGGCGTCTGAACAAGACGATAATCGTCGCGAGGTCGCGTGATGCTCTTGCCGTCTGGAAGGATTTGCCGAACTGTCTCGACGACTGGCACGACCGGCACAACGGCTTTTCCTTCGCTTGCCGCTGCAAAGCAACGTTGTATGGTTTCTCTCGAAACGAAAGGACGCACGCCATCGTGCACGCCAACCACTGCATCCTCATTATCTGGAAGAAGTGCCAAGCCGTTCTTGACACTGTGGAAGCGCGTTTCGCCACCAGTAGCAATCAGTTCCGGCGAAAGGAAACTGTAGTCTTTGCAAAGCTTTTGCCAGTAGGCATGTTGCTCGGCAGGCAATACAAGCACAATCTCGACATCGAACGCCCGACGGAATGCCTCGATGGTGTGCATCAATACAGGTTTCCCGCCAATTGGCAGAAACTGCTTTGGCACGTCTCCGCCCATACGAAGTCCTTTGCCACCTGCAACGATGATAACGTATTTGTTCACTTTTCAGTCAATTCTTTATATATCATGCCTTGACGCAAAGGCAGGGAAGCACCTTCGCCTAGGAAGTAATCGACGATGGTGTAGCCGAACTCGAAAGCGGCTGCCGGGCCTTTTCCTGTGATGATGTTGCCGTCATGCTCAACGATTGCGGCAGTGTAGTTGGCCCCTCTTAGCTCGGAATCAACGCCCGGATAGCAAGTGGCTAGACGTCCTTTGAGCAAACCCAGATGCCCGAACACGAGCGGAGCGGCACAAATGGCAGCAATGGCACCGCCTGTCTCGAAATGTTGCTTGATGGCTCTCGTCAGAGGTTGGCATGCATCGAGATTTGTAGAACCGGGTAGTCCACCGGGTAAGACAAGCATCTCTGCTTTCCCAAAATCAACCTCTTGGAGCAGGATATCGCTGGTAATGCCAACGCCGTGAGCGCTCATAACAACGCGTTCGCCTGTAATGGAAACTGTCTGCACCTTCAATCCGGCACGACGCATGATATCGACCGGTGCAATGGCTTCGATATCCTCGAAACCGGTAGCTAAAAAGACATAAATCATACCTTTTATATTTATTAGGGGTTACTGTGTTGCAAAGTTAAGGATTTTTTCCTAACTTTGCCACCCTAAAGCGAATTTATTTATGGAAAAGGCAAAAAGTTGTGCAATCTTCTGGAATACTTTCAAGCAGAAACCGTGCGATGCAGATAAACTTTTCGACGCATTGACCGCCCACGACATCATTGTTACGGACGATGTTTCCGAAGCCGATTTTGCGGTTAGCATGGGTGGCGACGGTACGTTCCTTACGACTGCAATGCGGGTAGGAGAGAAGCAAATTCCCATCCTTGGCATCAATACCGGTCGCTTGGGTTTCCTTGCAGACTTTTCCCTCGACGATATTGCTCTAACGCTCGACAGATATATTGCCGGAGGACTTCGTACGGAACGCCTTAATGTCCTTCAGGTCGAGAGTTCAGAAGGGAAGATGCAAGGCTATCCTTTTGCCCTCAATGAGGTGGCTGTCCTGAAGCGCGACAATAGCAGCATGATAAGCATTCGCGTTGACCTCGATGGCGAATACCTTACCACCTATCAAGCCGACGGACTTATCGTCAACACCCCGACCGGCAGCACGGGTTATGCCTTGAGCGTTGGCGGTCCTGTCATGTTGCCAGGAAGCCAGAACATCGGACTTGTGCCTGTCGCGCCTCATGGACTGACCGTCCGCCCGTTGATGCTTCCCGACAACATCACGATAACGCTGACCGTCGAGAGTCGCAGCCACAACTTTCTTGTTGCCATTGACGGACGAAGCGAGTCGTGCCAAGAGACAGTTGAGCTCACCATCCGTAAGGCTCCCTATCAAGTTCTTGTGCTGAAACGACCCGAGACGTCCTTCCTGCATACTTTACGAAGCAAGCTTCTTTGGGGCAGCGACACAAGAAACCGTTAGCATTATGACGACATCCATTCGCGACCTGACTTCTTGGCTGTGGCGTTCCTCTCGAGGATTGCGTTTGCAAGCGGCGCTCAATGCCCTCATCGGCATTATGTCCGTTACCCTCGACTTCGCCTTTATCTATGCTACGAAGTGGACGATAGACATAGCCACGAACCGAGCAGAAGGCAGTCTTCGCGTTGCGGCTTATACTCTTGCTGGCATTATGTTAAGCAAGATTCTGTTGGGCTTTGCCCGCAAATGGGTCGGTGCATTGCTTGGCGTACGTTCGCAGAACATCCTGCAAAAGCGTCTTTTTACGCATCTCCTGCGGAGCGAATGGAACGGGCAGGAAGACCGACATAGCGGCGACACACTGAACAGAATAGAGCGAGACGTTCGTGACCTGACTTCTTGTATTACGGAGACTGTGCCGGCAATGCTCGAAGTGTCGTATCGTTTCGTCGGAGCCTTCTTCTACCTCTTTCATATGGATGCTCGGCTTGCATGTCTCATCGTTTGCATTGTGCCCTGTTTCCTTATATTAAGTAAGGTGTATGTGCGCAAAATGCGAGCCATTACCCGCGACATCCGTTCTACAGAGAGCCGTGTGCAGAGCATACTTCAGGAAAGCATTCAGCATCGTGCCATCCTAAAGACGCTGGAGCGTGTGGGTACAATGATTGAGAAGCTGGAGCAGACACAACGTGAGCTTCGCCGTCATGTCCGTCATCGTGCCATCTTCAGCAGTTCCTCTTCCACATTGCTTAGCATTGGCTTCGGTACAGGCTATCTCGTCACCTTCCTTTGGGGCGTCAACAGCTTGCAGGAAGAATCCATCACCTATGGCATGATGATTTCCTTCATTCAGCTTGTTGGGCAGATACAAGGACCGTTCCGCGATATGACGCGCTTCATTCCTGTCCTCATCAGCACCCTGACTGCAAGCGAACGTCTCATGGAACTTGAAGACCATCCGCTCGAAGACGACGCCAATCCCATCACGTTCCCGGATGGTGCTGGTGTGCGGCTCAAAGATGTCAGCTTCTATTACAAGGAAGGCGGTCGGGCCATCCTTTCGCACTTCTCTTGCGACTTCCCGAAAGGCACCACAACTGCCATCCTTGGCGAGACAGGAGCGGGAAAGACCACTCTTATTCGTCTCATCCTTGCTTTGCTCAAGCCAACAGAAGGGCAGGTCGAGATGTATGACGAGGCGAGGACTGAGAAGGCTTCTCCCAGAACACGATGCAACCTCGTTTATGTGCCTCAAGGCAACACCCTTTTCAGCGGAACGATTCGCGACAATCTTCTGCTTGGCAACCCTGACGCTACTGAACAGGAGATGCGTGAAGTTCTCGAGACAGCTTGCGCGGGTTTCGTCATGAATCGTCCCGATGGACTCGATACCGTGTGCGGTGAGCTTGGGGCAGGCTTGAGCGAAGGTCAGGCACAGCGTATCGCCATAGCCCGAGCCCTACTGCGCAAAGGCTCAGTCCTCTTGCTTGACGAAGCAACGAGTGCCCTCGATATGCAAACCGAACAGCAGCTCTTGAGGAATCTCAGCAATCGCGAAGCAGGACAGACCATCATTTGCGTCACCCATCGTCCTGCCGTCATTGAATACTGCTCACAGGTAATCGAGATGAAAAGAGCGGATGCGACGGTTAAAACTGCATCTTGAATGCCTTTTTTACCTGTAATGTTAATTTTATGCAAAAAATGTTTGGAAGTTATAATATAAAAGTGTATCTTTGCACGAAGAAATAACAAAAACTAATACACACACTTTATGAAACTGATGAAATTCATGCCTGCAGCGCTGCTGCTGTGTTTCTCTCTCGGAGCGTTTGCGCAAGACGAGGACTTGACTGAAGAGGTCGCAGGTGAAGAGGAAGTAGAAGATGTCTTCGTTCCCAAGACTCCCATCGAAAAGAAGTTCTTCCAGCGCGTTCAGTTGGGCTTCATGGGTACTAATGTCAAGTACACGAACTTCGGCCTTTCACCCGACTACAACAACTATTTCCTTAAGGGCATAGGTTTCGGTTGGATGGGTGACTTCAAGATTGCCAAGAAGTATCCTATTTACTTCGAGATTGGCGCGATGTTCACTTATCACACCGGTCGTAGCAAGGGCGACAGCATCTACACTTACCACAATGAACCGGGCAGTTCTGGCGAAGGCGAATACACGAAGCGCCACTATCGCATTCAGGCGTTCTCAGTCACGGTTCCCGTAAGTGTCAGCTATCAGTTCCGCAATGCCTTTAACGTGGAAGACCTTACGCTGGCTCCTTATGCAGGCCTTTATTTCCGCTTCAATGCTGTTTGCAACCGATGGGAGACGACATACACTACGGACTATCTCAATGGAGTAGCTGTGAACGAGCGTCCCGTTGAGCGTGTGAACAAGACGCTGATGACGGACGACAGAAATGGTGGCTGGTGGGAGCACAAGCCTCATAAGGGCACTATCATGCAGCCCGGCGTTCAGCTTGGCGTGAATGCATTCTATAAGAATTATACGTTTGGCCTCAGCTATATGTACGACTTGCTTCCCTTCGCAGGTCACAAGAGTTCACCTGAGTTGACTTCGAAGACAACTGCAGAAGGCGGCAATCTGCCCAACATTGGTACGAACTGCGATGAGAAGGTTTCTACGGCACACAACTTCCTGATAACCGTAGGCTACGTATTCTGATATTAAGGAATAAGGGAAACTAGATTATCCGATAAGATTTTATATCGAACCGCCTCGAAGAAAATGCTCTTCAAGGCGGTTCTTTTATTGCTTCGATGCGTTGTGCCTGCCGTTTCGAAGCGCCGTGTTATTTGTTTCGAAGCGCCGTGTTATTTGTTTCGAAGTGCCATGTTATTTACTTCGAAGCGTCGTTTTTGCAGACTTAACACTTCGGCTTGCTCAACGTCGCACGCGGGGTTCATTATACATACATGTACATTTAATTATACATACATGTATCTATAATTATACATACATGTATCTATAACGAACTATTCCTGCCCTTGCATCAGATTCGGCACGATGAGACGATAGCCGCGGCCGTGCACGTTGTTGATTTCGATGTCTGGATCGGCTTTCAAGAGCTTGCGGAGCTTGGTGATGTATACGTCCATGCTTCGAGCGTTGAAGTAGTTGTCGTCCATCCAAATTGTCTTGAGAGCAAGGTCGCGCTCGAGGACATCGTTGACGTGAACGCAGAGCAGGGTGAGCAGCTCGCATTCCTTCGTGGTGAGCTTCGTTTGTTCTTCGCCAAGAAGAAGCACCTGACGTTGTGTGTCGAAGATGAACTTGCCGAGCTGGAAACGTGTCAGGTTCTTCTGCTCCTTGCTCTTGACGCGGCGCAGGATTGCTTCCATGCGATAGACGAGTTCGTCCATGGAGAAGGGCTTGGTCAGGTAGTCGTCGGCTCCAAGCTTGAAACCTTCGAGGATGTCTTCCTTCAAGTTCTTTGCCGTAAGGAAAATGATGGGGATCTCTGTGTTGACCAGACGGATTTCCTTTGCCAAAGCGAATCCGTCCATCTTTGGCATCATCACGTCGAGCAAGCACATATCGAACTTTCTTTTCATGAAGGCACGATATCCTGCCTCGCCGTCGAGGAAGAGTTCAGCATCGTAACCTTTAGCTTCGAGGTACTCGCGTACAAGCATTCCGAGGCTCTCTTCGTCCTCGCAAAGCAAAATGTGCAGTTTCTGTTCCATAGTTTTGGGTTTATTAATCGTTAATTATTAATTGTTAATTACTCCGATAGAGGTATTGTTATAGTGAATTTAGTTCCTTTGCCGAGTTCGCTGCTTGCCTTGATGGTTCCGTGATGAAGTTCAACCATTTTCTGTACGTAAGCCAAGCCAAGTCCGAAGCCTTTGACGTTGTGCTGGTCGCCTGTGTGAACACGATAGAACTTGTCGAAGATGCGTTTGAGGTTGTCTTTCCCGATGCCGATGCCGTTGTCGGAAATGCTTATGCAGAAGTGCGTCTCGCCCTGATTGAAGGTGTGAACCTCGATGGCAAGCGGCTCGTCTTCTCTGCGATACTTGAAAGCGTTGTCGAGCAGGTTGAAGATGACGTTTGTGAAGTGCATCTCGTCGGCATTGATGAAGGGGTTGTAGGCTTCGAGCTTCATGTCGAGCGTGCCGCCAATTTGTGTCACCTTGAGCGAGAAGGTATCGACGACGTTTTCCGTTATCTCGTTCGCGTCGAGCTCCTGCATCTTCAGTGCAATGTTGTTGTTGTCGAAGAGGCTCATCTGCAGAACTTTCTCTACTTGATAGCGCAGGCGTCGTGTCTCGCTCGTGATGACGCCACCCAATCGTTCGTAAGTCTCCTGGCTCTTGTTCACGGACTTGTCCGCAAGCATTTGTGCAGCGATGGAGATGGTGGAGATGGGCGTCTTGAACTCGTGCGTCATGTTGTGCACGAAGTCGTTTTTCATTTCGCTGATGCGCTTTTGTCGGACGACGAGATAGATGGTGACGAGCGACGTGATAAGCAGGATGACGGTGAAGACCATTGCGGGAGCTACATAGCTTGCGACACCTCTGATGTAGCTTGCTTGATCGGGGAAGTGAATGACGACTTCGCCCATCTGTCCCATCGGGTCGCTGCGGAAGAGTGGTTGATGATAGCTTGGGTTGTTGCCTTCTTCAGTATAGTCTTCGCATCGATATACCTCTCTTCCGTCGCTTGTATAGACAATGAAGTGGAAGGGCAGGGTGATGCCGTTGGCTTGCAAGGCATTTCTTAAGCATCCGTCAAGGACTGCAGGATTGAGTCGATCTTGGAACCTTTGCTCGCTGGCTCTGTACATCACGCCAAAGATTACTTCGTCAAGCACGCCCTGCTCGTAGATGTACGCCTCGCGGGCTTGTTTCTGCAGGTTGCTAATGGTTTCTGCAACCTTGTTGTACTTGCTTATTGTGAGCGAACCGAGCGACATGTTGCCTGTGCCGGAGGAAAGGGTGTCGAAGGGCAGCATGTGGTCGGCGACGCGGAAACTGTCAGGAAAGATTGTCCTCCCATTCCCCCCATTATGCTCGTTGAGCACTTTCTGGAGGTAGCGGTAGGTTTCGACTTTCTCCAATTCGCGCGATGCCTGATCGAGGCTGCGCAAGACATTTTCGCTGAATTGCTCTTCGCGCATCCTAATCATCTCTTTTGCATAGCGTCCCTGCAAGAAAAGCAAAGCGACGAATGCTATGCAGACAACCAGGCAGATTAGCCAAATGTAGCTCCGTTTCATACGGCAAATGTATTGCTTTATGTTAAAAGATAAAGAAAAACGCCAGCACTTTCGCACTGACGTTTAACTTATTTAAGGGTTTGGGCTTTTTAAAGTTGCCTTTCCGTTAATTAGTCTTCCTTAAGGGTCGCCTGATACTCTGCTATGAGCTTCTGCTGAACGTCAGCAGGCACGAGTTCATAGCTTGAGAATTTCGTGTTGAAGCTTGCGCGGCCACCAGTCAAGCTGCTCAAAGCAGTGCTGTAGCTTGCCATCTCCTTTAGGGGAGCCTTTGCTGTCAACTTCTCGTAACCGCTTTCGCTGCTCATACCCATAATCATGGCGCGGCGTCCCTGCAGGTCACTCATCACGTCACCCATCTTGTCGCTTGGAACGAGAACCTCTACGTCGTAGATAGGCTCAAGGATTTTTGGACCTGCTTCCTTGAAAGCTTGTGCGAATGCCTGACGACCTGCAAGCATGAAGGAAAGTTCGTTAGAGTCAACGGGGTGCATCTTACCATCATAAACGATGACGCGAACGTCGCGGGCATAGCAACCTGTCAAAGGACCTTGTTCCATGCGCTGCATGATACCCTTCAGAATAGCGGGCATGAAGCGTGCATCGATGGCACCACCAACGACGCTGTTGATGAAGACGAGCTTGCCGCCCCATTCCAGATCGATGGTTTCCTCGCTCTTCGCATTGATGCGGAACTCCTGGCCACCGAAGCGGTATACTTCCTGTGTGGGAGTGCCTTCAACGTACGGCTCAACGATGAGATGTACTTCACCAAACTGACCAGCACCACCAGATTGCTTTTTGTGACGATAGTCGGCACGAGCTGCCTTTGTGATGGTCTCGCGATAAGGAATTCTTGGTTCATCAAAGGCAATCTGAATCTTATCGTTGTTTTCCATGCGCCACTTGAGTGTGCGGAGGTGGAATTCGCCCTGACCGTGAACAAGAATCTGGCGAAGCTCCTTGCTCTGCTCGATCTGCCATGTCGGGTCTTCCTCACGCATCTTCTGCAGAGCGTTCATCATCTTCTCGGTCTCGCTCTCATTAAGGGCACGGATGGCGCGAGAGTATTTTGCATTGGGGAATTTGATGAAGTTGAACTGGTTGTCGCAGTCCTTGCCGTTCAGCGTGTTGCCAGTCTTGACGTCCTTGAGCTTCACGCTGCAACCGATGTCACCAGCCTCGATTTGCTCCACCTTGATGCGGTTTGCACCTGCGCAAGCGAATAACTGGGCGATGCGCTCCTTGCTGCCGCGGTCGGCATTCGTTAGGTCGTCGCCTTCCTTAACGGTACCACTCATTACTTTGAAGTACTGAACTTCGCCGATGTGTGGTTCCATAGCAGTCTTGAAGAAGAAGAGGCTTGTTGGGCCAGCAGCATTTGGAGCAATTTCTTCGCCCTTGCTGTTCTTAACCTTTGGCATTTCATCAACGAACGGAACGACGTTGCCAAGGAACTCCATGAAGCGGCGGACGCCCATGTCGGTAACTGCATTGACGCAGGCAACGGGGAACATCCCGCGGCTAGCGAGACCCTTGCGGATACCTTCGCGCATTTCATCTTCAGTCAGGTCTTCGCTCTCGAAGAACTTCTCCATCAGGCTTTCATCATGTTCGGCAGCTGCCTCGATGAGTGCCTTGTGCATCTCTGTGGCCTTATCGAGTTGGTCGGCAGGAATATCCTCTACCTTTGGTTCGCCTCCTTCGGGTCCCCATGAATACTTCTTCATCAGGAGGACGTCGATGATGGCGTTGAAGTTCGGGCCGCATTCAACGGGATACTGGATGGGCACAACCTTCGAGCCATAAATGCTTGTGAGTTGTTCCAAGAGTTGGTCGAAGTCGAGGTTCTCGTCGTCGAGTCGGTTGACAAGGAAGATGACGGGCTTCTCCAATTTCTCTGTGTAGCGGAAGTGGTTCTGAGTGCCAACCTCCACACCTGCTGAACCTCCTATCAGGATGACAGCTGTGTCGGTCACGTTGAGTGCCGTAATTGCACCACCAGCAAAGTCATCACTGCCTGGGCAGTCGATGAAGTTAATCTTCTTGCCGTTCCATTCTACATGGCAAACAGTAGAGAAGACAGAATAGCCGTATTCGTGCTCTACGGGGAAGTAGTCGCTGACGGTAGTGTGCTGACTGACTCTTCCGCGGCGCCTGATAATTCCAGCATCGTAGAGCATGGTTTCAGTCAAGGTCGTCTTGCCGGATCCATCGTTGCCAAGGATGGCAACGTTTTTGATTTCATTAGTTTTGTAAGTCTTCATGACAATTATTGTTTTGTTGATTAATACAGAATTTCGGGCGTAAAGTTACTATTATTTGCTGTAATGACAAGCGAAGATAAATATGTTAAACAACATAAAGTCCTATTTCATCAGGTCGCTTATGATATCGTTGGAGGTGAAAATGCCTTCTTTGGTGAGACAAAGGTGTTCGTTTTGAATGGATAAAAGCTTGTGTTTCAGGTGTGGTTCAGCAAAGGAGAGACAATAAAGGCGATCTTCTTCGGAGAGCTCGTTCAGGGGAATGCCTTTTCTTGTTCGAAGGCGAGTCATGATGAATTCGTTGTAAAGAGCTTCATCGGTGAGCAGTTCTGTTTCATTCGGCACATCATCTTTTGCTGCGATATATGCCTTGATGTCGGGCAAGTTGGCTCGACGTGAACGCTGTCCGTCGTAGGAATGAGCTCCTGCACCAAGTCCCAGGTAAGGCTTTCCTTCCCAGTAGCTGCTGTTATGTCGCGAATGAAAGCCAGGTAGAGCAAAGTTTGAGATTTCGTAATGAAGGAAGTTTGCCTCGCTTGTTGCCTTCATTAGATAGTTGTACATCTTTCGCGAAAGCTCTTCCTCGGTTTCTTCGACAAGCCCTTGCTGGAGCATTCTGTCGAGCTTCGTGCCTTCTTCAAAGGAAAGGGCGTAGGCGCTGAGATGCTTGATGTCAAGACTCAGTGCTTGCTCCACATCCCTTTGCCAATCCTCGAGGGTTTGTCCGGGCAAGCCATAGATAAGGTCGAGGCTGATGTTCTCGATGCCCGATTCCTTACAGGCTTTCACGGCATCAATTGTTTGCCGGGCATTGTGCCGACGTCCTATGAAGGAGAGCAAGCGGTCGCAGAACGTTTGTGCTCCCATGCTGATGCGGTTGACAGGCGTTCCTTCGAGACATTTCAGCCATTCTGCAGTTACATCATCGGGGTTTGCCTCAATCGTCACTTCTGCATTTTCGTCGAGTGTCCACAGGCGCTGGATTGCATCGAAGAGTTCGTGAAGCAGGTTGGCCGGCAGCAAGCTTGGGGTTCCGCCTCCTATATATATAGTATGTACGCGCGAACCTTTTATATATTGTCTGCGCAGAAGCATCTCTCGCTTCAACGCCTCGACATAGGAATTCATGAACTCCTGCCCAAGCGTGGTGGAGTAGAAGTCGCAATAGATGCAGCGTGACTTGCAGAAGGGGATGTGAATGTAAATCACCTCAGTCTCGCATCTTCTGGAAGGTGAGCTCGTAGAAGCAGGGATAGACATTGCTCGTAGCGCTGACCTGTCCCTCGCTATGCGGCACGATGAGGCGCACCTTTGCAATCCCTTCTTCAGCAGAGTCCTGACGTCCGATATGGATGTAAGGGAAGGGAACAAGCCAACCGCTTGGCACACTCAAGCTGGAGTACTGATTGTACATCGCGCCACCACCATTGATTTCCGTGTCGAAGTCGGCCGAGAAACTGCCATAGTTGTTCGAAACCTTGATGATGTCGGGACTTGAATGCCAGAAGTTGACATCGTTGCGGAGCTGAATGCTGTCGCCCAAAATGTTGAACTCGATGAAGCGGCAGATGACGCGAGCCGTCTTGCCACGCTCCAGCTTCTCGCCAGTTCCTTTGCGCACAATCTGCATATAGACGCCAGAATTACCGAACAGGACGTATTCGTTCTTCTCGAGGTTGGTCGTGTAGTCCTGATTGATGAAGTCTTCCTCGCTGATAGGCGTTATCTTGCCCACGTTGCAGACAAGGTTACCGTCTTTGTCTCTGATTACGATGTCTCGTTCAAGGAACGACTGGATTGCCTTGTATTCCTTGTTCTTCTGCTCGGCATAAGTTTCGCCGTCGCTGCAAGATGCAATCGTAAGCAATAAACTGCAAATCGCAAGCAATATAAAGAGTGTCTTCTTCATCCGATAGTCGATATTTCTGGGTGCAAATTTACGAAAAAAAAGGGAAATGGAGAAAGAAGATTGAAGAAAAATACGAATTGTGATAAAAAGCGGGCGTGGATGTTTGCAAAGAGAGTTGATCTTATTTTCGCCCTGCAGGGGGAATTTAAACGCCGCGTGCGGCGATGGCAATCCCCGCACGCGGAAATGGCAATCCCCGCACGCGGCGTTTGAAATCACACCACGCTGAGTTTGTAATCACACCACGCTGAGTTGGGCAACTTAGCACGTTGTGTTTGCGATTTAGGCACGCGCGGGTTAATCTTTCAGCTGGTCGGCATAGGCTTCGATGGCTGCTTTGACTTTCTCCAAGGCTTCTTCCATCGAGCATTGTAGCTTTCCGCCGCTGGCATTTTTGTGACCGCCTCCGTTGAAGAAGCGCGATGCCATCTGGTCGCAGGGGAAGTCGCCAACGCTGCGAAGGCTCAGCTTCATGATGCCCGGATGTTCAGTGTCTTCGTTGATGAAGATGCTGAGCCGCGTGCCAAGCATGGTGAGGGGGATGTTTACGATGCCTTCTGTATCGCCGTTCTTTACCTTGAAGCGACGTCGTTCCTCGTTGGTGAGCGTCATGATGGCTGTGTGGCGTTCGTGAAGCACCTTCATGTTAACATAAAGCAGGTAACCTTGCAGTCGGAGTCGCGCTTCGGAAGCTGTCCAGAAAACGTTTCGGTAGATTTGGTCTTTATCGATGCCACGAGCCAGGAGGTGGCTGATGTGCTCGAAGATGACAGGGCGGTTGGAGTTGAACGAGAAGGCTCCCGTGTCGCACATCATGGCGCAGTAGAGGCAGATGGCTTCGTTCTCGGAGATGTTGTCAATCTCGCCGTTTTGACTGAGAAGGTGGCAGATGACTTCGCCTGCCGCACACATTGCCGGTTCGGAGATGATGGTTTCGCAGAACTCTGTATTTGGGTCGAGGTGATGGTCGATGAGGATGCGTGGTGCAGAGTTTTGCATCACGACTTCCTCCATGCCTCCAAGCCTGTTGGGCTGGTTGAGGTCGCAAACGATGACGAGGTCGGCGGCATCGAGGACTGCCCTTATCTGCTCCTGATGTTTGGTATAGATGAGGATTGTGTCGGCTCCTGGCAGCCATGTAAGGAAGTCGGGAAAGACATTGGGCACAACGACCGTTGCTTGCTTGCCCTTTCTTTCGAGGTAGTGCTTCAGCGCAAGTGAACTGCCGATGGCGTCACCGTCGGGGTTAACATGTGTGCAAATGACGACGTTAGTGCCGCCCTCTAGTATTTTATGATTCATGGTTAACTTCTATAGACTCTGACAATTGCCTGATGAAGATAGAAGGATTCGGAAGAATACAGGCGCGCTTCTTTCGAACCGTCCTTCTTCGTCTCTTCCACTTTCACGGGGAAGGACAGCCCCTTGTCGAGTATCTCTTGGGCTTTGATGACGACAGGGTCGTCCTTGCCGAGGAACTGCAGGTAGTCCTTCATTTCGCCTACATTATATATTATGTTGCCGTAGATGTTGCGTTCGAAGAGGCGACGGCTCTTCTGCAGCATGAGATTGCGGCGGCGCAACTGACGCTTCTCGGCAAACTGAGCGAACTTCTCAAGCAGGTTCTCGCGCTTGAGGTATTGCTCCATCCTGTCTGCCGTTTTCAAGGCTGTTAGCTTGGCGCGGTTCTCATCGGAATAGGCGAAGGCAAACTGTCGGATAAGTCCTGTCAGGAAAGCCTCGCGGTAGTAGGACGTCATGCCCGTCGTGTCCTCAGGCACAAAGATGTCGGGCGTGATGCCGCCTCCGCCATAAACAATGCGGCCAATGCTTGTCTGGAATTGCTCGCCTTCGTTGTGGATGCTGTCTTGCGAGAAGAACTCGCCTCGCTCGTAGCGTGCAATCAATTCGTTGTCGTATTCCTCTCCGTGACCTTTCTCGTAAGGTTTCTGGATGCAACGGCCGCTTGGCGTATAGTAACGGGCAACGGTCAGGCGGACCACACTACCGTCCCGGAACTCCTTCGGTTGCTGAACAAGACCTTTGCCAAAGGTGCGACGGCCGATAATCGTGCCTCGGTCGTTGTCCTGAATAGCACCTGCGAATATCTCGCTAGCACTCGCGCTTCCCTCATCCACAAGCACTACAAGCGGCAACTTCTGGAATGTGCCTCGACCATCGCTGCAAAACTCTTCGCGAGGACTCTTGCGGCCTTCTGTATAGACAATCAGCTTGCCCGACGGAAGGAATTCGTTGACCATCTGAATGGCGATGTGCATGTAGCCGCCCTGATTGCCTCGAAGGTCGATGATGAGCTGCTTCATGCCTTCCATATTGAGGTCAGCAAGGGCAACGAGCATCTCGGCATACGTCTGCTCTCCGAAGTTCTTGACACGAATGTAACCAGTCTTGTCGCCCATCATGTAATAGGCATCGACGCTGACCACAGGTATGTCGCCACGAACAACGGTAAAGTATTGCAAGTCTTTTATGCCATGACGCTTGATGCCAAGCTTGACCTTTGAGCCTTTCTCGCCTTTTAGATGCTTCATAACGTCCTCGCTCTCCATACCGACGAGCGATGTTGTGTCGGCAGTCACGATGCGGTCTCCAGCCAAGATGCCCACCTTCTCGGCAGGGCCAGAATGGATGACGGACATGACGTTGACGGTGTCCTGCTCCATCGTGAACTGAACGCCGATGCCACTGAAACTGCCCTTCAGGCTCTCGTTGGCTTCCTCAGCATCTTTGGGGCCAAAGTAGCTTGAGTGCGGATCGAGCTCACTAAGTATCAACGGCATAGCATCCTCGACGAGTGAGTTCATGTCGACCGTATCGACGTAAATATTGTCGATGAGCTGTAGGAGGTAACCCACCTTGTTCGAGCCCGTATTGATAATGTTGATGCGACCGCCCGAGAAGTGACTCGAATAGAACGAGCCGATGAATATGCCTGCTATGGTGCCGATGGCAATGAGAAGCGGCGTAAAGCGATGCTTGGTGTCAGGGTTCATGTGTTATTTTTCTTTGTTTTCTGTGGGAAGATACTGCACCTCAATGCCTGCGCGACGAAGCAGGTCAACGCCATCCGTGAGGCGATACTCGCGGCTATAGATAACGCGCTTGATGCCTGCTTGGATGATGAGTTTGGCACATTCAATGCAAGGTGAATCGGTGACGTAAAGCGTCGAGCCGTCGCTGTTATTGCCGCTTCGAGCTATCTTTGTGATGGCGTTCGCTTCGGCATGAAGAACATAGGGCTTGGTTACGCCATCTTCTTCGCAGACGTTCTCGAAGCCACTTGGAGTGCCGTTGTAGCCGTCGCTGATGATCATTTTGTCTTTGACGACGAGAGCTCCCACTTGTCGACGCTGGCAGTAGCTGTTCTCGCTCCAAATCTGCGCCATTCGCAAGTAGCGCAGGTCGAGGTCGCGTTGTTTCTTGGGGTCTTTCATATGCTCAATAATGTATTAATGTCGAAAATAGCGAAGTGTCCTCTGCCCAGGCGTATGCTGCCTTCTTTGTCCCAACGGTTAAGGATTCGTGAGGTGATGAGGCGTGAATCGCCGATGTATTTGGCGAGCTCTTTCATCTTTATGACGATTTCCACCTCGCCTTCGCAACCGGGAAAGAGCGTGCTTATGAAGTGCCGCAATCGTTCTTCTGCCGTGCCGAGTTGGACGGGGAGTTGTGCCAAAGCTCTCTTCTGGCTGATGGCAGATAGGGTGTTGAGCATATTTAGACGAAAGACCTCGCTCTTCATCAAATAACTGTTTATGAGGCTTTTCCTTATGCTCAACATCTTGACGTCTGTCTTTGCTCGATAGGTGTGTTCGTAGGTGGTGTGGAGACCAAAGAGCCTGTCAACCTCGATGACTGCAGGAGCCTTGAGGGTCGAACGAGTGGTGAAGCCTTCCCCGTCCCCTCCAAAAGAGAGGTGAACCGACTGATGCTCTCTCAGCAATTCGCCCTCAACGAGCCAAAGTAACTGCGTGCAGAGGTCACCTTGCCGAATGATAGGAAGCCGAGAAGCAGGCAACTCGTCGATGTCGAGTCGCAGGACATCTTCGAGATGGAGCAATTCCGTGCTACTTATGCCTTGAAGCAGAGGCAGGCGGGTCAGGAGAGCGTAGTCATTAATCATTCGTGATGAAGTATGTTTCCAGTTGCGGCTGTTTCTCGAGGACTTGCTTTGCACCTTCCGTTCCCAATACCATAAAGGCTGTGGCAAAGGCATCTGCTTCTGCACAGGTGGAAGCGATGACGGTGGAGGAGAGGATGTCCTGCTGTGCAGGATAACCAGTCTTGGGATTAATGGTGTGCGCAATCTTCCGTCCATCCTTGATGTAGAAGTTGCGATAATTGCCGCTCGTGGCAATTGCCTTGCCCGTGAGCTCTATGACGTCTTGCAGCTCCATATTGGTTGAAGTGGAGTCATCGTCAGGTTTGTTAATGCCGATGCGCCAAGCTTCGCCTTTCTCGTTGACGCCTTCCGCGATGATTTCGCCGCCAATCTCAACCATGAAGTTCTTGATGTTGTGATTCCTTAGCACTTGTGCCGCCCTATCAACGCCATAGCCTTTCGCAATGGCGCTGAAGTCGAGGATGGTAAGCGGATTGTCCTTTATGAGTTTGTTTCCGTTAAGATGTACATGGGAAAGGCCGACGAGAGCAAGCAGGCTGTCAACCTGTGTGCTATCGGGAAGGTTGCCGCTCTTGAAACCAAAGCCCCAGGCGTTGACAAGCGGCGCGACGGTAGGGTCGAAGGCTCCATCGGTAGCTTTGTAGATGGTGAAAGAGAGCTCCATCACTTCGCGAAGCATCTCATCTACTTCGTCTGTCTCGTTGCGGTTGATTCGGCTGATTGTGCTCTGCGGATTGAACATCGAGAGCGAAGCATCAACCTTTTGCAACTCTGCTTCGAGTTCTGCCTGCAAGTCTGTTCCGTAGAGGTACTTTGTATGATAGAGCGTGCCGAAGATGGTGCCCTCGTTATGCTGATATCTTGTACCCTCTTTGCTGTTCTGCCGTCCAAGGAAGAGCAGGCATAGAATGGCGACAACAGCAAGAAGAGCTATAAATAAACTGCGTTGTTTCATTGCTTGTCCTCCAATATCTTGCTCGACAGATCCTCTTGCTTTTTCTTCTTCTTAATGATGTTTTGCCCGACGTCGAAGATAACATTCACTGTTCCGCCAAAGCAGTTGCTGTCGTTCTTGCCAAAGCCCGGAATGAAGTAGGGCTCTCCGCCGTCGGGATGACTGAGGGCAAGGCGGAACTTATAGCGCAAGCTCCAACCCAAGCGAATGAAGCTCCAAAGCTTTGTCTCGACTGCAACACCGAACTCCAGCCAATGTCCGGTAGCTTTCTCGCTGTTGATGTTTAGAGGAACGGTCGTGCCATAATAAGGGTCAACGAAGGCTTCGTTTCCAATGTCGTACTTGAACGAGCTGAAACCATAACGGACGAGACCGAAGATGCGGTTGCCGTTGTGCTTCTTGTTAAAATTGTAGTCGATACCGAAGCGCATATAAGGCGAGGTCGTTGAGAACGTGTTGCCCGTCTCTGCGCCTTCCCTATGACTATCACCAATGCCAAGCTCTGCAACAGGGAAGTACTTGTCGAAGAGGTTCAGTCGTGCTCCCACTTCCATATTCGCAAACTTTGCTCCGACGGCTTTCATGGCAAAGCCAACTAGGTCAGCACTCACCGCAACGCCGCTCAGCAGAGGCGCTTTTTCCTTTTTCTGCTGAGGTTGCGTCTGCTGGGGCTGCTGTTCCTGTGCTTGCAAAGAGAGGCAAAGCAGGCTAATCAGCAGAGAACAAATGTATTTGCAGGTTGTTGATGAGTTCATAATTTACCGAGGAGCGTGTTACGGTAATGGATTTGATGAATTCGTGAGTGGAGCGAACGCTTTGAATTTCATGGAAGAGAGTCGTCGGACAGTCAGGCGACTCGTAATGCACTTGGTTGGTCTTCGCTATCCAAACGGTATCCTGAAGGATATAGTCTTCGCCTTTGATTGTGAATACAAGCGTGTCTTCGTCTTGCCAGTAGCTCAAGGGAAGGTTGAGGCTGGCTGTATTCACGGACCTGTTGAGCAAAGTTGGACCGTTCTTGCCGGATGTAATGGTAAGCGTGTCTACGATTTGCACTGCCGTTCCGTTTTTGTCGAACGCGCCATAGCACCCCACGTGATTGTAGAGCGTGCAATCGTACGACTCGCAAGCCACGAGCAGCAAGACAATTGAAACTATATAGAGAAGCCTTTGCTTCATATCGTCTTCTCAATCTGATAGTTGTTGCGTTCGGCGGAGTTGCGGCTGATAAGTTCTCCGAGGAAACCTGCTACGAAAAGTTGCGTTCCCAGAATCATCATGGTCAATGCGATGAAGAAATAAGGGCTGCGGGTAACGAGCGGGTGGGGGATGCCTTTCGCGAGGCAATAGAGCTTCGTGCCGCCTACGACGCAAACTGCCAAGAAACCTATGATGAACATCAGGGTGCCGATGAAGCCGAAGACGTGCATCGGTTTTAGTCCGAAGTTGTTGAGGAACCAAAGCGAGAGGAGGTCGAGATAGCCGTTCACGAAGCGGTTCAAGCCCATGAACTTCGATTTGCCGAACTTGCGAGCCTGATGGTGCACGCGCTTCTCCCCAATCTTGTCGAAACCTGCATTTTTGGCAAGATAAGGAATGTAGCGATGCATCTCTCCATAGACCTCAATGTTTTTCACCACATCTTTCCTGTAGGCCTTCAAGCCGCAGTTGAAGTCGTGCAGGTTGTGTATGCCGCTCACTTGTCTTGCCGTAGCGTTGAAGAGCTTTGTCGGAATAGTCTTCGAAAGCGGGTCGCCTTTGCTGCGGTTCATCTTGTAGCCGCTCACGAGGTCGTACTTTTCCTGCGTTATCATGCGGTAGAGTTCGGGAATCTCGTCGGGCGAGTCTTGCAGGTCGGCATCCATCGTGATGACCACATCGCCTTTTGCTGCACTAAAGCCACAATATAGGGCAGGGCTCTTGCCGTAGTTGCGACGGAACTTGATGCCGTGAACGGTTTCGGGATTCTCTGCCTTGAGCTCTTCGATGACTTCCCAAGAGCGGTCTGTACTGCCATCGCTAACGAAGATGACCTCATAGCTGAAGCCGTGACTTTCCATCACTCGCTTAATCCAGCTAAAGAGCTCGGGCAACGACTCGTCTTCGTTATAAAGGGGAACAACTACACTTATATCCATATTCGTCGGATTACGATTTATTATTGATTTCTTTATTAGGCGGTTGAGGCGCTCTTACAGGCAGGGCAGCAATCAGAGAGACGGGCAAAGCCAGCAAGACGTTGTAGAACACGAGCTGGAGCATAATGTCGCGGACGGTCATGGACTGCACCAGCTTCTGCATTTCGTCCAGATTCACGTCGGGCATCATCTGCTTCCATGCTTCGCGATATTCCTCGCTTTGGAAAGCATTACCGAGCAACGAGAGCAAACGCCCATTGTCGAGATAAAGGAAGTAGAGGTATTGAACGGCATCGGTCAGTAAGCCTGCCAGCAGACACGTTACGAACGAGAGCCGAAGGACGTGGAGCCAACTGACCGAAGGATAGAACTTGCGGTAGTTTGTCAGCTGCTTGTAGAGCGTGTAGATGCTGATGATGCCCAGAGCCGTGCTGAGCATCGAGAGTAAGGGACGTTCTGCTCCGTACATTGTACAGAGGAAGCTTGCCGACCACATCAGTCCAATCGGCAGAGCCATCCAGCCGGCAGCATCCATTATAGAGGGAACCTTCTTGTCCATTGATTATTCTATGAGCGGACAAAGGTACGAAATTTATAATATAAATAATGTATAAAGGGCAAAAAAAACTCTTTAAAGAAACAATTTTGAATTTTGAATTTTGAATTTTGAATTATAAGTTGTACCTTTGCACCCGCAAAATCATGGGAAAGTCCTATACGGCATGCTCCTTGTGAATCCCCCAGGGCTTGACCGCAGCAAGGGCAGCAGGTCGTAGCGGCGCGATATAGTAAGCTTTCCCACCCGCCTCTTTAGCTCAGTTGGCCAGAGCACGTGATTTGTAATCTCGGGGTCGTTGGTTCGAATCCGACAAGAGGCTCAAAGAAATAAACTCCGCAGGCGGGGATTTAAACGCCGCACGCGGAAATTGCCAACGCCGCACGCGGAAATTGTCAACGCCGCACGCGGCGTTTTTTATGCCTTATTCTCTGGTTCAATTAGAGCTGTTCTCTGTTTTCCCCTTTTTGCTTAGGTAAAGTCTTCTGTAAAGCAAGGCGGAGTGTCGTTTGTTACAATTTGATTTTTTTGTTGAATTTTTTGTCTTTTCTAGCCGGCGTGTGCGATTATTTTTGTATATTTGCATGAAAAATAACAGAAAACAATGCTTCCCACATATTACTTTTCGATTGACCTCGGAGCGACCAGCGGCCGTACAATTATTGCAAGATATGATGGTGGACGTGTTGAGATGCGCGAATTGACGCGTTTCGAGACCACGCAAATTCATCGTAATGGACATATCTTCTGGGATTTGCCAAAGCTATATGATGACATTCTCCTTGCTTTGCATAAGGTCAAGGCGGAGGGCATTTGCCTTACCAGCATTGGCATAGACACTTGGGGCTGCGATGTTGCATTCTTCGACAAGGATGGCGAGCTTATTGGTCTGCCGTACTGCTATCGTGACCCACATACGGATGGCGCGATGGAGCGCTACTTTGCCGAATGTGTGCCCAAGGAGGAACTCTACGAGCGTACAGGTATCCAGTTCATGCCTTTCAATACATTGTTCCAGCTTGATACAATTCGCCGGAATGACAAAGATGCATGGCTTAGGGCAGATAAAATCCTCTTCATGCCCGACGCCCTTATCTATATGCTTACGGGTGAATCTATATGCGAGCGGACAGATGCTTCCACGTCGCAGATGTTCAACCCCCGAACTGGCGACCTCGACGCAAAGATATTGGGCTCGATAGGACTTGAGAGAGCGCGTTTCGGCCGTCTCGTAAGTCCGGGCGAACAGGTGGGTGTGTTGAGTAGAAAGGTTCAGGAACAGACGGGACTTGGTCCTGTTCCAGTTGTGGCTGTGGGAAGCCATGATACGGCTTCGGCTGTGGCTTCGGTTCCGGCAAAAGACGGCAATTATGCTTACTTGAGTTGCGGCACTTGGAGCTTGCTCGGCATAGAGAGCCCAGCGCCCATTATTAATAAGGCAAGCCTGGCTCACAACTTTACTAATGAAGGCGGGTTGGATGGCACGGTTCGTTTCCTCAAAAACATCACAGGTCTTTGGCTTCTGGAACAATGCAAAAAGGAGTGGACAGATGGGCAGGTTCCTGCAAATGTCAATGAACTGAATGCTCTCTGTCTCCATTCGCAGTGCCAAAGTCTCATCAATCCTGACGACCCGCGTTTTGCCCATCCTGATTCGATGACTGCCGCTATCGACAGTTATCTTTCGGAAACAGGCCAGCAGCCAGCGCAAACACCAGCAGATTATGTTCGGGTCATTTTCCGCAGTCTTGCCAAGCGCTATGCAGAGGTGGTGGAGATGCTCCGAACCATTACACCAGTCGATATCCAGCGCTTGCATGTCATTGGTGGCGGCAGTCAAAACCCGTACCTGATGCAGTTTGCTGCCGAAGCTCTGCGCATTCCTGTTATCGCAGGGCCAAAAGAAGGGACGGCTTTGGGCAATGCCTTGGTGCAAATACGTGCTGCAGGACTTGTGAATTCTTTGGAAGAGATGCGGGCAATTGTAGGAAGAAGCATTGAATTAAAAACTTATCAACTAAAATAATACTATGAAAGAAGAACAAATTCTTAAATCCTACGAGATTGCAAAGGAGCGCTATGCTGCCATTGGTGTTGATGCCGACCGCGCCATCGCTCAATTAGAGAAGACGCCCATCAGTTTGCATTGCTGGCAAGCGGATGATGTGGTGGGTTTTGAGCGTGGTGAAGCCTTAAGCGGTGGCATTCAGACAACAGGCAACTATCCGGGTCGTGCTCGCAACATCGACGAGGTTCGCTCGGATGTGGCTTTTGTAAAGAACTTGTTGGCTGGCAACCATCGCCTGAACCTTCATGAAATCTATGGTGATTTTGGCGGAAAGCTTGTCGACAGAGACGAGGTGGAGCCGCAGTACTTCGACAGTTGGATAGAATGGGCAAAGGAGCAGGGATTGAAGCTCGACTTCAACAGCACCAGCTTCTCGCATCCCAAGAGCGGCGACCTTAGCCTTAGCAACCCTGACCCAGCCATTCGCGAGTTTTGGATTGAGCACACAAAGCGCTGCCGCCGTATTGCAGATTATATGGGACGCAAGCAAGGCGACCCCTCAATCATGAACATTTGGGTGCATGACGGCTCGAAGGACTTGACTGTAGAGCGGATGCGATATCGCGAGCTTTTTGCAGAGAGTCTTGACGAGATTCTGAAGGAAGAACTGCCAGGCATGAAGACTTGCCTCGAGGCTAAACTCTTTGGTATAGGACTTGAGTCTTATACTGTTGGTTCTCATGACTTTGTGGCTTGCTATTGTGCCACGAGAAAGTTGATGTACACCCTCGATACGGGACACTATGAGCAGACTGAAAATGTGAGCGATATGGTGGCTTCATTGCTTCTGTTTGTGCCCGAGCTGATGCTCCATGTCTCTCGTCCTGTTCGTTGGGACAGCGACCATGTTACCATCATGAATGACCAGACGCTCGACCTCTTCAAGGAGATTGTCCGTGCCGATGCTCTGGACCGCGCTCATATTGGTCTCGATTACTTTGATGCGAGCATCAATCGCATCGGGGCTTATGTGGTTGGCACGCGAGCCACGCAGAAATGCTTGTTGCAAGCTTTGCTGGAGCCAATCTCGAAGCTTCGCGAATATGAGGACAAGGGGCAGCATTTCGAGCGCCTTGCCCTCCTCGAGGAAGCAAAGAGTTTGCCATTTGGAGCGGTCTTCGACTATTTCAACCTGAAGAATGGTGTGCCTGTTGGTGAGGAGTTTATTCCCGCTATTCAGGAATATGAAAAGAATGTGACAAGTAAAAGGTAGACCCACCCCTTGCCCTCAAAAGGCATAATTATAAACAATAGTTATAATGAACAATAAAAATAAACAAGCAGCAGAGGTAACCGCTCCCTCCCTCACAGGGAGGGGAAGGGGTGGGTCTCTTAAGAGCACCCTGGCGGTCTCATTGAACAATTATCTGGATGCTGGCGCTATTGTGGCTGGCGCGAGTGGCATTACACTGTGGCAAAACTATCTTGGCTTGAGCGAGATGCATCTTGGATGGCTTAACGCTATCAGTGCCAATGCTTTAGGCGCGGCAATAGGTGCCATTATTGGTGGTTTCCTTGCCGACAGGTTCGGGCGGAAGTTCATCTTTACCTACAACCTCTTGGTCTATATGCTGGGTGTGTTCCTGATTATGTGTTCTGTCAACTTCCCAATGCTTCTTTGCGGTTTCCTGGTGACGGGCATTTCTGTTGGCATTGGAGTTCCGGCTTCGTGGACTTACATCTCGGAAAGTTCTGAGGTTCACAACCGTGGCCGCAATATTTGCATCTCGCAGATGTCGTGGGGCTTCGGGCCGATGATTATCCTGCTTTTCGGCATGTTGTTTGCTCCGGGCGGTTACCTGTATGGCTTTGTCGAGACATTGGCTCATTCGATAGTCGGAATGGAGGCTCCTGCCGCGAGTGTTGAGGTGTTCAGTTCGCGAGTGGTGTTCCTGACGCTCTTTGTTGTGGCTTTCATTGCCTGGACTTTGCAGCGGCAATTGGACGAGAGCGCAGAGTTCGAACAGAGCCGGGTGAAGGATAGGAGTGGCATCTTGGACAACATCAAGCTCTTGTTTACCAACAAGATAGCAGTCCGCACAGTCTTGTTCCTGGCATCCATCTATTTGACGTGGAACCTTGTTGCTTCCGTGATGGGTTTCTTCCAGCCACACATTTATGAGACGGCAGGTGGTTTGAGCAATGAATATGCCAACATGCTGAGCTGCATAGGTTGGGTCATTGTGGTTGTCATCACATTTTGCCTCTCATTCTTTATCGACCGCTTGCCCCACAAGTTGTTCTACATCCTTGGCCTTGCTGCGGCGCTTGCCACTTGGGTTGTGGTCTTGGATGGTGTGGAGAGCAAGGCCAGCCTTTGGGCATTCTCTGTTCTTTGGGGCATCAATGGAGGCTTCAGTGTTCAGATATTCTATGCGCTTTGGGGCACCGAGCTCTTTCCTGCCAAGTTCCGTGCCGGAGCACAGGGCTTGATGTTCTTTGTCGTTCGCGGTCTCTCGGCACTTTGGGGACTGGTCTTCACCTTCATTTATGGCGAGAATGGTGAGGGCTTCACTCTGGCTGCCTGGTGTATGATAGCGCTGCTGCTGTTGTCGCTCGTGATAGGTGTCATAGGGGCTCCAGAGACGCGCGGCAAGTCGCTTTCGCAGATAACCCGTGAGCGGTATGGTGAGATGGAATAAGGATTAAGGATTAGAGATTAAGGATTATGACAATCTTAGACAATCATCCGTCCTTGAAGGCGGAGGTGCTGAAGGTGGCCGAAGTTGCTGGTTTCCTTTGGCAGAAGGGTTGGGCTGAGCGCAATGGCGGCAACATAACAGTCAATGTTACAGATCAAATCGATGATGAAATCCGTGCCTTGCCAGCCATTTCGGAGCCTTTGCCTATCGGTACGGCGCTCCCTCATTTGCAGGGCTGCTATTTCTATTGCAAGGGGACGGGCAAACGCATGCGCGACTTGGCTCGAGAGCCGATGCAGAACGGCAGCATCATTCGCATTCTGGACGACTGCAAGTCCTATGTCATCATTGCCGACGAGTTGGTGATGCCGACCAGCGAGTTGCCTTCGCATCTGTCCATCCACGACTACCTGATTGCCAGCGGTTCGAGCTACAAGGCGAGCCTCCATACGCACCCCATCGAACTGGTTGCCATGAGTCATTCGAAGGCCTTCCTGAGCAAAGATGTGCTCACGCGCCTGCTCTGGTCGATGATTCCCGAGACGCTGGCTTTTGCGCCGCTCGGACTGGGCATTGTGCCCTACACCTTGCCGGGTTCTGTTGCGCTTGCCGAAGCTACCCTGGAGCAGATCAAGGACTACGACGTGGTGCTTTGGGAGAAGCATGGCACGGTGGCTGTCGGCACGGACATCATGGATGCTTTCGACCAGACGGACGTGCTCAACAAGGCGGCTACCATCTATCTGCGAGCCAAGTCGATGGGCTTCGAACCAGAAGGCATGACCGACGCCCAGATGAAGGAAATTCAGGAAGTGTTTCATTTGCCAACATCCCGACCTTGCTGACCGACCGGCATTATAGCAAGACGCTCGAGCAGAAGCTGCTTCCTGTTGTTCAGGCTGGCGATGCGGAGGGACTTGTGCGGCTGCTTGAGTCGTTCTCCAGAAGTGAGCAGCGGACTGCAGGCTATATGCTTGGAGAGCGCCTGTTGCTCGACTGTCCGCTCGACCTCTATTGGCAGATGACGGAGGCGTTGGTTCATTATGAGAGCAAGGCCTATCTCATCACCATGATGAAGACTTTTCTCGTCCGGCTGAAGAGCGGTTCGGCAGGGCTTTCCGATGCGCCGTTCTGTCGTCTGGCAGCAGGCTTCAACGAGGTGGAGCGGCAGAAGGTGGCGTTGCTCATCTTGCCTGAACTTGGCCAGCCCCAGCAGGTGGAGGAGCTCTTCGCTGCGATGGGCATTCCGAAAGGCCGCGAGCAAATGGTCTATCTCGTCCGCGTGGACACCCTGCCTTGTTTGTTCCTGTTGTTGCGTTCCTTGCGTTACATCGAGCACGACAGGGGCGAGGTCTTGAAGGTTGCCCGCCAGTTGATGAAACGCGGAACGGGAGGCAGTTTCAATCTTGCCAGCATCATCAAGGTTGCTTTCGGACTGGAGGAGTTGACCGGTACTTTCTCCCTTCGTCTTCAGCCCTATCAGATAGCCCGTCTGGAGCAGTCGTACGAGGCTTTTTGCCAAAGCGTTGGATAATCAGTAATTCAAAGATTTTGTGTGGGATAGGGATGCGCCGCTGCGTGTCCTTATTTCGTATATGGCGTGCCGTAAGGGGAATCATAACGTGTTATGTTTTCACTTTTGGCATGGATTGTTTTCAACCACACTGCAAAGGTACGACATTTTCGTGGTGCGTTGAAAACATATGAAAAGTTTTGAAAAGATAAGTAAGAATTTTCTTGCATAATTCATTTATTTTTAGTAACTTTGCAGTAAAAATAAAAGGTTTATGAAAAGTGCATACAAATACGAATTAGCTGATGCTGCGGGAGTGAGTTACACCACATTTTATCGCTGGCTTTGCAGCAATCGCGAGGCCCTGGCACGCTTCGGGGTGAAACCCACCGCTAAGATGCTGCCCCCTAAAGCAGTCGCATGGGTTTGCCAGCAATACGGCATCGATTTGTGAAATCATTACAACATTACAACATTACAAGCATTACAACACAAAAAAAAGGCAAAGCCCTCCTGCTATATTACTATTTATCGATGTTATGATTATTTTATATATAGTAATATAGTGATTCGCTTGTCTCAAAAAAATGGTGTAATGTTTGTAATGTTGTAATGTTTTCGTAGCTCTCATGCAGAAAAAAAAACTCCGAAGTTGCAAAAATCGCCCATTTCATCGAGAAATTTGACCCTTCGCCAAAATCGTTGAAGCTCTGCCTGATTGAAAACTTAATGAAAAATCCAGGCATTTTCTTTGTCCTTTGCCTGCTTTTTCGTAAATTTGCAGCATAATTTCAATTCTAAATACATTAATTATGGACATACAATTGATTAAAGATTGCGAAGCTAAGGCTCAGGCATGGCTCGATTCGCCTTATTATGATGCAGAAACCAAGGCGGAAATCCGCGAAATGATGCAGAATGAGGACAAAACAGCCCTCGTAGATGCTTTTTATCAGAGTTTGGAGTTCGGAACGGGCGGTCTGCGCGGCATTATGGGCGCTGGAACCAATCGCATGAACAAATACATCGTCGGCATGGCTACTCAAGGCTTTGCGAACTACATCCTGAAAGCCTTCCCAGGACAGCAGGGACTCAGCGTTGTAGTCGGTCACGACTGCCGCAACAATGGCCGTCTCTTCGCTGAAACCGTTGCCAACATCTTCTCTGCCAACGGAATCAAGGTCTATCTCTTCGAGAGTCTTCGTCCCACGCCCGAGGTCAGCTTCGCCATCCGTCAGCTTGGCGCAAAGGCAGGCGTGAACGTGACGGCCAGCCACAACCCGAAGGAATACAACGGCTACAAGGCTTATTGGGAGGATGGCGCACAGGTGCTCTCTCCGCACGACACGGGCATCATCGACGAGGTGAACAAGGTCCGTATCGAAGATGTGAAGTTCCAGGGCAATCCCGACCTCATCGAGATTATCGGCGGCGAGATGGACTTCGACTACATGACTGCCGTCAAGGAAGCCATGATTGACCAGGACGTCATCCTTCGCCAGAAAGACCTCAACATTGTTTACAGCGCCATGCATGGAACAGGACGCGTCATTGTGCCTCTGTGCCTGCGCAGTTGGGGCTTCCAGAACATCCACGTCGTGCCCGAGCAGATGGTCATCGACGGCAACTTCCCGACCGTGGTCAGCCCCAATCCCGAGAATGCTGAGGCCATGACCCTTGGCATGAAACTCGGCACAAAGCTCAATGCCGACCTCGTCGTAGCAACCGACCCCGATGCCGACCGCCTCGCCATTGTTTGCCGCGACAACAAGGGCGAATGGACCATCATCAATGGCAACCAGACCTGCATGATGTTCTGCTACTACATCATCAAGAATAAGATTGCCCTCGGCCAGCTCAAGCCCACCGACTTCCTCGTCAAGACCATCGTTACGACCGAGGTCATCACCAAGATGGCCCAGAAGAACAACATCGAGTTGCGCGACTGCTACACAGGCTTCAAGTGGATTGCCCGCGAGATAGCCATCAGCGAAGGTAAGCAGAAATACATCGGCGGCGGCGAGGAGAGCTTCGGCTTCCTGCCCTTCGACAAGGTGCGCGACAAGGATGCTCCAGCCTCTATCTGCCTCATTTGCGAGATTGCAGCCTGGGCTCGCGACAACGGCATGACGCTCTACGACCTCTTGATGCAAATCTACCTCGAATACGGCTTCAGCTACGAGCACACCATCAATGTGGTGAAGCCAGGCAAGAGCGGTGCCGACGAAATCAAGGCCATGATGGAAGACTTCCGCAACAATCCCATCACCGAGATTGCCGGCAGCAAAGTCATACTCGCAAAAGACTTCAAGACCCTTAAGGCTCGCGACGGCGAAGGCAAGGAAACAGCTCTCGACATGCCCGCAACGAGCAACGTGCTGCAGTACTTCTGCGAGGACGGCACGAAGGTAAGTGTCCGTCCCAGCGGCACAGAGCCCAAGATTAAGTTCTACCTCGAAATAAAAGACACAATGGGCTGCGCCAACTGCTATGCCGGCTGCGTGGAGAGGGCAAAGGCAAAGGTCGAGGAGATAAAGAAGTCGATGAGGTTGTAATGAAATTCTTCATTTTCTGTCAGGGGGACATTCTGCTCACAAAAGAGGGGACTGTCCCCTTTGGCGAATGTCCCATCGAGTTGAAACCTTGGGAAAAGGTAACGGAATTGCAAGAGGGTCAGGTAGTCGTGGGTGCACTCTCTAAACCCGTTACGGATAGGGAAGACCTGCAAATGATGCCGCTCCGAAAGAGCTTCCATGTGCTGCCACCAGAGGATTACCAGCTTGCCGGTAAATGTGCCGAGCTGGTCTATTTCCATCAGAACTCGAAGTTCTGCGGTGTTTGTGGCGGGCAGATGAAGTGGCAGACAGAAATCAGCAAGCAGTGTCAGGAATGCGGTAAAGAGCTTTGGCCGAGCCTCGCAACTGCCATCATTGTTCGCGTGACGCGAGGCGATGAGATACTCATGGTTCATGCCCACACCTTTCGCGACCGCCATTACGGCCTCGTAGCGGGCTTCGTCGAGACAGGCGAAACACTGGAGGAATGCGTGCAAAGGGAAGTGTGGGAAGAGACGCGGCTGCGCATCACAAACATCCGCTATTTCGCCTCGCAGCCTTGGCCCTATCCGAGCGGCCTGATGGTCGGCTTCACGGCAGACTATCTCTCGGGCGAAATAGAACTCCAGAAGGCTGAGTTGAGCGATGGAGGCTGGTACAAACGCGACAATCTTCCATACCTCCCAGACCCCTCTTCCATAGCTTATAGGCTCATCATGGACTGGGTTAAATAACTTTTTTGCTACAAAATTTGGTGCATTGAGAAAAAAGTCGTACCTTTGCAGCCGCTAAAAAGTATTAACCAGCCCCTTATCCACTTCCAATGAAGGAAACTCGGGGGCACAAAGAAAAGGAGAAAACAAACAATGAAAGAAGGAATTCATCCCGAAAACTACCGTCCAGTAGTGTTCAAGGACATGAGCAATGGCGACATGTTCCTCAGCCGTTCAACCGCTAAGACAAGCGAAACCATCGAGTTCGAGGGCGAGACTTATCCCCTGTTCAAGCTCGAAATCAGTAACACCTCTCACCCCTTCTACACTGGTAAGAGCAAGCTTGTCGATACTGCTGGTCGCGTCGATAAGTTCATGAGCCGCTATGCTCGCATGAAGAAGTAATCCAGATTGAGGATTAAAGATTAGGGAATAGTATGTCCCGATTGTCAATAAATAAGAGGTGCAGAAGCATTTGGCTGTCTGCATCTCTTTTTGTTTTCGCTCTCCTGGCAGGTTGCAGCGGCGACTCTGATGTCTCTCCCTGGACATCTGGAGTGAACAATAATGACAATAAGACTCTGACTTTGCCTCTCTTTACTGAATCTACCACGCCAACATCTCTCAGGACAGATGCAATGCACGGTTTTGAGATTCCTTCCCTCAAGACTGGCAATGTCAATGCATTTATCATACATTCCCTTCCGGAAGGCACATTAAACTATTGTGTTGGCTACAACACGAGCCTCAAGGCAAATGCCTGGACGGCTTTCAAATGGTATCCTGGCTTCTCGTCGAACAATAAGGTCTGGAATCGCAACAGATGGCGAAATGGCGAGAGCTTCAATGGCTATGGTGGTACAGGCGACCCCTTCCAGCCCGATCCTGTGCTTCCAGCAGATATGCGCGTCAGTTCCTCGGACTACACAAACTGGAGCTATCAGCGAGGCCATATCCTTGGTAGTGCAGACCGACTTAACTCGAAGGAAGCTAATGGGCAGACTTTTTATCTCAGCAACATTAGCCCGCAGCTGAAGGACTTCAATGAGCATGGCATATGGTGGAACTTGGAGAGTTTCCTCCGCGACACCTATGACCAATCCACTTTCCGCGACACACTTTATGTGGTGAAGGGCGGCACTATTACTCCCGGCATGTACAAAATGGTCGGCCAACTGGCTTGCCCTCAATACTACTATATGGCCATCCTTGCTTTTAAGAAGTCCTATGCCAAGACAAATGGCGGCTTTTGGGCAATTGCTTTCTGGATGGAGCATAAAGCAAATTGGGACGAGGTCAGTTCGAAATACGCCATTACCATCGACGAACTTGAGCGCCGTACAGGCATCGACTTCTTCTGCAACTTGCCCGACGACATCGAGAATGCAGTCGAGAAGAGTTTCTACCTCTCCGACTGGAAGTTGAAATAGTCCACAGTTATGAAAGCAGCAAGGTTCTTATTTTTCCTATATTCTTCATTCTTCATCCTGCATTCTTCATTTGCAGAACTTCGCATCCGCGATGTCTATGCCGAGGCACCTGACAGCATCTTTCCCCTCTTGACGAAGAACAACCGCCTCGACCAGATTGACTTTTGCGAGAACAACATGAAGGCTGAGGTGAAGAACAAGTTCGACGGCCACAGCGAGCTGCTTGTCCTAAACGAACAATACCTCAAATTGCAGCTTTCAGAGCATTGTCTTGTTGAGATGAAACTGCTCAATGACAGCACCTTTTGCCTGGTGCAGACCTATAATGCGCCAGCTCCCGACAGTCGAATCCGTCTGTTCGACACCAAATGGAATGAGTTGCCGCAAACTGTTGAGCGCCCTTCTGTAGATGAGTTCCTGAGCGATGATATAGACATGGACACTCGCCAATCCTTGCAGGCTTTACCGCTCATCATGGCACGGTTAAGTGAGAAAGACGACAGCATAACTTTCCAACTTCAAACTAGCGAGTTGACTCGCGAACAACGGGAAAAAGCCGAGGGGAAAGTTCATGAGATAAGCCGCTCACTGTCCCAGCCATAGCAGCACCATACTCAACAGGACAAGAGCAAGGTCGATGGCTTTGCTCCGCAGATTCTTTTCATGGAAGAGTAGGGCACCAAGTATAAAGCTGACCAAAACACTGCTTCGCCGAACCATACTTACCACACTTATCAAAGCTCCATCCAAGGAAAGGCTGTAGAAATAGACATAGTCAGCAATGCTTAGGAAAATGCTGATGAACAGGATGCTCCATCTCCACCGGAAAGGTGTGCTTCCCTTTCGAGTTGGCCACCAAAGCAGGAGCAGCATTATGCCCATCATGATGCATTGATAGAAGTTGTACCAGCATTGAACTGTTAGCCTTGGCAAACCCAAACCGCCTTCTGTCGCCATCAGGTATTTGTCATAGAGACCACTTATTGCACCAAGCACGGCAGCGCCGACAGTGCACAATATCCAGCGATTGTGCTTGAAGTCAATGCCTTCCTTCTTGCCGCTTCTGCTTAGCAAAAAGAAACTTAAGATGGCAAGCACTACACCAGCCCATTGCCAAATGTTCAGCCTCTCGCCAAAGATGAGCAAGGCTCCTACAAGCACCATAACAGGCCGGGTGGCATTGATTGGCCCGATAATTGTGATTGGCAAGTTCTTGATGCCAATATAGCCAAGCAACCAACTGCTCAGCACAATAAAGGCTTTCAGCAAAATGTAGCGCTGCATTTCCCATCCTCCAAAAGGTGTCTTGAAAGCAAAGGGCAGGAAGATAATTGAGCAGAACAGTGTGTTGAGGAACAGGATGGGGATAACCGCATTGTCCCGTAGCGAATGCTTCTTGCAGACATCATAGAAGCCGAGCAAGGCTGCACTAAGCAAGGCAAATGCTAACCACATGTCAATACTTTATATCAACAAGGAAAAGTCCCTTAGCAGGGACACTTTCGCCTGCACTGCAGCGGTCTTTGGCCTCGATGATGCGGCGAACATCCTCTGGACTCAGCCTTCCTCTGCCCACTTCAACAAGTGTCCCCACTATGGCTCGAACCATATTGCGAAGGAAGCGATTGGCTGTGATGGTGAAGCGCCACCTGTCTGGAGCAATTTCTTCCCAAAAAGCTTCCTTGACATTGCAAAGGTTTGTCTTGGTGTCCGTATTGACCTTCGAAAAGCTCGTGAAGTCTTTATACTCAAGCAAAACTTTTGCTGCTTCATTCATCTTCTCGAAGTCAAGTTTGAAGGGCACTTGCCAACTATAAGCTTGCTGGAAAGGGTCTTTCCGCATGTGGATGAAGTAATGATAGGTTCGCGAAGTAGCCGAGAAGCGCGCATGCATCTCTTCATCAACCAGTCGAACCTCCTGAACAGCAATGTCTTGAGGCAAGAATTTGTTAAGTTTGTAAGCCAACTGCTTTCCATCAATCAATTCTTCCCAATCAAAATGCGCCACCATCATTCTTGCATGAACGCCAGTATCAGTTCTCCCTGCTCCAACAACCTCGACGGGTTGGCGAAGCAGGGTAGAGAGCGCTTCCTGCAATCTCTGTTGCACGCTGTCGCTATTAGGCTGGATCTGCCAGCCATGATAGTTTGTGCCGTCGAAGGAAAGAGTGATGAAGAACCGCATCGGTCATTTACCATTTAATCATTTACCATTGACCTTTTTCTTGCCTTTCTCTATGATGATGAGGCTTGACTTCTTGCCGCTCATAACCTTGCGACCGCTCAGGTCATAGATATCATTTTGAATCTTGAATCTTGAATTTTGAATTGTCTCGATGCCTGTCGGGTCTTCCCAGTCACTCATCTGCACATTGTCGATGTTGACGCGCTTGTTGCCTGTGTTCTCGCTCTCGAACTTGAGGCGGATGTTGCCGTCTCGGTTTATCTTGAAGCCATAGCGCTGCATTGTTCCTACAGAAAGAGAAGAGACAACCTTTGTCCAAGTCTGTCCTCCGTTGACGCTATAGCTGACCGTCATCTTCACACCTGTATCATTGCCATAGCTGCCAGCACAGAACCAAAGGCTGTCGCAGCCATTCACCTTGTCTGTAGTCATCATGATGTGAGCTGGTGTTGTGATGGTCGAGCCGGACTTTACATAACCCTTCATTCGAACACACTTCTTGTCGAGAGCATTATCATCAGCAGCAATCAAGGCATTGCTCATCTCCCAAGAGGCAGCAGAGCATGTAACTTCTCCAACAGCATAAGCGCCTTTGCTTCCTGTCTCGAAGTCCTCGAAGAACGACTTTGTTGCATCAACATTGCAGCTAACAGAGATGACTCTGTCGTCCAGTCCCTCTGTGCTGACAATCACCTCGCCTTCATAATCACCTTCCTCGAAGGCACCTGCGAAGCGAACAAAGAAGGACGGACTTGTGCCTGTGAGTGTAAGTTCTTGCGACCATGCTTCTCCATCGCTGCTTAGTTCAAAAGGAGCACTTGTGATGATCTCTGTCACATACTTGGGCACTGCCATTGCCGTAACAGATACTTGAGTTGGAGCACTTGGGTTGCCAGGGGTTGCAGTAAAGGCAATGTTGTCGAGACTGACAGAGAAGACCGGAGCAACTTCAGGCATCTCTACTGTTACTTCATTGCTACCCACAAGCTCTTCGCCATCCTCGATGATGCTCACCTTATAGTAATAAGTCATGTTCGGCTGGACATTCCTGACCTGATAAGTTGTATCGGTTGTCGTGTAAGTGCCGAAAGGTTGAGGCTGTCCATTCGCGTCCTTGGTATAGACATTGAGCGTGTAGGTCGCATCTGGCTCGTAGTTCATCCAGTTCGCATTGAAGCGGCGACTGCTAACAGCACAAACGATATCTGTGGCCGGATAGGCAGGAATGCCGTCAACAAAGGAAACTGTCAAGGGCGACTGCTGCACGTAGCCACTGCCTTCGAGAGTAAGCATTGTGGTGTAGTTGCCTTCTTCTGTTGCAGAGACGGACACGGTAATGTCTGTGCCTTGATTGATTTCATCAGAAGAAAGAACAAATTGGGAGAGAGCAAAGTGCTCATCATCCGCAATAAGTTGGGCACCTTCGTCCAAGCCTCTGCCACGAACCTGCACCTTTGCCGAGAAGGGTCGCGATAGGGGATGCAGTCCGAAGTCAATTTCCTCGCTTGCTGCTGGCACGAATATCTCGGCTCCATGTTCTTCTGTGCAATAGAACTGCTCATCCGCTTTGTCGCCCCAGATGTAGTAGCAAAGTTCGGGATAATCGACGAAGGGATTGCGGTTGCCTTGTATCTCGCAGATGGCGTCGCACCGTTCTTTCTCGATCTCATCGAGTGGGTCGGCTTCTGCCCATTCGAGCATGAGGTTATAGACCCAGGGGCGCATCAGCAAAGGACTATTTGGGTCAACAGTCAGCAAGCCTTCTGTCGTTGTCCAAAGCGAAGTCATGTGACTGTAGCAGGTGGCCATATAGAAATATGTACGCGCGAAGTCGCCTTTCCATTTGTCGGCAGGTTCCCAGACCGTAATAAGGCTGTCGGCACGATAGCTGCTGCTTTTGCCCACCTTTGTGACGCCATTTGTGTATGCGATGGTGCCGTCCACGATGCCTATAGGATTGTTGCTCTTGCGTCCGTTTGCTGTGGCATCGGCGGGGTAGAGGTTGAAGAGGTCGCAGTAGGCGTTGTTCTTCTCATGTCCCCACCAGCTGTTGGCCCAGATGTGTTCGATGTTCATGTTGCTGACGGCGCTCATGTCGGGATTGAAGTATCGAACCATATTGCTGTAGCGGTCGCGCACCTGCATGTCTTCCATCTGGTCGGTCGCATAGAAGCCGCTCCATGTCTTGCCTGCACCGCCCCCATAATCGAGCACAAAAGCTGGCTGTATAAGGTTGTGGAGTGCTTCCTTGAGCTCTGTGCCTCGAAGTCCTTCAGCCTTGCGATAGTACTGCTCTTGAGCCGTTGCAAAGTGAAGGCTGAAGAGCGAGGAGTGAAGAATGAGAAGGAATATTAAACGCTTCATTATCTTTGCAGTATCTTTTTCCCGTTTCTAATGACGAGGCCCTTCGTGTTGTGAGGAACTTGTCTGCCCATCAGGTCGTAAGTAATGACTTGTTCGGGCGAAGAGTCTTCCTCAGCCAAGAGTGGCAGAGCATTTGGCAGTTCGTATGCCGTTACCTTGACATCTTTTATCTCCCAACAGTAGCAAGCTGAGCTGTTGCTTGTGTAGCGGAAGGCAATCGTGACGTTGTCTCTGCCGCCGCAACCAGCCAAACTGATGTCGCCAGACGATACGAACTGAGTGAAGTTGCTGCTGGATTGAAGCGGCGGGAATTCTGCATCGAGTTTTATCCAAGTTGCATCTTCAGGAACGCCTTCGTAGTCGTAGCTGACCAGGACTTGGAAGTAGGTGTCCTCAACAGGCACGCTCTTGTTGTAGCCTGTTGCATGTTGGAAACTGAGCACAGCTCTCTCCATCATCGAGAAATCGAGAGTGAGCATGAGGTACTCGTCGGCTTCCTTGCCTGCATTATAGGCGTTAGCCACAGCTCCATAGTTAGAGTTGCTTGTCCACACTTCGCCTTCGCAACCTTCATAGGTTCGAACGAAGAAGGGATCGAGACCTGACTTCATTGACTGGTCGACCAGAACTGCGAAGTCAGGTGTTTCGTCACCGCTCTGACCGCCTCCACCGCCAGTAGATGTGCCGTCGATGCTAAAGGCATAATCCACACTGTCGCCCCAAATGTATTCAGCCAGATTGGGGAAGTCGACGAAAGGATTGCGGTTGCTCTGAATCTTATAGACGGCGTCGTTGCGTGCCCTTTCTATCTCATCCACAGGGTCATTCTTTGCCCATTCGAGGAAGAGCGTGTAGGCCCATTCCTTGAGCGTCGGCCAGTCATCTTGTTCTAACATATCAAGACCATTTGAAGTCCATGTTAAATGGCTGTAAGCCGTAACCATGTAGAAGTAGTCGCGAGCAAAGTCTCCTTTCCATTCGTCAGCAGGTTCCCAAAGCGAAGTGCTTTTTCCTCCTGCCATGCCTGTGCCCACTTTTGTGCAGCCGTTGCCTTTGTCTGTGCCAGTCACTTTGCCCATAGCATAGTTGCTCTTAGTTGAGTTGATATTCTTTTCGCATGGCATCAGGTTGAAGAGGTCCTTGTATGCGCTGGGGGTCGAACTGCCTCCCCACCAGCTCTTTGGGAACGAGTGCTCAATGTTCATGCCACTTACAGCATCAGTCGTGGATGTGAAGTATCGAATGTCATAACTATAGCGGTCGATAACCTGATTGTCTGAAGTTCGGTCTGTTTTGTAGAATCCGCTCCAAGTACTGTTAGGGCCACTGCCGTAACTGAGCACAGTAACGGGTTGGATAATATTGTGTAAGGCCGCTTTCAGGGCTGCCTTTTTCTTGCCGTCGGCAGCGTCATAGTATCCTTCTGGAATGCCTGCTACTGCTAAGTATGGGATTAAAATGGAGAGTAGAAATAGGGTAGTATGTCGTTTCATGTCTTGTTAGTTTAAGTGTATATTCCGTTGCAAAGATATAAAAAAGATTAGAGATTAAGGACGGGGAACGAGAGTTTTTTTCCTTATTCTTTTATATTCGAATGGGAGTGCAGGGTGCATCGCCAAACTTAGCGTGGTGTGTTTGCAAACTTAACACGTTAAGTTGCCCAACATAACACGTTAAGTTGCTCAACATAACACGTTAAAATTGCAAACTTCGCACGTTAAGTTTGCCAACTACACTGCAAGCATTATTTCTCGGCTCATTTCTTGGATGTTATCTTAAAATGTCGTATATTTGCAAGGAACTATGTTTGGCACGGCATTTGTAGAATACAAGTGTACGACAGACAATAGACAACAGACAACTGAAGGATTAAAATGACTACAAACTTTTCACCAGATACGTTCAACATACTGAACTTCAGCAAGGAAGAGGCGAGCCGACTGCATTGTGGCAGCGTTTCTCCGCTGCATTTGCTGCTTGGAATCATCCGGCATACTGACAACAAAGCCAGTCAGCTCTTGGCATATTACCTGCCAGACGGGGTGGCTCAGCTCAAGAGTCAGCTCGAGATGACAGCCCGTCAGCATCAGGTGCTCATCTCTCCCACGCCTGCCGACATGAATTTCGACACACAGGCAAACCGCATCATGCGCCTTTGCAAGCTCGAGGCAAGCCTGATGAAGTCCGAAACAATCGAGCCGATTCACGTCCTGCTTGCCATTCTGAAGGCCAATGACAACGAGGCAAGCGACATCCTGCAACGCCTCGACATCACCTACGACAAGGTCAACAGCCAACAGACACCTGACAACAAACTGCCTAACGATGAGGATGACGACGAAGACCTCGAGCCTGTATCGGCTGGACTGGAAGGCAATGTCATCTCTGTCCGCATGCAGAAGAAGCAGGAAAGCAAGACTCCGGCGCTCGACAACTTTGGTACCGACCTCACCTTTATGGCGGCTCAAGACCTCCTCGACCCTGTTGTTGGACGCGAGAAGGAGATTGAACGTGTGGCACAAATCCTGAATCGAAGGAAGAAGAACAATCCCATTCTCATCGGCGAGCCTGGCGTGGGCAAGAGCGCTATCGTGGAAGGATTGGCGCAGCGAATCGTCAACCATCGCGTCAGCCGAACCCTTTGGAATAAGCGCATTGTGGTGCTCGACCTCGCAAGCGTCGTGGCTGGCACGAAGTATCGCGGTCAGTTCGAGGAGCGTCTGCGTTGCATCATGAACGAGTTGAAGCAGAACCCGGAGGTTATCGTCTTTATTGATGAGATACACACACTTGTCGGAGCAGGTAATGCGGCAGGTTCGATGGACGCTGCCAACATGCTGAAGCCGGCTCTGAGTCGTGGCGAGTTCCAATGCATCGGCTCCACCACGCTCGACGAATTCCGCAAAAGTATCGAGAAGGACGGCGCTTTGGAACGTCGTTTCCAGAAGGTAATGGTCGAACAGACGACAGCAGATGAGACACTTCAAATCCTTGAGAATCTTCGCGAACGCTATGAGAAGCACCATCATGTCCGCTATACCGACGAGGCGCTCAAGGCTTGTGTCAAGATGACAGGCCGCTATGTGACCGACCGCAGCTTCCCAGACAAGGCGATTGACGCGCTTGATGAAGCTGGTAGCCGAATGCGCATACAGAACCTTCCTGTGCCTGAAGAGGTGACACGACTGGAGAACCTTGTCGAAGAGCTT
>Ga0310695_10001534_pt1 | contig 54231 bp, 42 predicted proteins | sample RumenRJG_04DNA_FD_203882 | JGI IMG/M metagenome (GOLD analysis project Ga0310695, IMG submission 203882) | Bovine rumen microbial communities from Lethbridge, Alberta, Canada - RJG_04 (v2) (version 2) | ecosystem: Host-associated > Mammals > Digestive system > Stomach > Rumen | place: Canada...
TTCCTTTCTAATCTTGGTGGTATTTGAAAAAAAATCCGTAACTTTGCAACCAGATTCTAAAAGAATGTTATCAAAATGAAAGAATTAGCACTGAAGTACGGATGCAATCCCAACCAGAAGCCCTCACGCATCTTTATGACGGAGGGCGAGTTACCCATCGAAGTCATTAACGGTCGCCCTGGCTACATCAACTTCCTTGACGCACTGAACGCCTGGCAGTTGGTGAAGGAGCTGAAGGCTGCCACTGGCCTACCCGCTGCAGCATCGTTTAAGCACGTAAGTCCTGCCGGTGCCGCTGTTGGTCTGCCCCTGAGCGACACACTGAAGAAAATCTACTTCGTGGACGACATCAAAGGACTGGACGACAGTGCTATTGCCTGTGCCTACGCCCGTGCTCGTGGTGCTGACCGCATGTCGAGCTATGGTGACTTCGTGGCACTCAGCGACACCTGCGACGCCACCACTGCCCTACTCTTGAAGCGCGAGGTGAGCGACGGCGTCATTGCACCCGACTACACCGCTGAGGCCATCGAGATACTGAAGGACAAACGTAAGGGAACGTATAACGTCATCAAGATTGACCCCAGCTACAAGCCCGCTCCCATTGAGACGAAGCAGTGCTTTGGTGTGACCTTTGAACAGGGCCGTAACGAGATCAAGCTCGATGACCCTGCCCTCTTCGAGAATATCCCCACCCAGAATAAGACGTTCACAGCCGAGGCTAAGCGCGACCTGATCATCGCATTGATTACATTGAAATATACCCAGTCGAACAGTGTCTGCTACGTGAAGGACGGACAGGCTATCGGTATTGGTGCTGGTCAGCAGAGCCGCATCCACTGTACTCGTTTGGCAGGTAACAAGGCTGACATCTGGTGGTTGCGCCAGCATCCGAAAGTGATGGCACTGCCCTTCAAGGAGGGTATCCGTCGTGCTGACCGCGACAACACCATCGATGTCTACATCTCTGAGGACGAGCACGACGATGTGCTGCGCGACGGTGCTTGGCAGCAGTTCTTCACCGAGCAGCCTGAGGTGCTGACCATGGCTGAGAAGAAGGAGTGGATAGCCAAGAACACTAAGGTAGCCTTAGGCTCTGATGCTTTCTTCCCCTTCGGCGACAACATCGAGCGTGCCCACAAGAGCGGTGTAGAGTTCATTGCACAGGCTGGTGGCTCTGTTCGTGACGACCATGTCATCATGACCTGTGACAAGTACGGTATTGCTATGGCATTCACGGGTGTTCGTTTATTCCATCATTAAGAATTAGGAATGTGGAATGAGGAATGAAGAATGTTCGCTTGCAGCGATTGTCAATGAACGATGTGGAATTTTTTCATTCAACACTTGAACATCGCAGCGAAGCGAGAATCATTCAACATTCCACACTCAACATTTTTAGAATATGAGTAAAGAATCAGATTTCCAGAGCATTCTGGAGAATGGTATTTCGTTTGGTCGCGGTGGTGGTCCCCGCAAGGAGGACGACAAGGTAAAGACCAAGGCCAAGAAAAAGAAGTATATCACTGGCGCTCACGGTAGTGGCTCTGCAAAGCAGAAGGCCAAATACCGTGAACAACGGGCCAACAGACATAAGTAATAACTACAAAACAAGCTACTAATGAAAACAACAATTCTATCAATCCTTCTAGCTGTAACAATAACTGCAGCCGGACAGAAGTATGTCGGTGGCGACATCTCGATGCTCACCAAATATGAGAATGCAGGTGTAGTCTATAAAGACAAGAACGGTCAGAAAGTACAACCCCTGACTTTCTTTAAGGAACAGGGACTGAATGCTATGCGCGTACGCCTGTTCGTCGACCCCTCCCAAGACAATGACAAGGCCGTTTGTCAAGACCTGGACTACGTCAAGGCTTTGGGCAAGCGCATCAAAGATCAGGGCATGGCCTTCCTACTTGACTTCCACTATAGCGACACATGGGCAGACCCTGCTAAGCAGTGGACGCCCAATGCCTGGAAGGACCTCAGCAACGAACAACTCTGCGAGCAGATATACACCTATACCAAGGACTGTCTGCAGCAGTTGAAGGACGCTGGCGCTACTCCAGACTTCATCCAGACTGGCAACGAAATCAGCTATGGCATGCTGTGGGGTGTGGAGGGTACTAACGACAACCGCTGCTACACCAACTCTTCCAGCGCCAACTGGACCCGTTTCTTCAACCTACTAAAGAAGGCTGGCCAAGCCTGTCGAGAGGAGTGTCCCAATGCGAAGATTATCATTCATAGTGAGCGTACGCCCAAGCCCAACGTACTGACAGACTACTTCGATCGCATGAAGAACAACAACATCGACTATGACATCATTGGACTGAGCTACTATCCAGAGCATCATGGTAATCTGGCTACACTGGAGACGGCATTAACATCTTTGGAGAACAAGAACTACGGCAAGGATATCTGGATTGTCGAGACAGGTTACAGCTATGCGTGGAGCATTGGAGGTGAATATGATTATACGGGAACCTATCCATACACTGAGGAAGGCCAGCGCCAGTTTACTGCTGACTTAGTTACCAAACTGAATAGTCATAGTAGCGTCAAAGGACTCTTCTGGTGGTGGCCAGAGGATAATGGTAACAAGGGTGTGACCAACAACTGGTGGAATGCTGCTCTCTATAATCACAGTACAGGAAAGCCCTATGCTGCTTTTTACGAGTTGAAGAACTTCAACGATGGAAGTACTGGACTGCAAAGCGTCAGAAGTGCAGACAATAGAGACAGTGCGTGGTATTCACTCAATGGGCAACGCATAGAAGGTACACCGCAAGCGAAAGGTATCTACATCAATAATAACCAGAAAAGAATAGTCCGCTAATTGCGGACTATTTCTATTACTATCACAAAAGTCTTAGAAGTTCAGCTCTTTGCCTCGATAGAACTCTAGCAGCGCATGCTGGTAGAGGTTCTCATAGCGGGCCTGCACGAGGTCGGACTCAGCACGCATATAGTTGTTCTTCGACTCGTTGAACTCTGTAATGGTTGCCTTGCCGTTCTCGTACTTAGCCTGCATCAGTTCAAAAGCATCCTTCGAGCTCTGCACAGCCTCAGCTGAGCTATGCTCCTTGCTCTGCGCATTAACCGCATTGAGATACACCTGCTGGATTTCCTTGTAGAGCGTCTTCTTCGTATTGTCGAGCTGCAACTGCTGGGTCTCTTGTGATATCTTGGCAGTACGGATACTGTTGCGCGTTTGGAAGCGGTTGAAGATCGGAATGTTCAAGCTCAAGCCAATATACTGTGAGAAGTTGTTTCTCAGCTGGGAATTCCAACTATCAGACTTCATACCAGAGGTGGTATAGTAATTGGTGCCCATTCCACCATTCAGCGACAACGTAGGATAGTAGCCAGCACGTGCTATCTTGATAGAGCGTTCAGTACCCTGAAGACGGAGCTGTTGAGAAAGAATCTCCGGTTTGATGCCCAGTGCTTCGGCATAGATGACATCAGGAGCAGGAAGAGCGGTGGCGACGGGCAGACCATCACTTAAAGCAGGACGCACAATAGCGAAACCATCGGTGGAAGCCAACTCCAGCAGCTGTGTCAGCGTGAGGACGGAAAGGCGGGTGTTATTCTCAGCCTGAGTAGCCGTCAATCGACTGTTTGCCAGTGTGGCCTTTTGCTGCGAGAGTTCTGCCTCACTGGCCTTGCCATTTGCTACGAAAGCCTGTAGACGAGCCACCTGAGCAGAGTCGATGGCTATCTGACGCTGTGCAACATCGGCAATCTCCATATTATAGAGTATCTGCACATAAGCCTGGGCCACCTGCATACGGATATCGTTCTTCGCCTTCTCCAAATCAGCCGTAGCAGCCTCGAGGTTCAGCTGGTCCAACTTGATCTGATTGGGAATCTGAAAACCCGTGAACAGTGGCATACTGGCACCCAACTGCAGCGAGGTACTACTAGTATTCGTGTTGGTATAGGTATTTGCGGATGTCAAGCCACGACCAAACGAGAAGTTCTGACCTACCGAAGCACTCAGATCAGGCAGACGGGAGTTCCTGGAGGTAGACAATTCTATCTCCCTTTGACGACACTGGTTCTCCTGCTGCTTGATGCCGACATTATGCGCTACAGCATAGTCGCAGCACTCGCGAAGAGACCATTGCTTCGATTGAGCAGAAGCAGGAAGAGTGATGAGGGCTGCGGCAAGACCGCAGCATACTAAACACTTTCTCATAAGCCGTTAGTCTTTATCATCCGTTATTACCTCTGGGCCACGAACCTTATCCTTGGCTGTCAGGCCCTTCTTAATCTCAATATTAACACCATCAGAGAGGCCTGTTTCAACAACGCGACGCTCATAGTTCTTCTCGTTGGCAGAGCCTGTGAGTACATAGACAAATGTGCTGTCGCCACTGAACTCGATAGCACTCTCAGGAACAGTAAGCACGTTGTCGGCCTTGGCCAACACAATCTCGGCATTGGCACTATAGCCCGAGCGGATCTTGCTACCGTCCTTGGCGAGCTTCACAGCAGCCTTGATTTCAAACTGGTTGGCACCATTGCTCTCCACAGCCTTCGGAGAGATATACTCCAGAGCGGCATCGAAACTGAGATCCTGCAGGGCGCCAATACTAATCTTCATATTCATGCCAATGGTCAACTGGCCCACCTCTGTTTCGTCAATGTTACCACGGAAGATGAGGTCGTTCATGTTGGCCACAGTGGCAATGGTGGTACCATCGTTGAAGGTATTCGAGAGGATGACGGAGTTTCCGACCTTGACAGGGATATCGAGGATGACGCCACTGATGGTAGAACGGATGAGCGTAGACGATGCCTTGGCATTCGACTTCGACACACCATCGCGTACCACTTCGAGGGCATCCTGAGCAGCCAGCCGCTCATGCTTAGCCTGGTTCAAAGCCATCTTACTCTTATCAAACTCATCAGCACTCACCAACTTCTGTTTATAGAGGTTCTCTACACGCTCGAAATCGGTCTCAGCCTGCTTGAGGTTGATATCTGCCAGACGAACACGCATCTCGGCACTCGACAACTGAGCCATGTCAGGAATCACCTTGACCTTGGCAATCACATCGCCGGCATTGACATAGTCGCCTGGTTCCTTCAGCAGTTCAGAGATGATACCAGAGATCTGCGGCTTGATATTCACCTCGTTACGAGGCTCTATCTTACCTGTGATAATGGTGGTTTTCTGGATGCTGTCCTGTTGCGGGGTAAACTCGTTGTAAACCACTTCCTTGGGTTGGCTTTTCTGCCAGAGGAACACGAAGGTTCCGATGAAAATCAGCGCGATAATAACGGCGATAATCAGTTTGCTGTACTTTTTCATATTCTTGGTTGTTTTTGTTGTTTCTTTGTTTTGGTGTCAGCGGGAAAACCGCTGACCACACTATTATTCATCACGCATGGCGTCGACGGGTTTGATGCTCATAGCACGGGCAGCAGGGGCAAGACCAGCGAGAACGCCCATGGAGCTTACCATAAGAGCGGCAAAGAGCGCTGTCCAGAAACCTATCTGGAAGTGAGCAGCAACGATGCCATCCTCCGTATTACCCAGTTCAAGCATCTGGAGAATCATGACGCCAAAGAGAATGCCACTCATACCTGCCACGAGGGTCAGCACAATGCTCTCGGAGATGATCTGCGACAGTATCATCCTCGGCGTAGCACCAATGGCACGGCGGATACCTATCTCGGTGGTGCGCTCACGCACGGTCACCATCATGATATTCGACACACCGATGGCACCTGCCAGCAGCGTTCCCAGACCTACGAGCCAGATAAGGAAGTTAACACCCTTGAAGAGGTTGTCGAGCATCTGGAAGAGTACCTCGGTGTTAAATACCATAGCACCCTGCTCGTCGGTAGGATCAATGGTGTGGGCTCTGGCGATGGTCTCTCGGATACGGTCGGTTACTTTCGACATGACCACTCCCGGACGTCCGGTAACAGCAATCAGGTCAACGGCATTACCACGGTTGTAGGCCTGCTGCATAAAGGTTAGCGGCAGGATGACACCCGTTCCGTTTTCTCCACTGATATTAACACCCTCGCTCATATTGTAGTCGACACCTACTATCTGATAGTAGATATTGTCGATGCGGATGCGCTTGCCGCAGGGATCGCCACCACCAGGAAACAGTTCCTTATAGGTTTTCTTCTGGATGACGCACACTTTGCGATGGTCGCGAATGTCGGCCTCATCGATGTATCTGCCGTAAAACAGCTTCGGTTCGTTGACCCGCTGATAGTCAGGCATAGCCCCACTGACGCCAATAGTAGCTTTGCGGTCTCCGTAATAGGCTGTGCCACCGTTCGAAAAAAGCAGAGGCGTGACGACGTCAAGTTCTGGAACGCTATGGCGTAAACGGTCTATATCCTTATAGTCCATATGCCAATAGCGACCTTTACGAAAGCCCTTGTACGCCTTGCTTGTAGGTTGTGCCCACACCAGAGCGCTGTTGGTGGCAAAACCCGCAAAGTTCTGCTGTAGCAGTTCCTTCAGTCCGTTGCCGCCTCCCATCAGTGCAACAAGCATGAACACACCCCAAAAGACGCCGAAGCCCGTAAGAAACGAGCGCGACTTGTTACGTGTCAGCGTGTCAAGGATTTCTCTATATGTATCTAAATCTATTCTCATAACTTAATCTGCTCTTAGGGCCTCAATGGGACGGATTCTACTTGCTTTATAGGCCGGGATGAGTCCTGCTATCGTTCCTGCAATAATCATCACCAGCGTGGCCTCCACACAGACATCCAGTCCGACAGTCGGATCAAGGAACATCGTGGCCTTGAACAATCCTGTATCTATTGTCTCATGACCTATCGTTGCGTCCATATATTCATTGGCGAAAATACCCAACAGCATACCGATATAGCCAAAGATAGTCGTGATAATAACACTCTCCGTGATAATCAGCTTCAGCACAGTCCAGGGCTTAGCACCGATAGCCTTCCGGATGCCAAACTCATGGGTACGCTCTTTGACGGTAATGAGCATGATATTCGATACACCTACGATACCAGAGAGCAGGGTAAACAATCCCACTATCCAAAGAGCGGTGCGGATAATACCGATACCTTGTTCCATCTGCAGGTTCTGCGTGAAACGATTCCATAACCAGACAGCGTCTTCGTCTTCAGGATGTGCCTGATGTTCAGCATTCAGTCGGTGACGATAGCTGCGTTCAAAAGCCTCGTTAGCCTCCTCTGTCGTCAGTCCATGGAACGTAAACTCTATACGTCCTGCATCATCGGTCTTGGCACCATAAATGCGCTTGATAGCCGTATAGCTGCTGAACGCGTCTGAGCGACCATTCTCCTGCTCCTTATAGATACCCACCACCTTGAAGGCAAAGTTTCCAACGTTTAGGAAATCACCGACACGACACTTCAGTTCCTTGGCCTGCTTGTTGCCTAACACCAGCACTTTTCGGCTTTCCTTCACATCAATTTCATTGATGAAACGACCTTGCAAGATTTCCACTTTATTGATTTTCGTGTGGTTGGGATAGACACCGCTGATACTTGTTGAAACATACTGCTGGCCAAAACTGATGGTTGCTGACGTGTTGTACTGAGCACCTACCTCATCAACGTTTTCAGAGAATTCACGCTCAGTAATCTTCATGTCACTCTCGTGCAGACGGATGTCGCGTCCTTCTTTCAGTCCCTGATAGGGTTTCGACGTCCATCCGCCATAGACGACCATTGACGACGACAGGAAACGATCGCTCTGCTTCAGGTTGGCATTGATGAGTCCGTTGCCGGCACCCAACAGCACGATGATCATAAAGATTCCCCACGCCACTGCAAAGCCTGTCAGTGTCGTGCGCAGCTTATTACGCCGTGCTGTCTGCCATATTTCATTCAATAACTCCATCCTTGATACGTATGATACGGTTCGTTTTTTCAGCCACCGTTGGGTCATGGGTAACGATAATCTGCGTGATACCCTCATCCTCATTGAGCTTCTTCAGCAACTGCATCACCTCGACAGAGGTCTTGGAGTCGAGAGCACCCGTAGGTTCGTCAGCCAGGATAATCTGTGGCCGGGTGATGAGTGCACGGGCAATAGCCACACGCTGTTTCTGTCCACCTGACAGTTCGTTGGGATAGTGTTCTGCCCAGTCGAGCAGCCCCAAACGTTCGAGATACTCCAGGGCAAGCGTATGACGCTTGCGCCTGGAAACCCCTTGGTAAAAGAGTGGCAACTCAACATTTTCTACTGCTGTCTTGAAAGAGATGAGGTTGAATGACTGGAAGATGAATCCAATCATTTTGTTACGATACTCGGCAGCACGAGTCTCGGAGAGGTTCCAGATGGGAACACCTGCGAGTTCGTAGGTTCCTGAGTCGTAGTTGTCCAGAATACCTAATATATTTAATAAGGTACTCTTACCCGAGCCCGATGCTCCCATGATACTGACGAATTCTCCCTTCGCAATATCAAGTGAGATTCCCTTCAGCACATGGAGCGGCTGGGCACCCTGATAGGTTTTGTTGATGTCTTGTAAGTGAATCATCTATTAAATTCTTTTTACCTTAGTTTTCTATTCGTTAGACGTTGCAAAAGTACGAAAAGTTGCATTACCCTCCAAATAAATGGGACGAACTGCATACATTTGTGACGAATGAATAGAAGTATGACTAAACTTTAACATTCTGTAAGCTTTTTGTAGGCTTCTGCAACGTCGTCTATAGTGATGTCAAGGAGGTTCATCTGACGAAAGAGCTCTGGCAAGCGTTCCTTCATAAACTCCTGCTTGCGCACTTTCAGGATTTGCTTACGAGCACCCTTTGTGACGAAGTAACCTAAGCCACGCTTGTTATAGATAATCTCCTCACGAGCCAACTGCTCATAGGCTTTGACGGCTGTGTTGGTGTTCACCTCCAACAGCACGGCATACTCTCGGACGGACGGAATCCTGTCGTCGTCCTTATACACGCCAGACAGGATCTCGTCGCACAGACGATCTGCCATCTGGATGTAAATCGCTTTATCATTCGTGAATATCATATGTTTTCCTCTTTAATTTGTTTTGTTATACGTTCAGCCACTTATTGTTGATGACCTGCATGCGGGTAAAGAGCTTATACGAAGCCCAGTAGTGGAACACGATGAGGGCACACAACGCCGAGTGAAGAATATAGAAGAAAGGATAGTAGGTCTTCGTGTATGTATGTGTCTTCTCGTCCCAAGAGCCTCTCATAAAATCGATGTGAACATTGTCGAGATGACTGAAAAAGGACACCAGCAGGAAGACAACAATGATGATGGACATACTAGTCAACAGGAACTGCTGGCGACGGAACAGGGTACCTCCAACGATATATAGTGAATGGATATAGAATACCCAAGTGAAAAACGCCCATGTGGTGTGCCAATCTTCGAAAGCAGCATTGTTGCCAAAAGGTTCAGCGAGTTTAGGGAAACCCCATATCACAACACGTCCCGTTGCCCAGTCCACAAAGACGCGCAGCGTATCTGCCAACAGATAGGCACCTACCGTGATGATGGCCAACCAAAGAATGGAGAGTAGCAGATTGACGACATATTTCTCCAGACCAGACACCGGCCAAAGCAAGAAAGCGGAGCGCTTGCGAGTGTCCTTCATCTGCGAGAACAGGTAGCTGGCGCCAAAGAGCATAGAGAAGCAGAAGAAGATAATGCTGAAGACGAGTGTCTGCTCGACATAATGGTTATAATTCCTATATACATCCTCTGCTGGCCAGTTTTCTACCATATAATCATAGCCTGTTCCCTGCACACGGGTCCAGAACAGACCTGCCATAAACATAACAAGTGTAAAGATACCAAAGAGGCGAATCCACATCTTGCGCATTACTAGGAACTGGCACTTCAGTGCCTGACCGAATCTATTTATATTAAATGTACTCATAATTATATATTCGTTTAATTCGTGAAATTCGTGGTTTCTTTTACAATACTGGTCCTGTCTTTGCGGTAGTTTTGTAGTTAAACAAAAGTTCGAGGTTCACCTGCGTCTCAGCATCGCCTTCCTGGCGCTTGGTAATGACAGCATTACCCTGCAGGGTGGGCTCAGCATAAAGAACAGTATCGTCCATCTGCTGTGGGGTACGGTATTCGAAGGTATAGGCATCCTGAATCTCCTGCATAGAGGCATTCAGCAATACTGAGTGCTGATCAAGAATCAGAATATGGTCCAACATCTGCTCTACGTCGTGTACCTGATGGGTAGAGATAATCACAGTGCGCTCCTCCGTCATGTGCTGGGCAATGACCTTGCGGAACTGCGACTTCGAAGGGATATCCAGACCATTGGTAGGTTCATCCATCAGCAAGTACTTGGTATTGGTAGCCATAGCGAAAGCGATATAAGCCTTCTTACGCTGACCCATTGAGAGCTCACCCAGACGTACATCAGCTGGCAGTTCGAAATCAGCTAGACAACTCTGCAGGATTTCATCCGAAAAGTTGGGATAGAAAGGTTTGTAGAGCTTCACATATTCAGAGAGACTGATAGCGGGCATCTCAAACTCCTCTGTGACGAGGAAGATGTCGCGCAAAATTTCGGGCTGGCGCTTATATGTTGCGATGGCATCGCAACAAACTGTGCCCAGCGAGGGGCGCAGCAGTCCTGAAAGCAGGTAGAGCAGCGTGCTCTTACCTGTACCATTCTTTCCTAACAGACCATAGATGCGGTCTTCCTCCAGTCTGAGACTGAAATCATCGAATACCAGATGCTTGGATCCGGCATACTTGAAACTGATGTTCTTTACTTCTATCATAATAGGTATTATTAGTTGATAATTGCACTGTATTAGTGTACCACTTTAATAGTACACTGCAAAGGTAATGCAAAAATGATGTAACTTCCAAATATTTTCGCTGAAAAATGAAATATTTAACCTTCGTTAAGAATTAAAGAATAATCAACAAGTGTTAAAGAACGGGTGTTCGTAGATTAATAGACAGAACATTTGCTATTTAAGTGTATTCTTGCTACCTTTGCATACACATAACCCTAATAAGGACCCTGTGAACATGAAAAGAATCAATCGTTACCTTAACGGCATCATCATATTATTGGCTTTATGCTTCTATACCATCAACACCTCAGGACAGTCAAAAAGCCAGGAAGACACCACTGCAGCAAAACTGCTGCAACAAGTGCGTACCACCTTTAACCAAAATGACGAACAAAAGTTCTATGAGGCCAATGCCCAATATCGTAATTACCTTTTGGGAGAAGACAATATCAACGGTTACTACCTCTGTTGGAAGAACGAAGTACTCTATGATGTCAACCATAACCACTTCTATCGTGCACTACGCAAAACGATGAAGATGCAGGCCGAGATGGAGCGCCGTGGCGACATGGGTGAGCTCTACAAGACGACCCAACTGCGTGGCATCATCTACTCTCTGCGTGGCAACATGCCCCTTGCCCATCAGTATTTTGAGAAGGCCTTGGAACAGGTAGACCACAGTCAGGTCAAGAACCTGGCCTCTATCTATATGGACTTGGCCAATATTGAGATGGACACCCAACCAGAAGATGCCATGAAGCACCTCAACTGCGCCATTGAGATTATCAAGGGGGACGGTATCAATTACGACTATAGCGACGCTATCGGTTTTAAAGTCATCGTGTCATATGCCATGCGTGACTGGACTGCTGTCAACAAGGCTTTCAATGAGTATATCACCATGAGAGAAGAGTTGGGAGAAGGTTTCAGTACTACCTATTATTATTACGCACTCATCTGTAAGGCTGTAGCAGACAAACACTATGATGACGCTATCCAGCTGACCTACAACCTGACTAATACCACCGATATATACAAGTTCCAGACAGAAATCTACGAGTTGTCGGGCGACACACAACGTGCCTTCGACACACAGAAGCACTACATGGCTATCAAAGACTCTGTCAACAACGTCATCATGAGCGAAGAAATAATGGGTACCGCCAGTGATCTGGAAAGTGCGGAGGCACGCAGTCTGACGATGGAAAGGCACAACACGTTGCTCCAATACGCTATTACCATTGTCATCTTCACCTTCCTGTTGATAGGCATGGTCATCTACCGTATGAACAAGAACCGCTATCTGCGCAAACTGCAGCGTCAGAACCACGACTTGCTTATTGCACGCGACAAGGCTCAGGAGGCTAACCGCATGAAGATAAACTTCCTGAAGAATATGAGTCACGAGATACGCACTCCGTTGAACATTATCAGTGGTTATGCACAAATCATCAGTGACCCACGCACATTGACCAGTGATGCAGAACGTGCTGACATTGCCAAACGTATTGGCCACAGCACGAATACCATTGTGCGTATCGTCGACGAGATTCTTGATTTCTCCAGCAAGGAGAGCATCCACTACATCGACAAGTCCGACTTGGTGGCATGTAACGACTTGCTTCGACACTTGGCAGAGCCTTACCAGGACAATGAGACTCCGTTCAACCTGCGCCTGGAGCTGTTACTCAAGGACAGCTGTAAGATCATCATTAACCGCAAGGAAGTGCAGAAGATTCTCAACCACCTGATGGACAACGCCATCAAGTTCACACCTGAGGGTGGTACCATCACACTACGCAGCTACCAGCATAAACTCAACCATAACATGGTATGTCTCAGCGTTACCGATACTGGCTGTGGCATTAAAGAGGGTGACGAAGAGAAGATTTTCGAACACTTCTATAAGTCTAATATCTATAAAGAAGGGGTTGGCCTCGGACTGTCCGTCGCTCGACGCGTAGCCCGCCAATTAGGTGGTGATGTCATCCTCGACACCCGCTACAAAGAAGGCAGCCGCTTTATCCTGCAACTGCCTAAAGAGTAGTATTATCCGCGTTGGTCGGCGCCCCACATCATTTTCTCACGCAGGGTATGGAAGTACTTTGTACCTGCACGCTTGATGACTTTTACACGGTAGGGAGCCTTACGTAGCGTCAGACGGGTCGTATCGGGCAACTTCTCTGAACGACCGTCCAGTGCTACCAAATAGTTTTGTGTTCTACTCTCTACGGTAAGCTTTATTTCACAATCTTCCGAGAAAACAATAGGACGTACGTTCAACGAATGGGGAGCAACAGCAGTCAGCGAGAATACATGCGTTCCAGGGACGATAATCGGACCACCATTGGACAACGAATAGGCCGTAGAACCTGTCGGCGTAGACATAATCAGTCCGTCAGCCTGATAGGTTGTCAGATAGTCACCATTCACCGTTGCATGAATGGTAATCATCGAGGCGTTGTCACGTTTCAAAATAGCTACATCGTTCAGGGCACAGCAATACCCCTTTAACGGCTGTCCATCCGTCTCCACTTTGATGACCGCACGCGTATCTATAGCATAGTCACCCTCATAGAGGGCGTCGATGGTGCGTTCTATCTCCTGCGCCTTTACGTCAGCAAGGAATCCCAAACGACCTGTATTGACACCCAAGATGGGAATCTGCTTAGCACCCACCAAACTGGCTGCACGCAGGAAAGTACCATCACCACCCATTGATACAACGAAGTCGGCTGAGAAGTCGGACTGGTCAAAAATAGACACACCTTCTACAGGCAGACGCTGACCATTAGTCAGGAACGTATAAAACTCACGTTCTATATATACTTCTGCCTGTCTGGCAGACAGACATGCCAGCAGTTTCTGGATGGAAACCGACTTCTTCGGTTGGTAAGTATTGCCGAAAATAGCGAACCTTAATTTGCGTGACGTCATATTTTTTGGCTCTTTTAGCTGTTTATTCGCAAAGAATTTGTATCTTTGCACGTGCAAAGGTACAAATAAAAGTGAAAAACGAATAGTGAAAAGAGAAAAATATGACAAAACTAAGCGTAAATATCAATAAGATTGCCACACTCCGCAATGCGAGAGGAGGCAATAACCCCAACGTTCTGACCGTTGCTCGTGATGTAGAACTATTTGGTGGACAAGGAATTACCGTACATCCACGTCCCGACGAGCGCCACATCCGTTATCAGGATGTCCGCGACCTGCGACCACAGATTACCACAGAGTTTAATATCGAGGGTAATCCCATCGACTCGTTCACCCAGCTGGTGCTGGAGGTTGTGCCTACACAGGTGACGCTGGTTCCCGACGGTCACGATCAGATAACCAGTAATCACGGATGGGACACTTTGGAGAACAAGGCTTTCCTGACAGATATCTGCAAGACCTTCAAGGCAGCAGGTATCCGCACTAGCATCTTTGTCGATGCCGACCCCAAGATGGTGGAAGGTGCCAAGGTGTGTGGTGCCGACCGTGTAGAGCTCTACACAGAACCCTATGCCTCAGGCTATGCCGCCAACCGTGAGGCAGCCATCGCACCCTTCATTGCTGCAGCGAAGACCGCGCAGGAAGTAGGACTGGGCCTCAACGCTGGTCACGACCTGTCGCTGGAGAATCTGGCTTATTACCATCAGCAGATTCCCTGGACTGACGAGGTCAGCATCGGCCACGCCCTCATCTGTGATGCCCTCTACCTGGGACTACAGGAAACTATCAAGCAGTATCTACAAGCATTAAAATAATCATTTTGCAAGGACTACAGGACTAACAGGACTCTTACACATGAAAGAGAAAAAGTCCTCCAAGTCCTGTAGTCCTTGCTAAAATAACAAAAGACTATGAAAAAGGGTTATGTATTCTTAGCTGACGGCTTCGAGGATGTCGAGGCCCTCATTCCCGTTGACGTGCTGCGTCGCGGAGGTGTTGACGTCACAACAGTTAGCATCAGCGACTTTCCTTTGGTAACTTCAGCACATGGAGTGAACATCGAGGCAGACATCATGTTTGAGCAGGGCGACTTCTCTGATGCCGACCTAATCTTCCTGCCTGGTGGCATGCCTGGTGCCAGCAACCTCTTCGACCACAAAGGTGTCTGCAAGGTTGTTGTCGACCAGTTTGCCGCAGGTAAGAAAGTGGCTGCCATCTGTGCCGCTCCTGGCGTCGTCTTAGGACAGCTGGGAATCCTTGAAGGCAAGAAAGCCACCTGCTATCCTGGTTTCGAGCAGATGCTTGACGGTGCCACCTATACTGCCGACCTTGTCACTGTCGATGGCAATGTCACAACTGCCGAAGGTCCTGCCGCTGCCTTCCCCTTTGCCTATGAGCTCCTTGCCCAGCTGGTAGACAAGAAGACTTCAGACCAGATCGCCGAAGGCATGCGCTTCAAACACCTCATGGCCTAATGGATTATATCATTATCGTGGCAGGTGGTAAGGGACTGCGCATGGGAACAGATATTCCCAAGCAGTTTCTGCCTATTGGCGGCAAGCCAGTACTGATGCGGACGCTGGAGCGGTTCCGCGAATACTCGGCAGACCTGCAGATTATTCTGGTACTGCCCAAAGCTCAACAAGACTATTGGCAGGAATTGTGCCAAGAGTACGACTTCAAGGTGGAGTACCAGATGACTGACGGTGGCGAGACCCGTTTCCACTCTGTACAGCATGGACTGGCACTCATTCCCGACGATGCTGAGGGTGTGGTGGGTGTCCATGACGGTGTGCGTCCCTTCCCCAGTATCGACGTCATTCGCAACTGCTACGAAACAGCCCGCAAGAAGAAGGCCGTTATCCCCGTCATCCCCATCGTAGAGACGGTGCGCCATCTGCAAGACGAGACATCTGTCACCGTACCACGTGGCGACTACCGTCTGGTGCAGACGCCACAAACTTTTGACATTCAGTTGTTAAAGGCTGCCAACCGCCAGCCCTACAACGATGGCTTTACCGATGACGCTAGTGTGGTCGAAGCTTTTGGCTTCGACATCACCCTCGTCGAGGGCAATCGTGAGAACATCAAGATTACGACCCCCTACGACCTCAAAATAGCAGAAGTGCTTATCTGATGACTATCCTACAACAAGACATCCAATATCTGGCAGGCGTAGGTCCTAACCGCCGCAAGATGCTTAGCGACGAGTTGGGCATCCAGACCTTTGGCGACTTGTTGGAATACTATCCCTACAAGCATGTCGACCGCAGCAGACTCTATACCATCCGTGAACTCACGGGCGACATGCCCTTTGTACAGGTGAAGGGCCACATTCTCAGCTTCGAGACTTTCAAGATGAGTGCCCGCAAGAAGCGTGTCGTCGCCCACTTCACCGACGGCTATGGCAAGGTGATGGACCTCACCTGGTTCAACTATGCCGACAGTGCCCTGAAGAAATATAAGATCGGTACAGAGTACGTGGTATTCGGGCGTCCGCAAGTCTTCAACGGTCGCATCCAACTGGTACACCCCGACATGGAGGAAGCCGACAAGCTGGAACTGTCTGCCATGGGTATGCAGCCCTACTACAACACGTCGGAGAAGATGAAGAAGTCGAGCCTCAACAGTCGTGCCATTGAGAAACTCACCAAGACGCTTCTCGACACGCTAAAGGAGCCTATCCCTGAGACGATTCCAGACTTCATCACCCAGAAACTGCACCTCATCAGTCGCGACGAGGCACTGCGTCGCATCCACTATCCGCAGAATGCCAAACAACTGGAACAGGCCCGTCTGCGTCTGAAGTTCGAAGAGTTGTTCTTTGTCCAGCTAAATATATTAAGGTATGCGAGCGACCAGCGTCGCAAATATCGCGGCTATGTCTTCAGCAAGGTCGGTGACCACTTCAACAATTTCTATAAGGAGAACCTGCCCTTCCCACTCACCGAGGCCCAGAAGCGCGTCATCCGTGAGATCCGTAAGGACATGGGCAGTGGACGACAGATGAACCGTCTGCTGCAGGGCGATGTAGGTTCTGGCAAGACCCTTGTAGCACTGATGTCCATGCTCATCGCACTGGACAACGGCTATCAGGCGTGCATCATGGCACCCACGGAGATTCTTGCCGAGCAGCACCTGCAGACCATCATGGACTTCCTGGAGGGATTGCCCATCCGTGTGGCCATGCTGACAGGCATCGTTAAGGGTAAACGCCGTCAGGAGATTCTCGACGGACTACTCGATGGCACGGTACAGATTCTCGTCGGTACCCATGCCGTCATTGAGGATACCGTGCAGTTTGCCCGCCTAGGCATGGTCGTTGTCGACGAACAGCACCGCTTCGGTGTGGCCCAGCGCGCCAAGTTGTGGAGCAAGAGCGTCAATCCACCGCATGTCCTTGTCATGACGGCAACACCCATTCCCCGTACGTTGGCCATGACACTCTATGGCGACCTTGACGTCAGCGTCATCGACGAGCTGCCACCAGGTCGCAAACCCGTAGTTACCCAGCATGTCTTCGACCGTTCGCTGCCATCACTCTACGACGGCATACGGAAACAGATACACCAAGGGCGTCAGGTGTATATTGTCTTCCCCCTCATTGAGGAGAGCGAGAAGATAGACCTGAAAAACCTCGAAGACGGTTTTGCCACATTAACTCAGGTTTTCCCTGAGTTTAGATTAAGCAAGGTTCATGGCAAGATGAAACCTGCCGACAAGGAGGCTGAGATGCAGAAGTTTGTCAGTGGCGAGACACAGATACTCGTTGCCACCACCGTCATTGAGGTAGGTGTCAATGTGCCCAACGCCTCCGTGATGGTTATCCTCGAAGCCCAGCGCTTCGGACTCTCACAGCTACACCAGCTCCGTGGCCGTGTCGGTCGTGGTGCTGACCAGTCATACTGCATCCTCGTCACCTGCTATGAGCTCAGTGCCGACACCCGCAAGCGCATCGACATCATGTGTGAGACCAACGACGGTTTTCGCATTGCTGAAGCCGACTTGAAGTTGCGTGGCCCTGGCGATCTGGAGGGTACCCAACAGAGCGGTATGGCCTTCGACTTGAAGATTGCCGACATCGCCCGCGATGGTCAGCTGGTACAGATGGCCCGCGACGAGGCTCAACAGATCATCGATGAAGACCCGCTTTGCTGTTCTGACCGCTATGCCCTGCTCTGGCGCCGCCTCAAGGAACTACGCAAGACCAACATCAACTGGGGCGTCATATCGTAACCCATGTAAAGAGGAAATATTATATATATGATAAGACAATTATTTATCAGTTTTACTATATTGTTCCTGTTGACTGCCTGTCAGCACAAGAACACCATACCAACTAAGGTCTCTGTTGGCGACAGCATCATCAATGAAGCAGCAAATAAAAAGGACTATGAACATGTACTAATAATAGCAGACAGCCTGGAAGATACTGGCGACATGACGCACATGGAGGCAGACATGAAGCGTGGATGGGCCTATCACAAGATGAGACGACTCGCCAAAGCTGAAGAGTATTACAGAAAGGTGATAACATCCCACAGACATACTCCTGCCGATGAGACAGCCTACCAAAATGCGGCAGCTTATCTTGCCGACCTACTGTATATCAAGCATGACTACGAGGGATCCTTGCGAGTGGCAACACCTGTTGTCGAGGAACTGGACGAGAAAGGCAATGGCACTGATGAGGCCATGACCTTGCTGCTGACATGCGTGGGACGCTGTCAGATGAAGTTAGGAAATATCGATGAGGCTTCTAACACTTTTGAAAGAGCATATCTCTGTAATCTACGAGCATCTAAAGCAGACCCTTCAGGCATCAAGATGAAAAATGCCGTCATCCATACGGCAAACATCGCCATTCGTTTCCTGAATCCTCAGTCGCTTGACATTGCTACTATGTGGCTCATTCGTACTGAAAAGATGCTTAACCAGTACGCTGCCACCCCTTCTGCAGAGGAATCGTTCATCAACGAATACCATGCCCGTCTACACATCTATAAGGCCTATGCCTTCCAACATACAGGTCACAGTAAAGAGGCTCTAGCAGAATATGAGGCATTTACGAAGTCAGACTATGCCCATAGTGATGACGGAATGTCAGATGCCTGCGAATATCTTATTGCCGCCCACCGCTATGAGGAGGCCGCCGACAACTTGCGAGAACTGGACCGCATGATGAAATCATGGGGCTACAAGCTCACACTCGACAACATTCAAGAATACATGCTCAACAAATACAAGGCGAACCGGGGAGCAGGACGTATCGACACGGTCAATGCCGTGGCACGACAGATATGCAATGCCCTTGACTCGGCCATTACTTGGCAGAAGAACAGTGATGCCGACGAGCTGGCCACCATCTATGACACACGCCAAAAAGAGCACATCATAGAACAGCAGAAAGCCGATCTCAACCGAAGCCACAACCTTATTACAGGAACTGCTGTCATACTCATTTCCATTTTCTTCGTCATCTACGTCTTCAGCCGTCGCAGAGCCATGCGTCGACTGGCCGAAAAGAACGAACAACTGAAATTAGCCAACGAACGTGCCAACGAAACATCGAAGATGAAGTCTGACTTCATCAAGCAGATCTCCCACGAAATTCGTACGCCACTCAACATTCTATCTGGTTTCACGCAGGTCCTTACCTCTGGTGGTATAGAACTTGACGATAATGCCCGCCGGAACATCAACAGCCAGATTTATGACAACACCAACCGTATTACAGAGCTGGTCAACAAAATGCTGGAGCTGAGCGATGCCGGCAGTCAAGTCACTATTGAACGCCTAGACGAGACCTCAGCACTGGAGATTGCGGCACAGGCTGCTGCAGACTCAGGCATTGCCATTGCCACCCATCTCGCCTTTAACATCCTGCCCGATACCGACGCAGAGAAAGCCACCCTGCGCACTAATCTGCAACAAGCCGTCCGTGCCTTGGAACTGCTGCTCGACAATGCCCGCAAATTCACCCTGCAGGGCAGTGTTACCCTGCGCATCAGCACGGAGTTGCAGCAACAAAAACGTCGTGTGCTCTTCATCGTCGAAGACACTGGTATCGGTGTACCAACAGAAGAGGCCGACCATATCTTTGAAGATTTCGTGCAACTTAACAGTTATACCGATGGTACTGGCATTGGTCTTACCGTAGCACGCTCCATCGCAAGACGCCTTGGTGGTGATATCTCCCTCGACACCAGCTATACCGATGGTGCCCGCTTTATCATGTCATTGCCCATCTAGTGTTTCTTGCACTATCTGTCATTTTATGTTAATTATCAGACATTTACCATCATTCTTTGTCGTGTTTAATAGTTAAAAGTGTTAAAACACACAAAATAACCTTAAACCAATGCTGTAAAAAATACATTATTAAATAATTATTACTAACTTTGCAGCGTTTTATTTCCGTAACAGGATGAAAATCAACAACAACTAAAAATTTATGATACAGAAAATCAAGAAAATTGCAATACTGACAATAACGACAATATGTACTCTCCCGATGATGGGACAAGACCTATTGGCACGCCAAGCACCCATAGACCGTAAAATGAAAACTGTAGACAGTGTAGCACTACAGCGCCTGATATTCACCGAAAATTACGATTCTCCTGCCGAAGACCTCTATGAGGACTGGAGCAACAAATACGCACACCAGGAAACGGCGTTGCCCGACTCTTTCCGTATCTCACTGAAAGACTTCTGCATGCCTACCACCAGTCGTGTGCTGACCAGCAACTTCGGAGCCCGTTGGGGACGCCAGCACAAGGGACTGGACATCAAGGTTTATATTGGCGACACCATCCGTGCTGCCTTCTCTGGTAAGGTGCGCATCGTACGCTATGAGCGTCGTGGCTATGGTAAATATGTTGTCATCCGCCACTATAACGGTTTGGAGACCATCTATGGTCACCTGTCAGCTCAGTTGGTAGAGGAGGATCAGGAGGTACGTGCAGGTGATGTTATCGGATTAGGTGGTAACACCGGTCGTAGCACAGGTTCGCATCTACACTTTGAGACTCGCCTCTGTGGTGTGGCTCTAAACCCTGCATTGATGTTCGACTTCCGTAATCAAGATGTCATTGACGACTCTTACATGTTCCATAAGGATACCTACCAGCGTGAGTCAGTCGTTGCTACCCGTCTGCGTGGTGTTGGTGGCGGCAGCTTTAGTGAGGGTGACGAAGTGGTTGAGTTGGCCTCAGCAGCCCCCGCAGCAAGCTATCAGCATGAGTCTCGTTTCCACAAGGTTCGCAAGGGTGAGACGCTTTACTCTATCGCTCGCAAGCGTGGCACGACAATCAATGCCATCATGAAGCTGAACCACCTGAAGAAGTCTTCCAAGCTGAAGCCAGGCCAGATATTGAAGTTCAACTAAAAGAATAACAAACGAATAATATTAGCGGACTGCACTGTTTTGTGTTGTCCGCTTTTTCATTATTAAAAAAATTCCTTTCACCTTCACCGCCTATATACGAAGGCCCTGTATATAGGCGGTTCGCACGTGTTTCATGCATGCGCGAAGTGCTGCGGACGTTTCACAATGCTTTCACAAAATCGGTGAAACGTTCGTGAAACGTCAAAAACAAGGAAATGGCCTTGAAGCCCAGCATACAGGCGACTGTGAAACGTGAAAGCAATTTTTCGAAAACTTCTCGCGCGCGGCGCAGGCGAGCGCACGGGCGCGAGACGGCGCACCACGCCTCTGTATCAGCCTGTCTCATCTCCGTATTAGCTCATCCCATCGCTGTATTAGCTTGTCCCAGCAACGGGACAGCTGTTCCTACGCGCGGGAACAGCTAATACACGAAAAAGTGGTACCACTTTCTGAAAAGCCGTACCACTTTTGCAAAAGCCCTACCACTTTTCCACCGCTACAGCTGTCTCATCACTGGGATAGCCTGTCTCGTCACTGGGATAGCCTATCTCATCACTCGCTACAGCTGTCCCGTCAAGGACTCACGGGGTCTGTCCCCGTGAGTCCCGAAGATACGCGAAAAATACGAATCTGGGAAATAGCAGTATGTTTCCCAGATTCGTATGATAGTTCCCTTACCACAATTACAGGAATGCGTAGCGGCAAACAAACAATACGGCCAGTAGGATAGTGGCCCAGTTGATGTTGTTACGCTCGTCCTTATCTTTGAGGGTACCCGATAACAGGTGAATCAGCACGTATGAGATGACACCCATCAGGATACCGTCTGATATGCTATAGGTAAGTGGCATCAGCACGATACATACGAAACAAGGTATAGCTGTCACGTAATCGCTGAAATCGACCTTGCGGATGTCGTGCATCATCATCACACCCACAAGAATGAGCGCTGCTGCTGTGGCCTGAGCAGGGATAGCCAGGAACAGCGGTGCGAAGAGCAATGCTACTGCAAAACAGATGGCTGTGGTAAGACTGGTGAGTCCAGAGCGACCACCAACGTTTACACCCGATGCACTCTCAACATAAGTAGTTACTGTAGATGTTCCCAACATAGCGCCAACAGTAGTACCGATAGCATCGGCCATAAAGGCCTGATTCAGATTCTTCACATTACCGTTATCATCCACCATGCCTGCACGGTTAGATACACCTATCAAGGTTCCAATGGTGTCGAACATATCGATAAACAGGAAGGTGAGTACTACTACCACCATATCCACCGTAAAGATGTTATACCACTCAAACTGCCAGAAGATGGGGCTGATAGAGGGAGGCGTAGACATAATGCCCGTATAGTTGGTAACACCCAGAGGAATGCCTACGATAGTAGTCACTAGGATACCAATAAGCAATGCGCCTGTAACCTTTCTTACTAACATAACAGCAGTCAGGACAATACCGAAGATGGCCAGCAGCACAGCGGGGTCGTGCAGATTACCTAAGGTGATGAATGTGGCCTCAGAGGCACTAACGATACCTGCACCCTTCAGGCCTACAAAGGCGATAAACAATCCGATACCAGGACTGATAGCTCGGCGCAATATCAAAGGGATGGCGTTAACAATATGTTGGCGCAAACCCGTAATAGTTAGCAGGATGAATATCAGTCCCTCTATCATTACGGCTGTCAGTGCAAACTGCCAGGTGTAACCCATGGTAAGCACTACGGTGAATGCAAAGAATGCATTCAAACCCATACCAGGCGCCAAAGCAAAGGGCAACTTGGCATAGACAGCCATCACCAAGGTGGCGACAACTGCCGAGATACAAGTAGTGGTAAACACAGCACCAGCATCCATGCCGGTAGCCGAAAGGATGCTGGGGTTGACGGCTAAGATATAAGCCATCGTCAGGAAGGTGGTAATACCACCGATCACCTCCTTACGTAAAGTCATGGTGGAGGGATCGAATCCAAAAAGTTTTTGTAACATCATATTTCTTTTTTCCTTAGCCGACCGTTCCTTCTAACGAGACGCTGAGCAGTTTCTGGGCCTCAACGGCAAACTCCATGGGCAGCTTTTGCAGCACCTCCTTGGCATAACCGTTGACGATAAGGCCTACAGCCTGCTCGGTGGGGATGCCGCGCTGGTTGCAATAGAAGAGCTGGTCTTCCGAAATCTTCGAGGTGGTAGCCTCGTGCTCAAACACGGCTGTGTCGTTGTGGACATCCATATAGGGGAAGGTATGCGCACCACAATCAGAGCCCAACAGCAGCGAATCGCAGCTGGAGTAGTTACGGGCGTTATCGGCAGTAGAGGCAGCACGCACCAGTCCACGATACGAGTTCTGTGAGTGACCGGCCGAGATACCCTTTGAGATGATAGTGCTCTTGGTATTCTTACCAATATGTATCATCTTGGTACCCGTATCCGCCTCCTGATAGTTGTTGGTAACGGCGACAGAATAGAATTCCGCCACACTGTTGTCACCACGCAGGATGCACGATGGGTATTTCCATGTGATAGCCGAACCTGTCTCTACCTGAGTCCACGACAACTTCGAGTCAACACCACGCAGGTCGCCACGCTTGGTGACGAGATTCAGCACACCGCCCTTACCGTTCTCGTCGCCAGGATACCAGTTCTGTACGGTCGAGTATTTTACCTCGGCACGGTTCATCACAATAATCTCAACGATGGCGGCATGCAGCTGGTTCTCATCGCGCATGGGGGCTGTACATCCCTCCAAGTACGATACGTAGGCATCGTCGTCGGCAATAATCAAGGTACGCTCAAACTGACCCGTATTCCTTGCGTTGATGCGGAAATACGAACTGAGCTCCATAGGGCAGCGAACGCCCTTGGGGATATAGACAAATGAACCATCGCTGAATACGGCGCTGTTGAGGGCCGCAAAGAAGTTATCGCGATAAGGAACCACCGTACCTAAGTACTGACGAACCAGATCGCCATGCTCCTTGATGGCCTCGCCAATAGAGCAGAAGATAACCCCCTTCTCACGCAGCTTCTCCTTGAAAGTGGTCTTCACTGAGACGCTATCCATGATGGCGTCAACGGCGGTGTTACCGCTCAAGGCCAAGCGTTCCTCCAAGGGGATGCCCAGCTTGTCGAAGGTTTTCTCCAGTTCGGGGTCTATCCCAGCAGCAGAACTGCTGGGCACACTCTTCGCGGTGGGATCGGCGTAGTAGCTGATGGCCTGATAGTCGATAGGGGGCACGTGGACGTGGCCCCATGTGGGCTCCGTCTGCTCCTTCCAGTAGCGGAATGCCTTGAGGCGGAACTCGAGCATCCACTCGGGTTCCCCCTTCTTAGCAGAGATGAGCCGAACGACATCCTCGTTCAGCCCTTTCTCTATGATTTCAGTATGTACATCAGTAGTGAATCCAAACTCGTACTTCTGTTCAGCTACCTGACGTACAAACTCATTCTTTTCAGTTTTCACTTTTCACTATTCACTTTTCGTTAGCGAAGCGCTAAAGTTTCTGTTCTACCTCGATCTCCGTGAAGGTTTCGATGATATCGCCTACCTGGATGTCGTTGAAGTTAACCAGTGAGATACCACACTCCAGACCCGTAGCGACCTCCTTGGCATCGTCCTTGTAGCGCTTCAGGGCGTCAATAGGGGCGGTGTGGATGACAATACCGTCACGGATAACGCGGGCCTTGTCCTTGTTGTGTACCTTACCCTCGGTAACAAGACCACCGGCAACGGTACCCACCTTGGAAATCTTGAAGACCTGCTTGACTTCGATCTCACCAGAGACAATCTCCTTCTTCACCTTGTCAAGCATACCCTGCATAGTCTGCTTCACATCGTCGAGTGCATCGTAGATGATAGAGTAGGTATTAATCTCCACACCCTCACGCTCAGCAGCACGACGAGCATCGGCAGAAGGACGAACCTGGAAACCGATGATGATAGCTTCTGAAGCAGAAGCCAACATGACATCGTTCTCTGAAATCTGACCTACGGCCTTCGAGATGACGTTGACCTGTACTTTCTCAGTAGACAGCTTGATGAACGAGTCTGACAGTGCCTCGATAGAACCGTCGGTATCACCCTTAACAATAATGTTGAGTTCGTGGAACTCACCCAATGCGATACGGTGTGACAACTCGTCGAGACCGAGCTTCGTCGTGGTGCGCAGGCTCTGCTCACGCTGCAACTGGATACGCTTATTGGCAATTTCACGGGCTTCCTGCTCTGACTCCATCACGTGGAATGAGTCACCTGCAGTAGGAGCACCGTTCAGACCCAGGATAATGGCGGGCTCAGCAGGACCAGCCTTCTCAATGCGCTGGTTACGCTCATTAAACATCGCCTTGACCTTACCCCAGGCAGTACCTGCGATAACAACGTCACCCACCTTCAGCGTACCATTCGACACGAGCACGGTAGAGACATAACCACGACCCTTGTCGAGTGATGACTCAATGATAGAACCCGTTGCTTTGCGGTTAGGATTAGCCTTCAGGTCGAGCATCTCAGCCTCCAACAGCACCTTCTCCAGCAGTTCATAGACACCCTGTCCCTTCTTGGCACTAATCTCCTGACACTGGTACTTACCACCCCAGTCTTCTACCAAGAGGTTCATGTTGGCCAGATCCTCACGAATCTTGTCGGGGTTGGCACCGGGCTTATCAATCTTGTTGATAGCAAACACCATCGGCACATTAGCAGCCTGAGCATGGGCGATGGCCTCCTTAGTAGTAGGCATCACGCTGTCGTCGGCAGCAACAATGATGATAGCGATATCCGTCACCTGAGCACCACGGGCACGCATGGCCGTGAACGCCTCGTGACCAGGAGTATCCAGGAAAGTGATGCTCTGACCATTCTTCAGCGTTACATTATAAGCACCGATATGCTGGGTGATACCACCAGCTTCACCAGCAATCACGTTGGTATTGCGGATGTGGTCAAGCAACGATGTCTTACCATGGTCAACGTGACCCATCACCGTAACGATAGGAGCGCGTGTAACGAGATCGTTCTCGTCGTCCTCCTCTTCAGTGATAGCGTTCTGTACCTCGGCAGAAACATATTCGGTAGTGAAACCAAACTCGTCGGCAACAATGTTGATGGTCTCAGCATCCAGACGCTGGTTGATAGACACCATGATACCAATAGACATACAGGTTCCGATGACCTGATTGACACCCACGTTCATCATGGTAGCCAACTCAGAAACCGTCACGAACTCAGTGAGCTTCAGTACCTTGCTCTGTGCTGCCTCTGCTGCCATCTCCTCGCTCATGCGCTCAGCAACAGCGTCACGCTTCTCACGACGATACTTGGCACCTTTCTTGTTCTGGTTCTTCGAGGTCAGGCGAGCCAGCGTCTCCTTGACCTGACGTGCTACTGCCTCGTCGTCAACCTCCAACGGCTTGACAGGACGGTTCTTCTTGTTCTTGTTCTTGCCCTGACCCTGCTGTTGGTTGTTGTTGCCGCCTTTATTATTATTCTTGTTTTTACTTTGCTGGCTAGCTTGCTTGGCTGCAGCCTCGATATCTACCTTGTCGGTACGGATGCGCTCACGCTTCTTACGCTCGCCAGCAGCCTTCTCCTCACGTTCCTTGCGACGCTCTTCCTTCGTCTTCTTCTTAGGACGCGTGCTCTGGTTGAGTGAGTCGAGGTCAATCTTACCCACCACATTCAGCTGGGTAGCGGGCTTCATGAAGTCACCAGGAGTCTTGGCCAGCTCTGGCTCTGCATTGTCGGCAGGAGCCTCAACTGACACTTCCTCCTCTGTTTCTTCCTCCTCAACAACGGGTTGCTGTTCGGCAACCTCCTGAACAACAGCCTGAGGCTTAACTTCTGGTTCCTTTTCTGGCTCCTGAACAATCTCCGGTTCTTTGACTGGCTCTTTCTCTTGAACGGGCTCCGAGACCGGGGCTGGAGCAACCTTAGGCTTGCCAACCTGAGAGAGATCAATCTTGCCCAGTGTCTTCAGCCCGACACGTTGCTCCAGCATCTCCTCGGTCTTGGTAACCGCTTTTTCGGCCTTCTCAGCCTTCTCGACCTTCTTTTCCTTGACTTTCTTGGTAAACATCATATCAGCCTGAGTCTTCACGGCCTTGTCGGTGCTAAACTCATCAACCAAAGCCTGATACTGTTCATCAGAAATCTTGGTATTGGTGGTAGCATCGTCGCGGATCTCACCCAGACTGCTCTTCTTCTTCAGAAAGTCAACAGCCGTCTGAAGTCCTATATTCAGTTCTGATAATACTTTATTTAATCGTACACCCATCTATCAATTTACAATTTGACTATTTACAATTTACTATTTATTCGAACTCGGCCTTCAGTACCTCAATGACGTGGTCAACGGTCTCCTCCTCGAGGTCAGCCTTCTCAATCAGCATCTCGCGGGGAGCGTTCAACACAGCCTTGGCGGTATCCAAACCGATAGCCTTGATAGAATCGATAATCCACTGGTCGATTTCGTCAGAGAACTCATCGAGGTAGATATCCTCGTCGGCCTCACCTTCGTTGACAACACGGAAGACATCGATAGTGTACTCTGTCAACATGGAGGCGAGCTTAATATTCAGACCACCCTTACCAATTGCCAAAGAGACCTCCTCAGGCTGCAGATAAACCTCGGCCTTGTGCTCTTCAGGATTCAGTGTGATGCTGGTAACCTTAGCAGGTGCCAGAGCACGCTGGATGAACAACTGGGTGTTGCTAGAGTAGTTGATGACGTCGATATTCTCGTTGCACATCTCACGGACAATGCCATGAACGCGGCTACCCTTGACACCTACGCAAGCGCCTACTGGATCGATGCGGTCGTCATAGCTCTCAACAGCTATCTTAGCACGCTCACCCGGCATACGGGCAATGCGACGAATGGTAATCAAACCATCCTGAATCTCAGGAACCTCAGCCTCGAGCAGTCGCTCCAGGAACTGATTGCTGGTACGTGAAAGAATGATGCGAGGATTGTTATTTTCGTTCTGTACCTCCTTGACGATAGCACGAACTGTCTCACCCTTGCGATAGTTGTCGGCAGGAATCTGCTCCTGCTTCGGCAGGTGCAACTCGTTACCCTCATCATCGATGAGTAGTACCTCACGCTTCCACATCTGGTAAACCTCAGCACTAACCACCTGACCAACCTTGTCCTTGTACTTCTGGTACAGAGAGTCGTGCTCCAACTCCAGAATCTTAGAAGCCAGTGTCTGACGCAGATTCAAGATGGCACGACGGCCAAACTTCTGGAAGTCCACCTCTTCAGACACCTCTTCACCAACCTCGTAGTCAGGCTCAATCTTCTGGGCCTCAGAGAGTGAGATCTCCTTGTTCTCGTCCTGCACCTCGCCATCGGCAACCACGATACGGTTACGGTGAATCTCGAAGTCACCCTTATCAGGGTTCACAATGACGTCGTAGTTCTCGTCAGAACCGAACATCTTGGCGATCACATTGCGGAAGCTCTCCTCGAGCACGCTTACCAAAGTAGTACGGTCAATGTTCTTTGTCTCTTTAAATTCCTGAAAGGTCTCAATCATTGATGGGCCTTTCACATTCTTTACTGCCATAATATATTATTTTTGAATTTTGTTTTTTGAATTATGAATGTTGAATTATTCTCGCTTCGCTGCGATGTTTTAATGTAGAATTCTCAATTTTTCATTGATCATCGGCAAAGCCGACCATTCCACATTCCACATTCCTCATTTAAAGTTCAACAGGTACTTACAGTACTTCACGTCACTGGTCTTGTAGGTCTTGTCGACCTCTACCAATACGGGACGTTTCTTGCCTTCCTGGTGCTGCTTTTCCTTGACAGTAACCACGAACGTGTTGTCGTCGTTGGCAGCCTTCAGCACACCCTGAAGTTTGATACCATCGTTCTGTAATACCTCTACCTCCTTGCCAATATGGTTCTTGTACTGCTGCAATACCTTAAAAGGCTGACCGATACCGGCAGAGCCTACCTCTAATTCATAATCGCCAAGCTCCTCGCCAAGCTTCTCCTGTAAGAAACGGCTCAACTCAGCACAATCTTCAATCCATACACCATCGGCATGGTCAATCTCAATGACGATGCGGTCATCGCCAGTCATCTCTACATCTACCAAATAATAGTCGCCCTTCTCGAGCCACTCCTCAACTGCTGTTTTAACGACGTTTTTGTCTATCATACTTTTGTTGTTAATTAAAACAAGATTGCAAAGCCATAAGGCTTAAAAGTCAAAGAATGAGAGGCTCTTGCGAACCCCTCATTCCTCTGAACGGGTGCAAAGGTACGAAAAATCTGCGAATACTGCAAGTATTTTGCTATTTTTCTTTTCCTTGCGCAATATTTTTCTATTTCTTGATATGTATGGTTAACAGGTGTGGGTCAAAGGTTATTCCATCGCTTTCGATGAATGTTGACAACACCATCTGGTCTGCTAATTGTCGAGGGGTACCGACATACAGTTGTTCCGAGGTCATCAGCCAGAGGGTATCCGCTAACTGCAGGGATATCTCTACATCGTGCGTTGACAGGAAGATAGTTTTCTGCTCGTCGTGTGCCAGACGTCTCAGTAACTGTAGTAGTTCCACCTTGCTGGGGTAGTCGAGGAATGCCGTTGGCTCATCAAGATAGATGATGGGTGTCTGCTGGGCTAATGCCTTGGCTATCATCACCTTTTGACGTTCGCCATCGCTGAGCGACTGCACCAAGCGATGACGTAATGCATCAATGCCGACCAGTTGGATAGACTCGTCGACGATACGCTTGTCGTCCTTCGACATCACACCCCAGAAACCTGTATAGGGAGTACGTCCCATGGCTACCATCTCGTCAACAGTCATATTCCTGACATGTGGCTTTTCTGTCAGCACCACACCTATCAGTTGACTAAGCTCTTGGTCGGAATAGGCTGTGAGGGGCTTGCCTTGCAGGAGTATGTCACCATCCAGTGCAGGAAGGAAAGCAGATAAGGTACGCAATAACGTCGACTTACCGACACCATTTCTACCCAACAGACAAGTTAGCTCACCGCTGCGAATCGTAGCGTTTAGCTGATGAGCAACGGTCTTTTTTCCACCTTTGATAGTGTATCCGATGCTTAGGTCTTGTAGTACGACTGTTTCCCTCATGGTGCAAAGATACATATTTTATATGGAATAACGTGCGATAAGTTCAGAAAAAATCTTATTACGCTTCAACAATGCTGCATTTCCCGTCATGATAAGTTGCTTGCGTGCACGTGTCATGGCGACATTGAGTTTGCGATCTATATTGTATCCATCCTCCTGGAAACAGTTTGCCGTCAGGAAGTCAAGTTGATAAGGACGCTGAACGGTAAACGAATAGATGATGACATCGCGCTGACTACCTTGATAGCGCTCAACAGTATCTATACTGACCTGATCCAGTTGGGGGATACCCAATTGCGCTATTTCACGCCGTATCATCGCTATCTGGTTACGATAGGGTACGATGACCCCAACTGTACGGTTCGGATCAAAATGGTCAACACCATACTGCCTAAAAATACGTCTAAGAAGGTCGGCAACGATATGTGCCTCAGCAAGGTTTACTTTGTCAGAGGTGAGAGGAGAGAGGTCAGAAGTGAAAGAATTGTCGCTGGGGAAGAAAAGCACACGATGCTGCTTCAGAAGATCGTCGAGGGCATCTTCTGAAGGCTGAGTATAGTCAAGTGCCGCTTCCTCCTGATGAGGCAAGGGGACAGGCAGTAACTGTTCACGATGATAGAAGAAATTATTGGGGAACTGTGCTATATCGGGATGCATGCGTCCCTGAAAGCGCAACAGTCCCACGAAGTCGGTACGTCCTTCCTGTCGCTCCTGCTGTAGCAGACGTTCGAAAAGCGAACGGCGACAGTCGTGAAGACGTGGTTCATCGTCAGGCTGTACAACAACGGCAGGAAGCTGTTTGTGATCACCAACGAGGATAAAGCGGTCCACTTGTTCTGACAAGAGTATGCCAATGATGCTTGGTTCCAGAATCTGCGAAGCCTCATCGACGATACACAGCGAGAAATGTTTCAGCTGGAAGAGGAAAGGACGTGCCTGTAGCGTGGATGTCGTAGCGACGATGATACGCATCTGTTGGAGTTGCTGACGGATATCGCTGAGCTGTGGCCGTTCGCCCATCCGATGGTCAAGCAAATGGTCCGCAAAACGTGGATCGCAGGAGTCCTCGTTGCCAATGCGTAGGAAATCTTGTCCCGCATTGACTAGCATATCACATATCTCATCGACAGCACGATGGGTGTAGGCGCTCAATAAGAGGTGAGAGGTGAGGGGTGAGGGGTGAGAGGATAGTTCCTCTTCTACCAGGAAGCGGAGGGCCATAGACGTCTTGCCTGTTCCTGGAGGACCTTGCAGCAAGAAATAGTCCTGAGCCTGCATCGCCTTGAGAATAATCTCGTCGTAGTGTGGATGATAGCCATGCGACAACGTAATGGTGCTGTCTTTCCGTGGAGGGCGCTTGCCTAACAATAAAGCACGCTTACTGGGTGATGCTGAACAGAAAGAGAAGACGGCACGCAGAGCGGAGGTACTACCCACGTCTGACGAGGCGTGTTCCACAGCATAGTATCCTTCGCCAAAGAGATGCGGATTCTGCTGACGTTCGTTCAGACGGATGATGGTCTCTTGGTCGGAAAGACTAACGAGGGTTCCTTTATACAAGATGCTATTACGCACATCTGGGTTCTGCTCATAACGATAAAGATAGACCATATCGCCCCTACGGAAATTGGGAAGCACGTCGGCAGTATCTACAGAGAGTACAACGGTTTCGGGCGACTTTTCTGCAATGGTTCCCATCAGGATGTTGCCCGTCTCCAGTTTCTCGCTAAGTGGCATGTTCCATAGGTCGCTAGTAGCGCCACCCAGCCCTTCCTGCACACCCACTTTCTGTGCCAGCTGTTCACGATAGACGAAGGTAAGCATCCGCTCCACATAGTCACGCTCGTCGGCAGACAATTGGTGGAACGGCTGGAGCATCTGATTCACTCCATCACGGATATACTTATCGAAGAATGTACGTTTCTCCTGATTCTCCAGCAGCAGATCGGCTCGCAACTGTGGAATAATCGTTGAGAACCCTTTCCGAGCAATACTGATTTCTTGAGCTACAATACAGTTGCGCAATCGGATAGCATCACGAAAGAGTTGCTGATAATAGTTGACGACGAGAAGTCCCTGACGTGCAGGATATTTGGAGTAGAGCAGACGAATATCTACCTTGTCGGGAGGCAGATTAAAGTTCGCCCGTAGCACACCATAGTATAATAATAACTGTACATAGTGGTCTTCCTTATGCTGCTGAGAGGCGCCACACTCGATGTTCCAGTTCTTGCCAGACTTCTGCTCCACCAACAGCCGCATATCGTCAGTCATCAGGTCGACACGTCCCTGCAATCCCAACTGTTCACAAACAAACGAGGGTTCCAGTAAGGCATGCTCGCGGTCATAGTCGCTGAATAGGATGTCGACAGCCTCTTGGATGTTTGTTACCTGCTGGCGACTCTCTTCTTTGAAACGCTGCCCATCGAAAGGTGCACAGGTACAAAACTGCAATGCCTGTTCACGAAAACTCGTACGCAGACTATCGCCATAGGATGCATCAGGCTGATTGATGAGGTCGTCGAGTGCTGTACCCGCAAAGTTACCCAACAGGATTTGCTGGCTATTGGCACGTGGCTTCAGCCGGTTGAGCAGATAGCTGAGCGGATGGTGCCCATAGTCCTGGAAACAAGCAGCTATCGCAGATATATCTATCAGAAAGTCGGGTTCGACAACGATGAGCGAAGGGGTAACGGTAGTACCATCGATGGTACAGTCGAGCAAGTTCAGCTGCATACCTTCCGTAAGCAGGTCGCCAGCAGTATCTATGTCGAAAGAGTCAACATAGTCAATACATACTGCACCTTCTGTGGTGGTGGCATAGATATAGCTGGCATCCCAACTGGTAACTACACAACGCAGGACGTGCCGCTTGGGCTGGTGTCCGACAACAAACGGACGAGAGTCCGCAGGCAGCCGCGTCAAAAGTTCATGTGGAATAGCCACCTTAAAGACAGCGGAGATGAACAGCGCCAGTGCCCGGATATCATAGAGCCAGTCGTCAGCATCCTGAAGTTTCCGTCCATTGGAATGCACGCGCATCTGCTGGATGGCGATGCGGTGACGCATGGCAATGCCATGACGCTTGCAGAGGTAATCAACCTGCGAGAAAACATTACCGAATCCCTGACGTGTGTCGTGCAACGCTTCACCACATGTCAGCACCAGTGTCTCGTGCATGAAGCGCAACGACGCTACCGATGGTTCCTGCGTTGCGAGTTCTACACAACGGTCATAGAGTTCGGAGACCTCCACAGCAGTTTACTCCACCTTTGACGTCATCTGGTTACGCAGTCCCTTGTAGCCTGTCAAATAAGCCTTGGCAGAACCGAAAGAGAGGAACATGTCCAGACGGACAGGCAGATGGTTCTTGTCGTCGGTGATATAGAAGCGAATGAGTTCGTGGTTCTTACCATCCTCACGTTCGATAAACGAAAATACCAGACAACGGAACTTCGTATCGCTGTTCTTCATCTTCACGTTGGTAATACCATTGTACTTCAGCCACGAGTTGGCAACACTTGATGCATCAGCAATGGGCAAGGGAATCTTGTCGCCCACCTTCAGCTTCGAGGCATCGAAGTTACGGGCACGCAGATAGACACTCATCATGTCGTAGAGGCAGTCTTTGTATTCCGACTCTTTCCAGTAGTGCTCACCCCGACTGTTGATCTCGTGCTGCTTCAGGTGGCAGTTCCCTTTGGGATAGGTGTACCACAACTCGTCGACATAGTAGCGGGAACCTTCACGGGCCCCCTTACGATAATAGAGTGGTTCCAAGTCTAGTGTTGTGTAGCTGAGCAAGGTGTCGCGCATGACAAACATGTTGTCCAACTTGCTGTTACCTCGGGTGATAAGACTGCAACGGAAGGCATCCTGTCCCTTAAAGGTTGATTGGACAGTCGACATAGAGGCAGTACCTACCTTCACCCATACAAACTTCCAGTTGAAGTAGAGGTCGTAGCCAACAAACTCGCCTGATTTAAAGGCATTATTCTCAATACCACACTGGGCAAACGATGACAGGAACGTCATGCTGAATACCCATAAAATGATAAATCTTTTCATATCTGTTATCTCTTAATTCTTAACTCTTAATTATTTTTTGATATATTGTATGCCTAGCTTTGCAGCACGATCGACATTGCGGTTCTTCTTCTGTCGCTTCTTGTCTGACTTCTTCTTGACGAGGGCCGATGGTTTCTGTTGGTTGAGTGGCTGTTGCGTCAGATTCCACGACAGCGTGATGTCAAATTTTGCCTTGGTCTCTATCTCACGAGAATAGTAGTAGACCGTTTCTGCCTGTTCATCAGCATCGTAGTCACCCGTATCCCACACGCCATTACCATTACGATCGACGAAGGCTCGTGCATAATAGATGCCTGGGGATACATAGTAGAACGGTGCCGTATGGTCGGACTCCATCTTGCTCTGAGCTACAGGCTTGTCACTCTTATCAAGCAGTTGTACGACGACAGCCGCACTGTCTGTATAGCCACTGATGTCAAAGAATAGCGTCGCATAGTCGTCGAGGGCCTTTACCTTAATACCCTGCTTATAAGATTTGCACACCTTGCCATAGATATCGATGATAGCAGCACTGTCAACTTCAAAGCTATACTCGGCCCCAGGCTTCCAGTCGACCAACAACTCATAGTAGCGCAATAGACTGTCACGCTGATGGAATTCATAGCTGGCATTATACCATAATGTATCAATCTTCGTATAGAGATGGATGCCCGCCGTATCCAGTACTGCTGGTGGTGTAGGTACCTCAATAGAGATGGAACGATTGGGATCCATTGACTGGGGCACATTGTATTTGGGCTCCAAGGGTTTGACGGGATAGATACTGTCGTAAGGCTCTTCACGCTTACGCTTCTTCTCCTGTTGTTTGAGCCATGTTTCGTATTCTTTCTGCTGGGCTTTTACACGCTTTTCATAAGGTGTCTTGGCCAGAATCTCAATGGCAGAGTCCGTATGTTCAACGAGCCTACCCAACGAATCCGTCATCTGATAAGTAAGATCCATTCGGAGGGTGTCTTGATTGACCAACAGCGTGTCGCGCAACCAGTAGGTGATAGAGTCTTTCTTGGCATTTGTCTCCACAATGAAGGCATCGTCGCTATTGAAATTCAGACCACGGATGATTGGCAGTTGCTCGTGGCCATAGCTGAAGAAGATGTTAATGCGGTCGGCATCCTTACGCTCCGTCTTCAGCAGGTAACGATCTGTCTGCTTTTCCTGGAAAGCCGTCAGTACGACATCGTCAGGGTAGTAGTGCATATAGTGCACCTGTGCAATGCTGTCGATATGCAGGGTATCGCGCCAGATAGTGTCTTGGCGCATGTCTGGCTTGACGTAGGGCTTGTAGGTCTCGTGCGAGAAGGCTATCATCTCGCTCTTCTGCGTGAACTTATAGTTACCATCAGCATCCTGCAGGGCATATATGCGGTATTCGCCTTCGGCAACGCCCTTAATAACAAAGTGTCCATTGACATCGGTACGAGCCACACGCAGTAGTGGCTTAGTGCGGAAGGCTGAGTCTGCCAAATCTTCATACAGTCCAACAAGAATACTCGGTACGGGGTCCAGATTCTCGGCACTAAGTACCGTTCCTGATACTTCGAGGGTATCTGTCTGCTGCCCCGTCGAGAAGGTAAAGGTGTAGTTGCCCAACGGATTGTCCTCGTTATTGTCGCTGATAGCATCGCTGAAGTCGATGGTATAGGTCATATCGGGCTTCAGCGTATCCTTCAATTCCACGACAATCTTCTTGCCCTTAGCCTGTATTTCTGGCATCTCCAGCTGAGGAGGCGAGACAATAACGTTCTGGGTGGCGTCGGCAAGTTTGATATACTCGTCGAAATAGATGTTTATCTTATTGGTCTTCACACCCGTAGCCTTATCTGCCGGCGTACTGCCCAAGACCACAGGGGGATCGTCGTCGTACCATCCGCCATCGGGTGAACCCATGCGGGCACAACCAACAGCCAATAGCAAACAGCTAATAGCCAACAGGAAATACTGTAGTCTTCTCATGCGTTCAACGTCAATAACTGTTCGATATGCTCACGTGAATTGCTCAGACGAGGTACTTTGTGCTGACCACCCAGCTTACCCTTCATCTTCAGCCAGTCGTTAAACAGACCCTTCCGCGCCTGGATGATTTCCAAATGTTGCAGGGTGATGTCCTTATATCGCTTGGCCTCGTAGTCGCTGTTGATCTCCTGCAGCTTCTTGTCCAACAGGTCTGCAAACTGTGCCAAGTCACTCGGTGACTTGGAGAACTCGATAAGCCACTGGTGACGACACTTAGCATTGGCATCCATAAAGACGGGAGCTGCCGTATATTCGAGCACCTCGGCGCCAGTCTGTTCGCAGGCATAAGCCAGTCCTTTTTCAGCATTATCGACGATAAGTTCCTCACCAAAGGCATTGATGAAGTGCTTCGTACGACCAGAGATAATGAACTTATAAGGGTTGGTAGATGTAAACTGTACTGTGTCGCCAATCTCGTAGCGCCATAATCCACAACTGGTAGAGATGACCATCGCGTAGTTCTTGCCCTTCTCTACACCCCACAAAGGTACGATGTCGCCTCCGTCAATGGGTCGAAATTCATAGAACACCCCATAGTCCAGCATCAGTAGCATCGCCTTGTCGGCAGGGTCATCCTGCAGTCCAAAGAAGCCCTCAGAGGCATTGTATGTCTCCATATAGTGCATGTTGGGCGAGGTGATAAGCTGTTCATACTGCTTGCGATAGGGTGTGAAGGCCACGCCACCATGAAAGAACACCTCAATGTTGGGCCATACCTCTTCAAGATGCGTCTTACCTGTCATCTCCATCATGCAGTTCAGCACGGACAGCATCCACGAAGGGACGCCACTGATGTTGGTGACATTCTTATTCATAGCCTCACGGGCTATGCGCTCACGCTTCAACTCAAAGTCAGAAAGCAAAGCCGTTTCCTTCTTGGGAACACGTATTAGATTGACCAGCGGATTGATGTTCTCTATCAGAATGGCACTGAGGTCACCCACCAGCGAGCCTGCCACATTGTAGTTAGGTGCATGACTGCCACCCAGTATCAGGCCCTTGCCATCGAACATGCGTGACTTGGGGTTATTCCTCAGGTAGAGGGCTACCGAGTCGCGTCCACCAGCATAATGAATCTTCTGCAGACCCTCGTCGCTGACAGGAATAAACTTCGACTTGTCATTCGTGGTGCCTGAAGACTTGGCATACCACCTGACACGTCCTGGCCACAGCACATCGCGCTCTCCATGACGCATGCGGTCAATGTCGCCCTTCAGCTCCTCGTAGGTATTGACAGGCACCATTGAGACAAACTGGTCGTAGTCCTTGATATTATCAAAGGCATGATTCCTGCCGTATTCTGTATCCTTAGCAGTATGTATCAGATGCTCCAGCACTGCCCGTTGCAGCGCCTCTCCTCCATTCAGATGCTTTTCCAAAGCCTTCTGACGGGGCTTAAACACATTTCCTATTATCTGAGTCAGACTCATTGTTGTACAAATATTTGCCTGCAAAGGTAATACTTTTTTCTGAAACGACACATTTTCTCCCTACCTTTTAATAATTATAAGCAAAAAGCAGGCTGAAGCCTGTGCGTTACTCATCTTTCCACCACGTATCTTTCAGCTTACAGATAGCCTGGCTGATACAATTCATCGTCTTACAAAAAGGAACGGTGATATCATCTTCCTGAGTCATAAACTGATAAGACCAAGGAGTCAACAGCAGCAGATTGCCAGCTGCACAGTCATCCATTCTGTCGGCAGAAGGATGATAGATATCAGGAAACCCATTATCCTCTATCCTGATAACAGCATAACCACACAACAATGCCTGGTCAAGGATTTCCTGTTCACCCCTTGCAATGCGAGCAGAAACAAGCACAACACCAGAAGCCGCTTCAGCCAAACATCGAGCTTTCTGCTGTTCAAACAATCCTGCATCCTTACGATGACAGACCACAGGGAGCAGCCGTCTGTTCAGTAATGTTAGGTTTCCATAGCTATCACATGCCACATGCCCATTATTCTTCAGCAATCGCTTCTCAATTGCAGCAAAACTGTCAGCACTTAACTGCTGAGGGCATTCACGTTGCAGATATCCCTTCAGCGCTGGTATGCTTACAGCTGTATTAACAGTATTACGTTGAGGATAGAGCCATTCACGATTAGCCATCCTCATCAGCCGATTACGAGGGTTCGCACGAATATATGCCCGTTGTGTAGCCAGTTGTTCTTCATCCACTGGCATCACGTCACAGTAGCCCGCATCGAACAGCGGTGGCAGCGCTCCACCCGATGCAACATGCTTGACGACTGAATCGCCAAGCGCACTATCACTCCTTACTTTTCCTGCGTTGTTGTCCTTTAGTGTGTCTGCGTTATTGCTGCTTAGTGTGCCTGGCGATTCAGTCGCCAGGCCTTCTCCCGCCAAGCTTTCTTCCTGCGCTATCTTTCCCGTTATCGCCCAATAGCGCTTGTTGCACCCCAGCTTAAAGCCAGCAATGACATGCCCCAGATGTGTAGCCTTCCCATTCTGAGACACCACATTACTATGCGCCACCAATAAGAAGTGCAGATGCTCAGGCATTACGACATACTCCACCACCTCCAACATGGGATAGTACCGATGGATGCTTTCTCGTAGTTCCACCTCCACCATCTTCCCTATAGGCGTCAGTTCTACATGCGGACCATCGCTGTCGTTATCGGGTTTATCCAACCTTCCAGCCATTCTTCCCAAAGGCTGGTGCAACCCTTTCGCCACACTAATTGTAATATGATAACAGCCCTTCCAGCTATAGTCATGCGCACGACATCTCCGTTTCATGCTATGTATCGTTGCCTTCTTAAAGTCCCTATCCATCGTTTATGATTATTTCAACAACGCAAAGGTAATGAAAAATAGTATGAAGTACAAAAGAAATCGGCGTTTTTCTTTAGGCGACCAGTGTAAAAACGCAATTGCGACCAGTGTGAAAACGCATTTGCCAATAGTGTGAAAACGCAATTTAGTTGCGTTTTTTGTTGTTGCTCTTTGCCTGAAAGTGCTGGCTGAAGCTTGGTAACATCAGCCTGTAGAATGGATAAGAGCCCATTTAATAATTACTCGTGCTTTCACACGTCTGATGAAAACAAATCAAATAATCACATAGTACCATCTGTCTGTATACTGCTCTCTCCTCCAAAAACGCCCCAACGACGTGAAGTCCATATGAGACTTTTTATCTCATGTTTCTCAGTCCCCATTATTTCAGTAAGTTTCGAATGTGTCATCCCGCATGGCCAACCATTATAGAAGTAGTTATATTCTTCCGCATCAAAAATCTTTGCTTCCGTATATTCCGTACTATCGATACCTTGGTTCAGTTCGTCTAGATGCTTATCGCTTACCATCATGTTCATCATACCTTTTACAAGGTCCTTGACTTCTTCTTTCGGAACAGTTGTTTCTGTTCCACAATGTATATAATAATCATCGTCAAAACCGTCCTCCTCGTCTGTTTTTCCGTAGCTTGCTATCAGGGCGATATGTTGAGGGAATCCGTTCTGTGAGGACACATCTCTTTCGGTTTTACCAATACGATAGGATTTTCCATAAAGTTGGAATAGTAACTGCAAATCTTCACATTGTTTATAGTAAGCTTGCTCATTGACATAATAACTACTCAATTTTGCCTCAAAACGTTGACGAGGTATTATCTCGTTCAGTTGAGGATAATTGCCATATAAGGAATCTGACATGAGTTTTATCGATTTCTTCATAAAATCTCTAACCTCAACCCAATTATCTATATGCTGAAGCGTTCCATATTCATCAGTAGATAACATGTATTTAACGTCTCCCATTGTATCCATAATCGTTTGCACGACATGAGCCATCATGGTGTCTTTATATGCCTCGATAGTTGTCTTAATGGGTGTGTATTCTATAACGTAACCTTTTGAAGTAGAGTCAACAACTACCAGTTGAATCTCGCTCTTGATGTAATGATCTACGATAGTATCATTATTTTCAACCTTAGCCTCATAGTCTTCATAGAGGTAAGACAAGGTATCATTCTTACAAAAATATGCAATAACGTTGATAAGTGAATCTTGACTCTCCTGCTGAGCACTTACTACCTGAGCTGCAATAGGTAGGGTAAACAATTGCAGCATGAATGCAAAGATGATATAACAAACTTTTGTTTTCATGAAAAATTTGAATGTTTTTTAATTGGGCTGCAAAGGTAATCATTTCTTTCTTTGTAGCCAAATATTAGACACGGAAAAGAGAAGATAGTTCCCAACATCATTGGTTTATTTCCCTCGAACCCAGTATTTATGGGAGCCGGCGCCTTTGGCACTGATAGCGGACGAGGGCTCTGCGGTGAGTTTGGAGAGTTCTCGCGAGGCTGTAGTGCGACTGAGATTGTTGAGGTTAGCGTACTCCTGAAGGGTGATGAAGCCATGCTCGTCGATATGTTGCAGGGCACGCTGCAGGCGCTCTTCAAGGGAATAGGGAGAACGAGATGAAGGATTGCTGGAGAGACGTTCAAAGTCGTTCTCTCTATTGATGTCGTCCACCAGATTCTTGTCCACCTTGAGGTTGACACCCCTGGCCTTGACGTGATGGTATTGCTTGTTGGGCGCTGACGTTTCCTGCTGATTACTTTCTTCAGCCTTGTTATCAGCAAATTCAAGTGAGAGCGAGAACACACCCAATCCGTCAATCTTCAACGTATGACCCATAGGGAGATATGTCTTCAGAACTGAGGGCAGCGTATCTAGCACACCTCGAATCGTTGCCTTGCTGAATGCTGGAGAATAAGAGTTGATGAGCTCAACGACCTTGTCGTAGTCGAACTCTGTATAGACTTGCATCTTAGGGAAAATCCTTCCTTCTTTGCCATTGCCCATACCTGCGGGCATTTCCTTTACTACATAATTTGCCATACTGCTAATAATATTTTTCGTTTCAGACTTTGAAATCTACATCCCAAACTTTGAAACGCACGTTTCAGGCTTTGGAATGTGCATTCCAAAGTTTGGAATGGAAATTCTCTAATGATATCCATTTATTTTTACGATATGCGGCGTGAGGCATCCAGTCGCAGGAAGATGAACAGTAGCAGCGTGAAGCCCCACAACGAGGAGCCGCCATAGCTGAAGAATGGCAGCGGGATACCGATAACGGGCGTCAGTCCCAGCACCATACCCACATTGATGAAGACATGGAACAGGAAGATACTCAGCACACAATAGCCATAAACCCTACCAAAGCGCATAGGTTGCCGCTCTGACAAATAGATGAGTCGCCAGATAAGTGCCAGGAACAGCAGCAATACGCCTGCAGAGCCCAGAAAACCTTCTTCTTCACCAACCGTACAGAAGATAAAGTCAGTATCCTGCTCAGGCACGAACTTCAGTTTTGTCTGAGTTCCATTCAGGAAGCCTTTGCCCTGCAGACCACCAGATCCAATGGCAATCTCTGATTGGTGAACGTTATATCCTGCACCACGCAAGTCCTCGTCAAGACCCAACAATACGTTAATGCGTGAACGTTGGTGAGGCTCCATCACATTCTGCATGATAAAATCAGCACCATAATAGAAGAGTCCCGAACCAAGTGCAAAAAGCGCTATAAAGAAGTAGTTCCGAATGCGAGAGGAAAGTGCCTGGAAGAGCAGATAACCTATCAGTACAACGACCTGTGCTACCTGTATATAGACGATATTGATACCAAAGGCCAATAAAGGTAATGAGAGTATGGTGACGCCCACTGCACACAGCGACATGCGCCATGCCAACTTAGGATGACAATAAATCCACACCATACCGATAGAGAACAGCTGGATGAGCACCATGACGGAAAAAGGGCCTACCATGGTTGATGATGAGCCCATAGCAACATCAGCATAGCGGATACCCACCACGAAATAGATGACCATAGCGACACCTGTAAAGAGGATGCTACCTGGCATACCCTCGCGATAAAACATCAGGAAGAAGGAGAGATAAACCAGTGCCGACCCCGTCTCACGCTGCAAGACAATACACAACATTGGCAACAGGATAACCATCAGAGCAGCACCAAAATGTCGCCACTGCTGGATGTTATAACCATAGGTGGACATCAGCTTGGCAAGCGCTAAAGCGGTGGCAAACTTCGCAAACTCAGCTGGTTGCAAGCGCAATGGTCCTAATACCAACCACGATCTGGAACCTTTGATGCTATGCGGATTGAAGATGGTGGCAAAGAGCAATAGCAATAACAGCGCATAGATGACATAAGAGAAGGTATCGTATATCCTATCGTCCAGCAACAAGACCACCATGCCCAGCAAGATACTGGTGGCAATCCAGACAATCTGCATGCCAGAACGCGTAGACAGCGAGAAGATATCCGTCTCACCATACGAGTAGCTGGCTCCGCAGACACTGATCCAGCCAAACGACAGCAGGGCGATATAGATGATTACCGTCCACCAGTCGATGTTGCGCAGCACCCCTTGCTCTCTCTTGTTATCTGTCATGCTATCTAGATTTCTTACCTGCTCGTACTGCCATACGAGATATGTCTGTTCTGCAACTCCTCCGCTTTCCTCTTGGAAGCCTCAGAGAGTTTTCCATTAATATACTGTTCCATGATGAGTCCGCCGATAGGTACACCATAGGTGGCACCCCATCCACCATTCTCCACATAGACGGCAACCGCAATCTTCGGTTTATCCATGGGAGCGAAACCCATGAATACAGAGTGGTCATGACCACGGTTCTGCGCCGTACCCGTCTTACCACATGCCATGAAATCATACTTCGCCAGTTCATGACACGTACCACCCGTAGCGGAAGCACGCATACCCTGCACAACATAGTCATAAGACTCTTTCGAAGCCTTAGTGTGACGACGTGCTCTGTACGTCGAATCAATCACCTCGCCCTGAATACGTTTCACCACGTGCGGTGTGATAAACCAGCCACGGTTAGCGATAGTCGCACCAAGGTTTGCTATCTGTAGCGGTGTGGCGTTGACCTCACCCTGACCGATGGCAATAGATATGATGGTCAGTCCGTTCCACGAGCCCTTGTACGCCTTGTCATAGAACTCCGCATTCGGAATGAGGCCACGCTTCTCACCAGGCAGGTCGATGCCCAGCTTATAGCCAAAGCCCATGCTGACCATATAGTCGCGCCACGTGTTCATCGCATTCTGCACGCTGCCATACTTGTTCTTGGCACCTATCATGTAATAGAGGCCCCAGCAGAAGTAGCCGTTACACGATGTCGACAAAGCAGGAATCAGTGGTAATGGGGAAGCATGGCCGTGACAGCCTACATGCAATCCTTTGTAGTTGAAGCCATGTCCACAGGGATAGGCCGTCTGCGTAGGATGCAGGATACCCTCCGTCATGAATGTCAGACCCTGCGTAGTCTTAAAGGTAGAACCTGGTGGGTACTGTCCCATGATGCTACGGTTCAATAGCGGCTTCCACACGTTTTGGCTGAGCAGACGATGACTTTTGGAGCGCTGGCGACCCACCATCATGCGAGGGTCGTAGCTAGGTGACGACACCATACACAGCACCTCACCCGTCTTGGGTTCGATGGCAACGATAGAGCCAATCTTTCCTTCCATCAATCGCTCACCCAGAGCCTGCAAGTCAGCATCCAGTCCCAGCGTTAAGTTCTTGCCGGCCACCGCACGACGGTCAAAACGACCGTTCTGGTAACGGCCCTGCACTCGGCCATGAGCGTCGCGCAACAGAATCTGCATACCCTTCTCACCACGCAACTGCTTCTCATAGCTACGCTCCACGCCCAACTTGCCAATATAGTCACCTGGCTGATAGTAGTCGTCTTCCTCAATATCCGCAGGTGACACCTCAGCCACATCGCCCAACACATGCGCAGCAAAGGGATAGCGATACTGGCGGATGGAACGGCGCTGGATGTAGAAACCCGGAAAGCGGAACATCTTCTCTTGGAAGACACTGAAGTCTGCCTCTGACAGCTGGCTCATGAACAACTGTTCCGTAAAGCGAGAATACCCCGGATTCTTCGAACGGTCCTTGATGGTCTCCATGCGGTGGTCAAAGTCCTCACGCGTGATGTTCAATGCTTCACAAAAATCAAGAGTATCCAAGTGGTCCTTGGCTTCATTCATCACTACCATGATGTCATAGGCAGGTTGGTTGTACACCAACAACTTGCCATTACGGTCATAGATACCACCACGCGAGGGGTACTCTATTTTCTTCAAGAAGGCATTAGAATCCGCACTCTTCTTGTAGTCATCACTCGTAATCTGGAGCATGAAGAGACGGATGATGTAGATTACCACAATGAGCAATGCCACACCACCAATCACATAGTGTCTATAGTCTAACGAGTAGTCCTTCATAGTACACTCTCTTCCTGTGTCAACGATTTCCCTTACCGATCTCGAAAGTGAATATCAGCACCAACGTTAAAAGACTGCTACCTACTACACACATCAGCCAATAGAAACCATTGAAGAAAGTAAACATCTCCAGAGTATAGAACAGTAGGCAATAAAGTAACACCATCGGTACAATGTAATAGGCATACTTCAGTGGACCAAGTGTCTTTATCGACGGAATCAGGTTGTCGGCAGAATCACGCGGCACATAGAGCTCCAGATAGTATGGTTGAATAGCAGCTATAATAGTAAGCGATGTTGCAGCCAATCCTGGCGTATTCGAGAATATATCGATAACTAGTCCCAAGAAAAAGCTCCATACTAACCCAGCCCACTTCTCCTGATTTCGTGGAAACATCGCTACAAAATATACATAGAACAACGGTGTAGCATAATGAAACAGATGGATACGTCCAAACACAATGACTTGTGCCAGGAAAAACACGGCAAACCACCCTAACCGTTTAAAGAAATCAGCAGACATCCCAAAGGATTTTACAATTTGACGATTTTACAATTTGACCATTGTCACTACTCACGAACGTTCAACTTCAGCGAGTCGCGGGCAGCCTGCATCATACGCATACGGGCAGCAATAGAGCGATCACTGATGACCACGACATCGCGCAGATTACCGAAGTCTGTCGTCAACCGCACCTTCAACTTATACGACAAGCCATCACGGGCATTATAGACCTCCACGATCTGACCGACGAGTACTCCTGGCGGGAAGATGCTCGAATATCCGTTTGTTTCCACCCAGTCGCCTCGCTTGAAACGGGCATGACGGGGAATATCCTCGACATAGGCATAGGCTGCATCCTCACCATACCAGCGAAGCACACCGAAGTATCCATAGCCACGGATGGCACAGCTAATGCGCGACGAATGACTGTTTAACACAGGGATAACAACACTATAATGGTCGGACACCAAGTAGGTGACACCTACCACGCCACGACCACAGGCTACACCCATACCTACTTCCACACCATCGTCCTTACCCTTGTCGATGGTCATCAGGTTATCTAGCTTGCCCAACTCGTTGCTCACCACCTTGGCAGTAATGAGTTGGTAACGACTCAGCGAGTCGAGGCCTTGTTGTTCTTTAGATTCAGTCTTCTGAGTTGCCTCACCATACAGACGACGCAACTGAGTGACCTGACGCTCCAGATAATAGTTACGAAGCGTCAAGTCCTCATTCACTTTCGTCAATGAGAAGTACGACTCCACTGCTGATGTCCACTGATAGAAACGGCCAGCCACCGCATTCGCTGACGAGAACCATACGCTGTTGTGATAGCTGTTATAGCTGAACAGCAGCGTCAAGCTCACCGCCTCCAGAAATACGAAGATCAGCCAGTGGTAGTGTCGTCCGAGGAACTCAAGAAGATTCTTCATGCTAAACCACTATCGCATCAGGAATGTGAAGCGGTTGACATTCTTCAGAGCGATACCAGCTCCCTTAGCCACTGAGTGCAACGGATCTTCTGCGATATGGAAAGGAATATTGATCTTTGCCTCCAGACGACGATCCAAGCCACGCAGCAAAGCACCACCGCCAGCCAACCAGATACCGTTCTTCACGATGTCGGCATACAGCTCAGGAGGAGTATTCTCCAAAGCAGAGAGCACAGCATTCTCAATCTTGGCAACGGTCTTGTCGAGACAGTGTGCAATCTCCTGATAACATACGGGCACCTCCATAGGCAGCGCTGTGATACGGTTAGGACCGTGAACGACATAATCCTCAGGAGCCTCATCGCCCAGGTCGGTCAGTGCAGAACCTACAGCAATCTTGATACGCTCGGCCATACGCTCAGAGACCTTCACGTTGTGCTGACGAGACATATATTCCTGGATATCAGCTGTAAGGTCGTCACCAGCGGTACGGATAGAATTGTTGCTAACGATACCACCCAACGAGATAACGGCAATCTCGGTAGAACCACCACCGATATCGACAATCATGTTACCCTCGGGAGCCTCTACATCAATACCGATACCAATAGCTGCAGCCATCGGTTCGAAAATCAGATATACGTCACGGCCGTCGGCATGCTCCGCACTATCACGTACGGCACGCAGCTCCACCTCAGTAGAACCTGAGGGCACGCCAATCACCATACGTAGTGAGGGCGAAAACAGACGGCTACCTGTGTGAACCATCTTAATGAGACCACGCATCATCTGCTCACAGGCAGAGAAATCAGCAATCACACCATCACGCAAAGGGCGAACGGTACGAATGTTGTCATGTGTCTTTTCATACATCATCTTAGCCCGCGAACCTACGGCAATCATCTTGTCGGTATGGCGGTCGAGGGCTACTACTGACGGCTCGTCAACCACAATCTTATCATCACTGATAATAATTGTGTTAGCCGTTCCAAGGTCCATAGCTATCTCTTGGACAAAACTAAAAAATCCCATTCTTCTTAACTACTTTAACTTCTATAACTTCCTTAACTTCTTACTTTTCGAACCATGAGTGAATGGCAGTATCATAGTGGCTGCTAACACCAAAGGCACGAGTAGCAAACATACGACGCTGTTCCTTGGTAGTCTCGGCACCCTGCTTGTTAAGGATGTCCAGCAATACAGCGTACTCAGCCTTAGAGGGAACGATAACCACATCGTTGAAGTTCTTTGCACCAGCACGAATCAGCGAGATGCCACCGATGTCAATCTTCTCGATGATGTCCTCCTCACTGGCACCGCTGGCAACGGTCTGCTCAAAGGGATACAGGTCGACGATGACGAGGTCAATCTCAGGAATCTCGTACTGAGCCATCTGCTCACGGTCGCCCTCATTGTCGCGACGTCCCAAGATACCTCCGAATACCTTCGGGTGCAGGGTCTTCACACGACCACCGAGGATAGAGGGATACGTTGTCACGTTCTCTACCTTCTCGCAAGCGTAACCCAGACTCTCGATAAAGGTCTGTGTACCACCTGTTGAGAGGAACTTCACACCCTCATCATTCAACTTCTTCAACAACTCTTCCAGCCCATCCTTGTGAAATACAGAGATAAGCGCAGTCTTAATTTTCTTTGTGTCTGCCATAAAAATAATATAACGTTATATTCGAATTCGGGCTGCAAAATTACAAAAAAAACAGCATACCACACAACCTTTACTACAAAATTTTCACCTTATTATAAAAATAATGCCTTAAATCAATTCGAAGACAGATTACAATCCCAATGTCATAACGAAACGAGAGCCACCGGTATAGGAGGTGTCGAGGATGACATCACCATTCATGTGCCGGGCAAACGAGCGGGCAATAGAGAGACCTATGCCTGTACCATCAGAATATTCGTCCAACTGCACGAACTCAGTAAAGATATTCTCGGCTTGCTCAGGAGGAATGCCAATACCGGTATCCTCAATGACGAAGATGACCTGTTGCTGACTAGCACTGACGCTCAAGGTAGCATGTGCCTTCTGGAGCCTAGCATGACGACGCTGGAATGCCACGGGATGGGTGAACTTAATGGCATTATCAAGCAGCAGGACCAATGCCTTGACAGCAGATTTCCTATTAGTCTTGAACACACAGTCCTCAGCCTCTGGCGACACCTGTAACTGGAAATCAAGGTGGCGCGCCTTCTTGATGCCACTCTGTTCAACAGCCTCCCTAACTATCTCAGCAGGAGTTACGGTATCCAAGCACTCGACGTCTGCATTGCTGTTGATCATGCTCAAATCCAGCATCTTATCCACCAGATGGGTAATACGTTCGCTATTCTCTACTATCTTCTTACTGATGTCCTGCAACTGGTCACTACCAAGCTTCATATCAGGAGTTGCCAACACCTGACTGAATCCCGACAGTACATTCAACGGGGTGCGCACCTCGTGGGATATCTGCTGAATGAACTGTGTCTTCATACGTGACGACTCCTCAGCACGTTCATTAGCCAATAGCAGTTCGCGATTGGTTGCATCCAACTCACGGTTCTTTGCATCTAGTTTGCGATAGGCCTTCTTTCGTTGGACAGCATAGACATGGAAGAATACCAAGATAATGAACATGACGACAGCAGTCCATATCAGTCGCTGTTGCGACAGCTTGGCACGTTGTTCAGCTATCTGACGTTCCTTGCCCTCAGTATCATAAATGGTCGAAATCAGGTCTGCATCTATTTTCTTTTGACTCGACAAGGCGTCTTCGTAAGCTGCAGCTATCTGGTTAGCCACATGCAAGGCAGAGTCTCGATGACCAGCCAATAAGTTGACTTGGAATTTGGGTATCATAAAGCGACCGATATTCTCTAAATCGGGCTGGTAACCGTTCTCACCCATAAAGGCATCCAATTGTGTCATATTGCGTGTAGCCTCCTCATAACGACCTGTAGCCATCAGGTATCGGCAACTATTGATAATACTCCCCAATTGCTTAGCTGTTTGTGTCGATAGATACTCAGCAAAAGCTTTCTCTGCATCAGCAGAATGCCCTTGTGCATAGGCCCACATCGCACGACAATAGGTTATCTCAGCCTTCATCTCGTCAAGATAGACGGAGTCGGGATAAGGGATTTTCTGTGCTTCAGCATACAAGGAATCCTCTCTGGCTATCCAAGGAGTAGCCTTGTCAACCATCCGACGACGCATATAGACAGTAGCAATTGCATTCATCGTCTTCTGACACTCGCGGAGGTCGAGTGAACCATGATGGGTTGCCAGTCGCGCCTTGATGCTCTGCAGCGATTTTTGGAAACTCTTGTCCGCCTCAGCATCTTGTCCCAAGCAGAGCTGACTCTCACCGATAATCTGTGCAATATCATGATGGTCGACAAACGACCCTTGACCTGCAGCCCTTAATTTTCGGTCTGCATTATAGGCCTCCCGCAGGGCTCTATCATAGCGCCGCATATCACAGAGCAGTCGCACATAGTCTTTATAAGAATAGATGTAGCATTCAATATCAGCCCTAACCTTCAGTTTCTTAACGTCCATGTTGGTCAACAGGTAATACTGGCTGAGCGACTTACGCTGCTGACCCATCAGATTATAGGCAATGGTGCGATAGAAGATTGCCCTTACCAATGGCAGTTTACCTTTATGTTCCAAACTGTCTGTCACCATTATTAGGCGTGGATAGTCGCGCGCGTCGCCCAGTGCTGACACCAGCGAGTCGGCACTGTTATAGCCATCAGCGTCTGCATTGCCTTCAGCGCCCGTCGAACGCTGACAATTGGTGCAGCCAGCCACTACCATCAGTGCCAGCACCATGCTGATAATATATATTTTGTGAAGGTACTTCATGAACCATCAAATAATCTGCTGCAAAATTAGCTATTTTTTGTCACAATTATCATCTTTACCCGTAGAAATGTCGTATTCTGCAGAAAAATTTGTACTTTTGCACCCGCAAAAGCAAAAATGACACGTATGAAACGTCTGTTCATTCTCACCCTACTGACCCTCGCATTATCGCTCACACTAGTGGCTCAAACCAACAAAGAGCCGAAGGGTGTTGTGCGCTTTTTTAGCCGACTGGGTAGACTGATCGACACATTGGCCGTAAAGGGTGTCGACCCTCACTATATCGTAGCGCCCAAGCGCCCCTGGCAGGTCATCGTGAAGGGCAATGTCAGCCAGTCAGAACTGAAAATGAAATCGACCATTGACGGCAGCACCATCTTCGGCGAGGTCGCGAGCGACCTGGTGTGGGAACCCACCATCAAAACCACACCATCCACCTATGCTGGCGTGTGGGCAGGCTATCGAGGCTATGGCCTCGGCTACTCCTGGAATGTCGGGGGCAACGATGGTAGCTTCCTCACCTTTGGTGCTACGGGCGGTTCCTATGGTGTCAACCTACGCATCCATTCTTTCAGTAGCGACAATCCAGAGGTGTATTATAAGGGAATCTTCACCTATGGCAACAATACGGAAACCATCTCGGGCACGGAAAGCAACCCTCTGGCCAGTCCCATCAAGACACGCACACTGATGCTCGACGCCTACTATATGTTCAATGGCAAGCGTTTCTCTTATGCTGCAGCCTACGACCAGTCGGTTATCCAAAAGCGTTCCGCAGGGTCGTTCATGGTGGGTGCCATGTACTACTATTCGCACATCAACTACGCCAACGACGAGAATGCCGCCTTCATTCTGCTCATGGACGATATCGGACGCATCAAGCAGTGGCAGCTCAGCATCGGCGCAGGCTATGCCTACAATCTTGTACCTTGCCGTGGGCTACTCATCAACGCCATGTTTATGCCCATGCTCACTGTCTATGACCGTCATAAGACGTGGCGTTACGATTCCAATCTCCGCGATCAGGCCATTAACAATGTCCTCTACAACGAAGACGAACTCATTGAGAGTGACTACCGCCTAAAGGAGGAGCCGCTCTCCGTTACTGATAGTCATAGTCCTATAGCGCTCAATTTCGACACCCGCCTGTCGCTGACCTACCAGTGGAACTGGCTCTTTATTAATGCCTACGGGCAATTCAGCCGTTTTCATTTCAAGGAAGGCTGCGTGAAGGGCACCCTCCTCGATTGGTACGTCAACGCCTCAATAGGTGTCAGATTTTGAAGAAAATTGGCTGTTTTTTCGTTTGTTTGAAAATTAATTTGTACCTTTGCAGCCGCAAATTTGACCAAATTAATTCCAAATGAGAAAAAAGATTGTTATGATGGCTGCGACAGCCATGCTCGCCACCGCCACATGGGCCGGTGGATTGATGACTAACACGAATTACCACATTGCTTTTGACCGTATGTTCGCCCGCGGTGCCAGCACCGAGATTGACGCAACGTTCTCGAACCCTGCCGGATTGGCATGGGGACACGAAGGTTGGCAGTTTTCACTGAACTTCCAGAAGCCCTGGCAGAACCGCGACATAGAGTTGACGGCAGCAAACGACGCAAAAACCAAGTATGAGGGCAAGGCTTCGGCACCCATCGTACCAGCATTGTTTGCTTCGTACAAGAAGGACCGCTGGGCTGTCAGCGGTATGATTGGTATCGTGGGTAGTGGTGGTTTCGTTCAATATGACGACGGTGTACCCATGTTCAACGTGTTGCTAAACAGCACTATCACCAAACTGACCAAAGGTCTCTCTGATGCAACCCAAGGAGCCATTCCACCCATTACCCCCGACCAATATACGCTGGACTCGGAGATGAAGGGCAAACAATATATCTATGGTGGACAGTTGAACTTCAGCTATAAGATTACGGACTATCTGGCTGCAGCAGTAGGTTTTCGTGCCAACTACTATGACGGCTACTATCGCGGACACGTCATTGCAGACAATCATGCCACAAAAGGAAAGTTGGCTAGTCTGCTGCTTGATGTAGACCAGAAAGGATGGGGCTTTACACCTATCATCAGTCTGGCCTACCATCAGGGGCCACTCACGCTGACTGCCCGCTATGAGTTCCGTACGAAGATTAGTACCAAGAATGACACCAACGTTTTGGACGCAGACCTCAACACCACAAAGATGGTAACAGAGCCATTAACACAATTAGTGGTGGCTGGCGCTATCACTCCTGCTCAAGCACAAGCCATCGGACAAGGCATCCAACAGCAACTGGGTGGTGGCTTCAGTGACTATACTGCTCCCTATGAGGATGGTGCCCGCACCCGCTACGACATGCCAGCATTGCTCACCGTGGCTGCAGGCTATGAGTTTACACCCGCACTACGCGCCACTGTTGAGTACCACTTCTTCGACGACAAGAATGCAAAGATGGCCAACGACCGCCAGGAGGAGTTGACCCATGGCACCCACGAATTCCTGGCCGGTGTGGAATGGGACATCAACAAGAAGTTCACAGTCAGTTGTGGTGGTCAGCGTACCGACTACGGTCTATCCGATGGTTACCAACAAAACACGTCGTTTGCCTGCGACAGCTGGTCAATAGGTCTGGGTGGTGCCTGGAATATCAATGAAAAGATACGCCTGAACGCCAGCTATTTCTGCAGCCTCTACAGCGACTACGAGAAGGTAGTCTCTTACGGTAAGGAGACCTACTCACGCACGAATCACGTAATAGGTGTCGGCGTAGACTATAAGTTCTAAGATTTGCCAAATATACTCCTCTATAGTCTCACGCCAAATGACATACGGGCGTATGCATCGAAAAGATTGACCTTACATTGGTCTTTCTTAAAGGAGAAATTGTTGAACTGCGCCTGAGCACCGATGAAGTAATTGCTCCAGTTGTAGGCTATGCCAAGACGCAGGTCAACGTTGAACCTGAGCAAGCTATAGTCGGTCTCAGAACCCACTTCCCAGATGTCAACTTCGTCATACCACGAAGTGTCATTGCCACTGGGAATGGGCCTATGCGTCTTTCCATTAGCCCAGGTGTGCGTTTCTGGGTTCCATTGCCCGTAGTCGGCAGTCGACCCTTTAGCCTCTACCAGTTCATAGTTGCAGTCGTACTTGTAAACCTTCACGCGGTTATAGAAACAGATGGTTGGCATGGCCATCGCGTTGACAACAAAGCCACGGAACGGTACCCAGTTGTAGCCGTAGCCAATACCGATGTTGCCTTGGTGCATTTTGATTCGGCCAACGTTACTACTAAGGAGTATCAACGATGAGTTTTTGTCGTCTGACAAATCTATACCCGCCATATACAAGGTGGCTCCTAAAAGCAAGGAGCCTGCTGAGCAACGCTGGATGACAGACTGATTGTAGGCTGCAGCCTGTGAGTATCGTCGGCCGTTGAACACGTAATAGCCATTCAGATAGAGAGAGGCAATGCTTACGGGAGCCAGTAGTCGAGCATCACCATTTAGAGGAATAACCTTGCCGTTTTCGTAGACGGTTGAGGCGAAAGTACCTTCGGTAACATCAAAACTATGCAGGCGGAGGTTAGCTCCGTACTTAGCACCAGTGGTGCTGAAGGCGAACATTGTTTCCTTCTTTTTACCAAGACTCTTGGCTACAGCTATTCCCGTACCACGATAGCCAGCCCAAACGCCAATAGAAGGCGACATTGGTGGCTCAAAGCACATTTGCCAGTCCATACCATCACCTGCCGACGGGTTGCCTACAGTGTTGCTGTAGTCCACATCGAACACGCTTTCCTTATAGCGCAGCACCACCCTCCAGGGTTTGTCGGGTACCTCAATGTAGTGGAGATCTACCTTCTTCTTGGCTTTGGCGTCTAAGTATTGCTGTACCCGATGAAGCCATACCATCAGGTTCGACTTACCATCCGACGTACTTACGCTGTCTATAGTTTCTTGTTCCTGTGCTGCTGCATTCAAGGAGAATAGCAGGCAGCAGGTGATTATTTTTCCTATCATTATGATTATTACTTCATCTCTTCACTTGATTTTTACCGAGCCAAAAGCAAAAACGAGCTACATGTCTGTAACTCGTTGACTTCTCAGTGTAGCGGGAGCCGGGATTGAACCGGCGACCTCATGATTATGAATCATGCGCTCTAACCAGCTGAGCTATCCCGCCATCATTGCTGTTAAGCGGCTGCAAAGGTAGACATTTATTTCGAATTACCAAAATTTTTCTGAAAAAATCTTCGTA
>Ga0310695_10001535_pt1 | contig 54229 bp, 32 predicted proteins | sample RumenRJG_04DNA_FD_203882 | JGI IMG/M metagenome (GOLD analysis project Ga0310695, IMG submission 203882) | Bovine rumen microbial communities from Lethbridge, Alberta, Canada - RJG_04 (v2) (version 2) | ecosystem: Host-associated > Mammals > Digestive system > Stomach > Rumen | place: Canada...
TCTTTTTTCTGCGCAAAAACATGCGCAAATATAGCACGGGACACGCCATTTTGCAAATCCAGCGAGCTAAATCGCTGATTCTCAGTTCCCAATTTTTCAGAAATCAGAGACCGCGGAAAACAGGACTCAGGACTTGAAATTTTGTTTGTTTTTTTTGCCTTATATATATAAAACAAACAAATCAAACAATTCAAAAAATTCAAATGATTTGTGTGTCATCGCAAGTTTTGACACAACAATATTATTTAATGATATCAACAGATTATTTTCCGCTTTGTTTGTATTTTTTGTTTTGTTTGAATTGTACACACAAATAATTGGATTTATCTCTTTTTCTTGTCTTCAATGCCAAAAAACATCAATAAAAAGAGAATTGTTAATAGCGGGCAGATGCCTCATCTATTAACAATTCTCTCTAATTTGTGATATCTGATATCTATTATCTAATATCTAATATCTGATATCTGATTTTATCCCAGGAAGCCGAGGAGGACACCTGCGGCAACTGCCGAACCGATCACGCCGGCCACGTTGGGACCCATGGCGTGCATGAGCAGGTAGTTGCTGGGATCGGCCTTGAGGCCCTGGTCGTTGCTGATGCGTGCAGCCATAGGAACAGCCGAAACGCCGGCATTACCAATGAGCGGGTTCAACTTCTTGCTCTTCGGCAAGATGAGGTTGAAAATCTTCACGAACAGCACGCCCGAGCAGGTGGCGATGACAAAGGCGCAGAAGCCAAGGAAGAAGATGAAGATGGTCTCCTTGGTCAGGAACTGCGATGCCTGGGTCGAAGCACCCACGGTCATACCCAGCAGGATGGTCACGATATCGGTCATGGCATTGCTGGCGGTGTGGGCCAGACGCTTGGTCACGCCACTCTCACGCAACAGGTTACCGAAGAACAGCATACCCAGCAGGGGAATTGCCGAGGGAACCACAAAGCAGGTGAGCAACAGACCGAAGATGGGGAAGATAATCTTCTCCAGCTGGCTGACTTTGCGGGCGGGTTTCATGCGCATCTTGCGCTCCTTCTCGGTCGTCAACAGGCGCATGATGGGCGGCTGGATAACCGGCACGAGGGCCATGTAGCTATAGGCGCTCACGGCAATCGCACCCATCAGGTTAGGTGCAAGCTTGGACGACAGGAAGATAGCGGTAGGACCGTCGGCACCACCGATGATGGCGATAGCACCTGCTTGGTCGGGCATGAAGCCCAGGAACAGAGCAATCATGTAGGCGCCAAAGATACCAAACTGTGCTGCGGCACCCACAAGCATCAGCTTGGGGTTAGCCAACAGGGCACTGAAGTCGGTCATCGCGCCGATGCCCAGGAAGATGAGAGGCGGATACCATCCGTTGCGCACACCTTGATATAGGATGTTGAGCACAGAGCCATCCTCATAGATGCCGATCTCGTTACCCGGCTGGAAAGGAATGTTACCAATCAGGATACCAAAGCCGATGGGCACGAGCAGCATAGGCTCAAAATCATGCTTGATGGCGAGGTAGATGAAGAACAAACCCACCAAAATCATGACCAGGTTAGTCCAATCAAAGTTGTAGAATCCTGTGAAATGCCAGAAGTCCAGCAACTTGGTGAACAGGAAATTGTCAAGCAGTATCATAGCTTTAACTAGTTTCTAGCTTCTAGTCCCAAGTTTCTAGTTTTTGAGTCGCTAAGAGGCTGATGCCAACCAGGGACTAGAAACTCTGGACTATAAACTTATTATCCGATTACCATGATTGTATTACCCTCGAGTACCGAATCCTCTTTCGATACCTCGATGCTCTTGACGGTACCGTCAACGCCAGCGTGAATCTCGTTACCCATCTTCATGGCCTCGAGGATGCACACCACGTCGTCGGCCTTAACCTGCTGACCAACCTTGACGAAAATGTCCTTGATGACGCCGGGCAGCGGCGACTCAATCACGTGACCGCCAGCTGCAGCGGGAGCAGCTTTGCGGGCTGCGGGCTTGGGAGCGGCGGCAGGGGCATCGCTCACGGCTACGCGCTTAACGGCGGGAGCGGCCTTGGGCTGCTCGGGCAACTCAACGTCATAGGCCACGCCGTTGAGCTGGATGTGGGCGATGTTGCCCTCAATGTTATCGATGGCAACATTGTACTCGTTACCATTGATCTTATACTTGTATTCCTTCATTTAATGAATGATTTTTATAGTTGATTATTTCTTGATAACGGGTAATTCACGCATCAGGCCGGGTTTTGCCGACCAGGATGAGCCATCACGGGGAGTCAGCGTCAACACGCCGCTCTCGTTGTCGTGGGCATTCAGGTGCTGATACAGGGCGAAGCAGATGGCAGCCATCTTCTCACCGTCAACATCACCACTCGAGGCAGGCACTGCAGCGGCAGCAACAGGTGCGGCAGCAACTTGCTCCTTGTCGTCACTCAGGTTGCGGCTTGCAAACTTGCCGAACAACTTGAAGCAGATATAGAGCATTGCGAGTGCGCAGAACACAACCGACATGGCAAGCAGGGCAATCCAGTAGCCATGGGGATCCTTGATGTGGAAGGCCTCGATGTTCTCGTTCACCTCACGGATGTTGTAGTTACCCTTGGTGATAGCCGTCTCGATGGTCTGGCCATCTTTTACGGTCCACTCGGTCTTGCCGTCGCCAAGGATGCTCGGCAGACGACCTTCGGCCTTGATAGCGTAGGTCTCACCGGGCTTGAGCGATGCGGGAACCGTCACGTCATCAACCAGGTCACCATTCACGTCATACAGGGCAATATAATTATCCTTGCCCAGGGTGAAGGTAAACGGCATGTGGAACGTGCCCAACTTGGGGTCACCGTCAGCTTCCATGACAAAGTGTCCGCGAGGAGCGATTTTGGTATTACGCTCGTCGCCACGGGGAATCTCGTAGATGTCCATGGGCTGGGCCTCGGACAATTCAACCAGAATCTGTTTGGGCTTCTTCTTGTTACCCTTGTTCTTGTCGAACACGTTCTGGATTTCCTCACGGCTCAGCGTGGTGATGAACATCTGCTCGACGGCAGTGGAACTGTAGGACGAGTTGTAGAACTCGACCCAGCCGTTGCCGCCCGTGCTGTCCTGCTGCACCATCACCTCGTTGATGCGCACGTTTTTGCGCCCTTGGGCAAACGTGGGCAGCGCCAGGATGGCACACAGCAGCAATAAGGTCAATGCTTTTTTACTCATAGCGGTCTGCATTGATGATTACAAGGGGATATTACCGTGCTTCTTGGCAGGGTTGGTCAACTTCTTGGTGCGCAGTACCTCAAGGGCGCGGATGACGCGGAAGCGGGTGTTGCGCGGCTCAATGACGTCATCGATGTAGCCATAGCGGGCTGCATTGTAAGGCGTGCAGAAGAGGTTGTTGTACTCGTCCTCCTTGTCCTGGATGAACTTCTTGCCAGCCTCGGCGAGTTCCTTAGCCTTCTTCTCGTCACCGGCAGCCTTGGCCTCTTCGGCCTGGGTCTTGAAGTTCTTGCTGTCCTTGGCATAGAGAATCTCGGCAGCACCTGCGGCACCCATCACAGCGATCTCGGCGCTGGGCCAAGCGTAGTTCAAGTCGCCACGCAGCTGCTTGCAGCTCATCACGATGTGCGAGCCACCATAGCTCTTGCGCAGGGTAACGGTCACCTTGGGCACAGTAGCCTCGCCATAGGCGTAGAGCAACTTGGCACCGTTCATGATGACGGCGTTATACTCTTGACCGGTACCGGGCAGGAAGCCGGGCACGTCAACGAGGGTTACCAGAGGAATGTTGAAGGCGTCGCAGAAGCGTACGAAGCGGCCGCCCTTCTTGGAGGCGTTCACGTCGAGCACACCTGCCATGCAGTTGGGCTGGTTGGCAACTACACCGACAGCCTGACCGTTGAAGCGGGCAAAGCCGACGATGATGTTCTTGGCGAAGTCCTTGTGAACCTCAAGGAACTCACCGTTATCAACGATAGCGCTGATGACCTGATACATGTCGTAGGGGTCGTTGGCGCTCTCGGGGATGATGTTGTTCAAGGCATCCTCCACGCGGTCGATGGGATCGGTGCACTCCACACGGGGTGTCTCCTCCATATTGTTGCTGGGCATGTAGCTCAACAGCTGACGGATGATGGCGATAGCCTCTTCCTCGGTCTCGGCGGCAAAGTGTGCCACACCGCTCTTGCTGGCGTGAACACCGGCACCACCCAGCTGCTCCTGGGTCACGTTCTCGCCTGTCACGGTCTTAACGACCTTGGGACCGGTCAGGAACATGAAGGAGATACCCTTGGCCATGATGATGAAGTCGGTCAGGGCAGGGGAGTAAACGGCACCACCGGCACAAGGGCCAAGGATAGCGCTGATCTGGGGAATCACACCCGAAGCGTTGATGTTGCGCTGGAAAATCTCGGCATAGCCAGCCAAAGCGTTAACGCTCTCCTGGATGCGGGCACCACCCGAGTCGTTCAGACCGACAACAGGTGCACCCTGCTTCATAGCGAGGTCCATCACCTTACACATCTTCAACGCCATGGTCTCACCCAGCGAACCGCCGATGACGGTAGCATCCTGGGCAAAGACGTAAACCAGACGGCCACCAACGGTACCGAAGCCGGTAACAACACCGTCGCCATCATAGGTCTTCTTCTCCATGCCGAAGTTGGTGCAGCGGTGCTGAACAAACATGTCCAGTTCCTCAAAGCTGCCCTCGTCAAGGAGCATATTGATGCGCTCACGGGCAGTGAATTTGCCCTTCTCGTGCTGCTTGGCAATAGCCTTCTCGCCACCGCCCAGGCGTGCTTTCTCGCGACGCTCAATCAGCTCTTGAATCTTATCAAGTTGTTTTCCCATTTTTAATTTTTCGATTTTTGTAGTCTGTATAAAACCACTAATAGCTAATCACAGCTAATTACTCAGGCTTCTCGCAGAGTTCAATAAGAGCGCCACAAGTGCTCTTGGGATGCAGGAAGGCGATGTTCAGACCCTCAGCACCTCTGCGGGGCTTCTCGTCGATGACGCGGCAACCGTTGGCCTGTACGTCTTCAATTGCTCCACCAACACCGTCCGAAACGGCAAATGCAACGTGCTGAATGCCACCACGGCCACCATTCTTCTCGATGAACTTGGCAATAGCGCTCTCGGGGGCAGTAGCCTCAAGAAGTTCAATCTTGGTCTGGCCTACCTTGAAAAAGGCGGTCTTTACCTTCTGGTCAGCAACTTCTTCAATTGCGTAGCACTTGAAGCCCAGCATGTTCTCGTAGAAAGGAATAGCCTCCTCAAGCGAGGTAACAGCGATTCCGATGTGTTCGATGTGCGAAATGTTCATAACTTTCTGATTTTTAATTGATTATTTAATGAAATTAAGTGAATTTGCAAAATAACGCACAAAATTACAAAAAATTAGTGCAAGTCGAGTGCAGAACAAAAAGAATTTATTCTTTTTTTTATGCCGAGACGCCGCCTAATTTATCAAAAGATTGTGCAAGTCGGGTAGAGTGCCAAATATAATTTAAATTTTATTTGTCCAAATTGCTGATGACCTTGGTGAACTGCTCTCCTAAACCGATGGTGTAGCCCTGTGAACAGAAGACCACGCGGTTGAATGTATCGGCAAGAATGAAGACGGGCAATTGCGTCTCACTCTGCAGTTTCATCTCCTGGGCTATCTGATGGCGTATGGCACCGCCATTGTCGATGCCATAGATGACATTCTTGGGCAACTGGCCGAAGTTCTCTTGCCTGTACTGCTGGGCTTGGGCCTCGTTTTCAAACAACAGCACAAACGGGCGTCCCCATTTATCCAAATCGGCAGCCTTCTTGGCAATGTCACGCATAGCATGGTTAGTGGGTTCTTGCCCCACGCCCAGCACACCCACAATGAAGTAGCCGCGCCCCGTCTGGGACAGAATGCTGACAGGATCGCCCTGCACGGGTTTCAAATCACTGTCAAGCAGCTGGAATTTGGACTCGGAATTGAAATTACCGATGACTGCCACGATGTCATCGCTCTGGCGCATGGTCAGGTTGATGGTGGTGGTCTCGCCGGGATTTACCTTGAAGATGCGGTTGGCGACAAGCACTTTGCCGCTTGCGGCGCGGGTGCCGCTGGTGAGCATATAAGTGCCGGCATCCAGCGGGGTGCCGTTCTTGAAAGTACCGCTCCATGACGAGCCGTCTTCCAGGCCCGAGTCTCCTTCATCATAGTTCAGCAACTGTGTCGTGCCGTCATCCAGGATGCGTGAGATGGAGAAGTGATGGTAATATTTCGGGTTATCGAGCGACGGGGTGGGGGTATAACGCAACTTGAGGAAACCGGTTGAGGCTTGTTGCTGCTCCACGGCTTCAAAGTCCACATCTTGCCAATCACTGCCATTGCGGTACTGCACCTTACCGGTAACGGGATCCATGCGGGACTCAATATCCAGCGAGCGCGCCATGTCAACAAAGAAAATGTCACGGCCACGCTTGTCAGCAACCTTGGAGCGCCATACGCCCATCGGCGTCTGGGCAATGTGCAGGGCGTTCTCCTCAGGATGGATACTGATGTTGTCACTCACCCAGCGGGCCAGGTCAAGGGGATTGCTGCGGAATCTCGCAACCGTCTTGGCATCAAAGGCATCCTGAAGAGCCACTTTAAATGGCGATGTAATCATTTCATATTCCACACGTTGTGCCAGTTGGCCGCTACGTGCATTGAAAGCATCCTCGAGGATGGCCATGGGCACGTCACGCATATCCTTGTCGTTCAGACCAGCCAGTACACCCAGCACACGCTCCATATTGTCACTGTGATTGTTGGCAAACTCCAATATGGTTTGCCAGTTTCCACGCGCCTTGACCAAATAATCGGCAACAGCGGGGCAGAGCGATTGGGCACGCTCAAGGTCGGGGAAGGTGGCCTCATAGGCCTTGCGGATGGAGTCTTCACGTGCAAAGCGCACCTTGTTTTCGGCAGCTTTCTCGGCTGTGACCTTAGGCATGAGGGCCTTCTCGACAGGCGGCACGATGTCAAAGGTCTCGTAGCTGGGTGCCGCATTGAGGCTATTGCTGCGGGTGAGAACGACATCGACGGTTTTGTCTTTGCCAAATGACACCTTTTGGTAGCCATACCAGCCGTTTTTGCTGGCCCACACGAGCATATCGCCCTTGCCGGCTGTGAGCGAGGTTTTGCCCTTGCCATCGGTATATTTGGTGGCAGCAGGGTAAAACTCGCCATAGTTGTAGATACGGAACTCCACCCTGGCTCCCTTGACAGGATTGCCCGACTTGTCCAATACCTGGACTTGAACCGAGGCTGTGGCGGCATAGTTGCCAATCAAGTTGATTTCAGTGAAATTACGGGTTCGTGACATCACCTCCTCAGGGCCGTTGTAATCGCCAAAGGCACGCGTATGCATCAGCAAGGCCCTCGACGCGGGAGCGTTGAACCACCCCAGGTCGAGCACCGCCTCGGGTTCGCAAGCGCCCATGAAGTGCCACTTGCCATCGGCCCATGCCTCAACCCACGCATGGTTGTCATCGGTATGCGCCCAGCGTGGAGTATAGACCTGACGGGCGGGAATTCCGATGGAGCGCAGGGCGGCAACGGTGAACGTCGATTCCTCGCCACAGCGCCCGATGGCGGTTTTCATGCAGGCCATCGGCGACAGGGTGCGGGCATCACTTGGTTGATAGGTCACGTGCTCATGGCACCAGTGGTTTACCTCCAGGATGGCTTCTTCCATGCTCATGCCGTTCACGCGCTCCTTCAACTCCTTGAAAAACTCGGGACGGGACATATCCAGCGCCTCGTTGTTGACACGCAGGGGCAGCACGAAATGCTTGAACAGCAGTTCGGGAACCTTTTTGCCCCAAGGCATCTGCTCACGGGCCTCAAAGGTGGCACGCACGTTGTCAAGGTAAAATTGCACGCTGTAGTCGGTCACATCGGCAAGCGGCATATAGGCATACAGGAATTTTAGGGCTTCCACCTCTTGTGGTGTCGCATTCAGTCCCTTCACGTCGGGCGTTCTCAACGCCTCGATGGATTGCGCTTTGAGGTTGACAGGCATCACGGACGCCATGACCAATAGCAGAATCACTAATCTTTTCATCATCACTCTTGTTGGTTTTGATTTATCTTACAAAGGTAATACAAAGCACTTGGTTATCATCTATCTGCTATCGTTTTTTTCACGATGAACAATGGTTTTCTCACTGTGATGACAGTAGTTATCTAAAAAAAGGAAGCCCCACGTCACATTGCGGAGCCTCCTTTGTTCGTACTATGTCCAGCACTCTTGCCGATTAATGAGTCAGCGGGGAGTAGTCCTGGCCGTAGCGCAGCATCTGGTCGATGTAGCCCTCGGTGTAGGAAACCTTCACGTCGATGAGCTTGCCGTTCTTGTCATACACGGGAGTGTAGATGGGGTTGACAAAGCCCTTATAGGGAGCGATGTTCAGACCCTCATAACGGGCGAGCACTTCCTTGTGGATAGCGGGATCCACCTTCACACCGTAGGTCTCAACCAACTGGCGACCAGCCTCGTAATCGCCCTCGCTCTTGATGCGCTGCACCTCGGCGAGCAGCTCGGCAAACAGGCCACGCAGCTTCTGGTAGTCGTTGACGCGGATATAGGTCTTGCCGTCGCGCTTCACATACTCGATGACGTTGTCCTTCTTGCCATGCTCATAGCACCACTCGCTGATGAACTTGCGGTTGCGCATGTGGGCCTCCTCGATATCCTTGCCCGGCACGATACGCGTCAGCTGCGTCATCAGTCCGTTCATGATATACTTGTAATACTCGGCCTTGTAAGTCTCCATGTCGGGGAAAATGCCCAACTCCACGAGTTTGGGATCGGCCAGGTAATACAGGGCGAACAGGTCAGCACGGCCTTCCTCGAGCGACGAGCCATAGGCCTTGAGGGCATCCTGGTCAACACCAGGCAACAGTTGGCCCGAAGCGTGGCCGAGGCACTCGTGCAGGTCGGTGTGCAGGGCGTCGGCGATGTCAAGATACTTCTTCATCAGTTCGACCTCAACATTGCTGTAGGCAAACTCCTCGTTGAAGCCTGTTCCGGCAGCCACCTTGTTGTAGGCGTCGGTGATGTTGTCGATAGATACCGACTTGGAGCCGTGAGCGGCACGAATCCAGTTGCTGTTAGGCAGGTTAATGCCGATGGGGGTTGAGGGATAGCTGTCACCAGCCAGGATAGCGGCATTGATGACCTTGGCGCTCACGCCCTTAACGTTTTTCTTCTTGAAACGGTTGTCAACGGGCGAGTTGCTCTCAAAGTACTGTGCGTTCTCACTGATGAGTTTGGAACGGCGAGAAGCAGCTTTGTCCTTAAAGTTGACCATACCTTCCCAAGAGCCAGTCATGCCCAGGGGGTCGCCATAGCTCTCGATGAAACCATTGATGAAGTCCACCTCGCTCGAGGTCTCCTCGGCCCACATGATGCTGTAGTCGTCAAAGGTCTTGAGCGAACCAGTCTGGTAGAACTTGATGAGCTCGTTGATATAGGCGCGCTGTCCCTCGTTTTCGGCAACAGTTGCGGCCTTCTGGAGCCAATAGACGATTTTCTCGATAGCCTTGCTGTAGAGACCGCCCACTTTGTAAGGTTCCTCGACAATCTTACCGTTTTTCTTCACTACCTTGCAGTTCAGGCCCCATGAGATAGGAGTAAGGTCGGTGGTGTCCTTGAGGTTATTATAGAAGTCCTCGACTTCCTGCTGGGTAACGCCTTCATACATGTTGCAGGCCGAAGTGAGAATCAGGTCTTCACCGTCGGCTTGGTTGACACGCTTGGCCATGAATGTGGGGTCAAAGATGACGCGGTCGAGCACCTTCTTCTCACTGGCGCGCTTGCTTGCTCCGGGCAGGGCGGCAAACTGCTTGTCAAAGAAATCCTTGGAGAACTCGGGCACGAACTTGTCCATCGAGTAGTGGTGATGGATACCGTTGCCGAACCATACCTGCTTCAAATACTTCACAAAGGCCTGGTAGTTCTTGTCGTCCTTTTTGCCCTTGTAGTTGCGGTAAATGTCCTCAAGGGTCTGGCGAACCATCAGGTTATATTTGCAGTTCTGGTCAAACAGGATGTCGCGGCCATTGAGAGCAGCCTCGGTGAGGTAATAAACCAGTTCCTTCTGCTGCAGTGAGAGTTCCTCAAAGCCAGGAACCTGATAACGTAACACCTCGATGTCAGCAAAGCGGTCAACCGAGTAGTTAAAGTCGGTGTTCTGAGCCATAGAATTCATGGATAGCGCTGCCATAGCAAGGGCAGCAAGAATCATTTTTTTCATTTTTGTTGTCAGTTTATGTTTTTTTCAGGCATTAGACATTAGGTTTTTGGTGATAGGGGTTGCGGATGCCACCTAAAGCCTAAAGCCTAAAGCCAAATTACTTACTATTTGTGCCGTGGTAAGTGATATCCTTGCTGTTCATAATCACGATTTCCTCCTTACCGGGAGTCGTGTTGATGATGTAGTTGTTACCCTGGTCGTCTTTCATCAAGTAACCATTCTTCTGCATAACGCATTTTTTGGTAGTGACAACACGCTCGGGAGCGGTAGCCTTGTCGGCACCCGGTTTCCACAGCGACAGACGGATGGAGCCGTCAGCGAGGTTCTCAAGGCGCACCTGGTAATCCTTGGTGTTAAACTCGGCCACGGTGTGGTCTTTGCCATCCTCGGTGGGTTTCACTTTCTCGACGCCGACAATTGCTTTGTTCTTAGCGGTATCGGCTTGCTGAGTAGCTTCAACTTTGGTCTCGGGAGCCTGACCTTCTTTGGCAGGCTTCTCGTTACAAGCGGTCATGGCAATCATGGCCACGGCAGCAAAAAGAATAGATAATTTCTTCATTGTCAATTAGTTTGAATTATTAAGTAGTTTGTTTGAAATTTCAGTATGTAGGGCCTCGCCTTGGCGTGGCCTAAAGCCTAACACCTAAAGCCTAATGCCTAAAGAACCTACTCCACATAAAGCACTAACCCTTTCAGGTACTCGCCCTCCGGGTGGTAGATGTTGATGGGATGGTCGGCAGGTTGGGTGAGTTGGTGAAGGATGCGCACCTTGCGGCGTGTCTGAGCCGCTGCACTGAACACCGCGAGACGGAACTGCTCCTTGTTCACCGCCTGTGAGCATGAGAAGGTGAACAGAATGCTGCCATGAGGCATCTTCTCCAACGCCTTGGCATTCAGGCGGCGGTAGCCAATCAGCGCATTACGCAGGGCGCTCTTGTGCTTGGCGAATGCTGGCGGGTCAAGGATAATCAAGTCATAGGCGTCCTTCTCCATATTGTCGAGGAACTTGAAGGCGTCCTCGGCAAAGGACTTGTGGCGTCCGTCCTCGGGAGCATAATTGAGCGCTACGTTATCATCGGTAAGGCGCACCGCCTTGGCCGAGCTGTCCACCGAGTGTACCATCTCAGCACCACCCCTGAGGGCATATACCGAGAACCCACCCGTGTAACAGAACATGTTCAGCACCCTGCGTCCCTTGCTGTAACGCTCGAGCAGACGACGGTTCTCGCGCTGATCGACAAAGAAACCGGTCTTTTGTCCCTTGAGCCAATCGACATGAAAGCGCAGGCCGTTTTCCAGTGCCTCGTCGGTTTCCATGCCCCCGACAATATAATCATTAATCGGGTCAAGATGAGCCTTGTAGGGTAGGGTGGTCTCACTCTTGTAATAGACATTGCGGATGCCAGGCAACTCAGTGAGTGCGTGGGCAATGATATCGCGGGCAAAGTGCATTCCGGGCGAGTGAGCCTGCATAACGGCGGTGGGGCCATAGATATCCACCACCAGACCAGGCAGGAAATCGCCCTCGCCATGCACCAGGCGATAGGCGTTATTGTCGTCGCGCTGAAGCCCCAGCGACTGTCGCATGCGGTAGGCATCGCCCAAGCGTTGCTTATAGAACGCCTCGTCGATGGCGGTGTCATCAAACGTGAGCATCCTCACGGCAATGCTTCCGATTTGAGAATGGCCGTTGCCGATAAGTGTGCCGTCGTGGGCATAGACCGTCACCAGGTCGCCCTCCTCGATGGTATCGTCGGCAGCAGCGATAGCGCCTGAGAACACCCAGGGATGGAATCGTTGCAACGATTCCTCCTTGCCGCGCTTAAGAGTTACAGTTTTATAGGTCATTTGAAAAAGAATCTATAGATATCGTTTCCATTAGCAAAAAGTAGCAGGGCAATAAGCAGAGCCATGCCGACGGTCTGAGCCCGCTCAAGGAACTTGAGGCTGGGCTGACGGCCAGTGATGATCTCATAGAGCAGGAACAGCACGTGACCACCGTCCAGGGCAGGAATGGGCAAGATATTCATCACGGCAAGCACTACCGAGATGAATGCGGTCAGTTCCCAGAATGCCAGCCAATTCCATGTGGGAGGGAAGATGCTGCCGATAGTGCCGAAGCCGCCCAGACTCTTAGCGCCTGCAGGAGTGAAGATGAGCTTAAGTGACGTGGCATAGGATACCAGCTTATCCCAGCCCAACTGAATGCCACGGGGGATGGACTGCAACAGGTTATAGTGCTTGACGGTGGTATTGAAAATATCAATGCCAGGGGCACGCAAGATACCCAACATGCCGTCACTGTCGATATACACATTGGATGCGGTGAACTTTTGGCCATTGCGCAGGTATTCGATAGAAACGGATTTCCCTTTGTTCTTCTGCAACTCAGCAGCAAAGCCCGTAAAGCTGGGGGTGGGAACGCCGTTAACCGCGGTTAAACGGTCTCCAGACTGCAATCCAGCCTTCTCGGCACCCATGCGCGGCTGTATCTGCGAGATCACGACAGGCAAGCGGTAATCCATGAATGCCTCCTGATTCTCGGCATCCTTTTGAATCTTCTCAAGGAAGTCCTTGGGCAGTGAGATGGTAACAGTGTCCTTGTGGTCACGCAGTACGGTAACTTCCTTGGCCATAAGGATGGCGTTAATCGACTCGTAGTTCAGGTAATCCAAGGGCGTTCCGTCAGCCATCAAGGGAATATCACCATCCACAAAGCCTACTTGATGAGCTCCATCGCAATATTCCATGCCCTCGGTAGCATCGGTAAACTTGATGTATTGTTCACCCACCGAATAAGCGATGCAGGAATAGATGATAATGGCCAGCAGGAAGTTAAATAGCACGCCACCCAACATGATCAACAGGCGTTGCCAAGCAGGCTTGCTGCGGAACTCATAGGGCTTGGCCTCCTGTTTCATGGCCTCGGTGTTCATCGATTCATCGATCATGCCGGCAATGGAACAGTAGCCGCCCAAGGGCAACCATCCAATGCCGTATTCGGTAGCACGCCACGACTTCTTGTTCTCGTTGGGGTCGTTATCGCCAGCCACGGCCATCTCGTTGCCGTGGGAGAACCACTTGACATACTTGCCAGGTTTCCACTTGACGATGGACAGCCAGGGGTTAAAAAACATGTAGAATTTCTCTACCCAAACGCCAAAAATTCGTGAAAAGGTATAGTGTCCAAACTCATGGATCATCACCAGCAGACCCAGTGACAGAAAAAATTCAATAGTCTTAACTAATATCGGATTCATTTTACTTTGTTAGTCAATCTAAATTGTATTGAGTACCTGTTTTCAAGAGGTTACAAGTTCTTAATTATCGATGCCGCACGCTCACGGGCTTCGGCATTGCAAGCGACATAATCTTCATATCCCGGATGCTCAACCAGCGGTATCTGCATCATCGTTTTCTCGATAATGGCGTGAATATCGGTAAATTTGATTTGGTCTAGCAAGAAGGCGGCCACCGCTATCTCGTTGGCGGCATTCATCACACACGGAGCAGTGCCGCAGGTGCGTGCCGCAGCATAGGCGGTGCGCAACAACGGGAACTTGTCGAAGTCGGGACGCTCCATCGTCAACGTGGTCATGTCTTCGATGGTCATCTTGCGGCAATCACTCGCGAGTCTGCCGTCAGGCAAACCAAGGGCAAAACGTATGGGCAGATGCATGTCAGGGAGACCCAACTGCGCCTTGACCGAACCGTCCTTAAAGGCGACCATCGAGTGGATGATTGACTGCGGATGCACCACAATCTCGATGTCATCAGGCTGGATGCCGAAGAGCCAGCGCGCCTCAATCATCTCAAAACCCTTGTTCATCATTGTCGCCGAGTCGATGGTGATTTTGGCACCCATCGACCAGTTGGGGTGCTTGAGGGCGTCGGCTGCGGTGACGGTTTCCAGCTGCTCTTTTGGCATCGTGCGGAAGGGGCCACCCGAAGCTGTCAGCAGCAGGCGTTCCACGTCCTCCATGCGCTCACCCATCAGGCACTGGTAGAATGCGCCGTGTTCGCTATCCACAGGGTAAAGAACACTCTTACTATCTTTCAACAGGCGGTCTATTAATTCGCCGGCCACCACCAGCGTCTCCTTGTTAGCCAGTGCGATACGCTTGCCAGCACCGATAGCGGCAACTGTCGATTCCAAGCCGCTATAACCCACCATGGCAGTTACCACAGTGTCTATCTCGGGGGCTGTGACGACTTGGGCGATGGCTCGGCTGCCTGTTCCCACCTCGATGCCCGTTCCCTCAAGGGCATCGCGCACATATTCGTAATACTGTTCATCGGCAATGATGACCATCTTGGGACGCATCAGCCGCGCCTGTGCAATTAGCAGGTCGGCACTGCTGCGAGCCACCAGAAGCCAGGCGGTGAAGCGGTCGGGGTACTCGGCGATGATGTCGAGCGTCTGCCGCCCGATGGAGCCTGTGCTGCCGAGTACTGCGATATTTCTTCTCTCTTGTGTCATGTCAAAGATGCAAAATTACGCATTTTCCCGATAACGGCAAGCGGTTTTTGAGAAAAACAATATTCACCACCATCCATGGCTCATCAATCATTCAAAAACAACACACCACCCAACCGCTTGTAAACGGTAGGGTGGCGCATTGTTAATCTTCTGATTCCAGGCGTTAAAAACCGAGATTACATGGCTTTGACAGCGGCCTCAAGCTGATGCATGGCCTGCTCGATAACCGAGCGTGGACTGCCCATGTTGAATCGCATGTGGCACTTGCCAGCTTCGCCAAACATAGAGCCCTCGTTCATCGCCAAGCCCGCCTTGTCGCGGAATAGGGTGATGACCTCTTCGTGGCTGATGCCCAGCCCAGTGCAGTCGAGCCATACGAGGAAACCTGCTTGGGGCTTGATGGCAACGATGCCGGGGATATGTTCACGGCAGTACTGTTCCACATAGTCGATATTCCCCTCGATATAGCGCAGACACTGGTCTAACCATTCGGCGCCATTGCGGTAAGCGGCCTCGGTGGCGATGATCGACACCAGGTTGGCATTGCACAACTCGTTGGTTTCAATCCACTTGAAGAAGGGCTCACGCAGCTCGGGGTTCTTGACCACGCACCAGGAGCTCTTCAGGCCCGCGATGTTGAAGGTCTTGCTGGGGGCACCACAGGTCACCGTGATGGCTGCGGCTTCCTCGCTGACCGTCGCCATTGCCGTGTGCTTGTGGCCATAGAGCATGATATCACCAAAAATCTCATCTGAGAAGATGATAACACCGTATTTGTGGGCGAGGCTTGCCACGTGGCGCAGCACCTCAGGTTCCCAAGCGATGCCAGCGGGGTTGTGGGGATTGCAGACGACCATCATCTTGGGGTGCTCCTGTTCAAAGATGCGCTCCAGGCCTTCGAGGTCCATGCGGTAGAAGTTGTCCTCGGTGTGAATCAGGTCATTGTTTACCGTCACGCGGCCATTGCCGTTGATGACATCCTTGAAGGGATAATACACAGGAGGTTGAATCACAATCTTGTCGCCCGGGCGGGTGAAGAAATTCACGGCGAGACCAAAGCCAGTGACAATGCCAGCCACAAAGGTGACTTCCTCTTGAGTGAACTCGAAGCCGTTGCGCTCACGCTGCCAGTCGATGATAGACTGCCAGTATCCGTCATACAGGCAGGTATATCCATATACAGGATGGTCGGCAAGGCGGTGAACTAACGCGTCGGTAATTGCCGGACAAACAGCAAAGTCCATATCGGCAATCCACAACGGTAACAGATCGTCACGTCCGTAATCCTGTTTCAAAACTTCAATCTTCTTGCATTGTGTCCCATGGCGGTCAATGCATTTGTCAAAATCGTAGTTAGGCATTTTGTTGTATATGTTTTATTGGTATTGTTGCTGATGTAAAATATTACGGCTGCAAAAATACTTAAATTTCACCAATCGCACAGAAAAAAAGCAAATAATAATTGTTCATAAATTATTTCGTATAATAGGCGGCGTCTCGGAATTGCTCAAATAAATTTGGCATTTCGCTCGACTTGCACTAATTTTGGATAAATTAGGCGGCGTCTCGGAATTGCTCAAATAAATTTGGCATTTCGCTCGACTTGCACTAATTTTGCACATCTCTTGTTTTTCTAATTCAGATAAGGTTATGAGCGACAAAATACATTTCATGAAAATGCACGGTGTGGGTAACGACTACATCTTTGTGGATACTGCACTTTACCCGATTGCTGACCCTCAGTCTGCCTCGATTGCTTGGAGCAAGCCACATACCGGCATTGGTAGTGACGGTCTGGTGCTCATCGGACGGGGAGAGATACCCGAAGTTGATTTCACCATGCGCATCTTTAATGCCGACGGCTCCGAAGGGCTGATGTGCGGCAATGCCACACGCTGCATCGGCAAGTATGTCTATGAAAAGGGGCTGACCGACAAAACGTGCATTCGGTTGCTCACAGCATCAGGAATGAGAATCCTTAACCTCAAAGTAGATGAAGGGCAAAGGAAGGTGAAGTCGGTAACCGTTGACATGGATGCACCAACACTGGAAAACACCGCACTGTTCAAGCCCGAAAACAAGGAATCGCTGCCTGAGGGCGTGTTTGTGTCGATGGGCAACCCCCATTATGTCATTTTTGTCGATGACCTTGATAAAGTGGACGTTGCAGCCTCTGGCTCACGCCTTGAACATCATCCCTGCTTCCCTGAGCGCTGCAACATCGAGTTTGCCCAAGTGACACCCGACGGCATCAGAATGCGCGTGTGGGAACGCGGCAGCGGCATCACCATGGCTTGCGGCACTGGTGCTTGTGCCACGGCTGTGGCCGCAGCGGTGACAGGCCGATGTGACAGAATGTCCCGCATCATCATGGATGGCGGGACACTCGAGATTGAATGGAGTGCAAAGGATGGCCACGTCTATCTGAGTGGACCAGCAACCTTTGTCTATGAAGGCGATATAGAATTGCCCGAGACCGACTAACGTCCAGAATTATAGACAAGGTTAAGAATCTTATCGGTCATGTCGCCAAAGATGGGGCCGTTACACATCTGATGGATGTTGACGCCACCGAAGGTGAGGTTGGCCTCAATGATCATCGGGTCACCGTCCTCGTCGATGGCGAGGTCCCACGAAACAAGCGGGGTGGACGAACTCAACCTGGCTGAAATCGAACGGACCAATTCCACACATTTGTCATAACCCACGAGTTGGAAGTCCTTGAAGACGGCTCCCTGGGGGTGCTTAAGCCATTTCTTGCCGGTCTTGTCGAATGCCACCTCACGCAGCTTGCCGTCTGGCTTGATGCCCACGGCAAGACCACCGTTGCTGGTGTTATCCACTTTTGCGCCGTCACGCCCCATCCTGAGGACCGATGAGATGATGTGTACCTCACCATCAAGGACTAAGGACATGATGCGCAAACTGTTGATACTCCCCGCATACAACTGGTTGATGGCCTCATGCTGACGCACAACACACTGCACAATCAGGTCATGGGGATATTCCAGACATTCCTTCAATGCTTCCTCGGCACCACTTTCCCTGAAATCGACAAAACAAATGCCCTTGCCACCCTCGGTGTTACGGGCGGGCTTGCTGATGACAAGCCCTTCTTTGCGACACAGTTCCACCGCCTGCTCAACCGTGATGGGATGGTAATCCTTGTCAAGGAGCAAACCCTTGCACTTGTGGATCACCGTCTTGGGCATCTTGATGTCGTGAAAATACATGTCATACATGTTCTTGTCGTCAAGCTCATAGCTGCGGCGTGGATCGGTGAAGAAGAAGTCCACCTCAGCATAATAGATGTCATCGGGGATATAACGCTTGATGTCGGCTTTGCCGTCACTACACCAATTGTAAAACTCAAACCACCTCAAGTCACGTGACACGTCACGATAGTTCTTCCAGTATGCCACGATGTCACGGCGCTGCTCATCGCTCAGGGGCACAAGGTTGCCCAGCTTAGGCGTTAAGGTGCGCTCGGCGACTTTCATGCGGTTTTTCCTCAAGTGGTTATCCTTGGCCTCGGCAAGCTTGCGAACCAGGTAACTGCGGATGTTGCTTAATAGTATCATGTCAGTTATTTGTAATACTAACGTTTATTGTGGTAAATGTAGGAGAGCATTCGGTCGGTCATGTCACCAAAAATGGGACCATTACACAGTTGATGGATAACCACACCGCTATAGGTCAGGTTCACCTCAATAAGGATGGGTTCACCTGCGGGATCGATGGCAAAATCCCAAGACATGAGTTTAGTAGTGGTACACATCCTACCGGCCAAGCGTCGCACGACATCATGGCAACGGTCAACGCCTACAATCTGCGTACCCTTGAAAATCGTGCCCTGAGGATGTTGTGACCACCGTTTGCCATACTGGTCAAAGGCATACTCCTTGAGCCATCCATCGCTCGTGACGCCTGTCATCATGCCACCCTTGCTGGCGTTATCGACCACGGCACCGCCCTGGCCCATCCTGATGATAGAGGACAGGATATGAACCTCACCCTCAAACACGAGCGACATGACACGTATGGTGTTGATGCTCGAGGGATGGATGCGGCTTATGGACTCATGCTGCTCGATAACTCGCTGCACATTGATGTAACGATTCTTGTTTTTCTCCAACCACTGCTTGAAGTCTTCAGGAGAAGTGGATGTCAGATCGACAAAGGACACACCGTAACCGCCCATCGACAAGCGAGCCTCCTTGCAGACAACACGCTGAGCCTCTTGGCACAAGGCCAATGCACGATCAATGGTGATAAGTTGATAATCCTTATCCAGAATCACTCCATCCATAATTCTGATGACCGTTTCTGGCATCGGAACGTCGTGAAAGTAAAGGTCGTACATGTTCTTATCATCAAGGTCGTCGCTGCGGCGCGGATTGGTGAACGGGAAATCCATGTCGGTGAAATACACGCCATCGGGGATGTAATGCTTTAACTGTGACTTGTCGTCACAAAAGGCGTTGTAAAACGCGAACCAATGCATCTCCTTGTCGATATTGCGATAGGGTTTCCAGTAGGCTGAAATTACCTCACGCTGGGCCGACGTTAACTCAAGGGCGTACGGAGCTTTGAGCGGAAAAATCTGCTTGGCTCGCCTTTTGCGTGACAATCGCACCAAATCCTCGGTGTAAAACCGCTCAAAACGATCCCGCAAACCAATCCGTATTGACGCTATTTTGTTCATTTGATAGTCTTGTTTGAAATAACATTATCCAATCCTGTTGCAACGGCACGAGTGCTATGCATACCACAAAAGTATAATAATTTAGCAAATCGGCACATTGCAGTTTTGGAAAAAGTATGAGTCTGTGAAGGCTTAACAGGAAATCAGTTCACTCCCAGGTCTTTGAGGACACGAGGAGCGGGAGTCTTGGGCATGGGCTGACGGTCCTTGAGTTGCTCGAGGATAACCTCGATGGCTTTGTCGAGCTGCTGGTCGATGCCATTGAACTCCATCACAGGATCATTGTCGATAATGATGTCAGGATCCACGCCATGGTTCTCGACAATCCAGTTGCCACGAGTGTCATAGTTAGTGAAGAACGGGACGCGGATGTCGGTGCCGTCCATATAGGGCAGAGAACCACTGATACCGACAATGCCACCCCATGAACGGGTACCGATGACGGGACCAATCTTGTTCTCCTTGAAACTCCAGGGGAACAGGTCGCCATCGCTGGCACTGTACTTGTTCACCAGCAATACCTTGGGGCCATAGAGCGTGCGCTCGGGAATCGTGCCATTGTAGTTGCTGCCGCGATACATGGTCAGTCGGTAGGGCTGACGAAGCAGGCGCTCAATCACCATCGGCGAGATGTTGCCACCGCCATTGCCACGGTCGTCAACGATAAGGGCCTCCTTGTCGGTCTGGGCAAAGAAGTAGCGTGAGAACTCGCGCAGGCCCTCAGGACCCATGTCGGGGATATAGACGTAGCCCACGCGGCCACCGGTCTTCTCGCTCACGTAGTCGATGTTGTGCTGCACCCACTCGAGGTGATAGAGGGGATACTCGTCCTGAATGGGCTTGACAACGACCTTGCGGTTACCATTGATGGTCAACTCGGTCATCACATCGGCCTTGTCGCGCAACAGGGTATAGATGTTGGCAACGCCCTCGGTCGTCACACCGTCAACGGCGGTGATGACGTCACCCTCCTTGACGTTCATGCCCGGCTCGAGCAGCGGTGAGCGCAATGTCTCGCGGTCGGGAGCACCACGCAGGATCTTGGTGATTTTATAGCCATTGGCAACTTGCTCCAGTTCTGCGCCTAGCATACCGATATTGTGCTGCTCGGCAGTGATGTGGTCACCACCGTCAACATAGGCGTGGCCAACTGCCAGCTCGCCAATCATACCACCGATGACATAAGTCAAATCCAGGCGGTTCTTGACGTAAGGCAGCAGAGCGGCATATTTGTCATGCATCGCCTGCCAATCGACGCCGTGCATGTTCTCAAGATAGAAGCCGTCACGGTAGGCACGCCAGGCCTCGTTAAAGATCTGGTTCCATTCCTGCTCATAATTGACCGTTGCGATCATATCATTGAGGTTAACAGCTTCATTGAGCTCAACCTTGCGTGGAGCAAGAGGAGCGATAAAGAGGTCGTCGCCCTTCATGTAGGCTGCGGTCTTCATATCGGCCGAGGGAAGCATCATGGCACGGTCAGCAACAAGTTCGTCCTTCTGCTCGGCAAAGTCAAACACGCGCACACTGCCACGGCCACTGTACCACAGGTGACTGCCGTCACATACGAAGTTCCCATAACTGCCAGTACCCACGGGCACCTTGACAATACGGTCGGCTATGCCTTCGATGTCAATACGGATAGCATTTTCATCAACTTGCTTTTTACCCTTGGCGGCTTTCTTGTCCTTGGGTGCGTCCTTAGGTGCATCTTTGGCCTTGTCAGCATCGGCCATCACCTGGTCGTCCTTGAGGAGGAAGGGGGAGGGGGTATCCTTAGCCAGCATCACCAGGTAGATACCCTCCATATCACGGTAAGCAAAGTTCCACTCCACGCTGCTGTAGATGGGATTGAAATCGCGTGCCGAGGCAAAAATCAGATACTTGCCGTCGCTGCTGAATTCCGGCGAATTGCTTTCATACCAGCGGTCGGTCACGGGATATTCCTTGCGCTCTGCGATATTGTACAGGTAAATTACACTGAACTCGTTGGCACCCATACGGGAGTAGGCGAGCCACTTGCCGTCGGGCGAGAAACTGGGAGTGGGGATTTCGCCCATTTCGTCCTGGATGAGGGTCTGTTTAGCCAGTGTCTTGACATTAAGCAGAACCATGCGGTTCTTACGGTCGGTATAGACAATCTGACTACCATCAGGACTCCATACCAGATCACTGATGTAGGTGTCGTTGTCCTTGGTCAACTGGATGGCTTTGTCACTGCCCACGGGGCGCATCCAGATCTCGGTCTCGCCGGTCTGATCGCTGATGTAGGCGATATTCTTGCCATCGGGACTCCACAAGGCATTGCGCTCATGCACACCGGGGGTGTGGGTGATGTTGCGTGTCACGCCATGCTTGGCAGGCACGTCAAACACCTCGCCACGGGCACTGATGACAATGCGGTTGCCGTCAGGGGCAAGGCTGGCAGCCGTCAGGTTGTCCTTGACCTTGCGTTGTTCCTCACGGGCAAAATTGTTCTCACTATTCAGATAAACCGTAATCTTCTCGCTGCGCTTGGTCACGGGGTCAAGCACATACAGGTAACCACCGTTTTCAAACACGATTTTGCCACCGCCACAGTTGGCGAACTTCACGTCATATTCGGTGAAGTCGGTCACCTTCTGGGTCGCACCCGTGCGAGTGTTATACACAAAGATATTCATGCGGTTATCACGGTCGCTCATGAAGTAGATTTCGTCGCCAATCCACATCGGGTCGATGTCCTGAGCGATGTTGTTGGTGATATTGGTCACGCTCTTGGCCTGAGTATCGTAAATCCAGATGTCATCGGCCATGCCGCCCTTGTAGTATTTCCAGGTGCGGAACTCGCGGAAGACGCGGTTATAGGCCATCTTGGTGCCATCGGCATTGTAGGAGCAGAAACCGCCCTCGGGCAATGGTAACTGCTGGGCCATACTACCGTCGATGGGAGCACACCACAGCTTGCCGTCAAAACTGTCACTGATGCGGTTGCGGTAAATCACGCCCTTGCCGTCAGGAGTCCACGTCATGGTGATGTTGTTGGGACCCATGCGGTCGCCCCAATCATCACGGGGATTGCTGGCAGTGAACGTGATGCGGCGGGGCTCACCACCTTCAGCTGGCATGACATAAACCTCGGTATTGCCATCATATTGGCCAGTAAAAGCGATAGTACGTCCATCGGGAGAATAACGGGCAAAAGCCTCGTAGCCCTTGTGGGATGTCAATTTACGCGCCATGCCGCCACTGATGGGCACAGTGTAGATGTCACCGGCATAGCTGAAAGCCACCTCACTGCCATTGGTACCGGGAAAACGCAACAACCGGCCCTCATCGGCTTGTGCCGTCATTGCCATAGCAGCAAGTGCCGCCATCAATAAAACTTTTTTCTTCATAATGTAACCTATATTTAATTGTTATTACTGTCATCTTTAAAAACTGATCACCCTCACGTGAACCGGTTCACATGGCGTGAACGACTTGGGTAACCTCAACTGGCTCACGGTGATGACATTGTCGCCCTTGAGCAGTTTCACTCTTACCATATTACTATAGGCCAGCTCATCGCCATCGGCTTGGTTGCCCCTTGCCAGAATCAAAGTACCCATCGGGTGGCCATTAGCCATCACCTTGCGCACGTCGAGCGTTCCTGTCGGACGGTAACCGATGTCCAGCAGGTAATCGCCGCCACGAGCAACACTCACATTAACCACCGCTGTATCGCCCTCGACATTGGGGAAAAACGCTACTTGCGGGGTCAGGTGGAAACTAAGCAGGGGTTTTGACATGAACCCATTCAGATAGCTGCCAGCCACCTCTACCGAGAATTCTGTATAGCCTTCGGTTTCGGGAAGAACAAACACCGAGTCGTTCAAATTGGATAATTCACCATTCATCGACAGACGATAGGGGGTGCCGGGCACAAAATCCACTATGCGGCCCGTGTCGTTGCTCCACACTACTGTCGGCGTCAACGGGAGGGTAATCTCGTTGCGGTGGATGGTGACCTTCTGCGTCTTGCGTTTATTCTGCTTGAGGGTGATGTAGATGTGGTGATGCCCCACAATATCACTGGGCAGGAAGGCACTTTCAAGCGGATTGCCATTGTCGGTGATTGAGGCGATATCGTTGCCAATGCCCTCGATGGTGAAGTCAAGCACGGCCTTGCGGTAGTTAAGGCCATTAAATGTCTTTTTCCCTGGCATTCCATCAGGAACCATAGGCTCAAACTCGATGCCCTCGGGCTTGAAACTCATACCCAAGAATACGCGCAGGATCATCGCCACATTGCTGGCGCTGGTACCCAACTCGTCAATGTTGATGTCCTTCAAGTGGATGCCTCGCGACTGGTAAAGTGCCTGGGCTCGGTACAAGGCACCCAAGCCTCGACGCAGGGCGTTCTCATTACCCGTATAGGCGGCAGCCATGTTCCACAGTGCCTGGGTGGTCGCCCAGGATGAATTGGCGAAATAAGGCTCCAGGGGATTATTGGTGGGATATGTGACGTTCACACCCTTGTCCGAGACAGGTGTGTTGGCAATGAGGTTCTCGGCCCGATCATCGTCGGCAATGCCCCACAGCACACTCATCGCCTGGGACGTGTTGTCGGTCGTGGGAGACTGGCGCATGAATGCCATGCCATAAAGGAAGGAACTGTAAAAGCCCTTGTCTTCGTCCCACAGGTGCTGATTGATGGCATCCTTAAGGTGCTGAGCGTCGTCGTCATAGGTATTCTCAATACCCAGTTCATCGCACATTTCGCCCAAAATGGCATAGGCATGTGAGGTCAAGATATTGTTTCCTAACGACATACAGGCAAACAGGTCGTTATAACCCATCCAGGTCATGCGTCTAACGCCAAGCGGGCGGGATGTGGTGTAGCCTGCACCATGAATCAAACCTGTGCCGTTGTCCAGCAACACATTGCGGTTGATATTGAGCGTCTTCTCGATAACGTGTTTGCTGTAAGCCAGCCATTTGCGGTCACCTGTGGTCTTATAGACTTCCCAAGCGGCCGTTGCCCAGCCGATGTGGTCGCTCACTACAGGCCACTGACCCTCACGCTGCATGATGATGCTGTCACGGTCCACGAGCGTGCGTAATGTTGCCATCGACTGGTGAGGCTTGAGACAAGCCAGAGAGAGGAGAATGGAACAGTACAGCCGACTGATATTGTGAGTCACATTAAAGCGCCCGTTATTGTCGATGGCATCGGCAATGCGCTCTACCGACATATTATATAAGGCGTCAATCAATGGCTGAGCACTCTTATATTCAGGCATCATGGCAGGACGCGTCTGGCGCATACGCCACGGTCTGCCATGAGTAAACTTAACTCGCGAGGTGTCCACATGACCATACAGGCTGTCTAAGCGACCCATCGTAATATTCGTCTCGATGCGGTCGGGTTTGATGGCAACGGCAAACACGGTGTCCTCAATCACACTGTCACCTGTCAGGGTGAATGTCTCGTTTTGCACAATCACGCGGTTACTCATCTCGCTGCGTCCATGGCAACCAGACAACAAACCAAGGCTTACGGCAATTACCGCAAGCGTCACCGCAATGCTTTGCATCCTGTTATGCTTCATTCACTGCAAAGGTAGTGCAAGCCGAGCGGAAAACAAAAGAATTTATTCTTTTTTTTCCCAAGGCGCCGCCTACCTTGCCCGAGTAAAGCGAGGGCAAGACAAACAAATTGGCATGTTTTCATGACAGATGACTACTTATATTAGCAATATTTTACAAAGAATAGTGGTTTGGCACATTCATTGCATTTAGGATTGTGACAAGAACTGACAGCGGATTATAGCTGCCAAGTTTGACAATGGTTTGTTTTTAACCCATTGATAAAGAGAATAGTAATTAGTGTTTTATTTAACGTATGATTATGGAAGAGTCAGTTTACAACAACCCCACAATGACAACACGTCAGCTCCCACCACATGCCTATCATCCTAATCCTTCGCTCGACTTTCATCGCCGAGCCTACATCGCTTATCCCAAGTGAATAAAAGACTGTAGGCGACAGCCTGATATCGGCTGTTGCCTACAGTAATATACGAGTTAGGGTAGGAGAGCGGTCAATGCGTCACGCTCCCTTGATTCCCTCTTGATTATGCTTTGGTCAATGCCTCGGCCATGTTCAGGGCGGCACGACGGCCGTCGCCCATGGCGAGGATAACGGTAGCACCACCACGCACGATGTCACCACCGGCGTAGAGGTCGCCAACCGACGACTGCATGGTCTCCTCGTTGACAACGATGGTATTGCGCTTGCTGATGTCCAATCCGGGAATCGAGCGGGGCACGAGCTGATTGGGTGATACGCCGACGGCAACAATCACCAGGTCAACGGGGATTTCCTCGATGGCGCCCTCGATGGGCACAGGGCTGCGGCGGCCCGAAGCATCGGGTTCGCCCAGTTCCATCTTCTGCACGCGCATGGCAACCACGCGGCCCTTGTCGTCACCGATATACTCGATGGGGTTGTGCAACGTCTTGAACTCAACGCCTTCCTCCTTGGCATGGCCTACCTCCTCGCGACGGGCGGGCATCTCCTCCTCGCTGCGGCGATAAATGAGGATTACGCGCTCGGTACCCATGCGCAACGCGGTGCGGGTGGAGTCCATAGCGGTGTTACCACCACCGATAACAGCGATGGTTTTGCCACGCAGCACGGGAGTATCACCGCCGCGGCCGGCTTCCATCAGGTTGATGCGGGTGAGGTATTCATTGCTCGACATGATGCCGTTGAGGTTCTCGCCAGGGATATTCATGAAGCGCGGGAAACCGGCGCCAGAACCCACAAACACACCCTTAAAGCCCATCTCATGCAGGTCATCATAGGTGATGGTCTTGCCCACGAGGCAGTCCTTGACAAACTCAACGCCCATCTTCCTCAAGCCCTCGATCTCGTAATCAACGATGTTGTTGGGCAAACGGAACTCGGGGATGCCATACTTCAACACGCCACCAATCTCGTGCAGTGCCTCAAAGACGGTCACGCTGAAACCCTTCTTGGCCATGTCACCAGCAAACGAAAGTCCCGAGGGGCCACTGCCGATAACAGCGACCTTAATGCCATTGGCGGGAGCCATAGCGGGAACCTCCTGAGGCAGATTGTTACGCTGCCAGTCGGCGGCAAAGCGCTCCAGATAGCCGATAGCTACAGCGGGGTGACCCATCTTGGTGTGGATGCAGCGCGACTCGCACTGCTTCTCCTGCGGGCACACACGGCCGCACACGGCGGGCAGTGAGCTGGTTTCCTTGAGGGTTGCGGCGGCCTCACCGAACTCACCACGCTCGATGTTCTTGATGAATTTGGGGATATTGATGTTCACGGGGCAACCGGTGACACACTGCGGGTTAGCGCAGTCCAGGCAGCGGCTGGCCTCAACAACGGCCTGCTCAGCGCTGATGCCCTGGTTCACCTCCTCGTTGCAGGTGATGCGATATTTGGGGTCGAGCTGCGGCATCTCCACGCGGGGGATAGCGGTGCGCTCCTTGGGAGTCTTAGAGTTGCGCAAGTCGATGCGCCACTGTTCGTTACGCGATTCCATATTATTCTGTTCCATTTTTATTCTTATCGTTTTAAGTTTTAGTCAATAACTGTTAACCATTAACTGTTAACTGTTAACTGTTACTGCGCACCTTTCAAGCGCATCATCAACTCGTCAAAATCAATCTCATGGGCATTAAACTCGGGACCCTCGACGCACACAAAACGCGTCTTGCCTCCCACAGTCACACGGCAAGCGCCGCACATGCCGGTACCGTCAACCATGATGGCGTTGAGCGAAGCCTCGGTGGGCACCTCATACTTCTTGGTCAACAGGGCACAGAACTTCATCATGATGGCGGGACCGATAGTCACGCAGTAGTCCACATGCTCACGCTTGAGCACCTCTTCCATACCGACGGTGACAACACCCTGGTTGCCATAGCTACCGTCATCGGTCATGACGATGACCTCGTCGCTTGATGCGCGAACCTCATCCTCAAGGATGATGAGATCCTTGGTGCGGCCTGCCAGCACGCTGATAACGCGGTTGCCGGCCTCTTTCATGGCACGGATAATGGGCAGCAGGGGAGCGGTACCTACGCCACCACCGGCGCACAGCACGGTACCATACTTCTCGATGTGAGTGGCCTGACCCAGAGGACCTACCACGTCATGGAGGCTTTCACCGGGCTCAAGAGCGCAAATCTTGCGGGTGCTGTCGCCCACACTCTGGATGACCAGCGTAATGGTGCCGGCCTTGGGGTCGCTGTCGGCGATGGTCAAGGGAATACGTTCTCCTTTTTCGCCAGCGCGAACGATCACAAAGTGACCTGCACGGCGTGCCTTGGCGATGAGGGGAGCCTCAACGACAAGCTTAGTCACGTTAGCAGAAAACTGCTCTTTACTAATGACTTTGTTCATTGTTTGTCTTTTAGTTATTAGTTGATATGATGTTAAATATAATTTCTGTTTTTATTAACCTCTATAGTCTCTATAGAATCTATCACAATGCAGCGGCAAACGCTTTACCGAACTCGCGGCACTGTGCCAGATTGTCCTGCTCGGGAACCCACTGGGCTCGGATGCCGTCGTTAACTGTCTCGATACCTGCAGCCTTGAGATATTCGGTAATGAGTTTGGCAGCCTCACCGCTCCAGCCGTAGCTGCCAAAGGCGGCGCCTTTCTTTTTCTTCAGTTTCATGCCCTTGAGCATCTCCAGGATGCCGGCGATGGCATAGCTGTAGCCGTTGTTGATGGTGGGAGAGCCCACGAGCACGGCACGAGAGTGGAACACCTCGGTGAGGATGTCATTTTTGTCATTCAGGGCAGCATTGTAGATTTTGACGGTCGTCGTGGGCGACTGCTCACGGATGCCGTCGGCGATAGCCTGTGCCATCAGGCGGGTGCTCTGCCACATCGTGTCATAGACGATGGTTACCTGATCCTCCTGGTAGTTGTCGCTCCACTGCAGGTATTTCTCGATAATCAGCCCGGGGTTGTTACGCCAGATGATGCCGTGGCTCGGGCAGATCATCTTCAGCGGCAGGTTCATCCCCACGACTTCCTTCACTTTGCGGTTAGCCAGCGGGCTGAAGGGTGCCAGAATGTTGGCATAATACTTCTCGGCTTCCTGCAGCACCTCGGCCATGCACACCTGGTCATCATAGAGCGACTCGGTGGCATAGTGCTGACCGAAACCGTCGTTGCTGAACAGGATTTCCTCGCCGCTCAGGTAGCAGAACATCGTGTCGGGCCAGTGCAGCATCGTTGCCTCGATAAAGGTCAATGTGGTGTCACCCAATTCCAGGGTGTCACCGGTCTTGACGTTGACAAAGTTCCAGTCCTGGTGGTAATGGCCGCGGATGATGGCCTCGCCCTTGGCGGTGCAGTAAATAGGCGTATCAGGGATTTCGCGCATGAGGTCAACGAGAGCGCCACTGTGGTCGATCTCGTTGTGGCACATTACGATATAGTCAATCTTGTTGAGGTCAATCTCCTTCTTCAAGTTTGCCACAAACTCACGGCTGTAAGGCAGCCATGACGTGTCGATGAGCACGTTTTTCTTGTCACGAATCAAGTAGGAGTTGTAACTCGAGCCACGGTGTGTGGACAACTCGTCACCATGAAACGTCTTCAGTTCCCAGTCCACCTTACCAACCCAAGTCACTCGGTCAGTCAATTTCTTACCCATTTGTCGTCTATAATTAGTCGGTTAATAGTTATATTCCTAAACAATCTGCAAAATTACTCATAATTTTATTCCCAACGCCCAAATTTTCGCTTTATTTTTCCTAAGGATAAACTTTAGGCTATTCATCGACAACTATAAAATGTGTGGAGACGCAAAATTTCACATCTCCACACATTTCAGGCTCACTTATACGATAATCAAGAGATTTCGCCGCCGGTGTAGAGTTGATAATATTTTCCTTTGACGGCGAGAAGTTGATCGTGGGTGCCGCGCTCGATGATTTTACCGTGTTCCAGGACGATGATGCAGTCGCTGTTGCGCACGGTGGAGAGACGATGCGCGATGACAAAGGTTGTGCGTCCCTTCATCAGTGAGTCCATGCCACGCTGCACAAGGATCTCGGTACGGGTGTCAATGCTACTGGTTGCCTCGTCGAGGATGAGCATGGGCGGATCGGCCACGGCAGCACGGGCGATGGCCAACAGCTGACGTTCACCCTGACTGAGGTTGCCTCCATCAGCGTTGAGGATGGTCTGGTAGCCGTCACTCAAGCGGCGGATAAAATTGTCGGCATTAACCAGTTTTGCCGCCTCGATGCATTCTTGGTCGGTTGCTTCGAGTCGGCCATAGCGGATGTTGTCGAGCACAGTGCCTGTGAACAGGCGCGTCTCCTGCAACACCATACCCAGACTATGGCGCAAGTCCCTCTTGCTGATGTCGTTGACGTTGATACCGTCGAGCAGAATCTTACCGTCCTGAATGTCATAGAAGCGGTTAATCAGGTTAGTGATGGTCGTCTTACCGGCGCCTGTACCGCCCACAAAGGCAATCTTCTGGTCGGGCATGGCATCGATGTCAATGTCAAAGAGCACTTGCTTATCTTCATTGTAACCGAAGTCCACATCATTGAACTTGACGCCTCCCGAGACCTTGACATAGCGGAATTTACCGTTCTCTTGGGGGATTTTCCATGCCCAAATGCCGGTGTGGTGGTTGCAGGGATGCAGCAGGCCGTCGGCACCACGCTTGGCATTGACCAGGCGTACCTTGCCGGCATCGGGTTCGACTTTCTCGTCCATAATCTTAAAGATGCGGTCAGCACCCACCGAAGCATTGAGCACGCTATTGATTTCCTGGCTGATGCTGGCGATGGGGCGGGCGAAACTTTTGTTCAACGTGAGGAACGCAACGAGCGTTCCCAGTGTCATGCCTGTGTGACCATTGAGGATGAGCCAAGCACCCAACACACCCATGAGCACATAACTCAAGTGGCCCAGGTTGCCGTTCACGGGCATGACAATATTGCCGATGCGGTTAGCGTCATAGGTATTGCTGCGCAGTTCCTCGTTGAGCGTCTCAAACTGCTGGATGGCCTTGTCCTCATGGCAGAAGACCTTGATGACCTTCTGGCCCGTCATCATCTCCTCGATAAAGCCGTTGACCTCGGCCAACTTCTGTTGCTGCACGCGGAAATGCTTGCGTGAACGCTTGCCCAAATAGGTCGTGGACCATGCCATAATCAGTGCCATGACAATCGAGAGAATCGTCATGGGCACGCTCATCACAATCATGCTTGCAAACGTGATTCCCAAAGTAATCAGCGAGTTGAACGCCTGTGGCAAGCTGTTGGATATCATCTGGCGCAGGGTGTCAACATCATTAGTATAAGAAGACATCACGTTGCCGTGGGCGTGGGTGTCAAAATACTTGATGGGCAACAACTGCATGTGCTCAAACATGCCTTTGCGCAACTTCAGCATCGTCCCTTGAGTGACATTGATCATCAGGCGGCTGTGCAGATAGGAACACAGGGCGCCAAAGGCGAGCACAATACCCAGTTTGACCAGCGTATCGGCAAGCGGACCATAGTCGGGATGCGCCTGGCCAATCATCGGCGTGATATAGTCGTCGATGAGGGTACGCGTGAATAGGGTAGAGGCAAGGGTTGTGCAAGCGGTCACCACGATACACACAGCCACGGCCAGGAACGAGAACTTGTAGTGCTTCATCACAATCTTGAACAGGCGCCACAGGGTGCTGCGCTTGTTCACTCCGGTAGTATCCACCACAGTATGGCGTCCGGGGCCTCCTCCAGGTCCTCCAGGCATTCTCATGATCGCACCTCCTTTCTGTTGTCTTGGGGTTTGTCAAAGTCTCCACCCGATTCCTCCTGAATAGCACAGATTTCTTGGTATATCTTGCAGAATTTCAGCAGATTATCGTGAGAGTCAAAACCCATCATCTTGCCATTGTCGAGCACCAGGATGCGGTCACAGTCCTTGATGCTGCTTATTCGCTGTGCAATGATAATCTTGGTCATCTCGGGAAGATTAGCACGCAGAGCTGCGCGGATTCGGGCATCGGTAGTGTTGTCACACGCGCTGGTGCTGTCGTCCAGCACCATGATTTTGGGTTTCTTCAACAGGGCTCTCGCGATGCACAAACGCTGTTTCTGACCGCCTGACACGTTGGCACCGCCTTGCTCAATGCGCGTTTCGTAGCCGTCAGGCATCTCGCTGATGAATTCGTCGGCACATGCTACCCGGCAAGCCTCGCGGCATTGCTCCAGCGTGGCGTTCTCGTCGCCCCAACGCAGGTTATCGAGAATCGTGCCTGAGAATAACACATTCTTCTGCAACACGACCGAGACATGATTACGCAGGGACTCAAGGTCATAGGTGTTCACATTGTTTCCACCGACAAGCACCTCACCTTTGGACGCGTCATAGAGGCGGCTCATCAAGTTGATGAGCGATGACTTGCCGCTGCCGGTTCCGCCAATCACGCCGATAGACTCACCGCTGGCAATATGGAGGTCAATATTGTTAAGGGCATACTCACCGCTGCCACCCTTATAGGCAAAAAATACATGGTTAAAATCGATACTGCCATCAGGAACCTCGGTGATGGCATCGTCAGAATTGACAATATCAGGAATTTCGTTAATTACCTGTGCCACACGCTGTCCGCTGGCAAGACTTTGAGTAATGGTTACAAAAATCATGCTCAGCATCATCAGTGACATCAAGATGGTCATCACGTAGGTGAACAGCGAGGTCAACTGACCTGTCGTCAAATCACCAGCGACAATGAATTGGGCGCCAAACCACGAGATGGCGATGATGCAGCCATAGACCACCATGTTCATCAGCGGGCGGTTGAGCGCCATCAGACTCTCGGCCTTGACATTGAGGTCATAGAGACGCTTAGCGGCATTCCAGAACTTGGAATTCTCAAAATCCTCACGAACAAAGGCCTTAACCACACGGATGCCGGAGACATTCTCTTGAACAACGCCGTTCAACACGTCATACTGCTTAAATACCAAGGCGAACATCTTAGACACCTTGCTGATAATCAGTGCCAAAATCACACCGAGCACCACGCTGGCGACGATGAAGATGAGACTTAGCTGAGGGCTGATGACAAAGCACATCACAATGCTGGAGAGCAAGTTGAACGGTGCACGCACCGAAGTGCGGATAATCTGCTGATAGGCGTTCTGCAGATTTGTCACGTCGGTCGTCATGCGAGTCACAAGGCCCGAAGTGCTGTACTTGTCAATGTCGCTGAAAGCAAACCGCTGAATGTTTTTGTACATGGCATCGCGCAGGTTGCAGGCAAAGCCCGACGAGGCATAGGAAGCATATCGGCCTGCCATGATGGCAGCCATCATGCTCAGGAATGCCATCACAAGCATGATCAGGCCATACTTGTAAACGCTGGGCATGTGTCCTGCGCTGATGCCGTTATCGATGAGCTTGGCGGTCACATATGGGATGAGCACGTCAAGCACTACTTCAAGCATGATAAACACGGGTGTCAACAGCGACGCCGTTTTATACTGCTTAACTTGTTTGAGTAGGGTTTTTAGCATCTTTCCAAATTCTGATGAAGTGTAAGCACAAAAGTACAAAAATAATTCTTATTGAAAGATAATCATACACATTTTTTTAATATAAAAAGAAAAACGGTAGGGTAGAGACAATAAATTGGAAAATACATAAATATTTGGTTTATATTATTATGCATAATTAATTGGTTTTAAATAATTTAATGTTAGTAATTTAGTAGCAAAATCGACTGTTTTCTTCGTATTGTAAACTCAACTGCTTTCAATTTTCAAGATATATGCCCAAATTAATTAAATTATCACTTTAAAATATTGTCATTAATTCAATTATTACTTAGTTATTTACATTTACAAATTGATTTGATATATAACTCACAAATTGCTATTGGTTTACAACACCATTGTATATCGTTGATCATCGATTGTCTGAGATTATGCTTAAATGGCAAGAGAAAATCATCGTATTTTACCATTTTTTCCTCTTCTTAACTCGATGAGAATTCAATATTTTCATCCGACTTGATATCCAGTTGAAAATCTCTGCATCCTGAAGAACATGAATTTGACATTATATATGTATCATCAATCTGGAGAAATTAAAGTAGTGTCTCAAAATCATGCGTATCTGAAAAATGAAGGAATGTGTCAAGCATAGCTGATACGTCACAAGAAAAATTTAATTTGATTGATTCAATAATTAAAAGATTCAATAATTCAAATATCCAATAATTCAACAATTTGACCTAACATGAAGAAATTCATCTTTTTATGCCTTGATACCCTACTGCAAGTCCATAAGATTAAAATAACAATTCATATTATGTAAAATAAACTATCACAATTTTTATAAATCTTATCCCCCATCAGTTGCCAAGAAAAATCTCACTTGTTTTTCTTTTTTCCAGCTTGCTTGAATAAGGCTTTGCGTAATCGGTCAGCAATTTCTTGTTCATCATCGGCTAAATCATCCAAGCCGACTTTCTCATAGATGTCATGTAGCCGGTCATGAGGTTCGGGACGTTTTTTGTCGGCTTTGGCTGCTCTCTTATACATCTTTATAGCAGCGGGGATGTCGCGCATCTTCTGCATCAGTTCAGCCATCGTCAACAGTGCCAGATAATTCTGCTTATCCAGTTCCAGGGCATTTTTCAGTTCCTGTTCAGCGCTCTCAAGCTGATCGAGTGTCATTATCAGGCGTGCTTTCCCGATCATGGCCTCAATACAATCCGGCATAATCCGTAGCGCTTTGTTGTAATTGGCCAGCGCTGAACGGATGGCAACATCGTCAAGACGATTGCCGTAGGGGGCACTACCCTCTCCCACTACCCCACCCTCATCGAGGGCCAAAGCCTGGTCACCCATCATGGCATATTCCAGTGCCAAACTCTGAAGGGTTTTCTTCTGACTGTTAATGACTTCTTGCAGCCGTTCTATTGTTTTGAGTTGTTTCTTGAAGATATTTAATTTTTTGGAAATCAGTCTCTTTACCGCAGGATTTTGAAGCTCATCTTTAATTTTCATCGCCTCGGCAAAGTAGTTGACACAGTCCTCATACTCTCGCTGATCAAAAGCATGAACGGCACGCCGATAGAGCTGATTGGCGCGCTCCTGTTCCATAGCCTCGTTGATGAGTTGGCGGTTGTTGAACTGACGACTGAACTCCACAACAGCCATATTGACGATGATATCCCGCTCACTGAGCGGCTTGAGCAATGTGATGCCCTCCATCGAGGTGCAGCGCGACAGGGCCACGTAGGTCTGGCCTCCTGTGAATGCCCCGCCCGCAAAATCAATCACCACGTGGTTGAATGTGAGTCCTTGGCTCTTGTGCACGGTGAGAGCCCAGGCGGGTTTGATGGGAATCTGGGCGAATGTGCCCAAGACCTTCTCCTCAACTTTTTTCTCCTTTTCGTTGTAGGTGTACTGCATGTTTTCCCAGATTTCCCGTTCCACAGGCACCTCACTGCCATCCTCAAGGGCGACAAATACCGATGAATCAGTCAGTCGCGTCACCTTGCCAATGGTTCCGTTACACCATCGGCCATCCTTGTCATTACGGATAAAGATGACCTGAGCGCCCTCTTTCAAAGCCAGGCGGAATGCCGTTGGGAGGCTATTCTCGGGAAAATCGCCCTCAATAGCACCCTCATAGATGTGTTCAGGCGTCTTGAGCGCACGCATGTGCTCGTCATTGATCGAGTCAACAGTGTCGCGCCGTGTGGCGAGGGTGATGGCAAACTCATCATTCACCTCCTGATAATCAGGATTGCAACGATGGTTCAGACGTGCCATGTCGGCAGGTGTCGCGCGATTGACTCGCACTCGGTCAAGCAGGGCGATAAAGTCATTGTCACTCTGCCGATAAATCTTGCGTAACTCGATGGGTACCAGATTAATCTGTTCAAACGCACGCGCATTGAAAAAGAAGAAATTCTTGTAATATCGGCGCAGGATGTCACGGGTGTCATGCGTCACGACAGGTTCCAGCTGGAAAATATCGCCCACCAGCAACAGCTGCTTGCCACCAAAGGGTTCCCGCATGTTTCCCGAATACACCTTCAACACTCGGTCCACAAAGTCGATGATGTCGGCACGCACCATCGAAATCTCATCGATGATGATGAGTTCCAGCTGCTGAATGAGTTTCACCTTCTCCTTGGTGTATCGCAGCATCTTGCGCATCCTCGCCGGATTGGCATAGTCCGGATCATCGGGAACCATCGGTTTAAAGGGAATCTTGAAGAAGGAATGCATCGTCTGGCCACCGACGTTGACGGCAGCGATGCCCGTGGGAGCCAACACGATGGTTTTCTTGCGTATGGTCTCGCGTATGTATTTCAGGAAAGTGCTCTTGCCGGTTCCTGCCTTACCGGTGAGGAACACCGAGCGGTGGGTATGTTGCAACACATCCCATGCGTCCTGAAACTCAGGATTGTTGAGGTCGATATTTTGCAGTTCTTCGCTTGCCACTACCCTACCTCCTTCATATTTTTCAAGTTAGTCGAGCTTGAGTACAGCGAGGAAAGCCTTTTGTGGCACTTGCACGGTACCGATCTGCTTCATGCGCTTCTTGCCCGCCTTCTGCTTCTCGAGCAGTTTGCGCTTGCGGCTGACGTCACCACCATAACACTTGGCAGTCACATCTTTGCGCACCTGTTTCACCGTCTCACGGGCAACAATCTTGGCACCAATGGCGGCCTGGATAGCGATATCATACTGCTGGCGGGGAATCAGTTCCTTGAGTTTCTCGCACATGCGGCGTCCAAGCGTCACGGCATTGTCCACATGCGTCAAGGTGCTCAGGGCATCGACGGGCTGTCCGTTGAGCAGGATATCCAATTTAATCAGTTTAGAGTCACGATAACCGTTGATGTAGTAGTCAAACGAGGCATACCCCTTACTGATGCTCTTGAGCTTGTCATAGAAGTCGATCACGATTTCGCCCAACGGAATGTCAAAGGTGAGTTCCATTCTGTTGCCCGAAATGTATTCCTGCTTGGCAAGTTCACCACGCTTTGACAAGCACAGGGTGATGATGGGGCCCATAAATTCACTCTGTGTGATAATCGAGGCACGGATGTAAGGCTCCTCAATCTTCTCGATGACTGCGATGTCGGGCAATCCGGCCGGATTATGCACCTCGGTCATGCCACCCTTCTTGTCATAGACCTTATAGGACACGTTGGGGACGGTGGTGATCACCTCCATATTGAACTCGCGGCTCAGACGCTCTTGAACAATCTCCATGTGCAGCAAGCCCAAGAAACCGCATCGGAAACCAAAGCCCAGTGCTACCGACGACTCGGGAGTGAACGTCAAGGCGGCGTCGTTGAGCTGCAACTTCTCCAACGAAGCGCGCAGATTCTCAAAATCCTCGGGGTCGATGGGATAAACGCCAGCAAACACCATCGGCTTCACTTCCTGGAAACCCTCGATAGCCTTTTCGCAGGGGCGTTGCACATGAGTGATGGTATCACCCACACGCACCTCGGTCGAATTCTTGATGCCCGAGATGATATAACCCACATTGCCTGTTGACAGGCGGTCGCAGGGCTGCTGACGCAACTTGAGAACGCCCAACTCATCAACATTATATTCCTTTTGGGTATTGACAAACTTCACGAAGTCACCCTTGGCAATTGAGCCGTTCAAGATTTTGAAATAGACGATGATGCCCCTGAAGGAGTTGAACACCGAGTCAAAAATCAAAGCCTGCAACGGAGCCTCAGGATCACCCTCGGGCGCCGGGATGCGGTCAACGATGGCATCGAGGATGGCGGGAACGCCTTCACCGGTGCGCGCACTGCAACGGATGATGTCGCTTGGGTCACAACCCAGCAACTCGACAATCTCATCCTCCACCTCGTCGGGGTGTGCGCTGTCCATGTCAATCTTGTTGATAACGGGAATGATTTCCAATCCGTTGTCAATCGCCATATACAGGTTGGAGATGGTCTGTGCCTGCACGCCCTGAGTGGCGTCCACCACCAGCAATGCGCCCTCGCACGCCGCAATCGAGCGCGACACCTCGTAGGAGAAGTCCACGTGTCCCGGGGTGTCAATCAGGTTGAGCGTGTATTTGTTGCCGTCCTTCATGTAGTCCATCTGGATGGCATGGCTCTTGATGGTGATGCCACGCTCACGTTCCAGGTCCATGTCATCAAGCACCTGGGCCTGCATGTCCTTTCCTGCCACCGTGTTGGTGACCTCGAGCAGGCGGTCGGCGAGCGTGCTTTTGCCGTGGTCGATATGGGCCACGATACAGAAGTTGCGTATTGTCTTCATTCGTCGTTAGATGTCTTTTCTGTTCTGAAGTGCAAATTTACTACTTTTTTTCCACACCATAGGGGACTGAAAACCAAAAACTGAAAACGGACAACAAAAAATCCGTGTGAAGCAACTGCTCACACGGATTCTTTCCACTGTCACTTATGAAAATTACTTTACTTCCTCATAGGTGGTGTCCTCGACATTATCGCCGCCCTGGTTGGGAGCGCCACCACCAGGATTACCCTGGAAGCCGCCCATATTGTTGGGATCAAAGCCTGCGCCGGGCTGGCCTTGTGCGCCACCTGCCTGCTGATACATCTTCTCGAACAGGGAGTTCAACTCGGCAGATGCGGTGTCGATGGCTGCGAGGTCTTGGCTCTTGTGGGCATCCTTGAGCTTGCCCAGGGCACCCTCAATCTGGCTCTTGATGTCGGCGGGCAACTTGTCGCCACTGTCCTTGAGCACCTTCTCGGTTTGGAAGATGAGGGCGTCGGCGCCGTTGATCTTGTCGATGCGCTCCTTCTCGGCAGCATCGGCGGCAGCGTTAGCCTCGGCCTCATCCTTCATGCGCTGGATTTCGGCGTCGCTCAAACCGCTCGATGCCTCGATGCGGATGCTCTGCTCCTTGCCGGTAGCCTTATCCTTGGCGCTCACGTTCATGATACCGTTGGCATCGACCTCAAAGGTCACCTCAATCTGAGGAATGCCACGGGGAGCGGGAGCGATGCCATCGAGGTGGAAGCGGCCCAGCGTCTTGCAGTCCTTAGCCATGGGGCGCTCGCCCTGCAGCACGTGGATCTCTACCTCGGGCTGGTTGTCGGCAGCGGTCGAGAAGACCTGACTGCGACGGGCGGGGATGGTAGTGTTGGCCTCGATGAGCTTGGTCATCACGCCACCCAGCGTCTCAATACCCACACTCAGGGGCACCACGTCGAGCAGCAGCACGTCCTTGACGTCGCCGGTGAGCACACCGCCCTGGATGGCGGCACCCACAGCCACTACCTCGTCGGGGTTAACACCCTTGGACGGAGCTTTGCCGAAGAACTTCTCGACAATCTGCTGAACGGCGGGGATACGGGTCGAACCGCCCACGAGGATGACCTCGTTGATGTCGCTGGTGCTCAGACCGGCATCGGCAAGAGCCTTGCGGCAGGGCTCGATGGTGCTCTGAATCAGGTCATCGCACAACTGCTCAAACTTGGCACGTGTCAAGGTCTTCACCAGATGCTTGGGCATACCGTCAAGCTGGGTGATATAAGGCAGGTTAATCTCGGTGCTGGTCGAGCTGGAGAGCTCAATCTTGGCCTTCTCGGCAGCCTCCTTGAGGCGCTGCAGAGCCATGGGATCCTTACGCAGGTCCATGTTGTTCTCCTGCTGGAACTCGTCGGCAAGCCAAGTGATGATGCGCTGGTCGAAGTCGTCACCACCCAGGTGGGTATCACCGTTGGTGGCCTTTACCTCAAACACGCCGTCACCCAATTCCAGGATAGAGATATCAAAAGTACCGCCACCCAAGTCAAACACGGCAATCTTCTTATCGCTGTTGTCCTTGTCCAGACCGTAAGCCAGAGCGGCTGCGGTAGGCTCGTTGACAATACGCTGCACCTTCAGTCCGGCAACCTCACCGGCCTCCTTGGTAGCCTTACGCTGAGCGTCGTTGAAGTAGGCAGGCACGGTGATGACAGCCTCGTCAACAGTGGTGCCCAGGTAATCCTCGGCGGTCTTCTTCATCTTCTGAAGAATCATGGCCGAAATCTCTTGCGGGGTGTACTGGCGGCCGGCAATCTCAACGCGGGGTTGGTTACTGCCGTTGTTCACCACCTTGTAGGGCATGCGCTCCACATCCTTCAGGACGTGGTCATACTGCTCACCCATGAAACGCTTGATAGAAAATACGGTACCCGTGGGGTTCATAATGGCTTGGCGCTTGGCAGGGTCACCCACAATGCGCTCGCCGCCATCCTTGAAGGCGACTACCGAAGGCGTCGTGTTCCTTCCCTCGCTATTGGGGATCACAACAGGCTTGGAGCCTTCCAGAACCGATACACACGAGTTAGTCGTTCCTAAATCGATACCAATAATCTTTCCCATAATTTTAATCTCTCTTTCTTTTTTTTATGTTGTTAATGTTTGTTTGTTCTAATTGTACGGCCCCGCCTTGGCGTGGCCACGTGACACAAGTCACCGCCCGACAAGATGCAAACCGTGTGCCAACCCCATGCCACCACGGGCAGGCTGACACATTGTCAGCAAAACTGACACAAACCTCTAACAACTGATGAGTCTGATTATACTGATGGCATCCACACTCGGTTTTCTGTCGGGGATTATGCGGATTAAACGGATGCACAACCGAATACAAGACGCCCAAAGGGCGGCTATCTGAATAACCCCGCGTAATTTATTCCGCTGAGCGATAGCGAGGTGGAATAAATCACACGGGGTTAGTACAAACTGTCAAATGTCGCTGGAGGCGACCCCATAACATCAGTATGGGTATCTGGATATGCTCGACGGCATCCTGTCCCTGTTGGGGGCGGCGGCTCTGGTGAGCCGCCTGTTCTTGCCCCCAACACGGTCTAGGTGCCGTCTGTTGGCGGTTGGTTGTTCTTTCGTGTCAAGGGTGCGTTTAATACTACGAGACGCGCACAGCACGGACACTGAGTCCGTTGATGCGGTAGGAGCCGTAGTACCAGTACACGCCATTCGAATAGAAGTACAGGTTGTACGCGTCGCGGGAGTCGCTGGAATTGAGCGTGCGCGACCAAAAGTAGCCGTACGAGCCCGCGCTGTAGAGCGACTCATAACAGCGGAAGCCCGCTGCGGGCAAGAAGATGGTGTTTCCGTTGGGACCTGTACCCTGTTGGCCATAAACGCCGTTTCTCTGAGTCCATTGCCAGGAACAATTATTTACCAACTCTTGAATCTGCTCAAGAGACGGCATACGCGCTCCAGCGCCCCAGTTAGCGGTGGCGGCATCGTCAGACGGATCCAACTCGGTCTTGTTATCAACCGTACCGCCATAGTCGCCACGGCTGTATTTCGAAAAACATAACCTTCCATTAGAATCGTAATAACACCACTTATAAGTATTCCAGTTATACGTTCCCTTGGGAGCCGTCTCGCCCCAGGCGAAGTAGTCGCCGTAGTCCTCGGGACAGCTGGCGCCCACGTTGCGCGTCGCCCAGATCGTGCCACTGGGCAAGCCCAGGTCAACCCAGTCGCCCTCCTCGCCCTCAATCGTGAAGTTGGCTCCTTTCCTGAAAATATCGGTGCCGAATATCATCACATAGGGGCACACGCGGTAGGTCGAATCCTTCTTGAGCCCATTAGTATTAATGTAGGTCTCGATGTACTGCGTGTAGTTGTTGGGGGTGAACTCCGAGTCATATTGGGACTTCAGACTGACAAACGTCCATGTGTCGCGGCTTTGACTGGCAAGGCCATAGGCGAAGCCATAATCCTGGTCGGGCAATAACTGGTAGCGCGGCTTGGTAAAGTCCATCGAGAAACGGACTTGCTCGGTGTTGCTGGGCATCGGACTATCAGGAGACACCTGGAAGTCAGCTACTCCAGGCGTGATGACACAGTTTTCACAGAGGTTAGTTTCAAACAGGGTGATGTCCTGTTGCCACTTGTAATTCTTCTTGCCGAGCTTGAACTTGGCTGACACGCCGATGTCCACACCGCCTGAGACGGTCATCTTGTTATCGTAATCCAACTCAATATCTTTCTTGAGGGTTAATGCCAAGTTGCCTTCGGCCTTGAGCCACGGGCTGATGGGCACACCAACATTGAAGATGTCGTTTGCACCATACAGACTCACATTTAAAGTAGGGCTTAAGGTAGCGGTAAGTGCGCCATTCATGCCTAACTTGGGAGCGAACGTCTCTTTCAGGCGGTCGTTCAACTGACCGTCGCCCAGCGCACTGCAAGAGAAGTTGGTGGTGAAGTTGTGGTTCTTGCCTGTAATTGGGTCGGGCGTGGGTGTGTAGATGTAGCTGAAGCCACCCTCGGCCTTGGCTGCCACAAACTTGCTTTTCAGATATATCTCGCCAGTGAGGTCAGCAGTCAGGTACACATCGATGCGTGGAGTAAACACGATGGGGACGTAGCCCGCCATCACCACTATTGGCTTGAGGTTGACCCTGAATAGTCTGAATTCATCGTCTTTAAACAAGGATACCTTTCCCTCTAACGAAATCTTGCCCAAAATCTCGGCACTGATGTCAGCATTGCCTTTCAAGCCGATGCGCTGAACACGCTTATTGCGCGAGCTATAAATGAAGTTCACGTCGATTGATGGAGACAATTGAGCGATGATTGTCACTGGATTATTCTTGTCCTGATCACCTTCAAGGGCATCGGCTGCTGACACGTTGCCGGCAATCTTCCAGCCCCCTTTACCGTACTTCACACCCAGCTTGAAAGTGGAGGAGAAACCGACGCGTTGGGGCGCCTGGCCTGGAACTTGAATGGTAACGTACTGGCCCTCCTGCTCCATCGGCACGGGCAGGTCGTAGTCGCCGTCGGGCAAGGCCTCCTCGAGAGAGGCGTTGGTGGTGGTGATCACATACTGTCCACCCGAGGCCTGCACGCTCTCAACCCGACGCAGGAAGCCCACAGGAGCGTTGTCGGCAACGCCACTGACGATAATCTCGCCAGCCACGGGAACATGGGACGGGTCACAAGTGATGGTAACTGTGCCATCGGTGACATTGACAACACTACCTTCGGTCGGGCCGTCATCGCCATAAACATGGACCACAGCATCCTCTACAGGAGGGTTGAGGATGAGTTCGATGATGGCATTGAGGTCGGTGATGTTGACCTGGCCGTCGCTGTTGACGTCAGCAACGGTATCATAACCCCCAGAAAGGATGATGTCGATGACGTGGTTGACATCGGTGATGTTGACCACGCCGTCACCGTTGACATCACCGTACATCGACTGGGCTGCCGCGCCGAGCGACATAATGACCAAAAGCATAAAAAGTAATTGTTTCTTCATATTTCGGTTAATGCAGTTATTTGATTCTGCAAATGTACAAATAATAATATGAATAATCAAATAAGGACGCACATATAGAAAACGATAGATGATTTTACCATTTATATTGTTGCTTTGTCGTCTATTTGTAGTAACTTTCCCTCACTGCGGTCGGGCAAGATAGGCGGCGCTTCAACAATGGCAAGAAAATAAGAATTTTTCTTGCCATTGTGTTCAGCTTGCACTATCTTTGCAAGTTGAAACAACTAATAACTACATTAATATCATGTATAACGTTAAGTCAAATCATGCCGATGAATTCATCGACGATAGCGAGATACTGGAAACCCTATCCTACGCTGAGAAGAACAAGAGCAATCGTGCCCTGATTGAGGAAATTATCGATAAAGCCGCCCTGTGCAAGGGCTTGACCCACCGCGAGGCTGCCGTGCTGCTCGACTGCGACCAGCCCGACCTGATTGAGCGCTACGAGCAATTGGCCAAAGATGTAAAGAAACGCTTCTATGGCAACCGCATCGTGATGTTCGCCCCGCTGTACCTGTCCAACTACTGCATCAATGGCTGCGTGTATTGTCCCTACCATGCCAAGAACAAGACCATTCCGCGCAAGAAACTGTCACAGGACGAAATCCGTGCCGAGGTCGAGGCCTTGGTCAAGATGGGCCACAAGCGCATTGCCCTTGAGGCTGGCGAACACCCCGTGATGAACCCGCTGGAGTATATCCTGGAGTCGATTCACACCATCTATGACACCAAGGTGGGCAATGGCGAAATCCGCCGCCTGAACGTGAACATTGCCGCTACCGAGGTTGAGGCTTACGAGAAACTGAAGGCTGCCGGCATCGGCACCTATATCCTGTTCCAGGAGACCTACAACCGCAAGAACTACGAGGCCCTGCATCCCACAGGCCCCAAGAGCAACTACTGCTACCACACCGAGGCCATGGACCGTGCCCAGATGGGCGGTTGCGACGACGTGGGCATCGGCGTGCTGTATGGTCTGACGACCTACCGCTATGACTTCGTGGGCTTGCTCATGCATGCCGAGCACCTGGAGGCGAAGTTCGGCGTGGGACCTCACACCATCAGCGTGCCGCGCATCTGCCCCGCCGAGGATATCACCCTCGATGAGTTCCCCGATGTGTTGCCCGACGACATCTTCTGCCGCATTATTGCTGTCATCCGCTTGGCAGTGCCCTATACCGGCATGATCATCTCCACCCGCGAGAGCCAGAGCGTGCGTGCCAAGGTGCTTGACCTGGGCGTATCGCAAATCAGCGGCGGCAGCCGCACCAGCGTGGGCGGTTACACCACCGTGGAGCGCCACGACGAGACGGCACAGTTTGACGTGAGCGACACGCGCACCCTCGACGAGGTCATCAACTGGCTGCTCAGCATCGGTTACCTGCCCAGTTTCTGCACCGCCTGCTACCGCTCGGGACGCACCGGCGACCGCTTCATGGAACTGTGCAAGGCTGGCAAGATTGGTGACATCTGCACGCCCAACGCGCTGATGACACTCAAGGAGTACCTCATGGACTTTGCCAGCGAAGACACCGTCGCCAAGGGCAATCTCCTTATCGAGAATGAACTGGCCAAGATCAAAAATGAACGCGTGCGCGAAATCGCCGGCCGACATATCCAAGAAATCGCCGGCGGCAAGCGCGACTTCTACTTCTAATCAATCAAACAACAAGGAACAACAACAAACTACATGAACAACCTTCTTATTGTTTATTGTTGTTCCTTGTTGTTATTGTAATATGGAATAAACATGGCAGAAAAACGGTTATATATCATCGCTGGCTGTAATGGAGCAGGTAAAACCACCGCTTCAAAACGTTTTCTGCCTACAATTCTGAATTGTCGTCAATGGGTGAACGCTGACGAGATTGCTTACGGCCTCTCGCCTCTCGACCCGCAAAGCGTGGCTTTTCAAGCAGGTCGTTTAATGCTGGAGCGCATTCAAGAGTTATTGAGCCAAGACGAAACATTTGCCATCGAGACTACTTTATCGACACGTGCTTACCGTAACTTGGTGATGCAAGCCCAAGCCAAGGGATATCAAGTAGAATTAGTATTCTTTTACTTGCCTTCGCCCGCAATGGCAATACGACGAATTGCCCATCGCGTAAAAAATGGTGGACATCATGTCCCTGACGATGTAGTCATTCGCAGGTATCATCGTGGCTTGAAGAATCTGAAAGAGATTTTCATGCCAATCGTTGATCGTTGGGACATTTACCGTTACGAAGACAATGCCTACATTTTACTTGCCACGGGCAAGAAAGGTGAATCTTTTGATTTATTTGATAACACGATGATTATGGATGAAAACGCTCCATATCTTACCGAACAGAACAAGCGGTTTATAGAGTGCTGCAATCAGGCTGTGCTTGATATGATCACTGAAGAGGCATTACACGACGGCATTGTCGTGATGGAAGACCGCCATGGTAATCCCATTTGGGTAAAAGCAAGGGAAGTGCTTGAAAAGAACCCTGGCCTTAAGCTTAAAAATGTGGAATACACACCCATTGAAGTAGATATTCAGGAAATCATCCATTCAAAAGCATATCATTGATGGTGGAAAAAGAAAATAGTTTGAACGGGACGCCGAGGAGTGAGCGGCTGCACATTGCGTTGTTTGGACGGCGCAATGTGGGCAAATCGTCGTTAATCAATGCGCTCACGGGGCAGCAGACGGCACTGGTGAGCGACGTGCCCGGAACGACGACCGACCCGGTGAGCAAGTCGATGGAAATCCAGCCGCTGGGGCCTTGTGTGCTCATCGACACGGCGGGATTTGACGATAGTGGTAAGGTGGGCGACCTGCGCACCGAACGCACCCGTGAGGTCATCAAGCAGACCGACATCGCCATCATCGTCACCGATGGCACCTCGCTCGACGACGAATCGGCATGGGCTGGACTGCTCAAGCAGGCCAATGTCCCCTACGTCACCGTCTTGAACAAGGTGGACCTGCTGAATGAAGTACCCTCTACCCTACTCGCCGACATCGCCAAGCGGCTGAATTGTGACGTTATTGCCGTGAGCGCTATGCAAGGCACAGGACTCGACCTGTTGCGTAAGACACTCGCCGGGCTGATGCCTGAAAACGAAAAACAGTCATTGACAGGTAATCTCGCCAAAGCTGGTGACACCGTGCTGCTGGTGATGCCTCAAGACCCGCAGGCCCCTAAAGGCCGCCTCATCCTGCCACAGGTGCAAACCCTACGTGACCTGATGGATAAAGGGTGTATCGCCATCTGCTGCACTACCCAGGACATGGACCAAGCGCTCGCCTCGCTACGAGAACCCCCGCACCTCATCATCACCGACTCACAGGTGTTTGACATCGTGGAGCAGAAGAAGCCGCAGGACACACTGCTCACCTCCTTCTCGGTGCTCATGGCAGCCCACAAGGGTGACATCCAGTATTTTGTGGAAAGCGCCCCTGCCATCAACCGCTTGACCGAACAGTCCCGCGTGCTCATTGCCGAGGCCTGCACCCATGCACCCCTTGCCGAAGACATCGGACGTGAAAAGATTCCCCGCATGCTGCGCAAACGTGTTGGAGAAAAACTGACGGTGGATATTGTTGCCGGGAAGGATTTCCCCGACGATGTGAAAGATTATGACCTGGTCATTCATTGCGGTGGATGCATGTTTAACCGCCGCTTTATGCTCCAGCGCGTGGAACAATGTCGTGCCCAAGGCGTGCCAATGACGAACTATGGCATCACCATCGCGCACATCAAAGGCATCTTAGGCAAAGTCTCGTTGCCTTAAAGGATGGATTTATCGCGAAACTTGGTGTGAAGCAGTTTGTGGGCCCTACCCTTTAACGGCTCACCCAGATATTCATGGTACAGACGCTGGATAACAGGGTTCAAATGGCTCTTGCGCAGACGTTTACCCACATCCTCACTGTAGATGGCGCGCTGACGTGCCTTGATGACCTCGATGTCTCCATGGTGATAAGGTTGGCCGGTGCCACCGATGCAACCGCCAGGACAAGCCATCACCTCGATAACATGATACTCTATTTCACCTGCACGCAACTTGTCCATCACGATACGGGCATTAGCGAGGGTGTTCACCACGCACACTTTCAGGTCAAAACCGTTGAGGTCGATGGTCGCCTCTCTGATGCCATCCAATCCACGCACTTGCTCAAACTCGACACGAGGCAGTTCCTTACCAGTGAATTCCTCATAAACGGTGCGTAAAACAGCCTCCATCACACCGCCAGTCGTGCCGAAGATGGCACCTGCTCCCGATGAGTCGCCCAACGGTGAATCAAACTCAGTGTCACGCAGTCGGTCGAAGTTGATGTTCATGCGGCGAATCAGGTCAGCCAACTCGATGGTCGTGATGGAATAGTCCACATCGGGAACACCATCAATGATAAACTCATCGCGGGCACATTCATATTTCTTGGAGATGCACGGCATGACCGAGACAACCACGAGTTTATCGCGGGGGATGCCCATGCGGCGCGCCCAATAGGTCTTGAGGACAGCACCAAGCATCTGGGCAGGCGACTTGCAGGTTGAGGGATACTCGCGCAGGTCGGGGTATTCATTCTCAAAGAAGTTCACCCACGCCGGGCAACACGAGGTGGTGATGGGAATCTTCACGTTGCGGTCACCTGCCAGGAATCGTTTCAAACGGTGAACCACCTCGGCGGCCTCCTCGACAATGGTAATATCGGCACCAAAGTCAGTATCAAACACATAATCCACACCCACCTTGCGCAAGGCGGTAATCATTTGCCCTGTGACAATAGTGCCGGGTGGCATGCCAAACTCTTCTCCCAACGCATAGCGCACCGCAGGAGCGGTCTGGGCCACCACAATCTTTTCGGGATCAGAGACATCCACCAGCAGGTCCTCAACATAGTTTCGCTCGCTCAAGGCTCCTATAGGACCATGAATGGCGTCAAAGCGGCATTTGGTTGTGCAATGGCCGCAACAGGTACATTTATAGGGATTGATGAGATGGGGATGCCTCAGGTCACCAACGATGGCGCTGCTAGGGCAATTACGCTTGCAGGCGCTGCAGCCTTTGCATTTCTCAGCGTCAATCTTATAAGAGAGCACCGAGAAGAATTTCTTGCCGCCAATCTCATAGATGTAATCCTCGAGCATGGCGTCCAACGACAGATGCCGTGGAGAATTCCAGTGCTTGACATCATCAATCAATTCGTGGGCTGTGCTCTCGATATACAACAAGCGCTCAACCAATTTACCCTCAATGATATGGGAGTGAACGATTTCCTCGACATCCTCAGGCTTTACCTGAACGTATGTCGTGTTGTCGGGCATGATTCTGACGATGGGGCCCTTGGCACAAAAGCCGAAGCAGCCCGTTGCCACCACATCCACACGGCTCCCCAGCCCGTTCTCGGCAATCTCATGAATCAGTTTGTCGATAATCTTAAGGCTTCCCGAGCCATAACAAGCCGAGCCGCTGCAACACAACACCTGAATATGGTCTGAACTTGCCAAACCAAACGAGGGTTCATCATGACTACCTTCCATTTTATCCTTGTATTGCGTATCCATTAGATTACATGAGATTATCAACCTGCTGGTATTCAACGCTGTAAAGAATCAAGCCAGCAAATCCATTGCAAAGTTACATTTTTTGCAAGACTTTACAAAGCCCGAAAACCAGAAATCTCACATAAATTAGCAGGATGCCGATTGTAGAAACCGACATCCTGCATGATAAGATCAGTGTTGATGAATGATTAGTCTTGAGCTGAGACTGTTTCAAGGATCTGGCGAACGTCCTTGACGTCGAGACGGCCATAGACGTGCTCACCAATCATGACAACAGGAGCAAGACCGCAGGCACCCACGCAGCGCAGGCAGTCGAGCGAGAACTTGCCATCAGGAGTGGTTTCACCCACCTCGATGCCCAGGATGCGCTTGATCTCCTCAAGCAGACGCTCGGAACCGCGCACGTAGCAAGCGGTACCCAAGCACACTGAAATCGGGTGCTTGCCCTTGGGGGTCATGGTGAAGAACGAGTAGAACGTCACCACACCATACACCTTGGAAGCGGGAACACCCAGCTTGCGGGCGATGATGCGCTGCATCTCCTCGGGCAGGTAACCGTGCAGTGCCTGGCACTCATGCAACACGTTAATCAGTTCACCGGGCTTATTGCCGTGCTTGTCGCAGATCTCCTCGACCTGTTGAACCACGGTACACGCCAGTTTGATTTCTTCTTTCTTCTTCATATCGTTATTGATGTTTTGTGTCGATTAATGAATGCTCTTATCAAAATAGTGCGTGTGAAGCAGGTGATGTGACTTCTCGCCACAAGGCTCACCCAAGAACTCCTTGTACAGCTTCTGGATGTCGGGGTTCTCATGGCTCTTGCGCAGTGCCTTACCCTCGTCCTCGCGGTAAACGGCAGCAGCACGTGCCTTGAGAATCTCGATGTTGCCGTGGTGGTAGGGCTGGCCAGCGCCGCCGATGCAACCACCGGGACATGCCATCACCTCAACCACATGGTAGTTGAGCTTACCGGCACGCAGGGCGTTCATCACCTTGCGGGCGTTGCTCAGGGTGTGAGCCACACAGACCTTCAGCTCAAAGCCGTTGAGGTCGATGGTGGCCTCCTTGATGCCCTCGAAGCCGCGCACTTCGTTGAACTCGAGATGCGGCAGGGTCTTGCCAGTGTGTACCTCATAGACGGTACGCAATGCAGCCTCCATCACACCGCCAGTGATGCCGAAGATGGCACCAGCACCGGTCGATTCGCCGAGGGGCGAGTCAAAGTCGCTGTCAGGCAGGTTGACGAAGTCAATGTTGGCACGCTTGATCAGGCGGCCCAACTCACGGGTCGAAATGCTGTAATCCACGTCGGGATTGCCATCCACCTTGAACTCCTCACGACCAGCCTCATACTTCTTAGCCAAGCAGGGCATGATGGAAACAACCACGAGTTTCTCGCGGGGGATACCCATCTTCTCGGCCCAGTAGGTCTTGGCGATAGCGCCAAACATCTGGGCGGGCGACTTGGCACTTGAGGGATACTCAAGCAGATCGGGGAACTCGTGCTCGTAGAAATTCACCCAAGCGGGGCAGCACGAGGTCATAATCGGCAACTTCACATCCTTATCGCCAGCCAAGAACTTGTTGAGGCGTTGCAGGATCTCGGTGCCCTCCTCCATGATGGTGAGGTCGGCAGCGAAGTCGGTATCAAATGCGTAGTCAAAGCCGAGGTCACGCAATGCGGTAGCCAGCTTGCCGGTAACGATGGTACCGGGCTTCATGCCGAATTCCTCGCCCAGGGCGAAGCGAACGGCGGGAGCGGGCTGAGCCACAACCACCTTGTCGGGGTTGGTGAGGTCGTCCATGAGCTGGTTGGTATAGTCATGCTCGGTGAGGGCGCCGGTGGGACATACAGCGACACACTGACCGCAATAGGTACAGTTGGTGTCGGTGAACATCTTGTCAAAGGTGGGAGCGATGGTGGTGTTGAAACCACGACGGATAGCGCTCAAAACACCTACCGACTGCACGTTGTTGCAGACGCTCTCGCAACGGCGGCAATAAACGCACTTCTCCATGTTGCGGGTGATGGCGGGAGTCAACTCCTGCTTGCGCTCGCTCTGTTCGCCTCCGTTGTAAGGCATCTGGCGGATGTTGAAGCGCATAACCAGGCGCTGCAGCTCACAGTCACTGCACTTGGGGCAAGTCAAGCAATCGTTGGGATGGTCGCTGAGCATCAGCTCGGCGACGGTCTTGCGGGCGCGGATAACGCGAGCACTGTTGGTGTGAACCACCATGCCCGGAGTCACGCGGGTAGCGCAAGCGGGAGCCAGGTTGCGGCGACCTTCGATCTCCACAACACAAATGCGGCACGAGGCGGGCATGTTCTGCACACAAGTGCCCTCAAGGTTGATGTGGCACAGGGTGGGAATGCTGATTCCCACGGTCTTGGCGGCATCGAGCAACATCGTGCCAGCGGGAACCGTAACCTCGTGTTTATCAATCGTCAGAGTGATCATATTCTTTTCTTCCATGATGCTATCGAAATTTAATAAACCGAGATGGCGTCGAAGCGGCAGTTAGACTTACACATACCGCAGCGGATGCACTCGTAGGGGTTAATAATGTGAGGCTTACGAATGTCGCCCATAATGGCGTTGGCGGGACACTTGCGGGCGCAAGCACCGCAACCCTTACACTTGGAGGCTTCAATGCTGTAGGTCACGAGGGCCTTGCACTGCTTAGCGCGGCAGGTGTGCTGTTTAACATGCTCTACATATTCGTCCCAGAAGTTATTAATGGTCGATAACACGGGATTGGGAGAGGTCTGTCCCAGACCGCACAGTGCGGTATCCTTGATGATTTCACCAAGCTCCTTGAGGTGTCCAAGGTCTTCCATCGTTCCCTTACCCTCGGTGATGCGGGTGAGGATCTCGAGCATACGCTTGTTACCGATACGGCAGGGTGTACACTTACCGCAGCTCTCGTCGCAAGTGAACTCGAGGTAGAACTTGGCCACGCTGACCATACAGTCGTCCTCGTCCATGACAATCATACCGCCAGAACCCATCATCGAGCCCGAAGCAGCAAGATGCTCATAGTCGATAGGAGTGTCAAGATGCTTCTGCGTCAAGCAACCACCCGAGGGGCCACCAGTCTGCACAGCCTTGAACTCCTTACCATTCTTCACGCCACCACCGATGTCGTAGATAATCTCACGCAGGGTGGTACCCATGGGAACCTCGATAAGGCCCACATTATTAATCTTACCAGCCAGAGCGAACACCTTGGTACCCTTGCTCTTCTCGGTACCAATCGTGCTGAACCAGTCAGCGCCCTTGGTAAGGATGATGGGCACGTTGGCAAGCGTCTCAACGTTGTTCACGTTGGTCGGCTTCATATTGTAACCAGCCTCAGCGGGGAAGGGCGGCTTCAGGGTGGGCTCACCACGCTTACCCTCCATCGAGTGGATCAGAGCGGTCTCCTCACCGCAGACGAATGCGCCAGCACCGTAGCGGATCTCAATATCAAAGTCAAAGTCAGTACCCAGAATCTTCTTGCCGAGCAGACCGTATTCACGAGCCTGCTGGATAGCGATCTTCAGGCGATGCACGGCGAGAGGATACTCGGCGCGGATATAGATAAGACCCTTGTGGGAGTTGATGCAGTAACCGCAGACAGTCATAGCCTCGATTACCGAGTTGGGGTCACCCTCCATGATGGAGCGGTCCATGAATGCACCGGGGTCACCCTCATCAGCGTTGCAGACCACATACTTCTCGTCGGCTTCATAGCCACGGGCAAAGCCCCACTTCATACCGGTGGGGAAGCCAGCGCCACCACGACCACGCAGGCCGGAAGCCTTGATGATCTCGATGACCTCCTCAGGAGTCTGGTTGAGGAGCGCGTTAGCGATACCCTGATAGCCGTCACGGGCAATGTATTCCTCGATGTTCTCCGGGTCGATGAGACCGCAATTGCGCAATGCGATACGCATCTGCTTGCGGTAGAAGTCCATGTGCTTGCTGTCGCTCACGGTCTTGTTGGTCTTGGGGTCAACATAGAGCAGGCGCTCCACACGACGACCGCCAATGATGTGCTCCTTGACGATTTCGGCAGCATCCTCAGGCTTCACCTGGGTGTAGAAAGTGTTGTCGGGAATCACCTTTACGATGGGACCCTTCTCGCAGAAACCGAAGCAACCCGTGGTGATCACATCCACCTTGTCAGCGATGCCGTTCTCCTGAAGAGCAGCATTCAGGTTGTCAACGATTTTGTGACTGTTGGACGCCTTACAGCCAGTACCGCCGCAGCACAAGAGCTGCAAGTGGTCGGCACCGGTAGCAAGACCACAACACTGCTCTGACGACTGGTCAGAACTTTCCTCGCGCAGCGCCAAAGCCTGTTGCGCACGCTTCCTCAAGTTGTTGAGGTCGTTAATAGAAAGTATTTTCACGTTGTAAAATTAATTAGTTATTAGTTATATCAATCGTTTATGTACGGTTTTGAGGGTTCAAAATTACTTGTTTTATTTCAATTACAGAAATTTTTCGGCAAATATTTATTCAAAACAATTAATAATATGATTTTTTGGGCAAAAATAAGACCGTCGGCATCCTGAAAACCTCAAGATGCCGGCGGCAATTCATTTTTTTCGATCTAACTTGACGTTAAATCTCGAGCGAAGTTTTACTCCTCAGTCTTGGGAGCTTCTTCAGCGGTCTCAGGGGCCTCAGGAGCCTTCTCGGCCTTGGGGGCCTCGGCCTTCTCGGCCTTCTCGAGCTGAGCCTTCAGGGCAGCCAGACCGGTAACGTCACCCAGAGTGGTCTTCTCGACCTGGGGTGCAGCGGGAGCGGCCTCGGCAGCGGGCTTGTTGGCGGCAGCGGCACGGCGTGCCTTGCGAGCCTCGTTGCGCTGCTCATCCTCAAAGATGCGGCTGTGCGACAGGATGATGTGCTTAGCATCCTTGTTGAAGTCGATAACCTTGAACATCAAGGTCTCACCCTGCTTGGCAGTGGTGCCATCCTCCTTGGTGAGGTGCTTGGGGGTAGCAAAGCCCTCAACGCCGTAGGGATCCAGACGGATCTGGCCACCACGCTCGGTGAGCTCGCTGATGGTACCCTCATGTACACTACCCTTGGTGAAGATGGTCTCGTAGGTCTCCCAGGGGTTCTCCTCAAGCTGCTTGTGGCCGAGGCTCAGGCGACGGTTTTCCTTATCGATGTCAAGAACGACAACGTCGATGGGAGCCTCCACCTTGGTGAACTCGCTCGGGTGCTTGATCTTCTTGGTCCACGACAGGTCGCTGATGTGGATCAGGCCCTCAACGCCCTCTTCCATCTCAACAAAGATACCGAAGTTGGTGAAGTTACGCACCTTGGCGGTGTGCTTCGAGCCAACGGGGTACTTCTCCTCGATGGTGTCCCAAGGATCGTTGGTGAGCTGCTTAACGCCCAGCGACATCTTGCGGTCCTCGCGGTCCAGAGCCAGGATAACGGCCTCGACCTCGTCGCCCACCTTCATGAAGTCCTGTGCAGGACGCAGGCGCTGTGACCAGCTCATCTCGCTCACGTGAATCAGGCCCTCAACACCGGGAGCCACCTCAACAAATGCACCGTAGTCGTACATAACGACAACTTTGCCCTTGATGTGGTCGCCCACCTTGAGGTCGGGATCCAGAGCATCCCAGGGATGCGGCTGGAGCTGCTTCAGACCCAAAGCGATGCGGTTCTTCTCCTCATTGAAGTCGAGGATAACCACGTTGAGCTTCTGCTCGGGTTGAACGATGTCGGCGGGGTTGTTCACACGGCCCCACGACAGATCGGTGATGTGAATCAGACCGTCCACGCCACCCAGGTCGATGAACACACCGTAGTTGGTGATGTTCTTAACGGTACCCTCGAGCACCTGACCCTTCTCGAGCTTGGACATGATCTCTTTCTTCTGCTGTTCCAGCTCGGCCTCG
>Ga0310695_10001536_pt1 | contig 54224 bp, 51 predicted proteins | sample RumenRJG_04DNA_FD_203882 | JGI IMG/M metagenome (GOLD analysis project Ga0310695, IMG submission 203882) | Bovine rumen microbial communities from Lethbridge, Alberta, Canada - RJG_04 (v2) (version 2) | ecosystem: Host-associated > Mammals > Digestive system > Stomach > Rumen | place: Canada...
AAATAACCCCAAACGTTTTCCATATTTTTCTTAATTGAAAGGAAAGTGTTTGGGGGTGTTGTTTTATTCCAAATCACTATTATTGTCTTCAAGCTCTTTCATATATCCAGCTGTAATAATACCAGCAGGTAAAGCGACTATGGCAATGCCAAAGAACGACGAAAGCATTGTGAATATCCGTCCTATTGAAGAAGTTGGGTAGATATCACCATATCCAACAGTAGTGAGGGAAACAGTTGCCCAGTATACCGCTTCAAAGAAATTATCAAATGTATCTGGTTCCACATTGAAAATAACCAATGCGGCGATCAGAATGTATCCGCCAGCCAGAATACATACAGCAATTAAGGAGCGTTTTGTCTTTTTCAGTACTTCCAGAATGATATAGATATTCTTGGAATACCGCATTGCTTTAAAGACTCGGAAAACACGCATCGCCCTAAACATACGTAACAGTCTTAACATCTTGAAGCTACGGCTGATTATGGAAAGAGACGGCAAAATGGAAAGAAAATCTATTATCGCCATAAAAGAGAATGGGTAGCGGACGAATGACCATACGGAAGAGCTTTCAAATTTGTAGTCCGCTGTTACCCATCGTAAGATGTAATCAATGATAAAAATGATGACGCATATCTTGTCGATCACTACAAATGCTGTGGTTTCTTGCTTGAAAGCAAGAGGGACAAGGCTTGCAAAGATAACAAATACCATGAAGAAATCATAATAGGAACTGATTTTATCTCTTTCTTGTGATTTCTCAATTATTTGGTATATTCTTTCTCTCATTGAGGCAGCTCCTTACTGTTTCAAACGTTCGTACCATTGATGGTATCTATTATAACACAGGTTTTAGGCTATCACAATTATGAGTCAATCCAGATGCAATATAATCCCCCAAGGTTTTCCTAATATACTTTTAAAATGCGGAGGACGACTGGGGATTTGTTTATATGCGAAGCAAATTGAAAGTGTAGTTTCAAAATCAAATTAGCGGGATAAGTCAGGCATTTAAAACACGGCTGAGCTATTGAAATACTTCGTCTCCGATGTTCTATGGTATTTTACATGGTTTCTCTGAGAGTGAATGGGGAGCTGTTTTTCTGTATAGGTTTACCAAAGAAAAGCCATAATCAGGGAACCCATTATATTTGCAAAAACGGTAAAAGCTGGTATAATCGGAAAAAGAAACAATCCTGCCATTTGATTCGGGAATAAAACGATTGAAACGGAGAAAACAATATGCAGAAGAAGGAAAGAATCGTCGTCAAGGTCGGCACGTCTACGCTGACCCACAGCACGGGCGCCCTGGATCTGCGGAGCATAGAGCGATTGGTCAGATCCATAGCGGATATGAAAGGAGAAGGCTACGAGGTCATTCTGGTGAGCTCCGGCGCCATCGCTGTGGGCAGCGCCAAGCTGGGCCTGCCGGAACGGCCCAAGGAGCTGCGCTTCAAGCAGGCGGCGGCAGCGGTCGGCCAGTGCCAGCTGATGCATATCTACGACAAGTTCTTCTCCGAGTACAACTGCTCCACCGCACAGATCCTGCTCACAGGGGACGACATAGAAGACGAGGAGAGAGCGGCGCATCTGCGCGCCACCTTTTCCGCGCTGCTGGAGATGGGCGTCATCCCGGTGGTCAACGAGAACGACTCCGTGTCCCCGGCAGAGATCGAATCCGGCCAGCACAAGATCTTCGGCGACAACGACACGCTCTCCGCAGTGGTGGCGTCCCTTTGCGGCGCGCGCCTGCTGGTGCTCCTCAGCGACATCGACGGGCTCTACGACCACGACCCCCGGACTTACCCCGGGGCGAAGCTGCTGCCCCGGGTGGAGGAGCTGACCGAGGAGATCGAAAAGATGGCCGGCGGTGCGGGGACCTGGCGCGGCACCGGCGGCATGGCGACGAAGCTCTGCGCCGCGCGGCTGGCCACCGCGGCGGGCTGCGATATGGTGATCACCAACGGCAAACGGCCATGGGAATTGAACGACATCGTAACAGGACAGGAGATCGGAACACGGTTTCTGGCGAAAGAAAGGGGAAAAACATGACACAGTTGCAACAGCAGGGTGCGGCGGCCCGCGCGGCAAGCCGGATCCTGGCCATCACAGATACGGAAAAGAAAAACGCGGCGCTGGAAGCCATCGCCGCAGCGCTGGAGGCGCGGCAGGAGGAATGGCTGGCGGCAAACGCAGAGGATCTGGCGGCGGCCCGCGAGGCGGGGATGCGGCAGTCCCTGCAGGATCGGCTGCTGCTCACGCCGGAGCGGATCGCGCAGATCGCCCAGGGCGTACGGGAGGCGGCGGCTCTGCCGGACCCCGTCGGCGAGATCACGAAAGAGGTCATCCGGCCCAACGGACTGAAGATCCAGCAGCGCCGGGTGCCCATGGGCGTGATCGCCATCATCTATGAGGCCCGCCCCAACGTCACGGTGGACGCGGCGGTGCTGTGCCTCAAGGCGGGCAACGCCTGCATCCTCCGGGGCGGCAAAGAGGCGTTTCGGTCCAACCTCAAATCCATCTCCATCATGCGCGACGCCCTGGTATCTGCGGGTCTGCCGGCGGACGCGGTCTCCCTGGTGCAGGACACCAGCCGGGAGAGCGCAAACGAATTGATGCACCTGGACGACTACGTGGACGTGCTGATCCCCCGCGGCGGCCCCGGACTGATCCGCGCCGTGGCGCGGGAGGCCTCCGTCCCGGTGATCCGCACCGGCGAGGGTGTATGCCACGTTTACATCGACAGCGAGGCCGACCTTGCCATGGGCGCGCGGATCCTCTGGAACGCCAAGTGCTCCCGGCCCTCGGTGTGCAACGCGGCGGAGTGTGCGCTGGTCCATGAAGGAGTCGCCGAAGCATTTCTGAAAGAGGCGGTGCCGCTGCTGGATCAGCAGAACGTGGAGCTGCGGGCGGACGCAGTTGCCTGCGGGATCCTCGGCGCGCGGGCAAAGGCGGCCGAGGACGCGGACTGGGACACCGAGTACGGTGATTTCACGCTGGCGGTTAAAACCGTGTCCGGCGTGGACGAGGCCATCGACTTTATCAATACTCACGGCACCGGCCATTCCGAGTGTATCGTTACGGAGAACCCGGAGACGGCGCAGCGCTTCTTGGACCAGGTAGACGCGGCGGCCGTATACGTCAACGCCTCCACCCGCTTTACCGACGGCGGGGAATTCGGCTTGGGGGCGGAGATCGGCATCTCCACCCAGAAGCTGCACGCCCGCGGACCCATGGGACTGGAAGAACTGACCAGCTGGAAGTACGTTGTCTACGGCGACGGACAGATCCGATGAGCCGGTCCCGGCTTCCGCTCTATGCTTTCAGCCGTCCGCAGAAATTGTGGAGAGCCCGAAATCGTCAAACGCGGCGAGAGGTGAAAGGCCCGATCTCTGCAGCACGCATGAAATCAGACTTTGCCGCAAGCCGTGAGAAGCCGTAAAAAGTCCGGGCCATAGCTGCGGACCAGAAGGTCAGGGGTTCGAATCCCATAAATGTCAAAAGGGCCATCCCATTTGGGATGGCCCTTTTGGCACGCTGCGACGGGGATTCAAATCAAAATCGAACGCCCCGGTGGGGCGTTCGTTGACCAGTGCGCACATCTGGTCGACACTATGATTTTTCGCACGGTACGAGCTGCCCGCAGAGCGGTCACCTTCCCCTGCGAAAAATGCAGGCGAACCCCTTATCGCGTGGTGATTATTCAATGGTTGGAAAGAAGTTCCGGGATTGTTCTCCTCCCGGTTTGCCTGTATTGTCCGGCTATGTTATAATACCGGCAACAAGGACAAGCACTGGCAGAGGAAAGGAGCAAACATATGAAGGTACTTATGATCAACGGCAGCCCGGATCTGAAGGGCTGCATCAGCGCGGCGCTGAAGGAAGCGGCGAAGATCCTGAACGCGGAGGGCATCGAGACGGAAGAAGTGGTCGTGGGCAACAAGGATATCCGCGGCTGCATCGGCTGCCGTCACTGTGCCCAAGCCGGGAAATGCGTGTTCAACGACCTGGTCAACGAGACCGCGCCCAAGCTGGAAGCGGCGGACGGCATCATTGTGGGCACGCCGGTATATTACGGCAATCCCAACGGCACGGTGTTGTCTTTCATGCAGCGGCTCTTCTTCAGCTTTCCCGGCGACCTGCACATGAAGGTGGGCGCCTCCGTGGTGTCCTGCCGCAGGGGCGGCAACAGCGCCACCTTCGAGGCCATGAATCAGTTTTTCGGCATCAGCGGCATGCCGACAGCCCCTTCGTCCTACTGGAACGACGTCCACGGCTTCGTCGGGGAGGACGTGTACCAGGACAAGGAAGGCCTGCAGACCGTGCAGAATCTGGCCCGAAACATGGCTTTTATGATCAAGGCCATCAAGGCCGGGCAGGAGAGCTACGGCAAGCCGGAAATGAAGCATGAGGCCTGGACGCACTTTGTTCGATAAGGGAGGCCGCGTTGGCGGCATGATACGCCGGGGGACTGACGGCGACGGCAGGAAAGCCGTAGCACAGAACAATGCAGCTCCGACGGCCTTCTCCACCCGGCGGCTGACGGATTTCGCGCAGGTGGAGCAGCTTTACAAGAGCCGCCTGAAGAAGGATTTTGCCCGCAACGAGCTGCGGCCGCTGGCCTCCCTGCGCCGCTCCTGGGAGAAGGACGCTTATGACTGTTACGGCCTGTTTGCCGGAGAGGAGCTCCTGGGCTACGCGTTTTTTGTCCGTCTGGGGAAAAACTACCTGTTTGATTACCTGGGCATAGCGGAGGACTACCGGGACCGGGGCCTGGGCTCAATTTTCCTGCGGCAGCTGGCCGCAGGACTCACGGAGGCCGACTGCGTGATCGGCGAGGTGGAGGACCCGGAAAAGGCGAAGGATGAGGATGCCCGGGCCGCGCGGGAGCGGCGGCTCCGGTTTTATCTGCGCAGCGGGTATTTGAAAACAGAGCTGCGCTCGACGGTGCTCGGCGCGGACTATCGGATCCTGGAGGTGCCGACCGGCGCTTCCCACACAGCGGACGAGTTGCGGACGATCTACACCGGGCTCTATCGGAGCATCCTGCCTGCGCCGCTATTCCGCACCCAATTCCGGGTGCGCTGAACCGGCGGGGACGTTTCGTAAAGAAGGATCTTACATTCGCTTCATTATCTCAGATCAACGATCAGCTTCACGATCAGCAGAAACACCACGGCAAACATGATGGGCCGGATGATCCGGCTCCCGTTTTTGATGGCGAGGGCGGCGCCCAGATAGGAGCCCACGATGTTGAAGGCGGTGGCCGCGATGGCCAGGTTCCAGATCACCGTACCGGAGAGGGCGTAGGTCAGCACCGAGGTGATGGAGGCGATGGCGATGACGAAACGGGTGTTGCCGGTGGCGCGCACCAGGCTGAGTTTCAGAAAGGCCGCGTAGGCCAGCATGAAAAACAGGCCGGAGCCGGGGCCGTAAAAGCCCTGATAGGCGCCCAGCACCAGACCGATGAGGGCGGAGCAGACCGTCACCCGGGAAGCGGGCTGCTCGTCGGCCCGATCCGTTTCCCCCAGCTTCTTGTTGCTCAGGAGGATCACCGCCAGGACGGGGATGGAGACCAGCATGAAGAGCTTCAAAGCCCGCTCCGGCAGCATCAGGTTCAGCCTCGCGCCCAGGAAGGCGCCGACCACGGCGAAGGGAACAGTGACCAGCGCGGAGGGGAAATGGACCTTTCCGCTTTTGATATATTTATAGGCGGCGACCCCGGTGCCCAGCCAGGCGGAGCACTGGTTGGTGCCGGTGATATAGTGGACCGGGATCCCGGTGGCCAGCATGACGGGGATGGTGATCAGTCCGCCGCCGCCGGAGATGGAGTCCACCACGCCCGCAAAGAAGAAGGCGAGACAGCACAGGATGCCCTGTGCGCTGATCAGATCGATACGCATTCCAGGTTAACTCCGTTTCATAGGATCGGCCGCGGCCTCACAGCTTTTCGTAGGCCAGGCGGGGATAATCGTCTTCCTCCACGAAGATGGTGCCGCAGTGGACGAAGCCCAGCTTTTCCAGCAGGCTCTGCATGACGGTGTTGTCCCCGTGGGTGTCTGCCCGCAGATGTCCGCACTGGGCGAAGGCCCAATTGAGGCAGAAGGCCCCGATACCTTTGACAGAGCCGTCGCCGGCCAGGCGGTGGACCACGCCATAGGGAGACGCCGACAGCCAGGCCCCGTCCTCGATCTGCCGATAGGTAGGCTCGATATCCGGTCCCTGGATGAAGAAGAAGGTGCCGACGATCCGTCCGTCATGTACGCATACGTGGCTTTTCCCTTCCGTGATATCCCGGTGGATGAAGTCCTCCGGCGGCCAGTTGGTGGGGCCCCACTGGTTGGGGTTGCCGTGGGCCGCCATAAAGGCGCGGGCCAGGGCGTAGATCTCCATGATACGGTCAAAGTCCTGTTCGGTGGATCTGCGGATCTCCATGCTCGGTATCCTCCCCGTGATCTGTCTAAGCCTTGCAATGCAACAGTTTTCGATCATCTGTCCATTGTATCATAAGCCGAATTATGGTATTCTGCAAGTATCAAAAACAAAGGAGCGGATATCCATGAGTGAGAATGTAATCTTCTGTTACTCTGGCACCGGCAACTGCCTTGACATGGCGAAAAATATCGCCCGCTATCTGGGCGATACGGATATCATCATGATGCGCTCCGCCCCGGTAAAGACCGATGTGCGGGACGCGAAGCGCGTGGGCTTCATCTTCCCCTGCCACGGGGGCGGCGCGCCTGTGGACGTGCTGGACTATGCGAAGACCATCCAGGTCTCGCCGGACAGCTACACTTTCGGCGTCAGCCAGTCCGCCAGCTATCCCGGCACGGGTCTTGCTGAGCTGGACAAGATCATCCCCCTGGACTACTGGAGGACCGTTACCCACCAGTGCAGCTGCATCTGGCTGTTCCCCCATACGATGATGGTCCCGCCCATGAATGCGGAGCAGGCCCAGGCGCGCAGTGAAAAGCTGGCGCAGCTGATCGGCGCGGAGGTCTGCGCCAAAACCGTCACCGCCAAGAAGCCGCCGAAAAACCCGCTGAATGCGGCGGAGAATGCGGCCTGGCCCATGATCGTAAAGAAAAAGGCCGCGGGCTTTGCTGTGAGCGACGCCTGCGTGGGCTGCGGCCAGTGCGTGCGCCTGTGTCCCCGGGGCAACATCCGCCTGGAGAACGGGCGTGCCGTGATCGGCACCAACTGCATCCAATGTCTCGGCTGCCTGCAGTACTGTCCCACTTCCGCCATCTCTCTGGGCAGCGTCACCGACAAGCGGGAGCATTATCACAACGTCCATGTGAGCGCCGCCGACCTGATGGAGACCCTGATCCACATCGATTGATTTTGGTCAAGCATAAAGCATCCCGCACAGCCTGCGCTGTGCGGGATGTGTCGTTTACAGGCCATAGGCGGCGGCGTCTTCTGCGGCGGGCTTGCCGATCTTCGGCTCGTGGTACTCGCACACATTGTCGAAACGGATCTTCTCCGGCGGCGTCTCCAACAGCTCCGGATGCTCCAGATAGCGCTTCATATCCGCGAAGAAGCGGGCGTAATGGGCGCCGGAGCAGACGCGCTCGTCCGCGGTGATGCCGATGGGCAGATAGCGCTTCATCCGGGCCTCGCCGTTTTCCACCACAGCCACTTTTTCCGTCAGCCCCATGCCGAAAAACAGGCCCACATTGCCCCAGTTGTAGATGTGGTGGTTCACATCGTGCAGGCCGATGGAGGCGGTGTTGGTGATGTACATGCCCACATAAAAGGGCAGCTCCTCCATCAAAACGCCGGGGGCCAGGCCGTAGCGGTCCAGAAAGCGGACCAGGCCCACCACCACGGTGGCCAGACCCGGAACGGCAAAGAGAAATCTAAGCAGCTTGTCCACGAAGCCGGGGGGCTGATCGCCCCGGTTGGCCGCCACAGCAGCGACCATCCGGTCCCGCACGTCATAGAGGGTATCGCTCAGGTCGAACTTGATCTTCACCACGGCCTCGCCCTTGTCGGCATCAGAGGGGTCCTTCAGGATCGTAAAGGCCGCCGAGCAGTTGTTGCGGGCGAAAAGCTGCTTGTTCATGATGAAGCGGTTGACCTCCGGGTTGCGGCTCACCGCCCGCACGTAGGCGGCCACAACGATCTGCATATAGGAGACGGTCTCGTTGTTCTCCCGCTTTTGGCGGCGTATATAACGGGACAGGATCTCCATATCCGCCCGGTGTTTCAGGAGCACCTGTGCGTCGCAGCGCATGGGCATCACATAGGGCGTGATCTGCATGACCGGGTCGATCCCTTTGACCCGGCGCCCGTCCGGCCTTCTTCCAAACATCGCGTTCTCCTCCCCGCCCGCAGGAAAACCCTGCGAACGACAATCCTTCAAATTCTGAAACTATTATAGCACACGGCACAGACTTTGCAAGCGGGGCAAAGCGCTTTTGAAAAAAGTAGGACAGAAGCACAAAACCGGGCAGTCGAAACAAAGAGGCCGCTGCGAACAGCTGTTCGCGGCGGCCTCTTTGCGGAATAACAAATTCAGCGGTAGATGATCTGCGCGGTGTCGGGCAGACGCTGCAGGATATAGTTTTGCACGAAAGCAAAATCCTCGCGGGGCACAAACACCGGTGCGGTGACGAGCGCAGAGCAGATCGCGATCCGGCTGCGGCCCGCGTCGATGATCACCTTGCGGATGTCCTTATAGCGAAAATAGGTGTTGGAGCGGCGGCTTCCCACGTAGCGCACATAGTCCTCTGTCAGCTCATAGGGCTGATAGATGGGGGTCATAAAGCGCATATAGGCCCAGCAGACCCCGCCCGCAATGGCCATAATGGCCAGACAGGTCAGCAGGACTACGCCCAGCATGTCGCCCAGAACCAGCGCCATCACGACAAAAACCAGGCAGGTCCCGCCGCAGGTACCCATGGTGATCTTGACGACCTGGCCGTACTGCGCCCGGTCGAATTCGCCCCGCCAGCGGTAAGCGCCGTCTTCACAGCGCTGCACGCGAAGGGGATAGACTTCCCTGTGATCCATTGCCTTCTCATTTGCCATCTATGCCATGTCCTCACGGACGACGTAATCGAACAGATCCAGCCGGGTGACGCCCATGGCGCGCAGCCATGCGGCGCTCCTTTGCTGATCCTCCGTGCTGTTGTATCCCGGGATGCGGGGCACCCGGACGATGACCGCCTCCGGCCCCTTCCGCTCCAGCAGAAAGCGCAGGTTTTCCTTCATCAGAGAAGCCTCTCCCCCGGTGTAGCGGCGGTAGATCTCGCCGTCCGTGTCCTTGCAGTCCACAAAGAACAGATCCACCGCGTCCGCTGCCAGAGCTATGTGCTCCCGGGGCACGGCCAGACTGGTCTCCGCGGTGATGCGCCAGGCCTCCGGGCAGACGGCCCGAAAGCGGCGGATGAAGGCGGCGTGCAACAGCGATTCGCCGCCGCCGAAGGTGACACCCCCGCCGGTGGCGCGAAAATACAGATCGTCGACCTCCACCCGGCGCAGCAGCTCCTCCGCGGTCACAGACGCCGCCGGGGCCTCCCGCAGCAGGCGCCGGTTGATGCACCAGCGGCAGTGCAGCGGGCAGCCGGCCCCGGCCACCAGGGTGGTGACCCCGGCGCCGTCGGAGCCCATGCGCAGCCGGGAGATGCTCAAAAGCGGATACAGCGGCTCATCCATTGGAATCCTCGGGGAAGTAGGCCACATCGCCCATGAGCTCGATCTCTTCTATGGGGACGATCTCACCCGCCAGCGGCGGCAGATCTTCATCCTCCGGCTTTGGTGTGGCCTCGCAGGGCTCCCCGTCCTCCGGCTCTTCCGGCCAGGCCACCTCTCCGCTGGTCACGAAGATCTCCGGCTCCTCCGGCCCCTGGTCTTCATAGGGCACCGCGCCGCCCAGTTCGCTGACCTCTTCACCGCCGCCGGGCTTTGGCGCGCTGGTGCAGCCGGCGGCGCCGAAGGCCATCCCGGCGCACAGGGCGGCCACGGCCACCCGCTTGCCCATGGAGGCGCGCAGGGCCAGCTGCCGCTCCAGATAGCGCAGCTCGCTTTCGCAGCGGGGGCAGGTCCCGGCGCAGTTGCCCTGGTGCGTACACTCCCGCGTCACGTAGGGAATATCGTTTTCATCGGCGATCCGCTGCCGGATCTCCTTCAAAATCTTGCATTTCTGCTTGCCCAACATAGGGGGATCCCTCCCATTTTCAAAGCGTTACGCTTTTATGACGCAGACAGAAGGAAAGAGTTCCCGCTTTAGGCAACCAATTGGATGGGCTGCTCCAGAATGTCGTTGGTGCCATAGCCGTATTCGTCCACGGTATACCAGGCGGAGGTGGCGGTGTGGGTGACGCCGTCCAGATCCACGATCTCGAACAGGTGGATGGTAAAGCTGCCGTCATCGTTCTCGATGACCTCCGCCTCCGGGGGATAGAAGCCGTTCTCGATGAAGTAGTAGATTTGCGCCCAGCGGCCCAGCTCCTCGCCGCTGTAGGGGCCGTCCTTCAGGGGCTGCAGGTAAGGCCGCGGCTCCAGCAGATAGACGCCGGTGAGGATGTTGTCCCCCGCGCCGCCGGCCAGGGTCTTCTCATCCCGCTTCACATTCATCATCAGCGCGCCCTGGACCTTGGTCAGGGTGAAGGATTTGAACCATTTGGATATGTCCAGGCCGTGACTGTCGATAATTTTATGGAAGGCGATCGTGTAGTCGTCCACATCCGCGGTTTCCATGTCCAGGGTGAACACGGTCTCATAATACTCCGGGGAATCGGAGATGAAATTGGCGTGGAGCAGGACGTCCTCTCCGTCCATATCCACCCAGTATTTCAACTGTCCGTCGTCCTGGTAGTAGGCATAGTCCAGCGCCGCCCGCATGGGCTCCATGGGATAGCTGCCGGTGAGGATGTTGTCGTCTCCGCCGCCGGCCAGGGTCTTTTCATTCCGCTTGACAACCAGCTGGGCGCTGTCGTCGGCAAAACGGATCTCGAGGCTCCTGAACCAGTCGGACACGTCATAGCCGTTTTCGTTATAGATGTCATGGATCTTGACCCGCCCGTTTCTGACGTCCGCGGTGTCCAGGTCCAGGATGAAGAAGGTTTCATAGAAGCTGGGATCCCCGGAGCGGAAATAGCAGTGCAGCACCAGGTTGTCGATCACGGTGCCGGTCAGATCCAGCCAGTACTTGGGCATGCCGTCGTCCTGGCAGTACAGATAAGTGGTCGAGAGTTTGATCTCCTCCTCCAGGTCGGGCAGCTCCACGTCCACCGTGGGTCCGGGCTCGGCTGCGGGCAAATTGAGAAATTCACAGTCGGCGATCACGTCCTCCAGCATGGTCCCGATGGTCATGCCCAGATCCTCCACTTCCTTGGAGGCGAACATGTAGACCAGGCCGTTGAGGGCGATGGCGATGCGGCGGTCGGTCACGTCGTGGCCGCTGACCGTGTAGCTGTAATCCACCTCATAGCCGGTCTTGTCGCCGATGACGACCTTTTCCATATCGGATGTGACTTTCAGGTCGGAATACTGCTGCTTCATGTAGGGCGTGAAGGCGTCAAAGAATTCCTCCTCCGAGGCATAGCGGTTCACAGTCAGCATCACGTAGGGGATGGAGCCGTCATGCTGGGCATAGATGTAGTAATTGCGCCCCTGCAGCACGGCGGTAGTGCCGTCGGGCACCGCGATCTTGATGTCCCAGTCTGCCAGAGTGTCATAATTGTCGCCCGCCGCGTAGCACATGGGGGACAGCACCAGCGAAAAGACCAGGATCAAACACAGGGTCAAAGCCAGCTTCTTCATGTCGTTCTCCTTTCTGAAGGTATGAATTCAACGATATTTATCCAAATTTCCATTTTTTATTATACAAAGAAGAAACGCAATGCACAAGCCTAAAATGTGCATTGCGTTTTAAGAGCTGTTTTTGCGCCAGGCCGCAGCCCTTGCAATCTGGAGGGAACTTGGTATAATTTCAATGAGAAGAACAGGCAAGGAGCAAACGCCGTATGGAGAAAAAGCAGCCGGCCCCCGCGCAGATCGAAGTGCGCGGCGCCCGGGTACACAATCTGAAAAACCTGGATGTGGACATCCCCCTGCACAGACTGGTGGGCATCGCCGGGGTGTCCGGCTCGGGCAAGTCCTCCCTGGCCCTGGGCATCCTGTACGCGGAGGGCTCACGGCGGTATCTGGAGTCCCTGTCCACCTATACCCGGCGGCGCATGACCCAGGCGGAAAAGGCCCGGGTGGACCAGGTGCTGTATGTGCCCGCCGCCCTGGCGCTGCATCAGCGCCCGGCGGTGCCCGGCATCCGCAGCACCTTCGGCACGGGCACGGAGCTGCTCAACAGCCTGCGGCTGATGTATTCCCGCCTGGCCAGCCACCGCTGCCCCAACGGGCACTATATCGAGCCCACGCTGAAGGTGGCCGCCGAGCAGGAGCTGGTGTGCCCTGTCTGCGGGGCGCGCTTCTTCGGTCCCGGCGCGGAGGAGCTGGCCTTCAACAGCACCGGCGCCTGCAAACGCTGCGACGGCACCGGCGTGGTGCGCACCGTGGATGAATCCACCCTGGTGCCGGATGAATCGCTGAGCATAGACCAGGGGGCAGTGGCGCCCTGGCAGACCCTGATGTGGTCGCTGATGAAGGACATCGCCCGTGAGATGGGCGTGCGTACCGACGTGCCCTTCCGGGAACTGACGGAACGGGAGCGGGACATCGTGTTCCACGGGCCCGCCGTCAAGAAAAACATCATCTATCAGAACAAGACCTCCGGCGCGGCGGGGGACATGGACTTTACCTATTTCAACGCCACCTATACCGTGGAAAACGCCCTGTCCAAGGTCAAGGACGAGAAGGGCATGAAGCGGGTGGAAAAGTTCCTCAAGCAGGAGATCTGCCCGGACTGCGGCGGCACCCGGCTCAGCGAAGCGGCGCGGGCGCCTCGGCTGCGGGGCATCTCCCTGGCGGAGGCCTGTACCATGACACTGGGCCAGCTGGTGGATTGGGTGGCCGGGGTCCCGGCCTCCCTGCCGGAGGAGATGCGGCCCATGGCGGAGAGCATCTGCGAGGCCTTCCAGGGGGCCGCCAGGCGGCTGATGGATCTGGGACTCAGCTATCTGACCCTGGACCGGGCGGCCTCCACGCTCTCCACCGGTGAGCGGCAGCGGATGCAGCTGGCCCGCGCGGTGCGCAATCGGACCACCGGGGTGCTGTATGTGCTGGACGAGCCCTCCATCGGCCTGCACCCGGCCAACATGGAGGGCCTCACCGGCGTGATGCGGGACCTGCTGGCGGACGGCAACAGCGTGATCCTGGTGGATCACGACGTGAACATCCTCTCCCAGGCGGACTGGATCCTGGAACTGGGGCCGGAGGCCGGCGCCGGCGGCGGATTCCTGGTGGCCCAGGGGACGGTGGAGGATCTGGAGCGGGATCCCGATTCCCGCATCGGGCCCTTCCTCTCGGGAAAGGCCGCCGTGGCCCTGCGGCAGCAGGCGGCGGCCGATCGGATGTTCGAGCTGGGAAAGATCCACTTGTCCACCGGGCAGATCCACACGGTCAAGCCCCTGGAGCTGGATCTGCCCAAGGGGCGGCTCATCGCCGTGACCGGCGTCTCCGGGTCCGGCAAGACCACTGCGGTACTGGAAAGCCTGATCCCCGCCCTGACGGCGAAAATCAGGGGGGAGAAGCTGCCCGCCCATGTACGGCAGCTTTCTGCGGAGGGCGTCGAGCAAGTGAAGCTCATCGACGCTACCCCCATCGGCATCAACATCCGCTCCACCGTGGCTACCTACGCGGATGTCCACGATGAACTGCGCAAGGTCTACGCCAAGGCGCCCGAGGCCCGCGCCCGGGGCAGGAAGGCAGGGGACTTTTCCTACAACACCGGCGCGCTGCGCTGCCCAATCTGTGACGGCACCGGCTCCATCAGCCTGGACGTGCAGTTTTTGCCGGATGTGGAGATCCCGTGCCCCGATTGCCGGGGCTCCCGCTACGGGCGGGAGGCCGGTCTGATCCGGCGTCCCGGCAAAGACGGGGAGCCGGGATACAGTCTGCCCGAGCTGATGGCCATGAGCGTGGATGAGGCGCTGCGCGTCTGCGCCGATCTGCCGCCGGTGATGCGAAAGCTCCAGGTGCTCCATGACCTTGGTCTGGGCTATCTGACTCTGGGAGAGCAGACTCCCAGTCTGTCCGGCGGCGAGGCCCAGCGGCTGAAGCTGGCAAGCGAAATGGGCCGGGGCCAGGCGGATACGGTGTTCGTGTTCGACGAGCCCACCATCGGCCTGCATCCGCTGGACGTACAGACCCTGCTGCAGGTCTTCCAGCGGCTGATCGAAAGCGGCGCCACCGTGGTCGTGATCGAACACGATCTGGATGTGATCCGCAGCGCCGACTATGTGGTCGACATGGGGCCCGGCGGCGGTGAGGAGGGCGGCCGGATCGTGGCCGCGGGGACCCCGGAGGAACTGTGCCGCTGCTCCGAGAGCCGGACGGGACGCTATCTGCGGCAATACATGGAAAAGCTGAGCGCGGGAAAGGAAAGCGGATCTTGACAGACACGGCAAAAGAAAAAATCTTTGCGCGGCTGCGCCGGGAGGCGGGCGGCAGCGTGGACTATATGGTTCGGGAGATCACCCGCATCTGCCGGACCATGAAGCCCCGCAGCCCCGGTACCCAGGGCGAGCGGGAAGCGGGCGCATACATGGCGGAGGTCCTGCGAAAGGACTGCGGCTGCCCCCGGGTACAGATCGAGAGCTTCCGAGAGCAGCCCGGGGCTTTCTACGGCTATCTGTACTTCTCCACAGCCCTGGATCTGCTGTGCTGTCTGTGCTTCTTCTTTTCGCCCTGGCTGTGCCTTTTGTTCGGGGCGGCGGCCTTCGCGCTGATGCTGCTCCAGTTTATCCTGTACCACCGGGTGGTGGACCCCTTTTTCCCCACCCGGGAGGGGACCAACGTGACGGCCCTGCGCCCCTGTACCGGGGAAGTGCGCCGCCGGGTCTTCTTCAACGGCCACATCGACGCGGCCTGGGAGTGGCCCCTCAATTACCACCTGGGCGGCGTGGCCTTTGAGGCCCATGTGGTACTGGCCACCCTGGGCGTGTTCTGCTACATGGGTTTGGCCGTCTGCCGCCTGGCGGGCGCCGGCGTCTGGGTGCGGACCGCCGGATGGATCTGCCTGCTGTTCCTGCCCGCATGGATCGGTCTGCCCTTCCTGCGAAACCGCCGCCGGGTGGTGGACGGGGCCAACGACGACCTGTGCGGCTGCTATATGGGCATCGCCCTGCTACGCGCCATGGAGCAGGCGGGACTTGCGCTGGAGCATACGGAGGTGGGTGTGCTGCTCACCGGCTCGGAGGAATCCGGCCTGCGGGGCGCCAAGGCCTGGTGCCGGGCCCACCGGGAGGACTACCGGGACGTGCCCACCTATATCTACAGCTTCGATACCATCCACGATCCCCGTTATCTGATGGTCAATTTCCGGGACCTGAACGGCACGGTAAAGGCGGACGCAGTCATGGGCGAGCTGTTTTTGCGCAGCGCCGCGGAGCAGGACGTCCCCTGCCGCCGGGGCTGGGTGCCGCCCCTGGGCGGCGCCACCGACAGCGCGGCCTTTTGCCAGGGCGGCTTTCGCGCCGTGGCCGTTACAGGGCTCAATCACAAGCTGGAGGACTACTATCACACCCGCCGGGACAGCTATGACAATCTGGACCGGACGGGGTTGGAAAACTGCTATCGCGCCACGGTGCGTCTGCTGGAGGAGTTGGACCGGGGCGCCTTGGACAGGGAGGTGTAAAGCGTGGACAATCTCTCCGATTATATTCAGTGGATGGGGGACTACCCCTTTTCCGCCACCGGCTTTCGGGAAGCCGACGCGCTGATCCTGTGCGTCATCAGTTACTTTGACCTGGCCCCGGTGTTTGAAAAGCGCAGCGGGGTGCACCGTGTGAAAGACTGCGCGGACATGCTTGCCGAGGGGCGCGCGCGGCTCTTGATCACCGGCAAGGATCTGGGCTACCGGCAGATCCTGGAGAGGGCCGCCGCGTCCCGGCGCTTCGGGCAGCTGCGGATGACGAACTATGTGGACCGCCTCCGCAGCCAGCCGCCGCTGCAGTTTTCCGCCGTGTGCTTCCACGATGAGGCGGATCTGTCCTTCCTGGCCTACCGGGGCACGGACAACAGCCTGGCCGGCTGGAAAGAGGATTTTATGATCAGCTTCTGCCGCACCGAGGCCCAGGAGATGGCCCTGCAGTATGCCAGAGCGCAGCTGAAGCCCGGACGCCGCTGGCTGCTGGGCGGACACTCCAAGGGCGGAAATCTGGCCCTGTATACCGCCTGCCTGTTGGAAGAGGAGCTGTGGCAGCGGGTGGAGCGCGTGTATCTGCTGGACGGACCGGGCCTCTGTCCGGAGGTCATGGATCTGGGCTGCATGGAGCGGATCGACGCCAGGACCACCCGCGTCATCCCCGGCTTTTCCGTGGTGGGCAAGCTGTTTGAGCCGCAGATCACGGATACCCGGATCGTGCGGTCTTCGGCCAAGGGGCTGATGCAGCACAGCCTGGCCACCTGGGGCATCGACCACGGAGGTCTTGCGCTGCTGGAGCGGGGTGAGCCCGCCGGCCAGCTGATCAACGCCGCACTGAACGACTGGATCGCGGACATCTCCCAGGAGGACCGGGTGATCTTCACCGATGAGCTGTTCGCTGCGCTGGCCGCCGGCGGCGCCAGGAATCTGGACCAGCTGGAGGACGAGGGGCCGGGCGGCCTGGAGGCGGTGCTGCGCAGACTGGAAAAGTCCAGCACCGTCACCAAGAAGACCCTCGGCGATCTGCCCCGGCAGATGGTCAAACAGGGGATCCCCGTCGCGGTCCGAAAGCGGCTGGAGAAGATCACGGAGAAAGAATAAACGGCATGAAGAACAGACAGAGGGGCCGCCCCATCCGGGGCGGCCCCTCTGCCTGTTCAAAAGTTTTTGATCTGATTTTGGATCAGCAGACCCACCGTGTCGGCCAACTGATCAATGCTGCGGATGCGGACGAAGTCCCTGCCGTAGACCAGGCGGGCGGCGGGCAGGTCCTCATCCTTGCCGGTGAAGATGCACAGCACCGCGATGCCGTCGGCGCGGGCGCTGCGCACCTCAAGGGCGGTGTCCCGCAGGCCCGCCTGCTTTTCGTAGGCGGCTCCCTCACCGCCGCCGGCAACCGGGAGCTTCACTACGTCGTTGGGCTTCACGTCGGACAGGACGATCAGCAGCTTGTGCTCGTAAGGCGCCCGGCCGATCAGGTAGTGGGCCGCCCGGACGGCAAGGCCGTCCCGGTTGCAGCCGTTGGAGACGTATTCAAAGATCCGCCTGTCGTCTCCGGGCTTTTGATATTCCCGGAAAACGCGCAGGACCGTATAGCCGGTCATGGAGCAAAAGGACAGCACCCGGACGGGGATGCCGCAGCGGCTCAGCGCCTCCGCGATGATGTAGGCCTGGGTGGAGATCAGCTCTTGGCGCTCCTTTTGGGAGGTGGAGGCGTCCAGCAGCAGATCCACGCTCAGGTCTCCCGCGTCCTCGTTTTCCCGCCGGAGGAAGACCCGCTCGTCTTCCACGACCGCGGCGCGCCAGACCAGCCGGCCGTTCAGCGCCCCTGTGTCCGCCTTGACCGGGGCGGGCTGCAGATGGAGCAGCACGGAGTTTCGGATCTTGCCGCTCAGCTGCGATATGGCGGTCCGGTTCCGGGCCAGGTTGTCCTGATAATAGCGGCGGTTCTTTTGGATCTGGGCCGCCTCCTGCTGTCGGGACAGGGCCTCGAAAGCGCTCTGGATCCTGGATTTTTCACAGGGCTCCCCGGCGGTGAAGAGCAGGTGGCAGCCGCTGTGACTGCCGCTGCAGAGGCTGCGCTCCACCGCGGCCTGTTCCCGGGGAGAATAGAGGGACTTGCCGAACTTGGTCTCCATGAAGGCGCGCAGCTCCGAGGCGCTCATCTTGGTGGCCAGGGCGTTTTCGGCCTGGCCGCCGACAGCTCCTCCGCCGGATCTTCCGCTGCGCTCCAGGAATCCGCCGCCGAAGTGCCGCAGCCGTCCGGCGCGCAGGACTTTGTCCCGCTTGCGCAGACCCGGCAGCCGCAGGCGATGCTGCTCTTTGCGTTCCCGGGCGCGAATTTGAAACCAGTGTTGGAACAGCACGCCGGCCCGGGCGGCGATCTCCTCGCCGCTCAGATCCGGGCTGAACTCCAGCTCGTCCAGCAGCGTGATGTCATAGCCGCTGAGCTTCGGTTCCTCGCCCAGGACCCGGTGCCAGTGGGCCAGGGACAATGCGTCCAGCAGACGGTAATCGTCCGCTTGGCGGATGGCGCCGGTGTCCTCAAAAGCGGCGATGAAATCCCGTGCGTACTGCATGCGCAGCCCCTCCAGCACCGGGCGGCGCGCCCGCTCCCGGGGGTAGACCGCGTTTTCCAAGCCCAGCCAGAACAGACCCACATAGGTGTCCGCATCCTCCTCCCGCTCGAAAGCGGCGAAGAGCGGATCGAAGCAGGCGTAGTCATAGTGACAGCGGGCCGCGCCCAGGATGCAGTTGAAATACAGGTCGGCGCTGCCGTCCCGATCAAAGGCCTTGAAATCCGGGGAGAAGTCATAGCGACCCGCGCAGGTCCAGATGATGTTTTCCGCACGGCGTGCCTGGATTTCGCTGACCGCATTCATGAAAAACACGCCTCCCCGTTCGTCCTCTCTCTGTGGAAACGGCGGACCGCCGCCCCACAGCCTGGATTCTACCCGCCGCCTGCGGGAAAGTCAAGGGCTCGGCATCAAGGGATGATAAAGAAAACACAGGGCAAAATCCAAAATCTGGCTTTTCAAACCGGGCGGCATCTGCTATACTTGCTCCATTCCCTGGGGAGAGGAAGTGTTCTCGTGCCGGTCTCCATTCTGCCGTCGTTCCTGCTGTACTGCTATATCACCGCCATCACGCCGGGCCCGGCGAACCTCTGCTCCCTGTCCACGGCCCTGCGCTACGGGCGGACCGTTGCCCTGCGGCAGTGGCGGGGCTTGGCCACCGGCTTTTTCATCGACAGCATGGCCGCCGTGCTCATCAGCCGCCTGCTGGGGGACGTGCTGGGGCCCTATGTGCAATACCTCTCCTGGATCGGCGCGGCCTATATCCTCTATCTGGCCTGGCACATCCTGCGCAGCGCCGGGACGGCCCCGGAGGAGGACACGCGCCGGCCGGGCTTTCGCACCGGACTGCTGGTCAACCTGACCAACGTGAAGGTCATCCTGTTCTGCTTCATGGCGCTGAGCTCCTTCGTGCTGCCCTATACCCGATCCCTTTGGTGGCTGCTGGGGGCAGGGCTGTTTTTGGAACTGACAGGCCCCGCCTGCAATCTGGTCTGGCTCTATGCCGGGGCCCAGCTGAAAAACCTGTTTGCCAAACATCAGAAAACGGTGGATATCGTCATGGCCGTCTCTCTCGCTCTTTGCGCGGTGAGTCTGGTGATCCCCCGTTGAACATCGAAACGCCCCGGCGGCTGCGCGGGGCGTTTTCTGTTGCTGTGGGGTTTGACTTTGGAGCGCAACTACGGTATGATGAGGGCGCATACGATTTCAATGAAAAAGCAGGAGGGACTCTGCATGAAATATCAAGGGATTATTTTTGATCTGGACGGTGTGATCTGCTCCACGGACCAATACCATTACCTGGCATGGAAGGCCCTGGCCGACAAGCTGGGGATCTATTTTGACGAGACCATCAACAACCGGCTGCGGGGCGTGTCCCGGATGGCCAGTCTGGAGATCGTGCTGGAACGCTATGACGGCAGCCTGACGGACGAGGAAAAAGAGGCCGCCGCCACGGAGAAAAACGAGCTGTACCGAAAGCTGCTGGCGCGGATGTCCCCGGCGGATCTGGCGCCGGAGGTGAAGGAGACCCTGGATGCCCTGCGGCGGAAGGGCCTGCTGCTGGCCATCGGCTCTTCCAGCAAGAACGCCAAGTTCATCCTGGGGCAGATCGGCCTGGGGGATTACTTCGACAAGATCTCGGACGGCACCAATATCAGCCGCTCCAAGCCTGACCCGGAGGTCTTTCTGAAAGCGGCCGAGTTTCTGGGGCTGGAGCCTGGCGCCTGCCTGGTGGTAGAGGACGCCACGGCCGGTATCCAGGCTGCCCGGGCTGCCGGCATGGACGCCGCCGCCATCGGCGATGCGGTGGCCTGTGATCTGGCTACCTACAATCTGTCCACGTTCCGGGACCTGCTGGACTGTGTGGACTGAAGGAGGCGCCGCATCATGAAATACCAATATCCCATCCACCCCTGGGAGATCACGGAAAAAGTTTTTCGTCCTGAGAATCTGCGGGAGAGCGAATCGGTGTTTGCCCTTGGCAACGGTTTTATCGGCATGCGGGGCAACCTGGAAGAAGGAGAGACCACCGGCGCCGAGACCGTCCAGGGGACCTTCCTCAACGGCGTGTTTGATTCCGAGCCCATCGTCTACGGCGAGACCGCCTACGGCTATGCCAAAAACCACGAGACCATCTGTAATGTGATGGACGCCAAGAACCTGCTGATCCTGGTGGATGAGGAGGCCCTGGATATGGGGACAAGCTGCGTGGTCTCCCACAGCCGTACGCTGGATCTGCGTGACGGCGTCCTGCGGCGGCACATCGTGTGGACGACCGAAAGCGGCGCCACGGTGGATGCACAGCTGGAACGGCTGGTCAGCCTGACAAGGCAGAACCTGGCCGCTGTGCGGCTGCGCCTGCGCTGTCTGTCCGAGGGCTGCGTGATCAGCCTGCGCAGCGAGCTGGCCCCCGCGGTCATCTCCGAGGGCGATCCCAACGATCCCCGCGGCGCCGCGGGGAAGGATCGCCGCCTTGTGACCGAAAAGCTTGCGGCAGAGGGCGGAAGGATCGCCATGCAGCAGCGCACCAAGAACACGGGCTTTATCATCAACTGCGCGGCAGAGCACCGCAGCGAGCTGCCTTCTGAAACGAAGGCCGACGCGGGGAAAGCTGTCTGGACGGCGACAACGATGCTGGACGTCGGGGAAGAACTGAGCCTGGAGAAGAGCATTTGCTATACCGCCTCCCGAAAGGGAGAGCCGGATCAGTGGGATGCGGCCCTCTGCGGGGCGGCGGATGCGCCGACCTTTGATGAGCTGGCGAAAGAGCAGCGGGCCTGTCTGGATGCCTTCTGGGAGGAGGCGGGCCTGGAGATCCAGGGGGACGACGCTCTGCTCCAGGGTCTGCGCTTCAACCTGTTCCACCTGCTGCAGTCGGTGGGCCGGGACGGACGGCGAAACATTGCCGCCAAGGGCCTCACCGGCGAGGGCTATGAGGGCCATACCTTCTGGGATACCGAGGCCTACATCCTGCCGGTATTCCTGTATACCCAGCCTGAGCTGACGCGGAAGCTGCTGGAACAGCGTTACTCCATCCTGCCCAAGGCCCGGCAGCGGGCCCGCGTCATGGGACATGACAAGGGCGCGCTTTTCCCCTGGCGGACCATTGACGGGGAGGAGTGCAGCGCCTATTTTCCGGCGGGCACCGCCCAGTACCACATCGACGGGGACATTGCCCACGCGGTATGGGAGTATTATACGGTCACGGAGGACCTGGATTTCCTGGCCCGCTGCGGCGCGGAGATCCTGGCGGAGACCGCGCGGCTGTACTACGATCTGGGCTTTTTCAGCGAGGAGAAGGCCGGCCGCTTTGTCCTCAACTGCGTGACCGGGCCGGACGAGTACAACGTCATGGTCAACAACAACGTCTACACCAACAGCGTGGCCGAGGAGAACTTCCGCAGCGCCGCGGCGGCGCTGACGCTGCTGCGGGAGCAGCGGCCGGCGGACTGGCGGCGGCTTCGCACCGAACTGGCTCTGGGGACCGAGGAGCCCGAGGACTGGCTGCGGGCGGCGGAGAAGATGTATTACCCGGCCGCCCGGGACGGCATCTATCCCCAGGACGACGGCTTTATGGACCGGAAGCCCTGGCCCCTGGACAGCATCCCGGCGGAAAAGCATCCGCTGCTGATGCACTACCACGGGCTGACGATCTACCGGCACCGGATCTGCAAGCAGGCGGACCTGATCCTGGCCATGACCCAGTACGGGGAGCGCTATACCCTGGAGGAGAAGAAAAAGAACTTCGTCTTTTACGACGGCATCACCACCCACGACTCCAGCCTGTCCATGGCGGTGTTCTCCATCCTGGCCAACGAGATCGGGGAGCGGGCGCTGGCCTACGACTACTTCATGTCCTCCGCCCGGCTGGATCTGGACGACATGCACCGCAACACCAAAGACGGCCTGCACATGGCCAACATGGCCGGCACCTGGAACTGCGTGACCAAGGGCTTCGGCGGCATGCGCTGCCGGGAGGGGCGCCTGTCCTTCGCCCCGGTCTGTCCGCCCCAGTGGCAGGGCTACGGCTTCCGCGTGCAGTTTCGCGGGCGGCTGATCCGGGTCCGCTGTACGGCCGCGGGCGCGGAGTACCGGCTGCTCCGGGGGGAGCCGCTGACCATCGAGTCTTACGGCGAACCGGTGGAGCTGCGATAACAGAGCATAAAAGGAGAACGACCCCTTACCGTGAAATACGCGGTAAAGGGTCGTTTGCTGTATTCATCGTTGTCACAGCACGTACAGGCTGTCCTCCCGGTCCTGCGCCTCCGGCGGCAGGGCATGCTGTAAGCGGGCATATTCCCTGGGATTCATGCCCACGGCGCTGCGGAAGACCCGGGCAAAATAATTGCCGTTGGAGAAGCCGCAGGCGTCGGATACGAACTGCACCGAGTGCCGCCCCTGCCGCAGCAGGAGCATGGCGTTTTCGATGCGGACCTGGTTCAGGTATTTTCCCGGCGTGACGCCCATATACTTGACGAAGCAGCGGGTCAGGTACTCCTGGCTGACCTCCAGCCGCTCCGCCAGTTCCCCGATCCCCTCCAGAAAAGCGTAGTCCCGGCGCAGAATGCCCAGGGCGGCCTCCACCACCGGCGGCAGCTTCCGCCGCCCGGCGGGGCCGGGGCTGCCGCTGCCGCTGAGGGCCATCAGCAGCTGATAGGCGTATTCAGAGGCCTCCTTGGCCGGGACCTGCCGGTCTGACCCGGTGGAGAGCAAATGGAGCATCCGCTCCGCGGCAATGCCGCCGCGCTCAAAGAACAGGCCGCCGTTGACCCGGCAATCGGCAAAGACCGCGTCGGCGGCAGCGCCCCGCAGGGCGATCAGGCAGACCCGGCAGTCCTCCGCCGGGAGCAGGGACAGATCCTCCCGCCCGTCCGCTGCCGCGGCCTGCTGGGGTTCCAGCGGCCAGCTGCGCTCCCCGAAAGCGATCTGCAGGCGGCCGGACATGGGCGCGATCAGCCGCCAGAGACCGAACTCCTCCGGCAGGTTCCGCAGGCTGCCCGCTTTCAGCGACAGCTCACAGGCCGCCGAAACGCCCAGAAGCCCCGAGAGAAAATCTCCCGGAGCTTCCAAGGACAAGATACGGTCGCTTGTCTGTCGCTTCGTGTCCATCAATGGCAGATGGCCAGCTCGGTCTCCTTGTCGAAGAAGTGGGCCTTGTCCATGTCCACGGGGACCTTGATGAACTCCTCGGTGGGATTCTCCACAGAGGAAGGCATGCGGACGATGACCTTCTGGTCGCCCACATAGACGTACAGGTTGGTCTCGGCGCCCAGCAGCTCGCAGAAGTCCACCTTGGAGGACAGGCCGTTGCCCTCGTTCAGCTTGTCGAAGGACAGGAAGTTCTCCGGGCGGACGCCCAGGATCACGGCCTTGCCCGCATAGGGAGCCAGGGCATCGTGCTTGAAGGCGGGGATCTCCAGCTTGTCCTCACCCAGCACGGCGAAGAGCTTGCCGTCTTCCGCGACGATGTTCACGTCCAGGAAGTTCATCTGGGGGGAGCCGATGAAGCCGGCTACAAAGAGGTTGCACGGCGTGTCATAGAGCACCTTCGGGGTGTCGAACTGCTGGATGATGCCGTCCTTCATGACGACGATCCGGTCGCCCATGGTCATGGCCTCGGTCTGGTCGTGGGTGACGTAGACGAAGGTGGTGTCCAGACGGCGGTGCAGGCGGGCGATCTCACTGCGCATGGAGGTACGGAGCTTTGCGTCCAGGTTGGACAGCGGCTCGTCCAGAAGGAAGACGGCCGGGTTGCGGACCATGGCGCGGCCCAGAGCCACACGCTGTCTCTGGCCGCCGGAGAGGGCCTTGGGCTTGCGCTCCAGCAGATGCTCCAGATCCAGGATCCGGGCGGCTTCGTGTACGCGCTTGTCGATCTCATCCTTGGGGACGTTGCGCAGAGTCAGACCGAAGGCGATGTTCTTGTACACGCTCATGTGGGGATAAAGGGCGTAGTTCTGGAACACCATGGCGATGTCACGGTCTTTCGGGGGGACCTGGTTGACCAGGCGGTCGCCGATGTACAGCTCACCGCTGGAGATGGACTCCAAGCCGGCGATCATACGCAGCGTGGTGGACTTGCCGCAGCCGGAAGGGCCGACCAGGATGATGAACTCTTTATCCTTGATCTCCAGGTTCAGGTTGGGGACGACAGGCTTGTCGGCGCCGTCGTAAATTTTGGTCACGTCTCTGAAGCTGATGGAAGCCATATGGATATCCTCCTGCTTATATTTATAGTGGTTTTTGCACAAGATTTCTATGGATAGAATAGCATGATTCCCGGCCCGGTACAAGTCTATTTTTTTGATAAAAGGATAATTTTTTGATCTGTTTAGCAAGACTTGCCCTGCGGGGCAGAGCTGTGTTATAATAAGACCCCAGAGGGAAGCCGAGGTCAGGCTTCCCGGCGCGGCGCGGCTGCGCGGTTTGATTAGTTTTCGACTGAAAAAGGAACCGATATATGGCAGACATCAGCTATCAGCAGGCCCGCAAGCTGGGCCTGAAAGAAGTGAAAGCCCGCCTCGCCAGGCAGGAGGATCCTTACCTGCCGGCGCTGGAGGAGCTGCTGCCCCGCGTAAGCGGGCTCAACGAGACGGATCTGGGAACGGTCCGCATCGACATCGAGCAGGTGGTTGGCACCCGCACGGCATCCCGGCGGGAGGCCTTTTCCGCCTCCTTCTATCCGCTGCTGGAGGATAACAGTGAGTTTGCCGGCAAGTGGTCGGCGCTGGCCGCCTCTCATCTGAAGGAGGGGATCCGGGATCCCATCGTGGTGGTGGAGTATCTTAACCGCTTTTACGTGGTGGAGGGGCATAAGCGCGTCTCCGTGCTCCGCTGGTTCGGCGCCGCCACGGTGCGCGCCCAGGCCCGGCGGATCCTGCCGGCCCGGAGCGACGAGCCGGAGATCGCGGCCTACTACGAATTCCTGGATTTCTACAAAGTGACCCGCGCAAACTATATCCAGCTGCAGAAACCAGGCAGCTATCCGGCTCTGCTGGCCCTTCTGTGCGGGGAGGACCGGACGCCCTGGGACGAGGACCGGCAGCGCAGCTTTTACGCCGGGGTGATCCGTTTTCGCAAGGCCTACCGGAGCTCGGAGCTGAGCCGGACCCTGACCCAGGACGAGGCGCTGCTGCGCTATCTGCAGGTTTTCGGCGCAGCCCATCTGCAGCAGTGCGGTCCCACGGAGCTGAAAAACGATCTGACCGCCATCGGGCCGGAGTTGAAGAGCATGACCCGGGATGACAGCCCCGTACTGATGACCGCCGCGGAGGAGCAGCCCCGGGGCATCATCAGCCGCCTGGTCCATCCGCCGCTGCACAGCCTGAAGGCAGCCTTCCTCCACGACAAGGATCCGGAGACTTCCTCCTGGACCTATGACCACGAACAGGGACGGATCGCCGCCCAGCAGATCCTGGGGGACAAGGTGGAGACGGTGAGCGTCTTCAACATGCTGGGAAAGGACTTCGAGGCGAAGATCAAAGAGCTGGCGGAGGACGGCTATGACATGGTCTTCACCACCACGCCGAAGCTGCTGGCGCCCACGCTGACAGCGGCGGGGGCCTACCCCAACATCAAATTCCTCAACTGCTCGCTGAATGTGAGCCACCCCATCCTGCGCTGCTACTACGGCAGGCTGTATGAGGCTAAATTTTTGACCGGCGTCGTTGCCGGGGCCATGAGCGAGAACGGACACATCGGCTACATCTGCAATTACCCCATTTACAGCATGCCCGCTTCCATCAACGCCTTCGCCCTGGGGGCGCGGATGGTCAATCCCCGGGCGCGGATTTTCCTGCAGTGGACCACGGTCCCCGGCACGGATATCGACGAGCGCTTCGCCCAATGCGAAGTCACCGCCGTGTCCGGACAGGACGCCATTCCGCCGGAGAACCGGGCGCGGGAAAAGGGCCTGTTTCTCGTCAACGGCGGGGAGCGTGACATCATCGCCTTCTCCTATTGGAACTGGGGCAGCTTTTATACCAAGATCATCCAGTCTGTGCTGGATGGCTCCTGGGCCCAGCTCAACAGCACCAGCGAAGCCGGCCAGACCATCAACTACTGGTGGGGCCTGGCCAGCGGCGCGGTGGACGTGAGCCTCCGCCCGGAGCTTGCGCCCCAGACGGTGCGGCTGGTGAACCATCTGCGGCAGGATATTATCGGCGGGTGGTTTCGCCCCTTTGACGGACCGGTCTATGACCAGAGCGGGACGCTGCGGATCCATGAGGGGGAGATCCTGACACCGGAGCAGATCATGCGGATGGATTGGCTGGTGGACAATGTGGACGGCACCATCCCCAGCCCGGAGGAGCTGACGCCCTCCGCCCGGGAACTGGTGGAGATCCAAGGCCTGAAGTAAAGCAAAAAGGAAGGGAAAGCGCTTGCTTTCCCTTCCTTTTTGCGCGCAAAAGCACGTTCTCCTAAAAACTAAAAACTGAAAACTGACCTCACCGCCGCTTTTTCTTTCCCCCGGTCGACTTCGGCTTATCGTCTCCGAAGAGGTCGTCCCGGCGGTTCCAGTCGGGGGCGGAGTAGCGGCTCTCCTGGACCATCAGGTCCTGCTCCCGGTGCTCTTCGTCGGTGAACACCGCGCCCTCGGAGACATGGGACTTTACTTTGACGGTCTTCGGGTCGATCTTCTGAAAGGCCTTGCGGAAAAAGAAGCTGTCCAGATAGGCGACGATCCCGAAACCGCAGACCGCCCAGAGATAGGTGGCCAGGTCAACGGCGGCCGGATTCATGAAGAAGCTGATGTACACCGCCGCGATGATGACGGCCAGGCTCAGCAGCGTCCAGGGCAGGGCAGCCACACTCAGCAGCCAGGCGTTGCGCAGGGTGTTGCGCACGGTGTTTTCATAACGGGCCTGCAGGGGGAACAGATACAGGAAGCCAAACAGGAAGACCAGGGCCAGCAGGTAGAAGGTGATCTGATAGACCCGCCCCGCCGTACCGGCCATGCTGCGGGTGACCCAGTAGTAGGCGAAGAGGAAGGCCAGGATCAGCAGGCAAATCAGCCAGATGGCGGTGGCCTGCTTGAAGTTGCGCTTGAAGGCCAGCCAGAAATCCTTGAAAATGAGGCCCTCGTCCTTCTCCTCGTCGCTGATCAACTGCTGCATGCAGGTGAACAGCGCCGCGAGGGAAGCGCCGACGGTGAACACCGGCAGGGAGAACAGACAGAACATGATGTTGCAGATCACGATATCCGCCAGCTTCCCCAGAGCGATCATCAGGGGTCCGTTTGGATCGAACATCTTCATAGACATACCTCCGGCCCGGGGTGCTGCCCAAGGGCCTGTTGGAAAAACCCGGGGTGCCGCATGCTCGGCACCCCGGTGTTTGCGTGTTGAGAAGGATTTACTTGATGGCGCCCTGTACCATGCCGTCCATGATGTGTTTCTGCGCGATCAGGAAGATCACGATCATGGGGATCATAGCCAGCAGCGCGGCGGTCAGGATCAGATCCCAGGACTTCACGAAGGAGCCCACGAAGGCCTGCACCGCCACGGGCAGGGTCTTGTTGGGATTGTTCTGGCCCAGCAGGATGGAGGGGAGCAGGTAGTCGTTCCAGATCCACATGCCGTTGAGGATCGTCACGGTAACGATGGTGGGCTTGAGCAGCGGAAAGATGATGCGGAAGAAGGTGCCCTCAGGAGAGCAGCCGTCGATGGCGGCGGCCTCCTCCAGCTCGTAGGGGATGCCCTTGATGAAGCCGGTGAGGATGAATACCGTCATGGCGCCGCCGAAGCCGCAGTAGGCGAAGATCAGACCCGGCAGACTGCCGTTCATGCCCAGACCCACGAATTTGCCCACTTCGCGGAAAGTGGCGATCAGAGGGAGCATGACCACCTGGAAGGGGATGATCATGGAGGAAATGAACACCATGTAGATCACCGTGGACCATTTGGTCTTGTTGCGGCAAATGACCCAGGCGGCCATGCCGCCGAACACGGCCAGCAGGAACAGGGAGATGATGGTGACCAGCGCCGAACTGCCGAAGGCGTGCCAGAACACAAAGTTCTTGTTGTTGATAACAGAGCTTGCGTTGGATACGAACTGCTGGAAGCTGGCGCCTGCGGTGGAGATCGGGTTCGAGACGATAGCGCTCTGGGCCTTAAAGGAGTTGAGCACCACCAGCACGAAGGGGAAGAGGATATAGGCCGCGAGAAGGATCGCAATGATCATCAGAATGACAACGCGGGACGTCTTCATTTTCATTACATCTCGACCTCCCTCTTATTAGAGATACGCACCTGCACAAGCGAGACGCATGCCAGGATGATAAAGAAGAGGATGGCTTTCGCCTGGGCGTAACCGAACTGGTCGCGGGCAAAAGCGGTGTTGTAGATGTTCAAAGCGATCATCTGCGTGCCGTTGGACAGGCGCTGTCCCATAAAACCTCTCACGGTACCGACGCCATTGGTCAAGGCCAGGTTCACGTCGAACTGTTTGAACGCAGAGGTCAGGGTCAGGAAGGTACAGATGGTGAAAGTGGCGGCGATCATGGGGATCTTGATCTGGAACAAGGTCTTCATGGCGTCGGCGCCGTCGATCTGCGCGGCCTCCAGCACGTCCTTGGGGACGGTGGCCAGACCGTTGATGTAAATCAGCATGATGTAGCCGGCGTACTGCCAGATATACACCACGATGATGGCAATAAAGGCGGTGTTCGTGGAAGCCAGGGCCGAGTGGGGCGAATTCAAAAGCGTGGTCAGCACGTTGGAGAAAATGAACTGCCAGATATAGCCCAGGACGATGCCGCCGATCAGGTTCGGCAGGAAGTAGGCAGCCCGGAAGAAGCCCATGCCCTTCAGCTTGGTGGTGCACAGCAGCGCCAGCAGGAAGGCCACAAGGTTCACCATGATCATATTCACGATCACGAACAGGACTGTGATCAGCAGGGACCACATAAAGGCCGGGTCCTTAAACATGGCGGAATAGTTTTCAAAGCCTACCATTTTGCTGTAGGCTACGCCGTTCCAGTCCGTGAAGGAATAGAAAATACCCACGAACATGGGGATGATGACCGTCACCACAAAGGTGAACAGCAGGGGGAACAGGAAAAGAATGTTGATGATGGTGCGGTGGTGCATGACCGTGGGGAAGAAATACATCCCCGCCAGGATCAGCAGGGCGCCCAGCACCAGGAACAGGCCGCGGAGTGCTACCTTGACGCCCATATCGATCACGATATAGGTTTTTGTAAAGTCCATCCACAGGGCGAGGGCCAACAGAACAACGCCCAAAACCAGGAGCACCAGCGACAGGACTTTCTTGCCTGCGGTGTTTTCATTCATAAGCAGAACGCTCCTTTTCCGTTGCTTTTCTCTCAAAAGGGGCAAGGGCGGCAGCGTTGCCGCCGCCCTTGCCAAAACTGGGATTTACAGATTGCCGGGAGGATTATTTGCCAACAGCAGTGGGGATCGTGTCAACCATATCCTGGATGAACTCTTCAGTGTTGATGGTGCCCATGGCGTAATCCTGGAAAATGGCGCCGGTATAATCTTCAGCCATGTTGGCGGGCTGCTCCAGGAAGTGCCAGGAAGAAGTCTTGCCGCGCGCGGTGAAGTCAGCAACAGTGGGCGCGAAGGGGTCGTTGGCCACAACAGTGCAGCTCTTGAACGGGCTGTTCAAACCGGCCTCCTGCACCATGATCTGCTGGCCGTCGGGGCCGGCGAGCCAGTTCAGGAACTCCTCGGCCTCAGCCACGTTGCCGTTTTTGTAGACAGCCCAGTGAGAGGGAGGATTGGTCAGGATGGTGTCGATGCCTTCGATAAAGGCATAGGGGATCATGCCGCACTCAAAGTTGCCGGCGGCAGCGTACAGATCTTTATACTGGCCGGTCAGGGAGGCACCGATCCAGGAGCCTTGGGTCACGAAGGCATACTTGCCGCCGGCAAAGCCGGAAACCTGCAGGTCATAGTTGCCGGAGACCAACAGAGCGGGGTCGGAGTACTGATTGAACAGACCGACCATCTCGGCAAAGGGAGTGAAGCGGTCCAGATCCAGCTTGCCCTCATCCATCATGAGGTCGAAATAGGTGGAATCGTCACGGGCGAGACCGGCGTCCAGATAGTTGCAGAACATGTGGTTACCGGTGGACCAGTACAGTTCCTTGGCGTTGGCGCACCAGCCGATGACGGCGGTGATGCCCAGCTCGTCCTTCATGCCGTCGATCTTCTCAAAGGCGGCCTTCATGGATTCGGGACCGGTGATGGAGGCGGGGTCAATGCCGGCTGCATCCAGGATGCTCTTGTTGTAGGCAAGGCCGATGGCCTCGGTGGTGTAGGGGAAGCCGATGACCGCTCCGGTGGGCTCATAGACGAATTCAGCCTCAGTGTCAGAAACCCAGGGCTGGTCGGACAAATCGACGACGAGCATCTCATTGTCGGTCCAGTTGGAGAAGTCGGGGGTGCCTTCGCAGGTGAAGATGTCGGGCATGTTGCCGGCCTGGTAGCGCTGCTTCAGCTCGGACTGAAGGTCGACGCCGCCGCCGACGGAGTTGACCTCGACATGCTTGCCGGTAGCGGCCTCATAGACCTCGGCAGCATGGTTGAGGGCATCGGCGATCTCAATCTTGCCGTTGAACAGGGTGATGCCGCCCGCAGCGGGGGCCGCCTCAGCCTTCTCTTCGCTGGAGCTGGCAGCGGGAGCCGCGGCATTCTCCGTGGTCACACCGCAGGCGGCCAGGGCCACGACCATGACCAGCGCCAGCAGCAATGCAAGTAACTTTTTCATTTGCTTTTCCTCACTTTTTCATGAAATTTTCCAATGAGGACAGAAACCCCCATTGGTGTGTTAATTCTATCACTTTGCACTCCCAAAAGCAAAGCATTTTGTTAGAAATACCCAAAATGGGCGTTTTGAACGAAAGAACATTCAAAAATATGGTACAAATGCCCAAGCGGGAAATCGTTGCTCAAAATTGAAAATAATTGTTGCAAGTTTCGGGGGAATCCTGTACAATGGCGCACGCACAAAGCATACAGATACAGGAGGACGTGACAATGGAGCGCAAATGGTGGCACGGAAAGACGGCCTATCAGATCTATCCCAAGAGCTTTTGCGACAGCAACGGCGACGGGATCGGCGACCTGCGGGGCGTGATCGGAAAGCTGGACTATCTGCAGGAGCTGGGCGTGGAGATCGTGTGGCTGTCCCCGGTCTATTGCTCGCCCCTGGCCGACCAGGGCTACGACATTTCCGACTATTATAATATAGATCCCCGCTTCGGCACCATGGCGGACATGGAAGAGCTGATCGCCGAGGGCAAGCGCCGGGGGATCTCCATCGTCATGGACCTGGTGGTCAATCACTGCTCCGATGAGCACGAGTGGTTCCGCAAGGCCTGCGAGGACCCGGACGGTTATTACGGCCAGTTCTTTTATATCCGGGACTGGCACGAGGGGGAGAAGCTGCCCTGCAACTGGCGCAGCTATTTCGGCGGCCCCTGCTGGGACCTGCTGCCAGGCCACACGGACAAGATCTACTTCCACGCCTTCCACAAGAAGCAGCCGGACCTGAACTGGGAAAATCCCGAGCTGCGGCGGGAAGTGTACAGGATGATCAACTGGTGGCTGGACAAGGGCCTGGGCGGCTTTCGGATCGACGCCATCATCAACATCAAGAAGCTGCTGCCCTTCCAGGACTTCCCCGCGGATCGGGACGACGGCCTCTGCGCCATCCGGCGGATGCTGGAGAAGGCCGAGGGCGTGAACGTCTTCCTCAGGGAGATGGCGGAGGAGACCTTCCACCGGCACGACGCTTTTTCCGTGGGCGAGGTCTTTGACGAGAAGACCGGGGATCTGCCGCTGATCATCGGGGACGACGGCTATTTCTCCAGCATGTTCGACTTCGCCGAGCATGTGCTGGCCAGGGACCCCCGGGGCTGGTACGCCTGGCGCTGCCCCACCGCGGAGGAGTACAAGGCCGCCTGCTTCGGCGCCCAGGCGCGCAGCGCGGGCGTGGGCTTTCTGTCCAACATCATCGAAAACCACGACGAGCCCCGGGGCGTCTCCCACTATCTGCCGGAAGGCGAACACAGCGAGACGGCCAAGAAGATGCTGGGCGGCCTGAACTTCATGCTGCGGGGCCTGCCCTTCCTGTATCAGGGCCAGGAGATCGGCATGGAAAACACCGTGTTTACCGATATCGCCCAGGTGGACGACATCAACACTCTGGACGAGTACCGGGTGGCCCGGCGCGCGGGGCTGACAGATGCGGAGGCTCTGGCCGCCGTGGCGCCTTTCTCCCGGGACAACGCCCGCACCCCTGTCCAGTGGGACGGCGGCCCCGGCGCGGGCTTTACCACGGGGACGCCCTGGCTGCCGCTGAATCCCAACTATACGCGCATCAACCTGGCCGAGCAGCGCGGCCGCGCCGATTCGGTCTATCAGTTCTACCGGGCGCTGATCGCCCTGCGCAGGAGCGAGACCTACGCCGAGACCGTGGTCTACGGTGAAACGGTGCCCTACCGCCCGGAGCAGGAGAACCTGATGGCCTACTATCGCAAGGGTGAGAGGACCCTGCTGGTGGCGGGCAACTTCCAGAAGGAGGCCCAGGACATGCCTCTGCCCGGTCCTGTCAAGGCGGTGCTGCTGAACAATCTCCCGGAGCTGAAGCAGGAGGGAGACCTTGTCCATCTGGAGGGCTTCCAGTTCCTGGTGCTGGAAGTGTAAAGAACATACGACGCGGCCCTGTGCTTGAAATGCGCAGGGCCGTGCCGTATATCCTCCCCCTGTCATTGCGAGGAGGGCGAAGCCCGACGTGGCAATCCGTATCCTTAAAAAGAATATACGACTTTGCCTTTAAGAGAGCGGATCCCTTCGCCCACACCAGTGCTGCGGCACTGGTTCGGAATGACAAGCGTATCATCGGCCCTGTGCTTGAAATGCGCAGGGCCGCTTGCTATAATGATCGTATAAATAATTGTTGTATCGGAGAGGAGGGCGCGCCTTGAAAAAGATTCTGATGCTGGGCACCGGCGGGACCATCGCCTCGGAGATGACGCCGGAGGGGCTGACCCCGGAGCTGACGCCCGCGCAGCTGCTGCGCTATGTGCCGTATATCTCGGAGCTCTGCCAGGTGGACTGCATTTCCCTGTACAACATCGACAGCACCAACATCACCCCCGCCCACTGGCTGGGGGTCACCAGGGCCCTGCGGGAGAACTACGACCGCTATGACGGCTTTGTCATCAGCCACGGCACCGACACCATGGCCTACACGGCGGCTGCCCTGTCCTATCTGGCGCAGGGGGCGGACAAGCCCATCGTGCTTACCGGGGCACAGAAGCCCATCAATTACGACTCCACCGACTCCAAGCTGAACCTGACCGACGCCTTTATCTGCGCCTGCTCGGAGGAACTGGCCGGGGTGTGCATCGTGTTCAGCGGCCGGGTCATCCTGGGCACCCGGGCCCGCAAGACCTGCTCCAAGAGCTTCGCGGCCTTTTCCAGCATCAACTACCCGGACCTGGCCACCCTCCACGACCGGCAGATGCTGTGCTACATCCGCCCGGAGCGGGAAGCCCAGCCCCGCTTCTATGAGACTTTGGATGAGAAGGTGGGCCTGATCAAGATGGTGCCGGGCACGGACTTCGAACTGCTGGAATTCATGCTGGAGCGGAAGGACGCCCTGGTGATCGAGTGCTTCGGCGTGGGCGGCCTGCCCTCCTACAGCGACGACAAGCTGTTTGAGGTGGTGCGCCGCTACACGGAGCGGGGCAAGTTCCTGGTGGTGACCACCCAGGTGCAGAACGAGGGTTCGGACCTGTCGGTGTACCAGGTGGGCCACCGGCTCAAGGACGACCCCCATGTGCTGGAGGCCTACGACATGACCACGGAGGCGGCCTTCGCCAAGATCATGTGGATCCTGGGCCAGACAAAGGAGCCGGGGGAAGTGAACCGCCTGTTCTACAGCCCCGTGGCCCACGACATTCTGTACAGAGGATAAGCGATGAACACTGTTGTGATCATAGGCGGCGGCGCCTCCGGCCTGATGGCCGCTCTCACCGCTGCGGAGGACAAGAACAATCACGTGATCCTGCTGGAGCGGCAGCAGCGCATCGGGCGCAAGCTGCTGGCCACCGGCAACGGCCGCTGCAACCTGACCAACACCGGGGCCGCGACGGAAAACTACCACGGGGAGGACCCGGCCTTTGCCCGGCCCGCCCTGGAAAAGTTCACACCGGCGGACACCCTGCGCTTTTTTCACGGCCTGGGGCTGTTGACCGTTACCGAGTACGGCGGGCGGGTGTATCCGCTTTCCAACTCCGCCAACTCCGTGCTGGACGTGCTGCGTCTGGCCCTGGACCGGGCGGGCGTGGAGCAGCGGACGGCCTGTCCGGCCCGGGAGCTGCGGCGGGAGAAGGAGGGCTTCACCGTCGTCACCGACGCGGGCAGTCTCCGCGCCGATAAGCTGATCGTGGCCTGCGGCGGCGCCGCCGGCGGAAAGCTGGGCGGCGTGACCGACGGCTATGAGCTGCTGAAGGCCCTGGGCCACAAGCGCACGGGGCTTTACCCGGCGCTGGTGCCGGTCCACACCGCGGCGGAGTATCCCCGGGCGCTGAAGGGCGTGCGGGTCCAGGGGGCGCTGCGCCTGACAGGCGGCGGCGCGGCCCTGGCGGAGAGCCGGGGCGAGATCCAGTTTACCGAGACCGGGGTCTCCGGCCCTGCGGCCTTTGATATCTCCCGGGCGGCGTCCACCGGCGGGGAGGGCCTGCGGCTGCACCTGGATCTGCTGCCCCAGGATGAGGAAGAAGTATTCGCCCTGCTGCGTAAGCGTCGGGAGGAGTATCCCGAGCTGGCCGCGGCGGAGCTTTTTACCGGCATGCTCCACAACCGCTTGGGCCGCATGCTGGTCAAATACGCGGGGATCCGCGCCGGGCAGCCCCTGGGCGGCCTGGACGACGCCGCGCTGGGGCGGCTGGCCGCGGCGGCCAAGGACTTCAGCCTGGACGTGACGGGCACCGGCGGTCTGGACAGTGCCCAGGTCACCGCCGGCGGCATCCGCACGGCGGGGGTGAATCCGGAGACCCTGGAGAGCTGGTTCGTGCCGGGGCTGTTCCTCTGCGGCGAAGTGCTGGATGTGGACGGGGACTGCGGGGGCTACAACCTGCAGTGGGCCTGGGCCAGCGGCCGACTGGCGGGGAGGCTGGGGACATGATCCTGATCCGCAATCTCCGCCTGGGGGCGGAGGAAAAAATCGAGGCCCTGCCCCAGAGAGCGGCAAAAAAACTCCGGGTCTCCCCGGAGCAGATCATAGAGTGGAAGCTCATCAAAAAATCCCTGGACGCCCGGAAGAAGGACGACCTGCACTATGTGTGCGCCGTGGCGGTCTCGCTGCGCGACGGTGAGGCTGCGCTGCTGCGCCGGGCAAAGGGCGGCGATGTGAGCGCCTACGAGCCGCCGGTCTACGCCATCCCCAGGGTGAGGGCGGAGAAGCCGCCGGTGGTGGTGGGCTTCGGCCCGGCGGGCATGTTTGCTGCGCTGGTACTGGCCCGGGCCGGGGCCATGCCTGTTGTTATCGAGCGGGGGCAGGACGCTTTGACACGCCGCAGGGCGGTGGAGGCCTTTCGTGGCGGCGGCCCCCTGGACACGGAAAACAACGTGCAGTTCGGCGAGGGCGGCGCCGGGACCTTCTCCGACGGGAAGCTGAACACCGGCATCCACGACAGCCGCCTGCACTTCGTGCTGGAGGAGTTTGCCGCCCACGGCGCGCCGGAGAGCATTTTGTACGAGGCCAGGCCCCACATCGGCACGGACATCCTGGTGGACGTGGTGCAGAGCCTGCGGCGGGAGATCGTCTCCCTGGGCGGACAGGTGCTGTTCGGCACCCGGCTGGAGCGGCTGCGGATCGAGGACGGCGCCCTGCGCGGCGTGGAAGTCCGCGACAGCGCCGGACTGCGTCGGCTGGACTGCGACAGGCTGATCCTGGCCATCGGGCACTCCGCCCGGGACACCTTTGAGACCCTCTGCGGGCAGGGCGTGCCCATGGAGCCCAAGCCCTTTTCCATGGGCGTGCGCATCGAGCACCGGCAGGCGGACATCGACCGGGCCCAGTACGGCCGGGAGCGGGGCAGCCTGCCCGCGGCGGACTATTCTCTGAATGTGCACCTGCCAGACGGCGGCAGCGCCTATACCTTCTGTATGTGCCCCGGCGGGGAGGTCTTCGCCGCGGCCTCGGAGGAAGGGGGCGTGGTCACCAACGGCATGAGTTATTCCCGGCGGGACGGGGAGAACGCCAATGCGGCCCTGCTGGTGACCCTGCACACCGAGGACTTCCCGGACAGGGACGCGCTGGGCGGCATGCGCTGGCAGCGGCAGATCGAACGGGCGGCCTACGCCCTGGGCGGCGGGGATTACCGGGCGCCGGCCCAGCGGGTAGAGGACTTTCTGGTGGGCCGGGCCAGCACGGGCCCCGGCGCGGTACAGCCCAGCTACCGGCCCGGGGTGGTCTGGTGCGACCTGCATACCGTCCTGCCGAGCCGGATCACCGGCGTGCTGGAGCGGGCGCTGCCCGCCCTGGGAAAAAAGCTCCGGGGCTTCGACGCACCCGACGCGGTGCTGACCGGCCCGGAGACCCGGTCCTCTTCCCCGGTGCGGATCCTGCGGGGGCAGGACCTGAGCTCCCAGATCACGGGGCTCTACCCCTGCGGCGAGGGCGCGGGCTACGCCGGGGGCATCTCCTCCGCCGCGGTGGACGGGATGCGCTGCGCCGAGGCGGTGCTGCGGGCGCTTGCAATTGACGCGGCGGGGCCGCTGTGATACAATACAGCCAAGAGGCGGGGACCGCCGACGGACAATATGAGAAAAAGGAGAACCGATATGGATTTCAAAAACATGACCGTAAAAGAGTGCTTCAGCAATCCCCAATGCGTGGCGATCATCGAGCAGTACGCGCCGCAGCTGATGAAGGTGCCCAGACTGCCCTTCAACAAGAAGACCTGCGGTGAGATCTTCAATCTGGTCGTCAGCAAGAAGATCGTGCCCGAGGATATGGCCAAGAAGGTACAGGAAGCCATCGAGGCCCTGTAAAAAAGCAAAATATGGGACAAGGCTGCCGAAATCCGGCAGCCTTGTTTTTTGTACTTATTGTTTTTCCTCGACACTTTGGCCGTAGCCCCGGTGGACCTCCATCAAATACGCATACATGGGCATGAGCTTTTCGTAGGCGCTGAGCAGCTTTTTGGGCAGCCCGGCGCTCAACGCGTCCCCGCCGAAGTCGTGCTCGCTCTCCACGAAGAGATAGCGGCGGTTGTACCAGGGATTGATCGCCGGGCCCAGGTCGCCCTTGGGCCGCTTGTACTCCGGGCCGCCCAGGCGCAGCCCCCTGCGCCGGGCCAGATCCGATGCCAGCCGCTCAAAGCGGGCGGGGTTTGCGTCGATGCTGCGGCGGAAGAAGTCCATCTCCGCAGGGGGCGGGTCCCAGAAGCCCATGCCGTAGCTGTACACCGCGGGACCGATCTCGAACCAGAAGGCGGGCCCCATGGAATGGGGGTCCCCGTCGGAGACGGTGAACCACAGGTGGTCCTTGTAAGGCCCCCGGCCGAAGAGCCGCCGGGCGTCCCGGTAGATGCGGGAGATGTGGACGCGCCAGTCTATCTGGGGCCAGCGCTCCTCCATCAGCGCCGCCGTCTCCCGGGCCAGGTCCCTGAAGGGCTGGTTCAGGCAGCGCTCGAACTGTTCTTTATGCTCCAAAAACCAGGGCCGCTCGTTGTGGAAGCTCAGCTCCCACAAAAAGTCGCTGGTCTCTTTCGTAAATCCCTTGAACATAGAAAAGCCTCTTTCTTTTGGATCCCTGTTATTATACCCGCCGGGACGGGATCGTGCAAGTGCAAAAGCCGGGTCTCGCGTCATTGACACCGGGGGACCATTTGGAGTATAATACTATGAATTTCTGCGTGCAGGAGGCGGCCATGGGCGTACCCGGCAAAGGAAACAAAATCATCAAACTGGGCGCTGCCGCCCTGCTGGCGATCAGCCTTCTGCTGCTGACTGCCTGCGGCGAGACGGAAACGGTCGAACCGGGGCCGGAACCGACGCCGGTCGTTACGGCAGACCCTCTGCTGAAGCAGGATGCGGAGAAGATCCGCATCTCCGAGGTCATGGCCAAGAACCGGGCGGTGCTCCGGGACGAGGACGGAGACTTCTCCGACTGGATCGAGCTGGTCAACGTCTCCGATACCGATGTGGAGCTGGGCGGCTGGCGCCTGGCCGACCGGGCGGATCGGATCGGCTGGACCCTGCCTAAGCTGACCCTGCCCGCCGGGGAGCGGCTGCTGGTCTTTGCCGACAGCAAGGACCGGGAGGCGGGCCTACACACCAATTTCTCCCTCTCCGCGGGGGAGACAGTGTATCTCTACAACAGCCACGGCTATCTGGTCCATCAGCTGCTGTGCAGCAGTAAGACCGGGGACGTGTCTGTGGTGTACGTAGCGGATGGGGAGCAGGCCGAGAGTCTGTACCCCACGCCCGGTTATGAAAACAGCTATGAGGGCTACCTGCGCTGGCAGGAGACCCTGGAGCCCCAGGGCCCGCTGGTGATCAGCGAGCTGGCGGTGTCCAACCGGGCGGGGCTGAACCTGTACCTGGTGGGCACCAGCGACTGGGTGGAGATCCGCAACATCTCCGACGAGACTGTGGATCTGTCGGAGTACTTCCTCTCCGACGATAAAAACAACTATCTGCTGTGGCGCTTCCCGGCGGTGACCCTGGCGCCGGGCAGGACCTATGTGATCTGCTGCGACGAGGCGGACACCGGCGGCTATTACGGGACCTGCACGGATATTTCCCTGGACTCGGCCTCCGAGAAGCTGTATCTGAGCAAATACGACGGGACGCTGATCGACTATGCCTCCCTGCGGGACATCCCCTATAACTGCAGCTACGGCCGCATGCCGGGGGAGAACGGCTGGTTCTACTTTGACACGGAGACCCCCGGGCGGGACAATCTGGGCGGCTACCGCCGGGTGGCGCAGATGCCCCGGGCGGCGGAGCCGGACGGCGTGTTCGACGATGTGCCCTATGTGACCGTGACGCTGGAGGCCCCGGGCACCATCTACTATACCACTGACGGCACCTTGCCCAACGCCGCCAGCCCCATCTATACGGAGCCGCTGCAGTTGAGTTCCACCACCGTGGTCCGGGCCATCAACTGGGAGGTCGGGGCCATGCCCAGCCGGGTGCTGACCCTGAGCTATATCCTCAATCAGGGGCACAGCCTGCCGGTGGTGAGCCTGGTCTCCAACGACAAGCTGACCTTCAACGGCATGTACTATACCGGCTCCAAGGAGATCGAGACCCCGGGCAACCTGGCCTTTTACGACGGGGACAGCAGCTTCAGTATCCCCTGCGGCATCAAGATGCAGGGCGGCACCAGCCTGGAGCTGCCCAAGAAAAATATGAGCCTGCGCTTCCGGGGCGCCTACGGGCAGGAGCGGCTGGCCTATGATCTGTTCGGCGGCGGGGTGAAGCAGTTCACCAATCTGCTGCTGCGCGCCGGGCAGGACTATTATACCACCGTCTTCCGCAATGAGCTGTGCCTGAACCTGGCCCTGTCGGCCAGCGACTCCCTGGTGACCCAGCGCAGCCGCTACTGCGTCCTCTATGTGGACGGCAAGTACTACGGCATCTACGCCCTGATGGAGAAGTCCAACGAGCAGATGTACGCCGACCTGATGGGCTACAGCCGGGAGAGCGTCACCACTGTCGAGGCGGACAGCACCATTGGCACCCAGATCTCCAATGAGGTCTTCGACTTTGCCCTGAGCCACGACATGACCGACCCGGCCAACTACGACTATTTCTGTGAGCGCCTGGATATCGACAGCATGATCGACTGGTTCTTGCTGGAAGGCTACTGCGCCAACAGCGACCTGACCTACGGTAACCTGCGCTATGTGCGCTCCACCGAGGGCGACGGGAAATGGCGTTTCATGTTCTACGACCTGGACGCTGCCTTCCGGGAAGAGGGGAACAACTTCTACAACCTGTTCTCCGAATCCCAGATGTACAGCAAGCAGATCTGCACGGTGCTGGCCCGGCTGCTGAAGAACGAGAGCTTTCAGGATCGGATGCTGACCCGGGCGGGCGAGCTGTTTGCAGCCGACGGCCCCCTGACCAATGACAAGGTCCTGGCGGAGATCGACCGGCTGGCCGCCCAGGTGGAGCCGGAGGTGGAGCGGGACTATGTGCGCTACGCGCTGACCTATAACGACTGGGCGCGGCACGTGCAGCAGTTGAAGAGCTTCATCCAGGACAAGGACTGGCGGCAGCACAACATCGACACCCTGTGCCGGATCTTCAAGCTGGACGAGCAGCAGCGCGTCCACTACTTTGGGAAATGATATGGAAGATACCAAGCTGACCTTCAAGCGCTATGAGAAAAAATACCTGCTCTCGGCGGCGGAGTACGAGGCGCTGTTCGCCCGGCTGGAGCCCTATATCGAGCCGGACGAGTACCCGGAAAGCACCGTGTGCAGCATCTATTACGACAGCGATGACTACCGGCTGATCCGCCACTCCATCGACGCGCCGGTGTACAAGGAGAAACTGCGTCTGCGCAGCTACAACGTGCCCGGTGACGGGGACACGGTGTTTGTGGAGCTGAAGAAAAAGTACAAGGGCATCGTGTACAAGCGCCGGGTGGCCCTGCCCGAGGCCCGGGCGGCGGCCTGGCTGGACGGGTCCGGCGGCCCGGAGGAGGACAGCCAGATGACCCGGGAGATCGACTTTTTCCTCAGAAGCTACCGGCCCGCGGCCAGGGTCTATCTGGCCTGCGACCGGACGGCCTGGCGAGCCAGGGAGGATCATGAGCTGCGCATCACCTTTGACCGGAACATCCGCTGGCGGCAGACGGAGCTGGACCTGCGCGCCGGAAGCCAGGGCGAGCCGCTGCTGCGGGACGGGCAGGTGCTCATGGAGATCAAGATCCCTGATGCCGCGCCTCTGTGGCTGGCCCGGATGCTCAGCGAGCTCTCCCTGTTCCCCACCAAGTTTTCCAAATACGGCGTGTGCTACAAAGAGCACATCCTTGACGACTACATAAAGGAAGTGGTTTTCCATGTTTAACAGTGTGATCCCGGCCCAGATGCGCCTGCTGCCTTTCCTGCTGTGCCTGGGCGCGTCCATCGTGCTGGGCCTGGGCGCGGCCCTGGTCTTCGCTCACAAGGACCGGCACAGCGCCACCTATACCCAGGCGCTGGCCCTGCTGGCGCCCATCGTGACCCTGGTGATCATGATGGTCAACGGCAACATCGGCGCGGGGCTGGCCGTGGCGGGTACCTTCGCCCTGGTGCGCTTCCGCAGCGCGCCGGGCACCGCCAAGGAGATCGCGGGCCTGTTCTTCGCCGTGGCCGTCGGCCTTGCCTGCGGCATGGGCTATGTGGCGGCGGCGGTGGTGTTCTTCGTGGTGGTGGCGGTCTTTGCCCTTTTGCTGGAGCACTTCCAGTTCGGCAAGACCGGAGAGCACACCCGTCAGCTGAAGATCACCATTCCGGAGAACCTGGACTATGAGGGCCTGTTCGACGACCTGTTTGAGCAGTACACACGATATCACGACCTGGTCCGTGTGCGCACCACCAACATGGGCACCCTCTACGAGCTGACCTATATGATCGAGCTGAAAAATGCCGGCGTCAGCAAGGAATTTATCGACGCGATCCGCTGCCGCAACGGGAATTTGAACATCATCTGCGGCTACGAATCCGACAGGGAAATGATGTAATGAAAAAAATCCTTTCAGTCTTACTTATCCTGGCCTGCCTGCTGGCGCTGAGCGCCTGCGGCGGCGACAGTCCCGCGGCCCCGGCGGCCCAGGAGCGGGCCGATGCGGCCCCGGAGACGGCGGCCCCGGCGGACAGCGGCACAGTGATCACCCTCACCGGCGGCGGCGCGGAGATCGCCGGCGGAGGCGCCCGGGTCCAGGGCGGCACGGTCACCATCAGCGCCGTGGGTACCTACACCCTCAGCGGCAAGCTGGACGAGGGGCAGATCATCGTGGACACCGGGGACGACGCCATGGACGTGACCCTGGTCCTGGACGGGGCCAGCATCTCCAACAGCGCGGGCCCGGCCATCCAGATCCTGCAGGCCAAAAACCTGCGGCTGCAGCTCAGGGGCGAGAACCGCCTGCAGTCCGGCGTAAGAACCGATATGGCGTCCTTTGACGGCACCGCCAGCGGCGCCGCCCTGTTTTCCGAGGACGACCTGGACATCGAGGGCGAGGGCAGTCTGGAGATCCTGGGCTATCTGAACAACGGCATCACCTGCAAGGACGACCTGGACATCAACTCCGGCGCCATCACGGTCACAGCCGCCAACAACGGCATCCGCGGCTCCGAGTCCGTGGAGATCAAGGGCGGCACGGTGACGGTCAGCTGCGGCAACGACGGCGTCAAGGCCAGCAGCGCCAAGAAGGAAGGCAAGGGCTATGTGGAGGTCAAGGGCGGCACGCTGAACATCGTCAGCGACGGAGACGGTATTTCCGCCGCCAGCGACCTGTCGATCTCCGGCGGCAGCGTGGTCATCGTGGCCGACAAGCAGGCCCTGCAGGCGGCGGGCGCCCTGCGCCTGGGCGCTTGTGAGCTGCGGGCCCTGTCCGATTCCCGCAACCAGGCGGAGCCTGCGAGCAGCGATACGCCCTATCTGTTCTGCCCCATGACGGGCAGCGACGGGGATACGCTGTCCTTCGGCGGCGTCAGCTTCGTGGCGGACGGCGACTATAAGACGATCCTGTACGCGTCCCCCGAGTTAAAAGCCGGGGAGTCGCTGCAGGTCTCCAACGGCCGCAGCAGCGTGACGGCTGTGGTGAAGTGAAAAGAAAACGAGAAAAACGGACGGCCTTCAGCCGTCCGTTTTTGCTTGTATCAATTTCAGCTTTTCCGCCCGGGACAGGCGCTTGATGTGCCACTCCCGGCTCATGGCCTCCGCCCGGGTATCGAAGCTCTCATAATAGACCAGCTCCACCGGGCGGCGGCTGCGGGTATACTTGCCGCCGAGGCCCTCGTTGTGGGCGCGGACACGTTCGGCCAGGTCGTTGGTCCAGCCGGTGTACAGGCTGCCGTCCCGGCAGCGGAGGATGTAACAGCAGTTCACCGGGTCACCTGCCGGATGTTCTTCTCGAACTTGCTGCGCGCGCCCATGACCTCGTGGCCGCAGCCCCGGCAGCGCAGCTTGAAATCCGCGCCGATGCGCAGCACCTCCCACTCCTTGCTCCCGCAGGGGTGGGGCTTTTTCATGGTGAGGATATCGCCCACCTGAATGTCCATGGCCGCCTCCTATTTCTTGATCCGTTCCCAGTAGGCTCTGGCCGCCTGCTCGGTCTTGTTGTCGCCGTATTCGTAGTAGCGGGCGTCTTTCAGCTCGTCGGGCAGGTACTGCTGCCGGACCCAGTGGCCCTCGTAGTTGTGGGGGTACTTGTAGCCCTGCTCCCGCTCGAAGCCGGCGCCGTCGGCGTGGACGTTCTGGAGCTCCCGGGGGATGCTGCCGGTGCGCCCGGCGCGCACGTCCGCCAGGGCGACGTCGATGGCCATGACGGCGGAGTTGGACTTGGGCGCGGTGGCCAGCACCAGGCAGGCCTCCGCCAGGGGCAGCCGCGCCTCCGGCAGACCCAGCTGCAGCGCCGAGTCCACGCAGGCCTTCACGATGGGCACCGCCTGGGGCCAGGCCATGCCGATATCCTCGCTGGCGGAGCAGAGGATGCGGCGACAGGCGCCGATCAGATCTCCCGCCTCCAGAAGCCTTGCCAGATAGTGCATGGCCGCGTCCGGGTCCGAGCCCCGGAGGGATTTCATCAGGGCGGAGAGGATATCATAATGATCGTCCCCGTCCCGGTCGTAGCGCATGGCGCTGCGCTGGGAGACGGCGACGGCGTCCTCCAGGCTGACCGTTTCCCGGTCCCAGGCGGCGGAGAACAGAAGCTCCACCGCATTGATGGCCTTGCGGACGTCCCCGCCGCAGGCGCTGGCGATCCGGGCGGTCACGCCCTCCTCCAGGGTCAGCGGGCTCTCCCGGCGAGCGTTCATGATGTCCACCGCCCGGCGCACGGCAAGCTCCGCGTCAGCGGCGGCGATGGGCTTGAATTCAAAGACTGTGGAGCGGCTCAAGATGGCGTTGAACACGCAGAAGTAGGGGTTCTCCGTGGTGGAGGCGATCAGCGTGATGCGCCCGTCCTCGATGAATTCCAGCAGGGACTGCTGCTGTTTTTTGTTGAAGTACTGGATCTCGTCCAGATACAGCAGCACGCCGCCGGGGGTCATGAAGGTGTCCAGCTCGTCGATGATGCGCTTGATGTCCGCGATGCCGGCGGTGGTGGCGTTGAGCTTGCGCAGGCTGCGCTGGGTGCGCTCGGCGATGATGCGGGCCACGGTGGTCTTGCCGGTGCCGGAGGGGCCGTAGAAGATCATGTTGGGGATCTGGCCGCTCTCCACGATCCGGCGCAGCAGACCGTCGCGACCCAGGATGTGCTGCTGGCCCACCACGTCGTCCAGACTGGAAGGGCGGATCTCGTCCGCAAGGGGCTTGTACATAGGCTTCACCTGTTTGAATAGAATCGGATAAAAGCAGCCGGCTGCGGATGCGGCCGGCTGCTGGTTTTCATGAATGCTTACTCGTCGTCATCGTCACCCAGGTCGAATTCCAGAACCTCTCCGCAGCCGGGGCAGGTGATGGAACCCTCGTCCAGGGTCTTTTCGTCGAAGCTGATCTCCTTGCCGCAGGAGGGGCAGGTCACGTCGTACAGCACGCCGTCATAGCTCAGCTCCTCGTCGGCGTCCTCCTCCGGAAGCTCTTCCTCGTCTTCCGGCAGCTCCTCGTCCTCATACAGGTGCAGGTCCGGCTGATAGTCCGCGTCGCCGCCGTAGTCTTCCTCGTCGAAGTCTTCTTCGTAATCGTCCTCGAAATCCTCCGGGCGGTCCAGATCCAGTGTCAGCTCCTCCAGATAGCCCAGCTCGTCACTGATCTCGTCCATGGCGTCGGCCATGTCCAGATTGTCGCTCTGCAGATCCTCGATCTCGTGAGCCATGTCCGACAACAGCGTCGTCAGAGCACCCCACAGCTTACCGTCTTGTGAATCGGCCTCAATGCCGAGCCCGGCGACCAAACCCTTCAGATAGGCGGCCTGTTCAACGATCGTCATAGTGATTACCTCCTTGTTGTCGTCCATGGTGTTTTGATTCCTGCGTTCTTATTGCTGATGAAAAAAGGGGGAGATACCAGATCTCCCCCAATATGCACGAATGCTCAGGCTCTGGACAGATACTCGCCGGTGCGGGTGTCCACCCGGATGCGTTCGCCCCGCTCGATGAAGAGGGGGACCTTGATCTCCGCGCCGGTCTCCAGCGTGGCGGGCTTGGTGGCGTTGGTGGCGGTGTTGCCGGCAAAGCCCGGATCGGTGTCGGTGACCTCCAGTTCAACGAAGAAGGGGGGCTCTACGTTGAAGACCTTGCCCTTGTAGGAGTAGATGGTGCACTCCATGTTTTCCTTGACGAACTTGAAGTTGTCGCCCAGAACGGACTCGTCCACCGGCTCCAGCTCATAAGTCTCGGGGTTCATGAAATAGTACAGATTGCCGTCGGCGTAGCTGTATTCCATGGTCATGCGGTCAACGGTGGCGTTCTCGAACTTGGCGGTGGGGTTAAAGGAAGTTTCGGTGACGGCGCCGGTGATGACGTTCTTCATCTTGGTACGGACGAAGGCCGCGCCCTTGCCGGGCTTGACATGCTGGAACTCCACGACCTGCATGACCTGGCCGTCCATCTCAAAGGTAACGCCGTTTCTGAATTCGCCTGCTGTGATCATAAATGGGACCTCCCGAATCAAATATTTCTATTTTACGTATCGTATCAGCCTTTTTATTTTACAGTATGTCCGCCTGTTTTGCAAGCCTTTTATGCATGGGGGCCGGCAAAAACAGGCTCAGAGAACGATCAGCTCCCTTTTCGGAGCTTTGGTGATCACTTCGCAGCCGTCCTCGCGCAGAATCATCACGTCCTCGATGCGCACGCCGAACCTACCGGGCAGATAGATGCCGGGCTCCGCGCTCACCGCCGCGCCCACGGGCATGATCGCCTCGCCGGCGGGGTTGGCGTTGGGGGCTTCGTGGATGTCCAGACCCAGGCTGTGGCCGAAGCCGTGGCCGAAATACGCGCCGTAGCCGGCCTTTTGGATCACCGCCCGGGCGGCGCCGTCGATCTCCTTTCCGGGGATTCCGGCCCGGGCCGCGGCGATACCCGCCAGCTGGGCCTCCAGCACGATGCCGTAGATGCTGCGCATTTCCTCGGTGGCGTGGCCCACGGCCACGGTGCGGGTCATGTCCGAGCAGTAGCCGTCCTTCAGACTGCCGAAGTCCAGGGTGACGAAGTCGCCCTCCCGGATGACCGTGTCCCCCGGCACGCCGTGGGGCATGCTGGTGTTTGCGCCGGTGACCACGATGGGGTCGAAGGAGTTGCCCTCGCTGCCGTGGCGCAGCATCCGGTAGACCAGCTCCGCCGCCACCTCCTTCTCCGTCATGCCCGGGCGTATGAGCCGCAGCGTCTCCTCCAGGGCCGCCTCGCTGATGCGCTGGGCGCGGATCATGCTGTCGATCTCCTCCGGCGTCTTGGAGGCGCGCAGGGTGCTGAGGATCCGCTGGGCGCTGCGCAGCGGCAGACCCAGGTCCTTCTCCAGGGCCAGGAAGCGGGCGTGGCTCAGTTTCTCCTCCTCGGCCCCCAGGCGCCGGACCCCGGCCTCCTGCAAAGCCGCCCGGGCCAGGGAGAGCAGACTGTGCTCCCGGTCGTACATCTGGACGCGGCAGCAGCCGCCCGCGGTCTTCTCCGCCGCCTCGATGTAGCGGGAGTCGGTGAGCAGCCAAGCGTCCTCCCGGCTGACGATCACATAGCCGTCGGTAAAGGGAAAGCCTGCTGCGTAGCGCTGATTCTTTTCGTCGGTGATCAGGATCGCGTCCAGGTCCTGTTCGATCAATTTCTGCTGAATGTCTGCGATATGGTTCATATACCTGTTTCCTCCGATGTGGGCCGTGGAAAGCGCACGATGAAAACGGATCCCTGGGGCTTGTTGGGGCCCACGGTGATGCTGCCGCCGTGGGCCAGCACTGCGTCATGTACGATGCTCAGCCCCAGGCCGCTGCCGCCGGCCTCCCGGGAGCGGGCCTTGTCCACCCGGTAAAAGCGGGAGAAGACGTTGAGCCGGTCCTCCTCGGGGATGCCGATGCCGGTGTCCTCCACGGAAAATTCTACATAGTCGTTGTCGCCCTGCAGCTTCATCAGTACGCTGCCGTCGGGCACGTTGTATTTGACAGCGTTTTCCGTCAGATTGAAAATGATGTGGAACATGTCGTCCACGGTGGCCATGACCACGCAGCCGTCCTCCAGCTCGCAGCGGATGCGGACCTGCCGCTCGGCGGCCAGAGGCCGCAGCATGACCATCGCGTCCAGCGCCACCTGCTTGACGTCCACCGGCTCCGGGATCACCTGCACGTCGTCGTCCAGGCGGGACAGGTCCAGCAGCTTTTCCGTGGTGCGCTGCAGACGCTGGGCCTCGTTGCCGATGTCGGTGACGAATTCCCGTATGGTCTCCTGATCCATGTTCTCGTTCTGCACGATGCTGTCCGACAGCAAGCGGATGGAGGCCAGAGGCGTCTTCAGCTCATGGGAGGCATCGGAGACGAAGCGGCGGCGCTGCTCCTCGGTGGATTCCAGCCGCTCCGTCAGCTGGTTGAACTCCTGCCCCAGCTGTGAGATCTCGTCCTTGCCCTGGACCACGTGGCGGTATTTGTAATCCCCGTCGGCCACGATGTGCATGGAGCGCACCAGGGAGCGGATGCGCTTCATCAGGAGAAAGGCGAAAAACAGCGCCATCACCAGGGCCACCACCCCGATGATCAGAGACAGGATCCGGATCCTGCCCTGCAGGGACAGGAGGATCTCCGCCCGCTCCGCGTCGTATTCGCTGAGATACACCGCCCCGGTCAGGGCGCCTTGGCTGCTCAAGGGCATGGCGATGCTGCTGGTAAAGGCGGCGTCGGCAAAAACGGAACGAAACACGGTTTTGCCGCCCAGGGCGGTGCGGATGTCCTCGATATCCGTGCCGCCGCCCGGGTCACCGCCGTCGTCGTAGATCACAGTGCCCTCTCCGTCGGCCACCACGATGCGGGTGAAGCCGCTGATGTCCAGAAAGCGCAGGATCTCCGCCACGCCTGCCTCGTTGAGCCGATCCATGCCCGACAGAGAGGAGGCCACCACGGCGGCCTGCCCGGACAGGGAGCTGCGCTTCTCCTCAAACACCGCGTCCCGGGAGTTGGCCAGGGGATAGGTGTTCAGCAGGATCAGCAGCACCAGCAGCAGGGCCGTGATGAAGGCGATAAATTGAAAGCGTATACTGTGCATGGCGTTCTCCTTTTTCGATAAAGCTGACGCTTATATCGAAAAAAATTCATTTAAACGCGCCATTCTCGCCCCTCGCGAGGCAACCAAATGGCATGCGTAAAAATTCCCATGCGCCTACAACTTCTACGCATTATAGAGCGCCGCGAAGCGCATGAGAATTTTAGTCAGCGAAGTAATAACCCACGCCCCATTTGGTGATGATATAGGCGGGCTGGGCCGGGTTCAACTCCAGCTTTTCCCGCAGCCGGCGGATGTGCACGTCCACGGTGCGGGTATCGCCCTGATACTCATAACCCCAGACCAGGTCCAGCAGGGCCTCCCGGCTGAAGACCTTGCCGGGGTTTTTCATCAGGAACAGGATCAGATCGAATTCCTTCATGGTCAGCTCCACGGCCTGGCCGTCCCGGTAGGCGCTGCGGCGCTGCTCGTCCACGGCAATATGGCCGCGCTGCAAAATAGCGGGGTTCTCCGCGGCTGCGGGCGCGGAGAGGGAGGCCCGGCGCAGCATGGCCCGGACCCTCGCCTTCAGCTCCAGAACGTCAAAGGGCTTGGTGATGTAATCATCCGCCCCGGACTCAAAGCCCATGAGCAGATCTGCCCTCTCACTGCGGGCGGTGAGCATGATGATGGGGACGGTGGAGAAACTGCGGATCTCCTGACAGGCCTCCAACCCATCCTTTTTGGGCATCATCAGATCCAATATGATCAGGTCATAGCCCCCGCTGCGGGCCATGTTGACGGCGTCCTCTCCGTCATAGCCCGTGTCTACGGTATAACCTTCGTTTTCCAGATTGAATTTGATCCCCTTGACCAGGAGCTTTTCGTCGTCGACGACCAGTATTTTCATAGTGGAGGTCCTTCCGTGCCATATTTTTGAGTTGCATTTCCCCGTGGGAAACCGTATAATAAAATGTACGCGAATCTCATTTACTATACTATAACACATTCCGGGAAAAACGGGAGAATAAAATGAAAAAAATCAGACTTTTCCCCTTGCTGCTGATCCTGTGCCTGGCTTTCAGCATGGCGGCGCCGACGGCTTTCGCCCTGAACGCGCCGGAGCTGGACGCCCAGGCCGCCGTCCTGATCGACCTGGATTCCGGCAGCATCCTGTATGAATTGAACAAGGACGAGCAGCGCGCGCCTGCCAGCCTCACCAAGATCATGACGGTGCTGCTGGCCCTGGACGCCGTCCAGAACGGCCGCTGCGCCATGGACGACATGGTCACCGCGCAGGAGGACTGCCGGGAGGGCCTTGGCGAGGACAGCAGCTCCGCCGGCATCAACCCCGGGGACGTGCTCTCCATGCGGGATCTGATCTACTGCGCCATGATCTCCTCCGCCAATGAGGCCTGCAACATCATCGGCAGCTATCTGGAGGGCAGCGTCAGCGCTTTCGTGACGAAGATGAACGAAAAGGCGGAGGAGCTGGGCTGCACCAACACCCATTTTGCCAACACCAACGGCCTGCCCACGGAGGGCCACTACAGCTCGGCCTATGATATCTACAAGATCACCGTAGAGGCCATGCGCTACCCGGACTTCATGGAGATCGCCAATACCGTCAGCTATACCACCGAATCCATCAGCCTCAACGACGGCGAACCCATCGGCAACTCCAATGCCCTCATCAATCCCCAGTCCGACTACGGCGGGAACCGTTACCTGTACGAATACGCCTCCGGCATCAAGACCGGTTACACCCGGGCCGCCGGCTACTGCCTGATCTCCACCGCGGAAAAGGACGGCGTGAATCTGATGGCGGTGGTCATGGGCTGCAACGGCTGGCTCAACGCCGGCCTGGAGGAATACCGCAACTTCTCTGATACCATCACGCTCTACGACTGGGCCTTCGACAACTTCTCCTACCACACGGTGATCAGCTCCTCCGAGGAGTTGGCGACGGTGAAGGTGGATCTGGCCCAGGACGACGGCGTCACGCCGCTGTATCCCCAGCAGGACGTGGTGCTGCTGCTGCCCAACGACGTGGACCCGGACAGCGTGGAGAGCCGCGTGACCATCTATGAGGACAAGCTGACGGCGCCGCTGCCGACGGGCACAGCGCTGGGCGAGGTGACGGTGGTCGTGGACGGCCGGGATTACAACACCGTCCGCCTGGTCACCAACACGGAGGTGGAACTGGCCCGGGGCGAGTTTATGAAGCTGCGCTTCAAGGAATTCTTCTCCAAGGGCTGGGTCATCACCCTGCTGATCATCATCCTGGTGCTGGGCACCGCCTACATCATCCTGGTGACCCGCTACCGCAAGCTGCGCAAAAAGCACCTGCAGGAGCGCCGCCGGGCCGAGCAGCGCCGCCGGCTCGCCGCCCAGGAGCGGGCCGCCCGGGAAGCGGCGATGGACGCGTTTGATACGGACTGGTCGGATATCCCCTGAACAAGATCAAACAAGCCCCCGCGTCCTTGCAGACGCGGGGGCTTTATGCTATAATGCCCTGCGTTAAAGGAGATGAGGGCTTATGAACAGAGAGGCAAATGCGATTTGTGAGGCCATCCGGACGGCGGAGCGGGAGGCGGCGGAGCTGATGCTCCACGCCCACCACGTGCTGGCCGAGTGCAAGACCGGACACCGGGACGTAGTCACGGAATATGACCGGCGGGTGCAGGCGCTCTTAATGGAGCGGCTGTACGCAGCGGTGCCAGGGGCGAAGTTCTTCTGCGAGGAAAACGACCAGCAGGACGATCTGCACGCGGAGGATCTGTTCATCATCGACCCCATCGACGGGACCATGAACTTTGTCCGCCGCTTCAACCACAGCTGCATCTCGGTAGCCTACATGCACCGGGGGGAGCTGCTGGCCGGGGCGGTGTACAACCCCTATGTGGATGAGATGTTCCACGCCGTGCGCGGCGGCGGGGCCTTTCTCAACGACCGGCCCATCCACGTGGACCCGGCGCCCCTGTCGGAGAGCGTGGCCTGCGTGGGCACCGCGCCCTACCGACCGGAGCTGACGGCGCGCACCTTCAGCCTGATGGAGAAGGTGTACCGGGCCAGCCTGGACATCCGCCGCCAGGGCTCGGCGGCCCTGGATCTCTGCAGCGTGGCCGCGGGCCGGGCGGGCCTGTATTATGAGATGTCCCTGTCCCTGTGGGACTACGCGGCGGGCAGCCTGATCGTGCAGGAGGCGGGCGGCGTCTGCGGGACGGTGGACGGCGCGCCGCTTCCCTACGACAGCGGCAAGCCCAGCATCGCGGCAGGCGGCGAACAGGCCCTGGCGGACTTTCTGGCGCTGCTTACCCAATGAGGTCGAAAGCGCGCGACAAATTCAAACGCCGGCAGACCCGGAAGCAGCAGAACTGACGCCGCCCGATAAGCGGCGTCAGTTCTTTTCCTTCCCATGCGAGGCCCTTGCGCGCCGCCCGGGAGGCGTTCAGAGGGCGATCAGTACGATCGCCAGGGTCAGGGCTGCCAGAAACAGCAGCTCCGCCAGGTTCTGCATGCCGGTGCTGGTAGTGATGACTTCGCTTTTGTTTTCCATGATCACATCCTCCTGTTGTTTTTCAGCTGAGACCATGGTACAATAAACCGAGTCCGTTAAACCGGACAATGCGGCCGCCGGGCCCACAGGAGGGGAGAATATGGCCAAATCGCCCAATCAGAAATTGAAGCTGCTGTACCTGCTGCAGTACCTGAGCCGCCAGAGCGACGAGCAGCACCCGGTCACGGTGGCCCAGATGATCGAGGAGCTGGACCGGCACGGCATCACCGCCGAGCGCAAAAGCATCTATGACGACCTGGAGGCCCTGCGGCTGTTCGGCGTGGACGTGGTGCAGAAGCGGGACAAGTCGGTGAGCTACTACATCGGGCAGCGGGACTTTGAGCTGCCGGAGCTGAAGCTGCTGGTGGACAGCATCCAGTCCTCCAAGTTCGTCACCCAGCGCAAGACCCTGAGCCTGATCCGCAAGCTGGAAGCGCTGACCAGCGTACATGAGGGGCAGCTGCTGGAGCGGCAGGTCTTCGTGCGCAACCGGGTCAAGAGCATGAACGAGAGCGTCTATTACAACGTGGACGAGATCTCCGACGCCATCAACCGGGAGAGGTCCATCCGCTTTCGCTACTTCGAGTTCACCCTGGGAAAGGAGCGGCAGTATCGCCGCGAGGGCGCTTTTTACCGGGTCAGCCCCTTCGCCCTGCTGTGGGACGATGAGAATTACTACATGCTGGCCTGGGACAACGACGAGGGCCTGCTGAAGCATTTTCGGGTGGACAAGATGACCCAGATCGCCCCGTTGGAGGAACCCCGCCAGGGGCGGGAGGCCTTTCGGGCGGTGGATATGTCCGCCTATTCCCAAAAGGTCTTCGGCATGTTCACCGGGGAGGAGCACAGGGTGCGCCTGCGCTTTGCCCGGCATCTGGTGGGCGCGGTCATCGACCGCTTCGGCAAGGACGTGATGATCGTTCCGGACGGGGAGGAACACTTCACCGTGACGGTGGAGGTGGCGGTGAGTCCGCAGTTTTTTGCCTGGGTCTTCGGCTTCGGGGCGGAGGCGGAGATCCTCGCGCCGGAGAGCGTGCGGCAGCTTATGGCGCAGCAGGCGGCACAGATCGCCGCCCTGTATCGGGAGGGATAAGAAATGACGCGGGAATGGAAGCCCGGCCGCTATCGGCATTTCAAGGGCAAAGAATATGAGCTTCTGTATCTGGCGCGCCACAGCGAGACGGAGGAGGAGATGGTGGTCTACCGGGCCCTCTACGGGGACCGGGGCGTCTGGGTGCGCCCGGCGTCCATGTGGGATGAGGAGATCGTACGGGACGGCAGGACCGTCCGCCGTTTCACCTACGTCGGGGAGGTGGACGATCATGGCTGACTGCACGATCCGCTTCGCCGGGCCGGAGGATCTGCCGACCATCCTGGGCTTCATCCGGGGCCTGGCGGTCTATGAGAAGCTGGAGGACCAGGTGGTGGCCACGGAGGGGCTGCTGTGGGAATGGATCTTTGAGAAGAAAAAGGCGGAGGTGCTGCTGGCGGAAGCCGACGGAAAGGCCGTAGGCTTCGCCCTGTTCTTCCACAACTTCTCCACCTTCCTGGGCCGGGCCGGGATCTATCTGGAGGACCTGTACGTGCCACCAGAGCAGAGGGGAAAGGGCTACGGCAAGGCCCTGTTGCGGCGTCTGGCCCAGATCACGGTGGAGCGCGGCTGCGGTCGGCTGGAATGGTCCTGCCTGGACTGGAACCGGCCCAGCATCGACTTCTATCTGTCCCTGGGCGCACAGCCCATGGCGGACTGGACCGTCTACCGGATGACCGGAGAGACCCTGGCAGCCTTCGGCGCCGCGGAATAAGGGAAAACACGGGAAAGCCCTCGCCGCATAAAAACGGCGAGGGCTTTCCTGCATATGGCTTCAGCGCTTTGCCAGCTGCCAGAAGGCCACGGCGCTGGCGGCGGCTACGTTCAGGGAGTCCACCCCGTGGGACATGGGGATGCGCACCGTGTAGTCGCAGGCGGCGATGGTGTCGTCCGCCAGACCGTCCCCCTCG